>Ga0187871_10003632_pt1 | contig 11885 bp, 10 predicted proteins | sample June2016WEW_16_1_FD_132988 | JGI IMG/M metagenome (GOLD analysis project Ga0187871, IMG submission 132988) | Peatland microbial communities from SPRUCE experiment site at the Marcell Experimental Forest, Minnesota, USA - June2016WEW_16_10 | ecosystem: Environmental > Terrestrial > Soil >... | reverse complement strand
TACATGAATTTTTCCGCCGACATGTAGATGACGCGGCGGTGGGGATAATTGTTGCGGATGTGCCAGGCGATGGCGTGCATCAAATGCGTCTTGCCCAAACCGACGCCGCCATACACGAACAGCGGGTTGTACGCTCTGGCCGGTGACTGAGAGACGGCCAACGCTGCCGCATGGGCGAAATTACTATTGGGTCCCACCACGAACGACTCGAACGTGTACCGCGGATTCAGAGTCACGTTGAGCTCAGCCCGGCCTGATGAGCGCTTCTCGTGGCTAGTGCTCGTCGGCTCAGGCAGTTCGGGAGGCGTTTTCAATCCCTGGCTGACAACCACCCGGACCTGGAGCGGCTGGCGCGAAACCTTGTTGACCACCTCGCGGATCACCGGCAGGAAGTTATCTTGCAGCCAGATTTGGAAAAACTCGTTAGCCACTCCCAGGACCAATACGTTCTGGTTGACTTCGAGCGGTTTGATGGGCGCGAACCACCGGCTGAACAACTCCGGATTGAACGTATCTTGCAGGATTTTACTCGTGTCGCGCCACAGTTGCTCATGCCCCGTTGTCATCGGTCCTCCATCATTTCACGCCCGACTTATTCACAGGCTGTTGACATTGCCGCTGCAGCCTGTTTTTACAGGCGTCTGGCAGCCGAGGCGAACCGAGGAAGCGACCCGCACACGATACCAAGGAGACAGAATCCCATGAGAACCCCCTTGCCTTGATACGACCCCCGCGCAACCGCGAACAAAAATCCCTTCAGACGGCTCTTATACCGCCGTGCGGCTGCTTTTCCCCTTACATCAATCGTGTCGGGCGCGGGAGGGATGCGAACCGGGAAATCCACTTTTTCTTGGGCGACGCATACGGCCTGATAGCAAAACGTGGCTGAACGCCCAAGCTGTTCACAACTTATTCACAACCCGCCCTCTTACCCTCGCCTTCGCCTTTGCGCGCAAAAGCATAGTCGGCGGGCTTGTGCACTTCAAGAAAAAAATGATGCCGCACGAAAAAATTCTTCAAATGCCCGCCGGCGCAAAAAAAACAGGGCCGAAAACCCGAACAGGCTTTCGGCCCTGCAAGTGATGCGAGCTTTTTAGGCGTCGTAATACATGTGGAATTCCCATGGATGCGGACGGAGACGCACTTGATCCTGCTCTTTGCGCTTCATCTCGATCCACGTGTCGATAACGTCCTGCGTGAACACATCGCCTTTCAACAAGAAGTCGTGATCGTCCTCCAGCGCGTCACAGGCTTCGGCCAGGCTGGCCGGCACCTGGGGCACCTTCTTGATCTCCTGGGGCGACAATTCGTAGAGGTTCTTGTCCATCGGTTCCCCGGGGTCGATTCGGTTCTCGATGCCGTCCAAACCGGCCATCAGCAGCGCGGCGAACGTCAGGTACATGTTGCATGACGGATCGGGCGGCCGATACTCGATGCGCTTGGCCTTGGGACTTGGCGAATACGTCGGTATGCGGATCGCGGCGGAGCGATTCCGGCTCGAATAGGCGAGGTTCACGGGCGCTTCAAACCCCGGGGTCAGCCGCTTGTAGCTGTTGACCGTTGGGCTGGCAAACGCGCACAGCGCGTGGGCGTGCTTGAGCGTACCGCCGATGTAGTGCAGGGCGAGGTCGCTGAGGCCGGCATATTCCTTTCCGGCAAACAGTGGCTTGCCCTTTTTCCACAGGCTCTGGTGTGTGTGCATCCCGCTGCCGTTATCGGCAAACAGCGGCTTGGGCATGAACGTGGCCGTCTTGTTGTGTCGCTTGGCAACATTTTTGACGATGTATTTGTAGAGCATCATGCTGTCGGCCATCGTGACCAGGGAATTGAAGCGAAGATCAATCTCAGCCTGGCCGGCGGTAGCGACCTCGTGATGCTCGCGTTCCACCTTCAATCCGCAATCCTTCATCACCATGATCATCTCGTTGCGTATATCGACCTGAGTGTCCTGCGGAGGGACAGGGAAATAACCCTCCTTGTGGCGGATTTTATTGCCGAGATTGGGGAATTCCTCGCGCCCGCTGTTCCAAATGCCCTCGTTGCTGTCGATGTAGTAATAACCACTATTGGAGCTTTGTCCGAAGCGTATATCGTCGAAGATGAAGAATTCGGCCTCGGGACCAAAATACGCAGTGTCCGCAACGCCGGTTTGCTGCAGATACGCCTCCGCTTTGCGGGCGATATTGCGCGGATCGCGGGTGTAAGGCTCCCGCGTGATTGTGTCTATCGAATCGGCAACGATGCTCAGGGTGGCGACCTGCGGAAAGGGGTCGATGACGGCGGTGGCCGGATCCGGGATCAGCAACATGTCGCTGGACTCGATCGATCGCCATCCGCGGATGGAAGACCCGTCGAATCCCACGCCGGCTTCAAATGTTTCCTCTTCCAATTCGGCGACAGGCAGGCAGAAATGCTGCCAGGTGCCCAGAAAATCGCAAAACTTGATATCGACCAGTTGTATATTCTTGCTCTTACACAGCGCCAAAACATCTTTTGGTGTCATATTGTCCTCCTCGCCAGTCGATGGACGGCTCACCGCTCTGGCTGAATATTAGTTTGTCGTTGCTCCGGTCTCTGAAGCGTCACACAGCCTGGTCCCCGCGTTCGTCGGTGCGGATGCGCACGGCCTCGTCGATGGGCAGAACGAATATCTTGCCATCGCCGATCTTGCCCGTTTTCGCTGTTTTTAGAATGGCGGTGACCGCAGCCTCCACGGTGCCGTCGGGCAGCACAATCTCCAACTTCAGCTTGGGCAAGAAATCCACAGTGTACTCACTGCCGCGGTAGATTTCAGTGTGGCCCTTCTGTCGTCCAAAACCTTTGACCTCCGTGACCGTCATACCTTCGACGCCCACGCCAGCCAGGGCTTCCTTGACATCTTCGAGCTTGAACGGCTTGATAATGGCCTCGATTTTTTTCATAAATCTCCTCCCCAAGTGCGGGTGCGAATACTAGAGAAGCGCCTTGGGCATGTAAACAGAAAAAGCGCCTCACCTAACCCTCGCGATAATCACATCGGGAGCGAGCACACACGTGAGGGGTTGGTCTTAGCAGCCTGTATGCCATTGCCGTCTCGCCCGACCCGAACAGCCGTCGCAATTGGTTGTGAAACAAGCTATTACCTGCCTGGCAAAACCGATGGTGTCGGTTGATAATAAGCCAGTGCACTGTAGCCATTTACTCATCGTGGTCAAAACCGGACGGGTTGCCGGTTCCGCAGGAATTTTAGCCTCGCCGCAGGAAGAAATGAGCCAACGCTGCTCGATGCTTCACTGAGTGGCGCTGGGCGTGTTTACGATAATCTGGTTTACCACGGACTTGACGCCCTTAACCCCGTGGGCTGTGCCTTCCGCGCGCCACGATACGGCCAGACTGGGCGCCTCCCCGCGCAGGGTGACGTTGCCATCCTCGACCACGGCGACGATGCCCACGGCCGTTGCGGGGTCGGCATTAAGTCGTCGCCGAATCTCACTGCCAATGGACTCATCCGATGTGACGGTGCCGGATGAAGCGTCTGGCGAAGCCGGTGAAGGCTGGGGCTGGGGTTCTCCAATCGGCCCCATCGCCGGCTGAGGGTTGGTTTGGGCAGACTTCTCCGCCGGCTGGGAAACGCACCCACCGCAAAACGCCAACGTTGCCATGCTGATCACCGAACCGAGCAGGAACCACATTCGCATAGGACTCCAGCCTTTCCACCTGTACCCTAGCATAGACAACCCGACCGACAAGCGAGAAAAAGGAGCCAACCGTTCCCGCCACATTTCCCGGATTCGATTCACAAGTCTGTGGTATTGAGATGCAATCGAGCCCCATAAACAAAGGCCCTGGTCGATGTTGGAGCGGCAGAAGCACTCAAGGCCAAACGTAGGCCGTCCAAGCAGCCGGCGTCCGGGAAAAACCGAAAAAACCGCGTGTTTGCTGGTGTTCTTGAAGTGGTGCGCGGGACAGGACTTGAACCTGCACGGCTTTCGCCATACGCCCCTCAAACGTACGTGTCTGCCAGTTCCACCACCCGCGCACGGTGACGAAATAAACGTTGATAAATTATATGGAAAAACCGCCGTCAGCAAGCTAAGATTTGGTCGCCATGTCAGGCCATTCCAAGTGGTCGAAAGTCAAGCATTACAAAGGCACGCTTGACGCCAAGCGCGGGAAGGTCTTCGGCAAGTTCGGCAGGGAGATCGCCGTTGCCTGCAAACACGGCGGCGGCGACCCCGGTTTTAATCCGCGGCTGCGCACCATCCTGATGAAAGCCCGCGCCGCCAATATGCCGGCCGACAATATTGATCGGGCCATCAAGAAGGGCACGGGCGAACTCGACGGCATTACCTACGAGGAAGTTACCTACGAAGGCTACGCTTCCGGGGGCGTGGCCCTGTTGGTGGAGTTGCTCACGGACAACAAGAACCGTACCGCGGGAGAGATTCGCAATATTTTCACGAAACTCGGCGGCAACATGGCGGGGGCCGGAGCGGTCAAGCACCTGTTTCATCGCAAGGGCCAGCTCCTTGTTGCCAGGGACCAGATTTCCGAAGACGACCTGATGAGCCTCGTGCTGGATGCCGGCGCCGAAGACATGATTTCGCATCCCGACACGTACGAGATTCTCACCGACCCGCATCAGTTGGAGGCCGTTCATAAAGCGCTCGAAGGCAAAGGCGTCAAACTGCAATCGGCCGAAGTCAGCCAGTTGCCGCTCACATCGGTGCCGGTCACCGATGAGAAGACCGCCCGCACCGTTCTGGCGCTGATCGAAGCGCTCGAGGACAACGACGACGTCCAGAACGTCTACGCCAATTGCGACATTCCTGACGAGATCGTGGAGAAGGTGCACGCCGCGGCGGCGTAGCGGTCGAAACGCCTGCGCTGTCGAGATCATGAAAATCCTCGGCATCGACGCCAGTCTCCGCAGCACCGGCTACGGCGTTGTCGAAGTCAACGGCAACGAGATGCGCGCTCTCTGTCACGGGTACATCAAGAATCCACCGAAGCTTCTTCCGTCCCGCTGTTTGGTGAGCATCGACAAGGAAGTGAGAAAGCTCATTGAGGACCACAAGCCGGATGCGGTGGCGGTCGAAGGGTTGGTCTACGTCCAGGATACGCAGATCGGCTTCACGCTCGGCCAGGCGCGGGGTGTCGTCATCGCCGCCGCCGCCGCGAACGCCCTGCCGATTTACGAGTACGCGCCGCGCAAGGTCAGACAATCCGTCACCGGCTCTGGCGCCGCCGGCAAGACGCAGGTCGGCAACATGGTCAAAGCCGTGCTCGGCATGCCCGAGGTTCCCCAGTCCGATGCGGGGGACGCGCTCGCCATCGCCATTTGTCACGCCCACAGTTGCCGGGGCGTCCAGGCTCGGCCACTCCGGCAAATCTGATTCGACAGTTCTCCACGAAGACACTCAGGTACTCAGGCACTCGCCGTCATTCCGAGCTCCGAATGCTTGGCGAAAAACTTCGTGTCATTCACGTCTGATTCATGATAATTCGTGCGCTGTGATCGCGTACCTCCACGGGAAGCTGGCGGAATCCACACCGACGCATGTGGTGGTGGATTGCAACGGGGTGGGCTATTCCGTATTCATCCCACTATCGAGCTACGACAAACTGCCGCCCCGGGAAGGCCCTGTGAAGCTGCTGACCTATCACCATGTGGTCGCGAGGGAGGGAACCCAGCAGCTGTTCGGGTTTGTCACGCCGGAGGAGCGGGAGATGTTCCTGCTTCTGATCAGTGTCACCGGCATCGGCCCGAAGCTGGCCATGAACATCCTCAGCAGCACGTCCATCTCCGCGTTGCGCAACGCCATTGCCAGCGGTGACGCTAAAACACTGTCCGCCCTACGCGGTATCGGCAGGAAAACCGCCGAGCGGCTTGTGGTGGAGTTAAAGGACAAGCTCGGCCAGGCCGGGCCGTTCGAGGCCAGGGGGCGCGCGGCCACGGCTGAAGAGCAGAAACTCACTGACGCCATTCTGGCGCTCGTCTCGCTCGGCTACAAGCAGGTCGATGCCCACAAAGCCGTTATCGGCGCCGCCGGGAAGCTTGGAGCCGGTGCAACGGTCGAGGAACTCGTGCGTGCCGTGCTGCGGACGGTGTAGATCCTGTCAACGGGCTTATCGTTCGATGCCCAGTTGGGTCAGGAGAAAGGCATATTGCAGTGCGGTATCGTGGAGGGCGTCGTAGCGACCGCTCTTGCCGTTGTGGCCGGCCGGTCGCAAATTCATTTTGAGCAGAAGCGGATGGGAATCAGTCTTGGTGGCGCGCAGTTTGGCGACGTATTTGGCCGGCTCCCAGTACATGACCTGGCTGTCGTTGAGCGAAGAGGTCACCAACATCGCCGGGTAAGCCTGCGGCTGGATGTTGTCGTATGGGCTGTAGGATTTGATGTACTCATACTGAGCTTTGATCTTCGGGTTACCCCATTCCTCGAACTCGCCGACCGTCAGCGGCAAGGATTCGTCCAGCATGGTGTTGATCGCATCGACGAACGGCATTTCGAGCACGGCCGCCTTGAACAAATCCGGCCGCATATTCAACACCGCTCCGACGAGCAAACCGCCGGCGCTGCCACCCTCAATGGCCAGGCGGGACGGACAGGTGTAATGGCGGGCGATGAGCGTCTCGGAACAGGCGATGAAATCGGTAAACGTGTTGCGTTTGTTCATCATCCGTCCCTCGTCGTGCCAGCGTTTGCCGTATTCGCCTCCGCCGCGCACATGGGCAATGGCGGCGATCATGCCGCGGTCGAGCAGGCTCAGGCGCCCCGATGAGAACCACACATCGGACGGCAGACCGTAGGCGCCGTAGCCGTACAGCAACAACGGATTGCCTGACGGCCATTTGAGGTCTTTGCGATAGACCAGGGAGATGGGAATTGGGGTGCCATCGGCCGCGGTGGCGAAGATCCGCTCCGTCTGATAACGGTTGGGATCGTAGCCACCCTTCACGATTTGCCGCTTGAGCAGTTTTCGCTCGTGAGTGGCCATGTCGTATTCGTAAACGGACCGAGGCGTCTTCAGTGATTCATAGGTAATGCGCAGCACATTGGTGTCGAAGACGGCGTTGTCGCCCGCCTCGATGTCGTAGGCCGGTTCAGACCACTCGATCCGATGTGGCGCGCTGGAACCGATCTCGTACACGGTGATCTGCGGCAATCCGTTCTCCCGCTCCATCAGCACGTAATGGTGGGAAAACACCGCGAAGTCCTCCAGCGAAACATCTTTTCGGGCCGGAACAACTTCCTTCCAATTCTCCGGGCGCGGATCGGCGATGGGCGCGGTCACGAGCCGGAAGTTCTGGCTCCTGTCATTCGTGCGAATGTAAAACAGGTCACCGCCGTCATCGACGCCGTATTCGCGGTCCTGCTCCCGCGGGCTGAGAATCTTGAACGCTTCTGCGGGATGGTCCGCCGGCACATAGCGGACCTCGTCGGTGGTCTTGCTGCCGATGGCGACATAAACAAAGCGTTTGCTGTGGGAGCGATCGACTTCCACCGTGAACAACGCGTCCTTCTCCTCGTACACCAGCGCGTCCTGTTTCTCGCCGAGCCGGTGCCGCCAGACCCGGTACGCCCGTTTCGCATCGTCTTCAGTGACGTAGAACAGCGTGTGGTTGTCCGCCGCCCAGGCGGCGCTGTCGACCCGCGGAATCTTCTCGTCCAGCATCGCGCCCGTGCGCAGATCCTTCACGTACAGCGTGTAATCGCGAAAGCCGGTTTCATCCTCACTGAAGGCCAGCCAATTGCCGTCATCGCTCACCTCACTGACGCCCACGTCAAGGAACGGCTTGCCCTCGGCCATGGCGTTGAGGTCGAGCACGATTTGCTCCGTCGCATTCGTGGAGGCGCGTTTGCGCAGGTAGGTCGGGTACTGTTTCCCCGGCTCGGATCGGCGGAAGTACAACCAGTCGCCATCCCGGTAGGGCACTGAGTCATCCGGCTCCTGGACACGCGCCAGCATCTCATTGTAAATCCTGTCCTGTAACGGCTTGGTCGGTTTCATGACCCAATCCGTGTAGGCATCTTCCGCGCGCAGATAGGCGAGCACGGCTGGATTGTCCTTCTCCCGCAACCAGTAGTAGTTGTCCACGAGCCGTTCGCCGTGGAGGCGGGTGACGTGGGGGATCTGGCGGGCAACGGGTGGCCGCTGGACGAGAGCCTTGTCAGTCCGCGGCGCGGTTTCGCAGGCCGATACGCCCAGTATCAGGACTGCAAGCAGGGCTGGAACTGACCTCATAAATATCCGGTGGCACACGCGTCCCTGCCTGTGTCCATTCATTTCGACGCGCATGGGGGCTGTCCCACAATTTGTGAGATGGGTTCTGCTCTTGACGACGTCATGTCAGTGCTGGCTCATTTCAAAAGGTCGTTGTATTGGCTGAAGTAGGCGGTGTACATGGTGAAGATTTGATAGATGACGTAGGCGGCGACGAACACATAGGCGATGCGCGGGAACCAGGCGGCCACTTGATCGAGGCTGCGGCGCCAACGGTCCTCGTAGAGCGTGGCCAAACGATCCAGCATCTCGTCCATATAGCCGCTCTGTTCGCCCGTGGCCCAAAAGCCGATCAGCTCCTCCGGAAACACGCCCGTCAATGCCAGCGCCTAGCTGACCTGCAGGCCGGCGGTGATCCGCGGCGCGGCTTTCGCGTAGCCATAGGCGATCAACGGACTGTTCACGCTGCGGCTGGCGTATTCCAGCGCGGGAACGACGCCGATTCCCGCCCGCAGCATGAGACGGATCGTCAACACCCACTGGCTCAGCGCGTAATCGAACCGCAGCCGGCCCAACACCGGCACCGCCTGCAGCAGGCGGTCGATCGTCACGTTCAATCCGGGCGTCCGCAGGCACCAGCGCAGCAACCACACGGCGCCGCCGCCGATCAGTCCAAGCATTGCGAGCAGGCCGACCGTGTCCCGCAGATAGTCCAGCGTGGTGTACGGTTTCCCGGCGCTGGCCCCCAGAAAGAATGCCGGAAACCGGGAGCCGAACACCGCCACGAGCAGCAACACCGCCGGATACATGGAACCCGCAATGATCTTGTTTCGGGCCGACGCGCGGCCTTCGTAATATTTGCTCAACGACAGCAGTCCGACATCCAGCGCGCCGCCTTGCGCGCTCAGGTCCACGGCGTGCCGATCGAGCGGGGCGAACAGTTTGCCGCATCGGTCCATTCCTTCCGACAACGGATGGCCTTCATTGACAGCCTCCGACAGCGTGACCACCACCGCCCGCATCGCGCGGGGGCCGGATTTCTGCATTGCGTCCAGCGCGGAGCGGATCGGCAGGCCTGCGTGAACCAGCGTGCCCAACTGGTAATAAAATGCCGCCAGATGTCTGGATGCAAATTTCACGTCGGTTGTTAACGTAGCATTGTCGACAACAGAGTCACGAGGAAATGACGGCTTCAGCGGTGTGGCCATCGGTGTTGCCATCGCCTCATCCGCGCGTCGTGGCACGGACGATTTCTCTGGAACTGACCGGGCCGCGCCTCTATACAAACGCGCATGACACGATTCCCTGCGGTGGCCGCCAGCCAGGTCGCCGCCGCCGTTTCGCTCTTCGCTCTTGGCTCCCCGCTGCTCGTGCTTTCCGCCGCCGCCCAAACCAACGACGAAGACGCCCTCCCGCCGGGCCAGTATCACCTGAAAGCTCTTCCGTTCGACCAGCTCAGCGAGAAATCCGTTTCCCGCCAGGGAGATGCCGCCCTGAGCCTCAAGACCGTCCAATGGCAGCACAGCGAGTCGGACCATTTCATCTTCCACACCGAGACCGGCTTTTCGGTTCCCCAACTCTCCGCCTGGGCCGAATGGTCCTACGGCCACATCAAACAGGACATCGGCGTCACCCAGGACTCCTTCGAGCGCAAATGCCACATCTACGTCTTTCTCAACCCGGAGGTCTGGCGCGAGTTTGTCGGTATCGGCAAAATGGAGGAATGGACCGGCGGCTGGTGCACGGGCCGTGAACTTTTCTTCGCCTCCCGCCCGCATTTCAAATTCCAGGGACCGACCCTGCCCCATGAGATGACCCACCTCGTGCTCCACCGATTCGTCGCCGGCGACATCCCGCTCTGGCTCAATGAAGGCTTCGCCGAATTCGAAGGCGTTCGCCTCTACCGTTCCTACCTCAAAGCCCGCGGCTACAGCCTTGGCAACGTCCCCGACCACCTCGACCGCGCCGACTACATCCCGCTCGGCGAACTCACTGGCGCCGTCGATTACCCGCGCGAGCGCGCCCGGGTTGCCGACTTCTACAACGAATCCCGTCTCCTCGTCAGCTTCCTGTATTACCAGCACGGCGGGATGACTCCGCTGTTGAAATTCATGAAGCTTTCCGCCGACGGCTCGCGCTTCGATTCCGCCTGGCAGGACGTCTACAGCGGCAAATACTCCGGGCTCGACTCCTTCGAGACCAAATTCATCGCCTACGTCACCAAATCGAAAACCGCCAGTTGAAGACCGAAAACTGAATACCGAAGAGCGGGGAGCGAACACCGAGGGCTGAAGGCGGACGACAAATTCCTGTAACAGACTCCACCGCAGAGACACAGAGTTCATAGAGCGATTTCCGTGTTCAACGTTGTCACCCTGAGTTCATCGAAGGGTCTCTGTCGCTTGGCGTCTCGCCTGTATCCCTGCAGCCTGCCGAGTTGAACAGGGGAGCTATCAGGTACTAATCCAACGCCGCGCCCTGAAAGAACTCGCCAAGCTGCCGTCGACCTTGACCGGACGCGTCCGCACCGTCATCGATCAACTCAGCGCACAGCGTCCGCGCAACGCCAAGAAACTCGCGGGTACCAATGACACGGAGCGGAACGCGCCTCGCAGCCCCGAAAAGGCCCTGATCTCGGAATCGGGGTAAAATTCGGGGAAAAAGTTCAGGAGCCAAAATACAGGAGACAAGGGGAGACAAGGGGAGACAAGGGGAGACAAGGCGAGACAAGACTGACGAAGAACGGAGACGACCGCAGCCTCATGTTTCTAATATATTGCACAGCAACCACTTGTCTCCATATCCGGCTCGCTGAAATCGCGGCGACTTCTGCGTTAAGTTCTTCGAGCGCAACAGGTTCAGCGTTCGATGCGGCAAGTGCCTTTCAATTTGCGCGGCCCCGATCTCGGAATCGGGACAGGTCAGGAGACCGGCGCACAACGAGGAGGGGACCGCGAATGAGATTCGCGGCTACAAGAGGGGGACCGCGAATGAGATTCGCGGCTACAAGGGGTAAACTTCTCGTCCTACCAACGGCAAACGGACGGGTCGGACCCGAAAAAGATTCGGGGTAAACCTCGCCCTCCAACGGCACTGAATAGGGGAGAATCTGCCATTGGAATTTCGGCGGTCCGATGCCGGAACCCGAATGTAGGAATCCCGACGTAGGAATCGGGGCAGGTCGGGTCAGGCGGCATGGGGTGTCGGCGGTCAGCGGTCGGCCCCGACCTTGGGGTCGGGGTAAACATTCGGCGGTCGGCCAGCCCCGAAAGGGTTTGGGGCGAAAGAACGGCAAAGCGGCCCCGACCTCGAAGGGTGCCGGCCTCACGGTTGCGCTCCTGCAAGTCGTGTTCAGGGCAGCAGCACGCGGATGCGGTAGTAGCGGGAGGGGAGGTTGGTTGCCCCGCCGACATCGGTCATGTTGGTCACGGTACCGAGGCCGTTGCCGCCGCTGAGGATGTTGGTCTGACCGGTGCTCGAAAAGTTATTTGAGTAGCTGCCGCCCACCGTGCCCGTGGTGAACTCCAGGACGTTCGTTCGTGACGCAATTCCCGGGATGTAGGTTTTGTCCCCGTTGGCGCCAAGATAGGTCACCACGACGTTGGTTTGCCCTGCCACGATGCTGATGATGTGCAGATAAGCCGCCGGGTTGGTGGGATTGAAGCCGGCCATGAACT
>Ga0187871_10003631_pt1 | contig 11887 bp, 9 predicted proteins | sample June2016WEW_16_1_FD_132988 | JGI IMG/M metagenome (GOLD analysis project Ga0187871, IMG submission 132988) | Peatland microbial communities from SPRUCE experiment site at the Marcell Experimental Forest, Minnesota, USA - June2016WEW_16_10 | ecosystem: Environmental > Terrestrial > Soil >... | reverse complement strand
GACAAACAATGACGAACAATGACGAATAATGATCCGGCTTTTCGGTTTTATAGGGCGGGCTGAAAGTCCAAACTCCAGAGCGGGACTTAAAAGTCCCGCCGGCACGCTAAAGCGCGCGCCACGCTATAAAAGGGAGGGATCGAGGCCGGCGCTGAGGGCGGCGGGCGGCTCCGGGCGGGACTCGTCCTGCAGGAAGCGGACCAACTGGTGCTGGGAGCTCTCGAAATAGGAATCCAGAAATTCCTTTAGCGCCAGGCGCCGCATGGCGTCGCGCGAGACGGCGGGAGCGTAGACGAAGGCGCGGCCCGTTTTGCGGCGGGTCACGATGGCGCGCCGGGCCAGCCGGTCGAGCACCGTCATCACCGTCGTATAGGCTAGGGGCCGGCTGGGCGCGACCACTTCCCGCACATCCTTCACGCTGCCCTCGCCCAGCGTCCACAGGGCGTTCAAACACAGCAATTCGAGCGGCGGAGGAATAGAGCGCGCAGCGGCCTGGCGCATCAGCTTTGTCTCTTAGCCTCCGCGGGTTGCAGGGCCTGCAGCAGCTTATCGCCGAACAGAGAGCTGCGCGTGGGCGCCGGCGCCGGGGTGGGCGCTTGTGCCTGGGTCTGGACAGGCGCGGTCTGGGCCGGCGCGGTTTTGGCCGCCCCGGGCGCGGGCGCGGCCGCTGACGCTGGCGACGCCGGACCGGCGAGATACCGGTCCTTCTTCAACAGCACGCGTTCCAGGCTGGAACTGAAGCTGGTGAAGTTGCCCGCCACCTGGCGATCGGTTTCGATCAGGTGGCGCATGCATTCCATTTTGGAATCCAGGTCGTCGAGATAGTGCAGCAGCATGGCTTCCGGGAATACCGGCGTTTTGGGTGAGCCGAATTCCAATTGCCCGTGGTGGCTGATGATCATGTGTTCCACGAGGGAACGCAGCCGCGGCGGAAAGTCTGGAATATCGCGCAGCTTGTCGCCGACCATGCGCACGGCGATCAGCATGTGTCCGAGTAACTGGCCCTCGTCGCTGTAACTGAAGCCCCGCTCGTAGCTGAGCTCGTGGATCTTGCCGATGTCATGCAGGATGACGCCGGTCACCAACAAGTCGCAGTCGATCATGGGGTAGTGGCCGGCCACCATGCGCGCCAAATTGCAGAGCGACAATACGTGTTCGATCAAGCCGCCCAGATAGGCGTGGTGGATCTGCTTGGCGGCCGGCGCCTCGCGATAACGCCGCGCGACATCGGGGTCGTCCAGCAGCGCCGCCAGCAAGCGATTCAGGTGCGGGTTGGCCACGGCCGCGGCGAATCCGCGCAATTCCAGCCACATTTCGTTGCGATCGCGCGTGGAAGCCGGAAAGTAATCGCCGAAATCCACATCGCGGTCACTGATGCGCTGGATGGTGTGGAGGGTCAACTGCGGGCGGTTGTGGAAGATCTGGATGAGGCCTTTGACTTTAACGAAGTCGTCGCGCTCGAAGGTCTCCATCACATCCACGACGTTGTCCCACATCTTGGCGTCCAATTCGCCGGTGCGGTCGCCGAGCTGAAGCGAAAGGTAAGGGTCGCCCTTCTTCTTCTGCCGGATCTCCTTGGAGCAAACCAGGAAGCTGCTGGTGATGATCTGATCCGGTTTGAGTTCGTTCACATAGGGCGATTTCATGGCAGCGCCGGGCGTCTACGGCTGACTCGGCGCACTCGCTGCCGGCGCGGATGCGGAAGCCGGCGCCCCGCCGGCGGGCGCGGCGGCAGGCTGCGTGGAACTCGGAGCGGGCTTCTTCACGCCGCCCGTCCCGGGAATCGGGATCAGCCACAGCAGCTTCTTGCGCTTTCTGTGGGAGGCCACCTCTTCCTTGGTGACGGTCTGCGGCTTCAACTGCGCGACATCCTTCCACGCCGTATCCTTCCCGGGTGCCGCGCCGCTATCCACGTAGCCGGGCTTGATCTCCAGAAACGCCTCCGCGCGCAGCTTGGTCAAATAGGTGCGCACCTTGGCGTTCATCTGGGGCATGACCATCTTTTCGTTGATCTCGTTTTCGACCTCTTCGAAAGTCGCCAGTCCTTTTTCGTAACGCTCCATGATGCGCAGAATCACGAATCCGTTGGGGACTCGGATGGGGTCGGTGACGAAACCTTTATTCTGTTTGAAAACGATGTCGTCGATCGGTTTCATCAACTGGCCGCGCTTGTAGCCGGGCAATTCGCCGCCGCTACGGGCGGTTTCCATATCGTCGGAATTCGCGGCTGCGAGGTCACCGAACTTTTCGCCCTTGCGCGCGCGCGCCACCAGGTCCTTGGCCTTCTTCTCGGCCGCGGCGGTCTGCTCCGGCGATTTTCCTTCGGTGGAGATGAAGATCTGCTGCAGGAAGACCTGCTCGTCGCGCACGAAATCGTTCTTGTGCTCGTCGTAATATTTGCGCTTGTCCGGCTCCGGGATGATGATGCGGGAGCCGATCTCCTCGCTGACGACGCGCTGCGTGAGCAGGGCATTCTTCATCTGCTGCTTGTAGTCCTCAAAGGGCATGCCCGTCTGTTCGCGGAGGAAATCGTGGAACTTGTCGTCGTCGGTCATCTTGCTTTGGACCTGCATGGCCGCCAGGCGCCGGGTGATTTCGGAATCGACGTTGATGTTGAGGTCCTTGGCTTTCTGCACCAGCAGAAGCTGGTCGATTTCGTCGCGCAGGGCGTCGGAGGCTTTCACGTGGAGGGCCTCCTGCAGTTTGGCGCCGGTAAGGCCTTGCTGCCGGAGCTCCGCCTCGATCTCTTGGCGCGTATGCGCCAGTTCGCCGCGCGTGATGATGTCGTTATTCACCTTGGCGACGATCTCTTCGACGATGTGTACGTCGGCCGCCGCAGCCGCGGAGAGGGAGCCCGCCAAAAGAAAAATAAGCCTGCGAAACATATATTTCACATTCTAACATTGACTCACACGGAGGCGGCGAGCGGGATCTGGGCCAAAGCGGCACAGGCTGTAGCCGCGGCGGCACAAGGCTGGCGGGGCGACCAGTACCGTATCCCGCTTTTGCGGTACTGGTTAGAGAGGCCCTCGCGGCCGGAACGATGATAGACTTCTGACGAGAGGGGTGACTGGAGCGGGCGGCGCACTTTTCCGGGCGATTATCCACAGTTTCACACGCGCTTTTACGGCCAGGCAGTTGGATGCCGGCGGACTCCGAGTTAAGGACTGGTATACTTGAGCCTGCTTATATCTTGAGCTTGCTTATATAAGGTTGAAGAACGGATCGATTATGAAACCAATTGCCATTCCTTTATTCCTTTTCTGTGTAGCCTTCCTGTCGCCGCAGGCCTGGGGCGTCACGGCGACCTATACGAACAGCACCCAAAACGTCACCTTGACGGGCCTCGGCGGCAGCGGAGGTGTGGGGCAGAGCCGGGTCACCTGGGGCACCTGCGCGTTCGATGGCACGAATACCAACTGCACAGTCTCGGCTCCCTACACGGGCGTCGGCGGCGGCGGAACGATCTCGATGGTGCTGAGTTATCTAGGCAACGGGATATCTCCTTTTACTGCCAACTCGACCAGTCCCGGAAGCAACACCATCACGTTCGGCCTTTTGCCCGATAACTCCGGCAGTATCGTCGTTAGCCTGCAGGAGAGCACTGGGGCTAATGTTACCTTTCTATCCAATAACTTCGTTTTCTATTATTCCAATGCCACATGCACGGGAATCGCCGCCTCGTCGTGTTCCGTGGGACAAGTGGGGCTTACGCCGGACGCTACGATCACGGGAACGGTTTACGGCACGTTTGACGCGACGCCCGTGATTCTGGCGGTGGTCAGCGCCAGCACCTTCGGAGAGTTCCCAGCGGTGGCCCCCGGCACATGGATGGAGATCTACGGTACGAATCTGGCCAACGTGAAGTCTCAGACTTGGGGTAGCGCCGATTTCAACGGTTACGACGCGCCCACTACTCTGGGCGGCAACACGCTCACGATCGGCGGCCAGTCGGCGTTTATGGATTTCATCAGCCCCCTACAAGTGAATGCCCTGGCGCCATCCAATACGGGGCTCGGATCGCAGCCGGTGGTGATCGACACGCCGGGAGGAACCAGCGCTCCCTACACATTGCCGGTTAATGTAACCGAGCCGGGCCTGGACGCGCCGCCATCGTTCAATATCGGCGGAGTCCAGTACGTGGTGGCGCTGTTCGCCGATGGCACGTTTGTCCTCCCGGCAGGCGCAATTCCGGGTGTCGCATCGCGGCCCGCCCAGCCGGGCGACGAGATCGTTCTATATGGCATCGGCTTCGGGGCGGTCACGCCCAACATACCGGCTGGCCAGTTGGTGGAGCAAGCTAACACGCTGACGTCGAGCTTTCAAATGTCCATAGGTGGCGTGCCCGTGACTAACATGCCTTATTTCGGATTATCTCCGAATTACACGGGCTTGTATCAGTTCAATGTAGTGGTGCCGGCCAACGCCGGTACCGGGGCCGTGCCACTGACGTTCGCAGTGGGCGGCGGGGCCGGAACGCAGACGCTGTTTCTCGCGCTAAGCAACTGAACGAAACCGCTCCTTTAACGATGCGGCAATGCGCGATAGCGCAAATAGGTTTGGCTTCGGCAGGCCTCGGGATACGGGTGCCGGTACCGTCTGAAGGAGGGGGCAGCATGGGAAGATCCGAGTTGAAAGCCGCAACATTGTTGTTCTTGAGCCTGGCGATGAATTCGCTGGTGGCCCAGCAGGTGGCCATCGGCAGTTACGCCACGGCGCCCCAGCACAGCGGCCCGTAGGCCATCACGGCGGGACCGGATGGCGCGCTGTGGTTTACCGAGGCCGATAACACCAGCGTGATCGGCAGGCTGACGCCGGCCGGGGAGTTCACCGGTTATACGATCCCGACTCCGGGGAGCGGCCCGTATGGGATCGTGACCGGGCCGGACGGCGCGCTCTGGTTCGCCGAGGCCTGGGGCAACCGGATCGGCCGGCTTACGACGGCGGGAGTTTTTACGGAATACCCGGTGCCAACCGCCAATAGTGCGCCCGCCGGGATCGCCGTGGGACCGGATGGCGCGCTGTGGTTCCCCGAACTCAATGGCAACCGGATCGGGCGCGTCGCCATCACCACCGGAACGATGACAGAGTACCCCGTTCCTACGGCGTCGAGCGCTCCCGACTGGATTGCGGCCGGGCCGGATGGCGCGCTTTGGTTTACGGAGCTCAGCGGCGGCAATATCGGACGCATCACGACGGGCGGGACCGTCACCGAATATGCGATCCCTACACCGAACAGCCAACCCGAAGGGATCGCGGCGGGGCCGGACGGCGCTCTTTGGTTCGCCGAATACGCGGGCGGCAACATCGGGCGGATCACGACGGATGGCGTGATTACCGAATATCCGGTATCGAAGGGCCTCAGCGGGATCACGAACGGCCCGGACGGGGCGCTTTGGTTTACCAATTACGCGCAGAACAAAATTGGGCGGATCTCGACGAGCGGCGAAGCTACCGAGTACGGCCTGCCGAACGCCGGGAGCGTGCCCATCGGCATCGTCACCGGGCCGGACGGCAACATCTGGTTCGCCGACTACAGTATCAACAGAGTTGGGGAGGCGCTGTTTGTGAGCGCCAACCTGAGCATCACGCCGGCCGAGGGCGGCTACAAGTCGGACGTGAAGTTCAGCGGCGGCGGCTATCTGCCGAACGAGAACGTCCAGATCTACGCAGGCGGCATCGGCTCGAAGGTATTAGCGGCGATCGGCGCGGATGGCGCCGGAACTTTCAGCGTCAAGGGAATCGTGCCGGAATCGGTGTTTGGACCGCGGATTTTCCTGGCGGTGGGTGCGGCCAGCGGAAAGCTCGGCGCCGCCAGTTTTATCGTGACGCCGCGGCTGGTGATGAGTCCGGATGTGGGAGCGCCGGGCACTTACACGGCTGCCGACGGGTATGGCTTTCCGCCGTACGCCTACGTGAACGTCTACTGGAACACTCCCCGCATGCTGGTATCGGCCGCGATTGCGGATTATCAAGGTAGTTTCACGGGATCGGGGGCATATCCGTTCGTTGTGCCTGGCGGCGCGCTGCGGGGGCTGAACCTGTTGTTTGGGGAGGTGTTCGACTTCGACAGGAAACCCGTGGGCATAGGATATTTCACCGTGGAGTGACGAAGCGGCAGGTTACGATGGGCGGATGGTTTTTTGAGCCCTATGTTTAACGCAGGTCCGAACGTCATCATCGTCGCGGGTCCCAACGGCGCAGGCAAACCACGGCGGCAGCCGATATCCTGGACGACGCTTGATCGCCAGCGGCGGTTTGCATCAGGCCACCGTGGTCCCGGAGCCGGATTTATGGAACAATGTGAACAGGGAGTGGAGATGAACCCGGAGACGCCGGAGAAGGATATCGATCGGGTTTTCCGGGAAGGCACGGCGCTGGATGAAGCGATGACCCGGGCGTACCGCCGGGCTGTTCGCCAGCACCGCCAAAACGGCGTCCCGATGGTCTTCTGGGAGAACGGGAAAATCGTCGAAGTTCCCGCGGACCAGCTCCCTGATTTTTCCGTTGACTGACGTAAATTTCAGCACTGTTACACCCAGAACTATTTCCCAACCATCCGTGCACAAATCGCGCTAAACTCCGACTGATGACACCTATTCGCCATGTAGCGGTGCTGGGAGCAGGCACTATGGGCGCACGTATAGCGGCCCACTTCGCCAATGCGGGCATCCCGGCCCTATTGCTCGATATCGTGCTTCCCAATCAGCCCAACCGCAATGCCGCGGCGTTGGGTGGATTGGACGCAGCGCTCAAGCAGAAGCCCGCGGCCTTTTTTACACCGGAAACCAAGTCACTCGTCACCCCCGGCAACTTCGAAGACGACCTCGCCAAGATACGCACGTGCGATTGGATTATCGAAGCCGTCACCGAAAACCTGGAGATCAAACGCGCGCTGCTCGAGAAGGTGTTGAAACACCGGAAGCCGGGTTCCATTTTCTCCACCAATACCAGCGGCATTCCGCTGGTGAGCATTGCGGAAGGATTCCCCAGCGAGTTCCGACGACATTTCCTGGGAACGCATTTTTTCAACCCGCCGCGCTATCTGCACCTGCTCGAAATGATCCCGGGCCCGGAAACGCTGCCCGAAATACGCGATCACATCGCGGATTTCGCCGACCATCACCTGGGCAAAGGAGTGGTGCCGTGCAAGGACACGCCCAACTTCATCGCCAACCGCATCGGCAGTTTTCTGGGCGGAACGGTGCAGAACCTGACGGTGGAGATGGGGCTCACGATCGAAGAAGTGGACGCCTTGACCGGCCCCCTGATCGGACTTCCCAAGAGCGCCAGCTTCCGGCTGCTGGATATCGTCGGCCTGGATATTTGGGCGCACGTAACAAAGAACCTGTACGATCTTGTGCCCAACGATCCCTGGCGCGAGCGTTTCGTGCTGCCCCCGTTTTTCGCGCAGATGATCGAACGCGGATGGCTGGGCGACAAGCGCGGCCAGGGCTTTTACAAACGCATCGGCAAGGGCGACAAGAAGGAGATCCTGGCGCTGGATCTGCATACGCTCGAGTATCAGCCTTCGAAGAAAGCGCGTTTCGCTTCCGTCGAAGGCGTCCGCAATATCGAAGACCTTCCGCAGCGGCTGCGCGCCCTGATGGGGCTGACCGACCGCGCGGGCACGTTCCTGTGGCGTCTGTTCAGCGACCTGGTGCTGTACTCGGCCGGCATGATCCCGGAAATTTCGGATCGCGTGGTGGAGATCGATCGCGCCATGCGCTGGGGCTACGCCAATTCGCTGGGACCGTTCGAACTCTGGGACGCGCTGGGCGTGGAGGAAAGCGTGTCGCGCATGCGGAAGGAGCAGCGCCAGATTCCGGAGAACGTGGAGAAGATGCTGTGCACGGGCGCGAAATCCTTTTACGAGGCGCCCGACCACGATCGGCGGCCGCACCACGAATACTTCGATTTCCTCGCCAACTCGTATAAGTGGCTGGAAGACCGCCCGGGCATCACGGTCCTGAAAGACGTGAAGCACGCGCACGGCGTGGTGAAGAAAAACGGCGGCGCGTCGTTGATCGACATTGGCGACGGCGTGCTGTGCCTGGAGTTTCACAGCAAAATGAACTCGCTGGGCGACGACCAGGTTTCGCTGGTGCGGGCGGGGATCGAGGAAACCAGCAAGAATTTCGAGGCCATGATCATCGCCAACCAGGGCGACAACTTCAGCGTGGGCGCCAACCTGATGCTGGTGCTGCTGGCCGCGCAGGAAGAAGAGTGGGAAGAACTGGAGGCTGCCATCAACCGCTTCCAGCAAGCCACCATGATGATCAAGTACGCGCCCAAGCCGGTGGTCTCGGCGCCGTTCGGCATGACGTTGGGCGGAGGCTGCGAAATCGCGATCCACTCGGCGCGGGTGCAGGCGTCCGCGGAAACCTACATGGGCCTGGTGGAAGTGGGGGTGGGCGTGATCCCCGGGGCGGGCGGCACCAAGGAAATGCTGGTGCGGTTCGGAAACGCGCAGAAGGCCTTCGAACTGATCGCCTTCGCCAAGGTCGCCACCAGCGCGGCCGAAGCCCGCGGTTTCGGACTGCTGCGGCCGCAGGACCAGATCTCCATGAATCCGGAGCGGCTGATCGACGACGCCAAATCGCTGGCGCTTTCGATCGCGCCGGGCTATGCACCCGGGGTGCCGCGAACCGATGTGGAAGTGGGCGGCGCCGAAGATCTGGCGCTATTGAAGACCGGAATCTACCTGGCGCGGCAAGCCAATTACATCTCCGATTACGATACCGTAGTAGGAGAGAAGCTGGCATACGTATTGAGCGGCGGACCCCTGAGCGGGCGTCAGACTGTCTCCGAACAATACCTGCTGGACCTGGAGAGGGAAGCCTTCCTCAGCCTGTGCGGGCAGCGCAAGACGCAGGAGCGCATGCAGCATATGTTGAAGACGGGCAAACCGTTGAGGAACTAGGTTATAGGTTGTGGGTTGTAGGTTGTGGGTTATCTGGTTTTCCCATCACCTATCACCCATAACCCACGACCGCTTTTACAGGAGCATCATGCAAGAAGCCGTCATTATCGATTGTCTCCGCACCGCCGTCGGCAAGGCGCCGCGCGGCGCGCTGCGCACTTCGCGTCCGGACGATCTCGCGGGCGCGGTGATTAGCCGTCTGCTGAAGAAACATCCGCAGGTTCCGGTGGACGAGATCGAAGATATCGTTCTCGGCTGCGCCATGCCGGAAGCCGAATCGGGCAATAACATGGCCCGCTGCGTGGCGCTGCGCGCGGGACTGCCGGATACCGTCACCGGCGTCACGATCAACCGGTTTTGCAGCTCGGGGCTGCAGGCCATCGCCATGGCGGCGGACCGCATTCGTTCGGGCGGGGCGGACATCATCATCGCGGGCGGGGCCGAGACCATGAGCATGATGCCGCGCGGCGGCCACAAGGTGGCGCCCAGCCCGTGGTTCGTCGATCACCGGCCCGAGATTTACATGAACATGGGGCTCACCGCGGAGTGCGTGCAGCGCAAATACAATATCTCGCGGGAAGAGGCGGACGCGTTCTCTTACGGCAGCCACCAGAAAGCGTTGCGGGCGCAAGCGGAAGGCAAATTCGACGATGAGATTGTGCCTTTCGAAATCGAATGGATCACTCCCAACGGACGGAAGCCGAAGGTGACCAAGACGGTTTTCGCGAAAGACGAAGGTCCGCGCGCGGATACTACGGTGGAGGCGCTGGCCAAGCTGAAGCCCGTTTTTCACGCTAACGGCACGGTGACCGCGGGCAACTCATCGCAGACCAGCGACGGCGCGGCGGCCGCGATCGTAATGTCGGACCGCAAGGCGCGCGAGCTGGGCCTGAAGCCGATGGCTCGTTTCGTCAGTTTTTCGGCCGGCGGCGTGCCTCCCGAGATCATGGGAATCGGACCGGTGGTGGCCATCCCGAAGGCGCTCAAAATCGCCGGGCTGACGCTGGACGATATCGGCGCGATCGAATTGAACGAGGCTTTCGGGGTGCAGGCGCTGGCGGTGATCCGGGAAGCGGGCCTCGATCCGGAAAAAGTGAATGTGAACGGGGGGGCTATCGCCTTGGGCCATCCCCTGGGCTGCACCGGCGCAAAGCTGACGGCCACCATACTTCGCGAGATGGCCCGGCGCAACTTGAAGTACGGCATGGTCACCATGTGTGTGGGCGGGGGCCAGGGCGCGGCTGGAGTTTTCGAACTGATGTAGCCGGCTGGGAAGCCGGGCGTAATATAATTGCAATTCCGGGGAGTATTCGATATGGCAACGGCAACAACATCGATCTCATTACCTAAGACACAAGGCGGCGCCTTCCTGATCGAAGAGCGCCTGCCCAACGAAATCTTCACGCCGGAGGATCTCACTCCGGAACACCTGGCGATCGCGCGCACGGTGGATGAATTCTGGGCCAAGGAAGTCGGCCCCAACGTGGAAGCCATCCAGCACCACGAACCCGGCGTCGCCATGGCCTGCCTGCGCAAGGCCGCCGAACTGGGGCTCACGGGCATCACCATCCCCGAGCAGTATGGCGGCATGGAACTGGATATGGCCTCCGCCATGGTAGCGGTGGAACACATGGCCGGCGACGGTTCCTTTGCCGGCTGGTACGGCGCGCACGTGGGCATCGGCTCGCTGCCCATTTTGTACTTCGGCACCGAAGAGCAGAAGAAGCATTACCTGCCCAAGCTGGCCAAGATGGAAATGCTGGGCGCATATTGCCTGACCGAGCCGCACGCCGGCTCCGACGCGTTGGCCGCCAAGACCCGCGCCGACTTGAGTCCGGACGGCAAGCACTACATCCTCAACGGCCAGAAGATGTGGATCACCAACGGTGGCCATGCGGACCTGTTCACGGTCTTCGCCAAGATCGGCGGCGAGAAGTTCACCGCGTTTTTGGTGGAGCGCAGTTTTCCGGGCGTCTCCAGCGGCGGCGAAGAGAAGAAGATGGGCATCAAGGGCAGTTCCACTACGGCCGTCTACTTCGACAACGTGCCTGTGCCCGTCGAAAATGTGCTCGGCGAAATCGGCCGCGGCCACATCATCGCTTTCAATATCCTGAATGTGGGCCGCCTGAAATTGGGCCCCGGGACCGTGGGCGGATCGAAGAACGTGCTGGCGGTTTCGCTGAAATACGCGAAGGAACGCAAAGCGTTCGGGCAATCGATCGCGGAATTCGGCATGATCCAGCACAAGCTGGCGGAGATGGCCATTCGCACTTATGCGGCGGAGTCCATGACGTATCGCGTGGTGGGCCTGATCGAGTCGCAACTGGAAAACTTCTCGTGGTCCCAGCCGGACGCCGCGCAAACCATGCTGAAGGCGGTGGAGGAATACGCCGCGGAATGCTCCATCATCAAGATCTACGCCTCGGAAGTGCTGGACTACGTGGTTGACGAAGGCGTGCAGATCCACGGCGGCTACGGCTACCATCAGGATTATCCGGTGGAGCGGGCCTACCGCGATTCGCGCATCAACCGCATTTTCGAAGGCACCAACGAGATCAACCGCCTGTTGACCACCGGCATGCTGCTGAAGCGCGCCGCGCGCGGCCAACTCGGCCTGGTGGCGGCGGCTACGGGAGTCTTGCAAGAAGTGCTGGGTGGTCCGCGCGGCGGCGAGGAAGAGCCTACCGGACCGTTCGCCGCGGAAACCAAGATCCTGATCAACGCCAAGAAAATCGCCTTGATGCTGATGGGCGTCGCTTACCAGAAGTACATGTTCGAGCTGGAAAAGCAGCAGGAGATTCTGGCGAACATTACGGACGTCATCATGGACATCTTCGCCATGGAGTCGGCGCTGCTGCGAACGCAAAAGCTGGCCGAGTCCGGCAAAGGTACGAACGCCGCCGATATGACCGCGGTGCTGGTGCGGGACGCTATGGCCCACATCGACGTAACCGCGCGCATCGT
>Ga0187871_10003630_pt1 | contig 11887 bp, 13 predicted proteins | sample June2016WEW_16_1_FD_132988 | JGI IMG/M metagenome (GOLD analysis project Ga0187871, IMG submission 132988) | Peatland microbial communities from SPRUCE experiment site at the Marcell Experimental Forest, Minnesota, USA - June2016WEW_16_10 | ecosystem: Environmental > Terrestrial > Soil >... | reverse complement strand
TCGCCCGTAGTGGGGCAGGCACTCTGCCTGCAGCGGGCTCGCAGCCCGCCGCCTGGACTAAATTATGAGATTTCCCCTTTCCATGACCGCCGGCATGGCCGGATACATCTTCAAAAACAGGATGCGCCCGCGCCCGGAGTGGCAGAAAGACGTAGCCGCCGCGCCGGATGCCGCCAACCCGTTCCGCATCCTGCACGGTATTCCCGGCGAGCGCGCCAGCCGCCAGCCGCACCCCATGATCCGCAAGCGCTTCCCGCTGGTGATGATGCTCGAACCGCTGCACGCCTGCAACCTGACGTGCACGGGTTGCGGCCGGATCCGCGAGTACGAGTCCACCATCACGGAGCGCGTGCCCCTCGAAGAATGCCTGGCGGCGGTGGATGAATGCGGCGCGCCCATGGTTTCCATCTGCGGCGGCGAGCCCATGATGTATCCGCAAATCGGGGAACTGGTGGCCGGCATCCTGGAGCGCAATAAGAACATCTATCTCTGCACCAACGGGATGTTCATCGTAAAGCGCCTCCGCGAATTCACTCCGGACAAGCGTTTCTTCTTCAACGTGCATCTCGATGGCATGGAGAAGACCCACGATATCTGCGTGGAGCGCGAAGGCGTCTTCCGCGCCGCGATGGAGGGCATCAAGGCCGCCAAGGCCGCCGGTTTCATGGTGTGCACCAACACCACTATTTATAAAGAAACCGACATGAAGGAGATCGAGGAACTCTTCGGGTATCTGGAACAGTTCAAGCTCGACGGCCACCAACTGGCGCCGGCCTATGGATATTCGGCCGTCGACGACCGCGAGATTTTCATGACGCGCGACGACATTCGCGAGAAGTTCCATGATATCGATCGCCTGGCGCAGAGATTCTACATCAAGCAGACGCCCTTGTATCTGGACTATCTGAAGGGTGCGCGCGAGTTACCCTGTACCGCCTGGGGTACTCCGACTTACAACATCAAGGGCTGGAAAGGGCCGTGCTATTTGATCACGGACGGCCACTATAAGACCTTCGAGGGATTGATGACGCAGACGCCGTGGGAGAACTACGGTCCGGGCAACGACCCGCGCTGCGAGCATTGCATGATGCACTGCGGCTTCGAACCCTCCGCCGCTCTGGGCCTGACCGCCAGCCTGGCCGACAGCCTGAAGATGTTGACCTGGGCCCTGAAATGATGTGGGGCAGACCTCCAGGTCTGCGCGGGGCCTCCAGGCTCCGCTTCTGGAGTTTGGACATGAGGATCTCCAGACCCGATCTTGCCGCTCAATAAGTTAGCGGTTGTTTTTCGGAGCCGCAAAGATGATGAAAAGCAAGAGTAGTGGGGCGGCCAATCCTGGCCGCAGCCGGCTTTCCAGCCGGCTTAGCCGCCTGAAAAGGCGGCTGCGGGCATGATTGCCCGCCCCACGGTGAGTTTTCGACGATGCCCCGCAGGGGGTCTCGCCGCTGTTTCACCCGCTAAGGTGTGCGCCACGAGCAGGCGGCCAGTCACGAAAAATGTCCAAACCCAAACGCGCGGCATCCAGGCCCCGCTCTTGTGGTATTAAATGAAGCCCACGCTGGTCACCGGCGCATCGGGCTTCCTGGGCTGGCACGTGGCCCGGCTCCTGGTCGAGCGAGGGCATCGGGTAAGAGCGCTGGTTCGCCCCTCGAGCAGAATTCGCGAGTTGGATGTCGAGCCGGTGACGGGCGACTTGCGCGACGCGGCTTCCCTGGATCGGGCTGCCGCGGGTTGCGGCCTGGTCTTTCACGTAGCCGCCGATTACCGGCTATGGGCGGCCGACCCGAACGAATTGTATGGATCGAACGTGGATGGCACCCGCAACCTCCTCGAAGCGGCCCGCAAGGCCCGCGTGGATCGCGTGGTTTACACCAGTACGGTGGGTTGCATCGGCGTGCCGCCGAACGGCGAAGGCAACGAAGACTGCCCCGTTTCCCTCGACGAAATGAAAGGCGCCTACAAGCGCTCCAAGTTCCAGGCCGAGCGGATCGCGCTGGAATTCGCAGCCGCGGGACTGCCGGTAATTATTGTGAATCCAACCGCGCCCATCGGGGATCACGATATTAAGCCGACGCCCACCGGCAAGATCGTGCTGGATTTCTTGAAAGGAGACATGCCCGCCTATATCGACACGGGTTTGAACGTAGTGGAGGCGGGCGATGTGGCGCTGGGTCAGCTTCAGGCTTGCGAGCGCGGCCGCGCCGGCGAGCGCTACATTCTGGGATCGGAGAACCTGACCCTGGCGGAGATTCTGGGTAAACTGGCGGTGATTGCGGGTCGTCCGGCGCCCAGCGTGAAGCTGCCCTACGCGGTGGCCTATGCGGCGGGAGCCGTGACGACGGCCTGGGCGCGGATATCCGGAAAGCCGCCGCGGGCGCCGCTCGATGCAGTCCGCATGGCGCGCAAAAAGATGTTTGTTTCGCACGCCAAAGCCGCGCGCGAGCTGGGTTTCGCGCCCGGTCCCGCGGAAGGCGCGCTACGCCGGGCGGTGGAATGGTTTCGGGCCAACGGATATTGTTAGTCGCCGCCGAGCCCCGCGAATTCGACGGGCTATTGAGGTTTTGTTCGGGCGTGCGGAAGCCGGCGTGGCCGGTCTATTGGGCACGGCAGGCTGAATCGGGGGGCAGGCAGTTTTGGATGGTGGCGAATGGCGCGGGCGCCACGCACGCGGGCCATGCGGTGGAAGCCGCCTCGGCAGCGTGCCGGCCGGAAGCGATCGTGAGTATGGGATTTTGTGGAGCGCTCGACCCGGCGCTCGAAATCGGCGATGTTTTCGTGGCCTCGGCAGTGGATGCCGCCGGCCGCCGGTTCGAGGTGTGTCTGCCGCAATCGGAGTCTCCGCATACCACCGGCGTGCTGGCATCCATCGATCATGTGGCCCAGACTGCCGGCGAAAAGAAGCTCCTGCGCGAGGGTGGTGCTTCCGCCGTGGAAATGGAAGCTGGAGCCGTGGCGCAGTTCGCCGCCGCCCGCCGGATCCCGGCTTTTTGTGTACGGTCGGTAACAGATACGGCCGGCCAAAGTTTTGTGAACGATTTCAATAAGGCTCTGCTTTCCGACGGGCATTTCGGTACAATAAAGCTTTTAACGTCCGCATTTGAGAATCCCGGAAAGGCGTTGCCGGAATTGTTACGGTTACGCAATTTCTGCCGTATAGCTACACGTACATTAGGAGAATTCATTGCCGGTTGCCGATTCTGACTGGAGTATCCCGCCGACCATGCACGCGGCTGTATACAAGGGCCAGAGTGTCGTCTCCGTGGAGCGGGTGCCTACTCCCGAAATCGGACCGGGCGAGATGCTCGTGCGCGTGGAAGCTTGCGGGATCTGCCATACCGATCTAAAGAAAATCGAATACAACCTTCTGGCCCCTCCGCGCATCTATGGACATGAGACAGCAGGGGTTGTGGTGCGTACCGGGTCACAAGTGTGCCGCTTTGTAGCGGGTGATCGCGTAGTTGTGTTTCACCACATTCCTTGCCGGAACTGCTTCTACTGCCAGCGGAAATTGTACGCGCAGTGCCCGGTCTACAAGAAAGTCGGGGTCACTGCCGGATTTGAGCCGGCCGGAGGCGGTTTCTCGCAGTATGTGCGGGTTATGGACTGGATCGTCGAGAACGGTGTGGAACGAATTCCGGACGGTGTCTCTTTCGAGCGCGCCAGTTTTGTGGAACCGGTAAACACTTGTTTGAAGGCTGTGGTACAGTGCGCGGCGCAGCCGGACGAAACCGCCGTGGTGATCGGCCAGGGCCCCATCGGCTTGCTCTTCACCATGCTACTGGGGCGCACGGGCGTAAAGACTGTCACGACCGATACGATCCCGGCGCGCCGCGAGCTTTCCCGGCGCTGCGGCGCCCTGGAAGCATGGGATCCGCGCGAGACGAACGTGGAGGCGGAGGTCCGCCGGCTAGCGGACCAACGCGGCGCCGACCTGGTGATCGTGGCGGCTTCCGTGCCCGGAATTGTGGAGCAGGCGATGCGGTTGTCCCGTCCGGGCGCGCGCATTCTTTTGTTTGCGCAAACATCCGAAACCGAGCGCGTGGAGGTATCCGGCGCTGCGATTTGCGTGGGTGAGCGCAGTTTGTTCGGATGTTACAGCGCTTCCGTGGAGTTGCAGAAAGAATCCGCTGAATTGGTGTTCGGGGGCACACTGCCCGTGGAAGAGCTTATTTCTCACCGGGTGCCTCTCGTTAAAATACGTTCAGGATTCGATTTGGCGTTGCATCCCGGTCCCGAATCGTTGAAAATTATCGTTCAGCCACAGAGGTGGACACAGTGAAAACGCAGATGATGGCTGCCGTGCTTTATGGCAAGGAACACTTGCAGGTGGAGCCGGTGTCCGTTCCCAAGATCGACGATGGCGACATCCTGGTTCAGGTTCGAGTTGCGCTGACATGTGGCACTGACGTCAAGGTATTCCGGCGTGGGTATCACGCGCGGATGATCGTGCCTCCCGCCGTGTTCGGGCACGAGTTGGCGGGCGATGTCGTCGCGGCGGGGAAGGATGTCACCGCGTTCAACATAGGCGAGCGTGTCGTCGCGGCCAATTCGGCTCCGTGCGAAGATTGCTTCTTCTGCCGGCGCGGCTTGCAGAACCTGTGCGAGGATCTGCTGTTTAATAATGGCGCCTATGCCGAATATATACGAATTCCGCAGCGCATCGTGGAGCGCAATACCTACCGGATTCCGGAGGGCGTAAGTTATCACGATGCGGCCTTGATCGAGCCGCTGGCCTGCGTGCTGAAAGGCTTTGAAGAGACGGCGCCGCGGCCGGGCGACACCATCGCAATTCTGGGCCTGGGACCCATCGGGCTGATGTTCGTGCGATTGGCGAACCTGTACGGGTGCCGCGTGATTGCCATCGGCCGCCGCCGCACGCAACTGGAGCGCGCCGAGGCCATGGGGGCGCACGAACTGGTGCGCGCCGATCAACATTCGAGTACCGTCGAGGCCGTGCGCAATCTCACCGGAGGCCGCGGCGCCGACATCGCCGTGGAAGCCGTGGGCAAACCCGAGACCTGGCATTGGGTGCTCGATATGGTGCGCCGCGGCGGGACTGTCAACTTCTTCGGCGGCTGCCCGAACGACAGCCGCGTGATGTTCGATACCAATCGCCTGCACTATTCCGAAATCACCTGCAAAGCCAGTTTCCATCACACCCCTGCGTTCATCCGCAAGGCGCTCGACCTGGTGACCCGCGGCGATATCACCTCGCGCGATTTCGTGAACAGCGAGGAGCCGCTGGCCAATCTCCTGGAAGTGATGCGGCACCTGATGAGTCATAACGGCCATTTGAAGACGGCCATAATCCCGTGATTGCCGGTGGGGCAGGCTCGAAGCCTGCCGCCTGGCAGGCCGCCTTTCTTACTCCCCGCGACTTTGTACGATCACCCGCCGCGCAAGCGGCGCGCCACTCCGTCGCCGAGGCCGAAGCCTACACCCGCTGGCTCGCCACCCACCACTACGAGAACTTCCAGGTGGTCAGCTTTCTGCTGCCCAAGCGCCTGCATCAGGATTTCTACAACGTCTACGCCTATTGCCGCTGGGCCGACGATCTGGGCGACGAGATGGGGTCACCGGCCGAAAGCTTGCGGCTGCTCGCCTGGTGGCGCACCCAGCTCGCGGCTATGTATGCGGGGGAGGCGACTCACCCGGTCTTCGTGGCGCTCGGCGGCACCGTCGCCCGGCACGCGATCCCGCAAGAGCCGTTCGCGGATCTGATTCGCGCCTTCGAGCAGGATCAGACGGTCAAGCGCTACCAGACCTTTGAAGACGTGTACGGCTACTGCCGTTATTCCGCCAATCCGGTCGGCCGGCTGGTGCTCTACCTCTGCGGGTATTCCGATGCACGTAGGCAGCGGCTGTCCGACGCCACCTGCACCGCCTTGCAGCTTGCCAACTTCTGGCAGGACATAGCCGTGGATCTGGAAAAGGATCGTGTCTATATCCCCCTGGACGTGCTGGCGCGCCACGGCTGCACGGTGGAAGACCTGTTCGCGCGCCGGGTGACGCCGGCGTTCCGCGAAGCCATGCGCGAGATCGTGGCGCGCGCGCGCGAATTGTTCGTGGAAGGCTTGCCCCTTTCCTCGATGGTCGACCGGCGCCTGGCGCTCGATCTGGACCTGTTCAGCCGCGGCGGCATGCGCGTGCTCGAAAAGATCGTGGCCCAGGATTACGATGTGCTCTCGCGGCGGCCGGCTATTTCCAAGGCGGAACGTGTCTGGCTGCTGCTCGTTTCCCTCGCGCGCGTCGCCACGCGGGCCGCCTGATGACCGCGCTCGAAGCTTCCTACGCCCACTGCCGCCGCGAGGCTCGCACGCGCGCCCGGAATTTCTACTATTCGTTTGTGCTGCTCTCCCGCGCGCAGCGCGACGCCATGTGCGCCGTGTATGCCTTCATGCGTCATTGCGACGATTTAAGCGACGAGCCCGGCGCCACCCGGGCCGCCATCGAGCAGTGGCGCACAGCGCTCGACGAAGCTCTGGCGGGCCGTTTCGGAGACCATCCGATCATGCCCGCGTTCCACGATACGGTCACCCGCTACGCCATTCCGGCGCGTTATTTCCACGAGACGATCGATGGCGTGGCCTCGGACCTGGAACCGCGCCGCTTCGAGACCTTCGAGCAACTGTACCGCTACTGCTACCAGGTGGCTTCCACGGCCGGATTGACCACCATCCACATTCTGGGCTTCGATTCGCCCGATGCGCTGCCGCTGGCCGAGAAGTGCGGCATTGCGTTTCAACTGACGAATATCCTGCGCGATATCCGCGAAGATGCCGAGCGCGCCCGCATCTATCTGCCCGCCGAAGACCTGGCGCGTTTCCACGTTACCGAAGACGACATTCGTGCCGGCCTGCGGACTCCGGAGTTCATCGATCTGATGGATTTCGAAGCGGCCCGGGCGCACCGCTATTACCAGGAATCGCAGCCTTTGCTGGCTTTGGTCGATCGCGGCAGCCGGGCGTCGCTGGGCGCGCTAATCTCGATTTATTCCCGCCTTCTGGATCGCATCGAGCGCAGCAACTACGACGTGTTCACGCGCCGCATCTCGCTGCCCGCTGCGGAAAAATCCTGGATCGTAATTAAGGCGCTGCTGGGCGCCTCCGGCCGCCGCCGATCTTAATGAATTGCCTTCATGGGGTAGATTCGCGCTCCCGTGCGCCATGCCAGATCTCCGCGATGGTCACGGGAGAACACAGCAGCAGCGCATCCGAGCGGCTCAGGTCGTCCCAAGTGGCCAGGATGGAGGCGTCGCGGGGGCGTGAGACTTCGATGAGAATGTCGGAGTCGATGAGAATGGCCTGCAACCCCTAAGCCCCTTCCGCCTGACGCCCTTGCGCAGATCTCGCACGTACGCTTCTGTATCGGAAAAACTCGGCTTTTCCGGATTCCGACGAACGCCTGCATGGCGTCCCGCCGGCGCCCAGATACCTCTCCCGCAACGCTCCCCGTACCAACTCGGAAACGGATTCCGCTGACTGAGTGGCGCGAATATGGAGCGTCTTCCAAAGGTCGTCGTCCAGGTGAAGCTGCGTCCGTTTGTACATTGCACCGCATCCTGCGCGAGAACGCGGCGCTCTACGACGCCGTGCGCACGTAACCGGGCGGCGGCCGGCGTCCGGCGGCTAGAAGTCCAGCTTCTGCCCTAAACTCAGGCCCTCGCGCTTCGCCTCGCCGGCCCCCAACTCCAGGACGAATTGCGCGATCTCGTGGCCGCCGTAGTTCGCGCAGAGGCTGGCCTTCGTGGTGCACGGCGGGGTATCCGCCGAGATCTCCACGATGCGATGATCGTGATCCATCCAGACGATATCCAGAGGAATCTTCATCTGGTACATCCAGTAGGGGTACTGGCCGGGCGCCTGGTGGATGAAAAGCATCCCCCGGCCGCGCGCCAGCGAGTCGCGAAACATCATGCCCTTCTGCATGTCGGCGGCGTCCATTTCGACTTCGGCGCGGACCTTCTGGCCGTCGGGCAGGGTCACGGTCCGCAATTCCAGGGCGTCGAGGCCCGAATTCTCGGGACCGCCGCAACCGGCCGCGGCGAGGGCCAGCAGCAGCAAGGCCAACCAACCGGGCCGTGAACGGGATATCCAAGCAGGGAGCGAATCACGCATGCGATAAAATGGTAACGCCGTTGCACTCATGTGGAAACGTGTCCGGCTCACGCTGGAGATGATCAAGTTCGAGCACTCCGTCTTTGCCCTGCCGTTCGCGCTGACCGGAGCGCTGCTGGCCGTGCGCCAAACCGGGCTGCGCGCGCCCGCCGCGTGGTCGAAGATCGGCTGGATCGTGGTCGCCATGGTAGGAGCGCGATCGGCGGCCATGGCCTTCAACCGCCTGATCGACCAGGGCTACGACGCGCGTAACCCGCGGACCCGCATGCGCCACCTGCCGGCCGGCGTGCTGTCGCGCGGTTTTACCTGGGGGTTTGTCGCCATCTCGGCACTGGTCCTGGTGTTCGCGGCGGGGGAACTGAATCCGCTCTGCTTCCGGCTGGCGCCCGTGGCTTTGGGAATTGTATTCTTTTACTCATTTACCAAACGGTTCACGTCGTTTTCACACCTGGTGCTGGGATTCGCGCTGGGCGTAGCGCCCGCGGCGGCCTGGATCGCCATCGCGGGCGCGCTGGATCCGCGCATCCTGTGGCTGACCGCGGCCGTTACCTTCTGGACCGGCGGATTCGACGTCATCTACGCTTGCCAGGATTACGAATTCGACTCGGTGGAGGGACTGTTCAGCCTGCCGCGCCGCCTGGGGATTGCGGGTGCCCTGCGCGTGGCGCGCCTCTTCCACGTGCTGATGATCGCCTGCCTGCTGGCCCTGGTCTATAGCCTCGGCTTGGGCGCGCTGAGCCTGGCGGGAATCGCGGCCGTGACCGCGTTGCTGGTCTACGAGCATAGCCTGGTGAAAGCCACCGACCTTTCGCGGGTGGATGCGGCCTTCTTCACCATGAACGGCTATGTCAGCATGTTATTCTTTGTATTCTGGGCAGCCGATGTTTTATGGAAATCGTAATTGACGACCCGCGCCTGAGGCCGATTCTGGAAAAGGTGGAAGCGCGCGAGCGTCTCTCCTACGACGACGGCGTTACGCTTTACCGGACTTCCGATATCCTTTCAGTGGGTTACATGGCGAACCTGGTGCGCGAGCGCCTGCACGGGTCAACCACCTATTTCAATGTGAATCGGCATATCAACCCGACGGATGTGTGCGTGGCTAGTTGCCGTTTGTGCGCGTTCGGCAAGCGCGCCAAGGACCCCAAGGCCTACACGATGTCGCTCGAAGAGGTGTGGTTTCGCGCGGGCGAAGGCTGGAGCGAGGCGGTCACCGAGTTCCACATCGTGGGCGGGCTGCATCCCGAGCTGACGCTCGATTGGTACTGCGAAATGCTGCGCGGGCTGAAGATCCGCTTCCCGCAGGTGCACCTCAAAGCGTTCACGATGGTGGAGGTGGCCTACCTGGCCCAGCGCGGCAAGATTTCTGTGCGGGAAGTTCTGGAGCGCCTGCGCGACGCGGGCATGGATTCGCTGCCGGGCGGCGGCGCGGAGATCTTCTGCGACCGCGTACGGCGTATCATTTGCGACCACAAGATCACCGGCGAGCAGTGGATCGAAACCGCACGCATCGCGCACGAACTGGGTCTGCACTCCAACTGCACCATGCTCTACGGCCACATCGAGAACGCCGAAGACCGCGCGGACCATCTGGTGAAGCTGCGCGCGCTGCAGGATGAAACCGGCGGATTCGTCACTTTTATTCCGCTCGCTTTCCATCCCGACAATACGCCGCTGCAGCACATCCCGAAGACCACCGGATTCGCGGATATCAAGAATATTGCGGTGGCGCGGCTGATGCTCGACAACATTCCGCACATCAAGGCCTACTGGATCATGATGACGCCGCGCATCGCGCAAATCGCGCTGCGGTTCGGGGCGGACGATATCGACGGCACCGTAGTGGAGGAAAAGATTTACCACGACGCGGGAGCCACGACCACCCAGGGCCTGCGGCGCGGCGAATTGCTGCAGTTGATCCGCAAGGCGGGCCGCGATCCGGTGGAGCGCGACACGCTGTACCGTCCTGTGACGCGGACGGAGACGGCGTTCACCGTGCTGGTGTGATGGCAGAGGAAACCGGGTGGTGGGGCGGGCAATCATGCCCGCAGCCGCCTTTTCAGGCGGCCAAGCCGGCTGGAAAGCCGGCTGCGGCCAGGATTGGCCGCCCTCCGGTGCGTTTTCGTTTTAACGACGTACGGGGCGGCCTGGCTGCACACCCTCCACCAGTTCTCCTCCCTTCACCACCAGGATCCCATTTACCAGCACATACGGAATGCCTTCCGAATACTGCGCCGGATTCTCGAAGGTCGCCCGATCCACGACGCGCGCGGCATCGAAGACCGTGATGTCGGCGTCGGCTCCCACGGCGATGCGTCCTTTGCTTTGGATGCCCAGCCGATCCGCCGGCATTGCCGTCATCTTGCGTAGCGCGTCCATCAGGGTAAGCGCGTGTTCCTCGCGCACGTAGCGTCCCAGTACCCGCGCGTAGGTTCCGGCGGCGCGCGGATGACCCTTGCCGTTTTCCAGGATGCCGTCGCTTGCAATCATGGTGAGCGGATCGGCGATCGCCATCCGCACCACTTCTTCCGGAATCGAATGCACCGCTACCATGCCGCCCTGCCGGCGAAAGCGGGCGAACGAATCGGCCGTCAGCCGCTCGCCCGTCAGCGCCCACTGCAAATCGCCGAAGCCGATCCCGCCCTGTTTCGCCTGCCAGCCTTCGTCGAATATGGCCGAGCCGATATCCGTCATCCCCGCCGTGTAGGGATACATCTCGGTGGTCACATCCAGCCCGCGGGCGCGCGCGCCCCGGATCATTTGCAGGCAGAGCGACGTTTCCCGCAAGCCCATGCTCGTAATGTGGACCACGTGCAGTGACGCGCCGGTGACCGCCGCGTCGGCGATGACTTCCTGCAGCGCATCGATCACGCCCGGCTCCACGGGCCCTCCGTTCCGCATGTGAACGTAAACCGCCGTCTTGCGCTGGGCCGCCAGTCCGAATAGCTCCAGGATTTCCGCGCGGGTTGCCAGCGGCAGGTAAGCGATGCCCATGCCGATTCCCAACCCTCCGTCGTCCAAGCCGCGGCGCACGAGGTCGAAAGTCTGGCGGCGTTCGTCGGGAGTGGAGGCGCGTTTCGCGGTGTCCCGCGGTACCAGCGTGCCGGTATCGTGGGTCACCGCCATGCGGGCCGGAAGATGACCGGAGGTTGCGCCGAAATTAATCGGCGACCGGCCTTCGCGCGCCCGGTACCATTCCGGAACCGGCGAGACGCCCACCTCCATTTCGAGCGCGGTGGTCACGCCGTCCCGCGCTTTGAAACGGTAGTTCTCGGGAGTCTGTCCATGCGAATGCAGATCGATGAATCCGGGCGCCACCACCAAACCTGAAACATCCAGGACCGTGACACCGGCCAGGGGAGACTCCGAGATCGCGGCGATTTTGCCGCCGCGAATTCCCACGTACCGCACGGCGTCGAGGCCGGAGGCTGGATCGATAACGCGTCCGTGCGCCAGCACCATGTCGTATGGCTGCGCGTAGATGGCTGCCGAAATCACTGTTGAAAGCATCGCCAGTGCCGCTAGCCGGCGGCAGGCGGCCGATGAAAACTCAATTGGAGGGCGGCCAATCTTGGCCGCAACCGGCTTTCCAGCCGGCCTGGCCGCCTGAAAGGCGGCCGCGGGCATGATTGCCCGCCCCACAAGCAAAAGCTTACAGTCCCCACTATTGCAACTTGTCTTCGAGTTCCGCCCAGCGCGCATAAAGCTTCTCCACCTCGGCCTCGGCTGCCTGCATCTCCGCGTATCGCTGCTGCAAGGCGACGCCGTCC
>Ga0187871_10003627_pt1 | contig 11899 bp, 9 predicted proteins | sample June2016WEW_16_1_FD_132988 | JGI IMG/M metagenome (GOLD analysis project Ga0187871, IMG submission 132988) | Peatland microbial communities from SPRUCE experiment site at the Marcell Experimental Forest, Minnesota, USA - June2016WEW_16_10 | ecosystem: Environmental > Terrestrial > Soil >... | reverse complement strand
GACCAGTTCGCGGGGGCTGAACGGCTTGGTGATGTAATCATCGGCCCCCAGTTCCAGGCCGATCACGCGGTCTATTTCCGCCGCGCGGGCGGTGAGCATGATGATGGGGATGGGAGCGGTTTGGGGATCGCGGCGCAGGCTCTTGCACACTTCCAATCCGTCCACTTCCGGCAGCATGACATCAAGCAGGATCAAGGCCGGGAGGATGGCGCGGGCCTTTTCCAAGGCCAGCCGGCCGTTGGCGGCGGTGAGCACGTCGAAGCCGGCGCCCTTCAAATTGACCTCGATCAATTCCAGCGCATCCGGCTCGTCATCCACCACGAGGATTTTGGGCTTCATAATCTCTCCCCATTGTTACCGCATCCCGCCTTTTGGAGCAAAACATTTCCCCGCTGAAACTCCATGATGCCGGGGATAGAAAACCATGCGGAAAGAATCGGAAGCTTCGGCGAAAACCGCAACCGCGCCTACAGGTTGTCATCGAAGAGAAAATCCTTCATGCTGACGACACCGCTGAGAAACGACTGCCCATGAACCGCGAAGCGTAATCCAAGCACGCTTGCACGTCGGCACGGGTGAGTTTCGGATATTCCTCCAGCACGTCGTCCACGGAATCACCCGCTGCGAGGAATTCCAAGACCGTCTGCACCGTGATGCGCGTGCCGCGAACCACGGCCCGCCCGTTGCAAACATCCGGTTTGATCGAAATCCGCTCGTTCATTGGGTTAATGATGCTCAGACAGTGCCAAAACCGTAAGCCTGCGGCATGGCTTTTCAACAAAATCCCACTTCTTATTCTCAAGGGGTTACAGCGATGGTTTCCAATCCCATCGAAATAGGCGGGATTATCCAGTTGTCATTCGCGCCAGCCGCTGAAACGCAGCAGATGCAGGTTCTCAAAATTGTTGACGCCGGCGCCGCCGGGGACGGGAAGCTCCGGTTCCTCAAACGAAGTGGCGTGCGACTGGATCATCCCGGACAATTGGAACATCCAACTGGAGAAATAGCACGAGTCGGGCATGTCCAATGCCATCTCCTCGCGATAGGGCGGACGGATCGGTTGCGGCTGGCCGGGCGGCGGAACTGCAAAGACACCCACCACCCAGAGATCATGGCCCAAAATCAAGGCCCGCCGGATTTCGCCCAGCAGCGGGGCGATGGGTTCTTCCGCCATCATTTGTTGTTTCATCAGGTCGTAGCGGTGGATGCGGAGGTCTTCAACCGGGATCGGCGGCAAGGTGTCGAAACGGTTGGTGTAGTAGCGTTGAAGGGCCACTCCGTAATACCAGGGCGATACCAAAATCACATCGCCGGGGCGCGCTTCCTTTCGGAGTTTCTCCGCAACCAAGTCGGCGTTGGATTGCCGGAGGCGCACGGCGGCATAGCCGGCGGGAATGGTGGAGGCCGCCAGAAGCAGGGCCAGACCGGCCCGGCCCAGGCGCATCTTCGGCGCGGCCAGCCCGGCCAGAATGACGTCAATGCACAGAGCCGACGGCGCCAGGAGAATCAGGAAATACCAGGAGCGCGGTTGCAGCGCGATTTTTTCCAGAAAGAGCCAGTAAAAAAGCGCGCCGGCCAGCAGGGCGGCGGCAAAGTAGAGCATCCGCCAGGCCCGCGAGCGGACCGCCAAAATCAGGGCTGTCGCGACAGCCAGCAGAGCCAGTCCCGCCCAAAACGAGGCCAGCCAGGGGCCGGAGGCGTCTAGGGCGTCGGCCAGCGCCTTCCCGATTTCTTCAGGACCCACCGGATGCCAGGCAATTCTCCCCCAATCCCGGGCCTTGATAATGTTCCCCAAATGCGGGAGAAGGGAAAGCGCGGCAGCAACGCCGAGTGCCGCGGTTTGCGCGGCGGTTTTCCACTGCCGCCGGGCCAGTGTCACCGTGCAACCGGCCAGGCAGAATGCGGCCAGGAGAAAGGCGCTTTGATAGAGGCATTGCACGCTCAGAACCGACGCCAGCGCCGCCCAAAGCCAGGCCCGCGCGCGCGGATTTTCCACGAACCGCCAGGTCAGCGTCAAGGCCAGCAGGTTCAGGGCGAATCCCAGCCCGTAGGGCCGCATGGAATCCCCCACTCGGACGGCCAGCGGATTGACGGCATAAAGTGCCAGCACCAGCAGCGGCACTCCCGCCCCGCAACGGCGCGCGCAAAACCACAATACGCCGAGCGTGCCCAAGCCGATGAGAAAACCGAGGAGGCGCAAACTAAAATCGCCGGACAATCCGGCCATCACCCACACCCGCGCCACGAAGGCGAACAGCGGCGGGAAGTTGTCGTACCGCAGATTCTGCCAGAGGTCCGACAGCGTGGGCATGGAAGCAAAATCAACCGTCCCGACTTCATCCCTCCAGAGCGGGCCGGCGTGAAAAAGGAACAAGCCATGCAGAACGAGAATCCAGAGGCTCAACGCGATGGCGGCGAAAAATTCCATGCGCGCCCGGCGCGCCGTTTTGGCCGGGTCTTCCGGCCGGGCCGTCCGGTTCGGAGGCGGGCCGTGGCTGGATTTTTTTCGGCGCATGAACTCAAGACAAGTGAGAATAGCCAATGTTTGTCAACCCTTTTGAGGAACTATTTTGGCGGTTGACACCGTGCCGGGTTCCGCGCATCGTTTGAACCATCAAGAGCGCGGGCCATGCAGGCCCTTGCGCCAAAGCGGAGAGGAAGTGAGACTATTTGACCGAAATAAGACTTAAAAAGGGCGAGCCGGTGGACAAGGCCCTGCGCCGGCTGAAGAAGAAGATTGATCGCGAGGGCACACTCAAGGAAGTGCGCAATCACCGGCATTTTGAAAAGCCCAGCGAACGGAAACGGCGGAAAACCAAGGCCGCCCGCTTTTCCGCCATGCTGACCGCCCGGTACGCCGATATGTAACCTGTTGTTGATTCTCACCGCCGGGCGCCGCCTTCAACGGAGCGCGCCCGGCTTTTTGGCATGTATTCATTTTCCACTTGCTGGAATTCTCAGCGCCATACGGATGGACGCGCCATGTTGCGCGAAATCCAGTCCCTGGGCTTTGACCACGCGGAACTGAGCCACGGCATCCGCATCAGTTTGCTCCCCGGGATCATCGAGGCAGTGGACGTCGGCGAGATGAAAATCTCGTCGCTCCACAATTTTTGTCCGCTGCCCATGGGCGTCGTTCATGCCGCCCCCAATCTTTACCAGTTTTCCTCCGACAACCCGCGCGAGCGCGAAAACGCCTGGAAGCACACGCTCAAAACCATCGAGACCGCGGTCCGCGTCAAGGCCGGCGCGGTTGTCCTGCACCTGGGGCGGATCGAGATGAAGGAATACACCGAGAAACTCCTGGCGCTGGTCAACGACGGCCAAAAGGGAACGCCCAAGTACGAGAAACTCTGCGCCGAGTTGATTGAAAAGCGCGAGGTCAAGAAAATCGAGCCGTTGGACTACGTCGAGGAAGTGCTGGGCCGCCTGGCGGACGAAGCGGAGAAGCGCGGCCTCAGATTGGGCATCGAAAACCGCGCCGCGCTGGAGGAACTTCCGCTGGAAGATGATTTCGGTTTTCTCATGCGCGAATTCAACCGCCCCGGCGTCGGCTACTGGCATGACACCGGCCATGCGCAGATCAAGGAGAACCTGGGATTCATTTCCCACGCGATGCACCTGCAATTTCTGGCCGACCGCGTCGTTGGCTTTCACATCCATGATGTCGAATTTCCCGGCCACGACCACCGGCCGCCGGGCACGGGCATGGTGGATTTTGCGGCGCTCAAACCGTTGGTCAAACCGGAGCACATCAAAGTCTTCGAACTCAGCCCGCGGCTGACGGAGGAAGAGGTTCGCGGCGGGGTGGCGCACATCCGGCAGGTTTGGGGTGGCGAATGAAGGGGCTGAAAACCGCCTGGCGAGTCGGCTGGCGCGTGGCGCTGTGCGCCATCCTGCTGGCGTGGATTTTCCAGTCCATTTTCCTCAGCGCGGGCAAGGCGGCGGCGGGGCCGGAGTGGGACCAGCTTGGGCGTCTGGAGCAATGGCACAAGGCGTGGACGGTGGGGCCGGCCGAACTGTGGCAGAAGATCACCCGGGTCGCGCCGCTGGCGCTGGGGGCGTCGCTGGTCTGCGTCTTCCTGACAATCATCCTCAACGTGGCCCGCTGGCGGCTGGTGCTCGAAGTGCAGGGGTTGCATTTGTCCTGGGGCCGCGCGACAGGGATTACGTTTGTAGCGCAGTTCTTCAACGCCTTCCTGCTCGGTTCCACGGGCGGCGACGTCATCAAGGCCTTTTACGCCGCGCGCGAAACGCACCACAAAAAGACCGAGGCGGTGGTGACGGTGTTTGTGGACCGGCTGCTGGGGCTGTGGGCGATGCTGCTGTTTGCGGCGCTGATGATGATTCCCAATGCCGGCCTGCTCCGGCGGCACCGGGAATTGGGCTTGCCGGCCCTGTTCATCCTCGCGATGCTGGGCGGGGCCACCGTGGTGCTCGGCGTGGCCTTTTGGAGCGGCCTCTCCAGGCGTTTTCCACGCGCGCGGCATTGGTTGCGGAGATTTCCCAAGGGCGAATTGCTGGAACGCTCGCTGGATTCCTGCCGTCACTTCGGCAAGAGCAAGGGTTTTCTGGCGAAGGCCATCGGCCTTTCCCTGGTGGTTAACGCCGCCTGCGTGCTGCAAATGGCGCTGCTCTCGGCCGGGATGAACGCATCGGTTTCATTTTCCGACTGGCTGGTCATCGTGCCGATGATTTTTTGCATCGCCGCCCTGCCCATCACGCCCAGCGGTTTGGGGGTGCGCGAGAACCTGTTTGTGTTGATGCTGGCCGTCCCGGAAATTGGCGTTCCCAAGACGACCGCCCTCTCCCTTTCGCTGCTCGCCTACGCCGGGAGTCTATTTTGGAGTCTGGCTGGCGGCATCGTCTATCTGGGCCTGAAAAAGAAAGAGCACCTCGAAGAAGTGACCGGCGCCGAAAATGTGGCGGCGGGAGAATAAGCGGCCCAATGCAGGTTGAGGTGCAACTGACCCCGTTCCCCGGCGCTGTAGCGGCGGTCTATGACCGCCGCCAATCAAAACCCCTGCCTGGTTACCGGCCTTCGTCTCAACATCTGATGTGACCCGATTTCAAAATTCAGAGAGCAGCACCGGCTCATAATGACGGTCGTAATTGCCTATTTGCTGTTGGTGCAACGGCCGCAAATCCACAACAGCGCCGTGTTCGATAAACAGCACAAAAAATCGCCCGTAATCTTCGCCCCAATAAATCATTGTTCGCTCGTGCCGGTTCCCGTATTACCGATTGCGCTTCCGCTGGCAGTGACGGTGAAACCGGTCAGAACGAAGGGGGTGGCTGTTCCTGCCAAGGACCCGGAGGCGGGAGTAATCGTGCCCTCGCCCGTACCGTCTTGCAAACTGAATGAGGCGGATTGGGTGTAATTGCCGGTCTTGGCATTTGGTTTGGTGGCGGTTGCCGAGACCGTGGCCAGGCCCGTCACCGAAAATACCAGCGCGCCGGTCGAACTGGAGTCGTCGTACCCCACAGTGACGAGATAATAATCGCTTTGGGTGAAAGGCGGCACTCCCGCGCCATTGGCATCCGTATAAGTGCCACTACTGATGTCGTTATTCCCGGTTTGAGAGTAGCTTAAGATATCGGAAACATCCACTAATTCGTTGGTTCCCTCATAGACGCCGAACCCGCTGCCGTTAAAATCCAGTATGGCGTTGGCTGGGAATTTTGTGCTCGTCCAGTTTCCTTCCGAATTTTCGTCCAGGGCGAGCTGTTTGAGCAAGGTCGCTGTCGTGATGGAGGTTTTGGTGGGCGCCTTGGTCGTGGTGCTCGTGCCGTTGTCCACCCCCGTGTCAACGCCGTTTGTAGTGGCGGAGGCTTCATACATCGTGGCGGAAACCGAAATTTTCTCCAACAGTTGTTCTTGGGCGTGAACAGTTCTGGGCGCCGCCAGCCAGAAGCAGGCGGCCGTGGCGAGGATGACGAGGGCGTTAAGTTCCAGTTTCATAAAAGTGATGATAGTCAGGTCATTGCCAGTTTCTTGTGGCATTTATTCACGTTTTGCCGGTCAACTGGCAGCGATGATGACGGATGGGTGGCCGGGAGCCAAGCAAAGAATTGTTTGATTTGATATTTCCCATTTGGTTTCTTGCCGACGACCAGCGCAGGCCTTTTTTGTGATTTTCTTCCGGCTCCACAGACTTGCAAATGCGACGGTCATGGACCGCCGCTACGGGGTTCTTTGGAAGCGCCGCCGCGCCGGATTCCATAGGCAAGTTGTTGAGGCGCAGAGCATTGCGACAATCCGCTCGAAATTGCGTTTTGGCGTTGACAAAAATGGCTTTTGTTATATTATACCTAAGTGACAAGGGCAGTTCAGTCGGACTGCGGGAGCCGGCTCCCGCTATTGGATCGGGACCGGTTTGCCAGATGCAAAGCGGAACGCCGGCTTGCACCGCAATGCGCCAGGATCAGTCAGTTTGGCGGGGATGCCAAAACGAATGGCACGGCCGGATTCAACGCAAAGACGCAAGGGCGCAAAGCCCCAATGAGTTTCTTCCGTCTTTGCGTCGTCGCGCCTTTGCGCCTTTGCGTTGAAATGTCTTTCTTGGGCGTGAAATCTCCCGATTCGGAATCGGGATGGTTCAATTTCTCTCGTTGCGGCCGGCGGCGCTGCGGAAATGCGTCATTTTTGGTGAACCGAATTAAGCTCAAATTAAGGTCAATTAAGCCTAATTACGGTTACTTGAAGCTAATTATGACAAAATTTCGTTCTTCATTTTGGGTTGCCCCCGGTTATCATGGGGGCACGCGAACATGGACAAGCTGCTTTTAATAGATGACGAAGCGGACGTGCAATACTCGTTCCGCCGGATTTTTGACCAGCCGGACATCGAGTTGACCACGGCGGACAGCGGGGAGGAGGGGTTGAAGCTCATCGCCCGCCTCAAACCGGACCTGGTCATTATGGATGTGCGGATGGGCGGGATCAGCGGCCTGGAAACGCTCCGCCGTTTGCGCCAGTTGGACGCCAAGCAAATGGTGATCATGATGACGGCCTACGGCACGACGCAGACGGCCATCGAGGCGATGAAGCTGGGCGCTTATGATTATCTGCTCAAACCCTTCGACGTGCCGCGCCTCAAGCAGGTCGTCCTCAACGCCCTCAAGGCCGCCCGCGACATGCGGCGGGTGGTCTCCTACCAGCCGTTGCTGGAATCGGAGGATTACGATCTGGGGATCATCGGGCGCAGCGAAGGGATGCAGAACGTGTTCAAGATCATCGGGCAACTGGCCGGCAGCGATGCCACCGTGCTGGTCACGGGGGAAAGCGGGACGGGCAAGGAATTGGTGGCGCGCGCCATTTATCATCACAGCCAGCGCAACGCGCAGACTTTCCTCGCCATCAACTGCGCCGCGATCCCGGAGAATTTGTTGGAGAGCGAATTGTTCGGGCACGAAAAGGGGGCCTTTACCGGCGCGAGCGCGCAGCGGATCGGGAAATTCGAGCAGTGCAACCACGGGACGGTGTTTTTGGACGAGATCGGGGACATGACGCCCTCGACGCAGGCCAAGATCCTGCGGGTGCTGCAGGCCGGCGAGTTTGAGCGCGTGGGCGGCAACCAGTCCATCAAGGTGGACGTGCGGGTGATCGCGGCGACGCACAAGCTGCTGGAACAGGCGGTGGCGGCGCGCGAATTCCGCGAGGATTTGTTTTACCGGCTCAATGTCGTGCGGGTTCACATCCCGCCGCTGCGCGAGCGGCGCGGGGACATCCCGCTGCTTGTCAACTATTTTTTAAAGAAGTTCGCCCAGGCCCAGGGGCGCGCCCCAAAATCCATCCTGCCCGCGGCGGCCGAATTGCTGGAGCGGTTCCACTGGCCGGGCAACGTGCGGGAACTGGAAAACGCGGTCGAGCGGGCGACTGTCATGGCCAAGGGCGACGTTATTTTGCCGGGCGACCTGCCGGCGGAAATTTCCAGCCTCCCGGCGGGAGGACCGGACCAGTTGGTCCCGGCCCCGGCCGCGGGCGTGGGCGCGGCGGCTCCGGCGGGCGGCGGCGGCGGGATGGATTGGGCGTCGGTGGGGCGGACGTTGTTTCAATGGGCGCGCCAGGAGGGGGGAGTGAAAGTTCTTCCCGCCGTGGAGCGGGAGCTGATCATCCAGGCGCTCTTGGAAGCCAAAGGCAACCAGGTGCAGGCCGCCAAGCTGTTGGGCATCACGCGGGCGACGCTGCGCAAGCGCGTGATCAAGTACAAAATCACACAGGAACTTACAATTGAATAGAAGCGGTCGCCGATGGGCTTTTCTTAGAATAAGGCGCAAATCCCAGCCGAAAAAATCAGATATGCTTTGCAGGATTCCATGAAAATTAGGAACCCCTGGATCAGGTCAACCAACGATAGCCCCAAGAGAACGCAAGGAACGCAGAGAAAAGAGACATGAAAATGTTGCTGCCTCCTTTGGTTCTTTCCCTGCTCATCGCGTATTTGCGAATCTGAAACTTGTAACTGCCAAAATTGACAAGCAATCCGTCCTCGATCTTGGCGGACTTGAGATAGCCGAGAATTTGCGCCGTATGCTCGTCGGCCAACACGCGGCACGCTTTCAATTCCACAACCAGGCGACCCTCGATCAGCAAGTCGGCGAAGTACTCGCCTATCAACGTGCCATCCTCGTCATAGACGTTCAGCGGGTGCTGTTGCTTGACTTCAAAACCGGCTTTGCGCAACCGGTTTGCCAGGGCGTTTTCATAGACCTTCTCCAGATGGCCGTGGCCATGGTAAAGGTGGATGGCATAGGATGTTTCTCGCACTGCGTCACAGAGTTCATTGATCGTTTTCATCTTTGTGTTCCTTGCGTTCTTTTGCGGCTAATCTGCCTTCGCCAGAGCCGTTTTACACGAACTTACAGCGTCGCCAATCGTGGAAAATGGAAAACCGGCCAACCTTATTGCACCTGGACGCGGTAGAAGCGGCCGGGGGGAGCGGGCAGGTTGGGGTCGGTGAGCTGCATCATCATGCCGGTGCCGGGAAGGTTGCTGGCCATGATGGTCCAGTTGGTGGAGAAGAGGGAAGCTGAACTCTGTACCATATAAGTTTTGCCCGGCACGGAAGGCCATTGCACCGCAAAGTTCGGCGAGGGCGCCACCGGCGTCAGTGTCAGTACGGAAGTGGGATCCATCGGGTTGGTGCCGGCGACGAACTCCTGCCAGTTGGAAGCGCCGTCGCCATCAGGATCGAGGTCCGCCGCGGAAAGCAGGTTGGAAATGGTGCCGAAATAGATCAGCCGCCAGGTGTCCGGGATGCCGTCGCCCCAACTCGAACCGGTGCGGTTGCCCACAGTGATTAATCCGTCCGTGACGGTCGAATGGAACAGGGCGAGGCCATTGGGCGAGGCCGAGAAATGTTCGAAATGCACCAGATAGGATGAATTGGGGTTGACGCTGGGCGGCAAGGTCACGTTCACCGTACCGATGACGCTCGTTCCGGCAACGCCCGCGACCGTGGAATCCAGCCAGGCGGCGGCGTAGTTGTTCGCGCCTTGCGACATGGCCGTATAAGGCGAGCCGAGATCCTTGGCAGGTGAGAAAGTAACGGTGTTGGTGATCACCGGAGAGCCGTCGAGCGGGATGACATCCACGTTCACAGCCAGAACGCGGATGGGAAGGGAATCCGCCGCCAGAACACGGACAGGCACCTGCACGTTCAGACTGCCGCCCGTCTGCACTGTATCTCCCGCGACCGTGATATAGCGCGGCGAGCCGCCGCCGGCGGGCTGCGCGAGGGCGCGGATCGCCGGAGTCTTGACCGCGGGCGAGATGTAATCATTCGTTACGTACTGGGCGCGTCGAACGCCGTTGGACCAATAGCGGTCAACCCAGCGCAGGGAAGTATCCAAAGAGCGGCGGAAGGTGACATAGACATCCGTCACGTCCAATTGTCCGTCGCCCAGTTGCATGCTGTCAATCTGCGCATCGGTCTCGGCGTAATAATTGTTCGTCGCCCCGTTGGAAGAATCCATGGCGTCAAAAAAATCGCTGCCGGCCGGGGGCGTGTTTAGAAAGTACACGGCGGAGCGGAACACATCCAGAACGTCATTGTTCAGGAGATTGGTATCGCCGAAATCGCCCGCGTTAAACCACCGGAACGGGGCCACATCCCCGACCAGGTAGGGGATGATACCCACGGTGACATTCTTGATAGCGTTGACAGCCCCCGGCCCAAGCGAGCCGTTGGTCGGAGTCTGCATGAGAACGTTCTGGGTGAATCCATCTCCATCGGCGGAGGGGCGTCCGAGTTGGATTTGATAGACCTGGTTGTTGGCCGCCTGGAGGGGAATCTCAAAAGAATAAGCGCCCACAACAACGCTGTTGGGCGCGCTGGGATTCGGGAAGAGAGTTTCATGCGCCAACGAGTAAGTGATCAGGTTCTGCGAAAGTGTATTGTAGAGATTGGTCTCCGGCGGGATTTCCAGCCAGCCGACGCCCAACAGGTTGAGGCTGGAATTGGTGAACAACAGGCCCTGAAGACCGCCGTTGGTGAACATCTCCGGCGGGATGGGCACATAGAGGCTGACTCCGTTGATTTCGACCGGCTTCTGGAGCAGGGAATCGAACTGGTAAGTCTGCCCCACCGCCGGCGCGTTGGATAAGTTCGTGACGGTGACATTGAATTGCAGGCCATACATCGTAGTGCCTGGCAGAAGGTTGAGCGTCACCGGCGCGTAAAACCTCTGTCCGGGGGCTCCCACGAACTGGCTGGAGGCATCACCCGATGCAAAGCCAAAGGTGATTTGGGTGGCGACAAAATTGGAGGGCAGGAAGATCTGCGAGACAACCGCGCTGGGAGCAAAGCCGGGCGAATAAGCCTGCACCGAGAGGAGGACGTTGCTATAGACCGCGAAGGAAATGTTGCTGCCCGATGTGACCGGCCCAATACTCTCCGCCCCGTTGACCGCCGGCGGCGTGCCGTTCACTGTGTACCACATCGTCGAAGGGCTGGTCAGATCGGTCAATTGCACAGAGGCCCCATTGTTGCCGCCGATGACCGGCGGGGCCGTGATATAGGTAAAAGTGGCGCTGACCACCGGGCTGGGAGAGCGGCCGTTGCAGAAACTCTGCGCATACATCGTCACCTGGTAGGGCAGCGGCAGCGGCGACAGCGTGGTTGAGTTTTGCACCGTCTCCGCAGAGCCGTCCCCCGTATAATTGGGAGCAAAGCTGGAATTGGTGGTGATAAGCGGCGCGTTGGCAAAGGGGTTGGCCGGCGTCGGTATCACGGTATAATAGGTTTGGACGTTCGGGTCGGAGTCGGTGTTGTAAATGGTGATAATGTTGTTGGTGTTGAAAATGCCGCCATAGGGCAGCGCGGTGAACACGGAGGAGGCATTGCCGGTCGAGGCACTGAGGGGGAAGCTGACCATGCCGATTTGCGGGGTTGCCACCGGCGGTAACGGCGGGCCGGATTGGTAGCTCCGCAACTCATTGTTGCCCCGATCCGCGATATAATAGCCGTTGTTGATCGCATCCACCGTGATGCCAACCGGGGAGTTGAACTGGGCGACGGAGATCACGCCGTCGGTCTTTCCCGGCGACTTTGGAATGCCGGCCACGGTCTCCACCGAGAAGGCGCCCTGCGCCCCGTTGGCGTAAAGCCGGCGCACGGTGTCGTTGCCGGTGTCGCTGATGAACAAACCGGCGCCATTCGGGTCCCAAAGCAATCCGGCCGGTTCGTTGAACAAGGCGCTGGCCGCGTTGGCGGCGTCGTTGGTGCCGATGGAGTGATGGCTTCCGGCGATGACATAGGCACGCTGATGGGTGAGGACGCTGATGTTGCTGATGACGCAGATGGTATCGTTCCCGGTATCCGCCACCCAGAGGTTGCCGGAACTGTCCACCGTTACGGCCTGCGGCAAGTAGAAGGTGTAATTGGTCACATCCACT
>Ga0187871_10003626_pt1 | contig 11901 bp, 9 predicted proteins | sample June2016WEW_16_1_FD_132988 | JGI IMG/M metagenome (GOLD analysis project Ga0187871, IMG submission 132988) | Peatland microbial communities from SPRUCE experiment site at the Marcell Experimental Forest, Minnesota, USA - June2016WEW_16_10 | ecosystem: Environmental > Terrestrial > Soil >... | reverse complement strand
TGTCGCGGTGAGTGATGCCGTCCACCCCGTCGTAGGTGCTGACCGGCATGGTCGTGTATTCCAGGACCGCCGCGCGGACATCGCGGCCGAACCGCGCCGATGACGTGATCACCTTGTCGTTCGGCCCGTCAGCGACCGGCTCGAGGACGGCGAAGCCGCGTCCCGATGCGGGCGCGCCGTCGGCGTGAATGGCGATCGCCACGTCGGCGTGACTGCGGCTGATGATCTGGGCCCGGCGGGTCACGCACGGCCCGACGCCGTTGTTGCTGGTCCGCGTCATCACCACCCGCGCACCGGCACGCCGGAGATCATCGCCCAGGAACGTCGCGACATCGAAGTTGAACCGGGCCTCGGTGTAGCCGCTGTCGGTCTCCGTGCCTGTGGTGTTGCAGGTCTCCCATTCGCGGCCGTTCCAGATCAGCCGGCCGATGTAAGACGGATCATCAAAGTTCCCGCCGTTGTGACCTGGGTCGATTCCCACGATCATCCCCGCCAGCGCCCCCCGGGTGCTCGCAGTGGCCCGGTCCGGTGCTGTGGCCCGGTCCGGTGCTGATGCCGGATGCCGGGCCGAGGCTGCCGGGGGCTCGCCTCCGGCCGACGGTCCCGGCGGCCCGGAACTGACGGCACACGCGGCCGTCATCAGCCCCACCGCAGTCGTCGCCAGCACCAGGCTAATGCCCCGATTCGCTGGTGAACGATGATGATCACTCACTGCTCTCCCGCTAGGCTCGGTGGCGGCAACGGCGCACTCTCGTAGCCGGGACCGGTTCCTGAAGAACCGGCCAGTGACCACTGCCGGCCATCGACGATACGGCTTGTGCGGTGGCAGCGGTGCCGGAAGGTCACGGACGGTCTGCGGGGTAACGGCCGCGGGCGGGCGGGGCTTGATCCCCGCCCGCCCGCGGCCGACCACTCTTGCTCAGTAGCTGTTGTCCCACGTGTCGGTGAAGCCGGTGCCAGCCGAGTTGAGCGCGCCGGGCGTCGCGAGTGCGTAGGTGTCACTCTCCATGGTGATCTCGTCGTCAGGAAACGTCTTGATGGTGCCCGTCTTGGTACCCGAGGTCACCGACGCCGACGATACCGCCCACGTCTTGAAGTCCGCCAGCGGGTATTCACCGCGCGAGCCGCCGGGAGCCTCGCCGATCCATTCGGCGCTCGAGTCGATACACGCTGATGCCGAGCAGGTCTGCGTGGTGCTGACGTTGTTGCCGCTGGTGGTCGAGTCGGTGACCTTGAGCGCGTAGCGCGTGCCGGTCTTGACCACCGATGCGGCGATCTTGTCGCCGGGCTTCACGGTGCCGCCGACGACCTGGATGTTGTTGGTGGGATACATCTCCCACCACGTGTAGTAGTACGCCTTGCCCTCATAGCACTGCGCGAGCGTGCCGTCCTGCTCGACCTTAGAGCTTGTGAGGCCATCGATACCGACCCAGAAGGCCGCGAGCTGGTCTTCCTTGGTTGGGCAGGTGACGGCGGGTTCAGTCCAGCCGGCGCTGACTTTGCTGTAGGCGTTACCCTTCGAGTCGTCGTTGGCGTAGCCAGACCAGTTCCCCGACAGTAACCTTGTCGGCCCTTGGACGCTGGCCCGCGTGCCGGGGACCGGCTGATTCGTTGCGGGCGGGTTGGCGGTGACGTAGCGCAGCGCGGCCCTTGCGGCCGCCGCAGCTACCGCCGCGTTGCCCGGGCGGGTGCTGGCGGTCGCCGCGGAAGTCGCACCTAATGCCGCGATGCTCGCAGCAGCCGCGGTGGCCGCTACGAGGCAGGTCAGTCGATTCACGTATCTACCCCTCCATCGGAACGGATTATCCAAGCCTGGAGCCCATGCAGCCGGACGACAGAAGATCTCCCTTCGCCGTCGTCTGGCGGATGGCCCCGCGACCGAGGCGGCGGCAACCGCGTGAGATTCCCGCGCCGCGCGCGCCATCCCCGGGACCCTACAGTGACGCGCAGGTCACCGCACGGATTGCGCCAGTTGACTCAGGCCCCCGGTGCGGAGTGCCGTCCGCACGCGGCCGGCCCGCAGGCCAGCAAGCTGGCAGTAGGAGCGGCCCGCGGGCTCTTCACTCAGGCACGGGGTGGAACACTATGCCTCAAGCGGCCAGCTACCTAGTTTGCTCTAGATTGGCCTCCACAGCCTGTCTCCCAAGAGGGACGATGCGTAGCATGGGGATTATTCACGTCCTATCGGGCTATCCCGCACGTGTTACGCGAGAGGGGCGAGATGGTTGCATTTCGGGATTCAAGGGTCCGTCGCGGGCGTTGCGCGGGAGGGGGAGAGCATGGACTCACCGGCTCATCTTGGGCTGACGGCGGACGGCCTGGATCTTGAGCGTCTGGTATCCGGTCAGCACCACGATCCGCACAGCCTGCTTGGCGCGCACCCGGTACGGGACGACGACGGCCGCGATTGGGTGGTGATCCGCGGGTGGCGGCCCGATGCAATCGGTATGGTCATCCTCGCCGGTGAGCAGCGGATCGAAATGAGCCGGGTGCACGGCGCTGGGGTGTTCGCGGGGGTGCTGGAAGGTCCGGACCTCCCGGACTATCGTCTGGAGGCGACCTATCCAGCCGGCGTCGTGACGGCAGCCGATGATCCGTACCGGTACTGGCCCACGCTCGGGCAGCTCGACCTTCACTTGTTGGCCGAGGGTCGGCACGAGGGACTATGGCGCCATCTCGGCGCGCAGGTGCGAGTACATCAAGGGCGGTCCGGCACGTCGTTCGCGGTGTGGGCGCCCAGCGCTCAGGCGGTGCGGGTCGTCGGCGACTTCAACGGCTGGGACGGCCGCATTCACCCGATGAGAGTGCTGGGCAGTTCCGGGGTCTGGGAGATCTTCCTGCCCGAGGTCGGCCCCGGCCAGCACTACAAGTTTGAGGTAGTGAGCCAGCACGGACACGTGAGCCTGCGGGCGGACCCGTTCGCGTTCGCCACCGAAGTGCCGCCGGCCACCGCGAGCATCGTCACCCACAGCAGGTACGAATGGCATGACGCAGCGTGGTTCGCCGACCGGCAGGCCACCGACGTGCTGCATGCTCCTGTGTCGATCTACGAATGTCACCTGGGCTCGTGGCGGCTGACCCAGGACGCCGATGGCGCGTGGCGCCCGCTGACCTACCGCGAGGCGGCCGAGGTCCTGCCTGAGTACCTCACCGACATCGGCTTCACGCACGTCGAGTTCCTCCCGATCGCGGAGCACCCGTTCTCCGGCTCCTGGGGTTATCAGGTGACGGGGTTTTACGCGCCGACCTCGCGGCACGGGACGCCCGACGACTTCCGCTATCTGGTTGACCGGCTGCACCAGGCGGGCATCGGGGTGCTCGTCGACTGGGTCGCCGGGCACTTCCCCAAGGACGACTGGGCGCTGGCGCGCTTCGACGGCACGGCCCTGTACGAGCACGCCGACCCCCGCCTGGGAGAACACTCTGAATGGGGCACGCTGGTGTTCAACTACGGGCGCCACGAGGTCCGGAATTTCCTGATCGCCAACGCGCTGTTCTGGATCGAGGAATTCCACCTCGATGGCCTGCGCGTCGATGCTGTGGCCTCGATGCTTTACCTGGACTACTCGCGCCGGGAGGGCGAGTGGATCACCAACCGGTTCGGTGGCAGGGAGAACCTGGAGGCCATCGACTTCATCAAGGAAACCAACGCGGTCGTGTACCAGCACCATCCCTCGGTCATGCTGGTTGCCGAGGAGTCCACCTCCTGGCCGGCCGTCTCCCGCCCCACCTACCTGGGCGGGCTGGGCTTCGGGTTCAAATGGAACATGGGGTGGATGAACGACACCCTGGAGTATTTCGCCATCGATCCCGTGCATCGGCGCTACCACCATCACGAGCTCACATTCGCGCTGCTGTACGCGTTCACCGAGAACTTCATCCTGCCGCTGAGCCACGACGAGGTATCGCACGGAAAGGGCTCGTTGCTCGCCAAGATGCCGGGGGACCGCTGGCAGCAGCTGGCGAACCTGCGTGCCCTGCTGGCCTGGATGTGGGCGCATCCCGGCCGGCCACTGCTGTTCATGGGCGGCGAGCTCGCCCAGAACGACGAGTGGCGGCATGAGGGCAGCATCGACTGGCACCTGCTCGACTACCCGGAGCACGCCGGAGTGCAGGCGCTGGTCCGCGCGCTCAATGCGGTGTACCGGCAGGAGCCCGCACTGTGGGAGCAGGACTTCGACTGGCCGGGCTTTCGCTGGATCGACCCCAACGACTCAGATAACAGCGTGCTGTCGTTTCTCCGGTTCCCGGTGGCGGGCGGGCGCAGCATTGCCTGCCTCGCGAATCTCACGCCGGTGCCTCGGCCTGACTACCGCGTCGGGCTTCCGCATCCGGGACGCTGGACAGAAATCCTTAATTCCGACAGCGCGAAGTTCGGGGGCAGCAACGTCCTCACCGGTACCGTCACCGCCGAGGCCACCAGCTGGAACGATCTCGACTACTCCGCGACACTCACTCTGCCGCCCCTTGCCGTTCTGTGGCTTGCCCATGAGCCCGACAGCAGCTAGTCCGCTGTGCCAGGCACCGCGATATCGGGCTGATGGGATCCGGGATGCAAGGCGCATGTAGAGGGCGCATTGCCGGGGGCTGAGGGTGGGCGACGACCACGGGTCCGGGTCCGTCGCCGCCCACATGCAGTTACTTGCTCAGCCCCGCCTGGCCGTCCTGTGACGGCCCGGCTTGCTGGGCATCAGCAGCCGTCATACGGCGCCCACGGCGAGGTCCCATCCTCGGCGTAGGCCGTGGCGAATACCTGGTTCTGCTCGGCAGCGGACGCATGCCCGAAATCAGCCGCGTTACCCCCGGCACCGGTCCAGGCCGAGTAACTGAACTGGTAGAGGCCGTAGTGGCCGCTTCCGTTCATGACCTGGGCATCGCCACCGCTCTCTCTGGAGATGACGCACTGCTGGAAGGAGCCCGCCGGTGCGGTGGCCTGCGCTGAGGTGGTCTGCGCTGAGGGGGCCTGCGCTGAGGGGGCCTGCGCTGAGGCGGCCTGCGTAGCCACCGGCTCCGTGGTCGCAGCTGCCGCGGAAACGGGCACCAACACGACCGCAGCTGCCCGGTAGGAGGCGGCCAGATGGGCTGCTGACGCCGCAGTGGGTATGCGAAGGCGCTCCCCGACGGTTATCAGGTTGGGGTTTCCCCCGATGACTTTCCGGTTGGCTTCGTACAGCCCGGGCCATTCAATGTGGTACCTGGCGGCGATTCCGCTGACGGAATCACCTCGGCGCACGACAACATCCGCCGTGGGCCTGGCGGCTGCTTCGCGGTGCATCTCCACCGCTGTGACAACTGCTGCCTGGTGGATCATGGATCATCCTCTCATCGCCGAGAGCAGGATCCGCATCCGTCACGGTGCAGCCAGGGTTAGGGGTCTGCCATCCGGCCCTCATTTCGTTTCGCTCATCCGGTGTAAACCTACCCACGCCCGCCGTTAACCCCAAATTTGCTTGATTATTTTCCGAGATTTGCCCCTATCGGGCCCGGTCATTCCCGTCGGTCGCTTTTCAGGCGCGGGGAGACGCTCGCGCAGCGCGGAGCTGCCTCTAACGTGGGCGGATACCAGGAATTCCCGGCGCGTCCATAATTCCTAGCTGGCTGCCCGATGTCTCAAAAAGTGATCCTCGTCATAGCGGTGCTCATTTCACGCCACCAGGCCCGGCGAGCGGCTCGCGCCGCGGTCAGCTCAGTCACGCCAGGCCACCCAGGCCCCTCATGCCCCCTGGTTCCCAGAATCGCCAGCGTGCCCAGGGGCCCCACGTTCCCCAGACGCCAAGGCGACATGAAGGCCCCGAGGATGCCGTAATCAGTGTCGCGGGACACCCGTAGCGCTGCACTGATGCCTGGCTCGGTGACCGGCTTTGCGGTAGCTGCCATCCCGGTACCGGGCTGCCATGTTCAGCGCTGGGCCGTCCAAGGGCCCACGCCGGAAATACGGTCCACGGTGATGCGGGTGATGTAGCCGGCTGGCGGACTGTCCATGGGCGGGAAGCGGACATCAGGTCCAAGGTAGACGTGCGCCAGCTGCTGGAGCAGCTCGGCGGCGCCCCCCTCCGTGATCCGGGCCGTGCCGTAGATGACGAGGTAGTCGGTCAGGCCCTGCGCGTTGCGCTCCGGGGTCTCAAATGACACCGCAACACGTCTGTCATTACGGATGTTGCGGACCTTGCGGTGCTCGGAGAGATGCGCGGCGACGATCTCATCGCCGTCCAGCCCGGCCCACACGACGGTCACCTGAGGACTGCCGTCAGGCTCCAACGTCACAAGATGAGCCAGGGCCGGCGACTCCAGCACAGCCCGGGCACTGTCGGAGATCGACGTCATGGAACGAGGCTAACGCCACCCGCGCGGAACCCGTATCGCGGCGTCCTATACTCGCTGCGCATGACCGTCCCTGCGGCTGCCTGGGTGGTGGCTGGCCCACCCGGATCCGGTAAGAGCACGGTAGCGAGCATCGTGCTCGCGAGACTCGTTCCGCCACCGGCGCTCCTTGATAAAGACACGATGTACGGGTCGTTCGTGGCAGCGATGCTCATGGCCGCCAAGCGGCCCATGGGGGAGCGCGAAGGCCCGTGGTATGACCGGCACATCAAGGTCCACGAGTACGCCGGGATCACGGCCACTGCTCGCGAGGTTCGCTCCCACGGCTGCCCCGTTGTGCTGTCGGCTCCCTTCACCCAGCAGATCCACGACGCTCGCCGGTGGCAGTCATGGGTCGCCGAGCTTGGCGGCGGACCAGTGCGGCTGGTCTGGGTCCGGTCAGATGCGGCCACCCTCCGCCATCGGCTTGCCGCTCGCCGGTCCGAGCGGGATTCGGCCAAGCTGGCGGACTTCGAGAAGTTCATCGCCAGCATGCGGCTCGACACAAGGCCCGCTGCCCCGCACGTGGCCATCGACAACCGCCTCACGTCGGCGGCGCCGCTGGAAGATCAAGTCGGCGCCCTATTTCCGGCCATCTGACTGCGCCGCGTTCGGCGCGGTGGGGAAAGTGGTCGTCGGATGTTATTTCCTGACTGGCCCTACGGACAGGATGTGCGGGCCCGTCGTTGAGCACGCCGCGAACGCGAACGGGACGATCTCGCTCTCCGGTGGGAGTTCTGAGGTACAATAAAGACTGGCGGGAAGGGCTTGCTCAGAAGACGCGGGGTAACGGATTCTGGTCCGCGCACCGCGCAATGGCGATCCGCGCTACGCGGAGCCCTCCCCGTCTATTTCTTGTATCGGGGCTCGCCGCTTCTCGTATCGGGGGCCACTTGTATGGCTCTTCGAAGTTAACCGGGGTCTGGTTACCAGACGTGATCGCCGGGGTGTGACGGCTTGTGATCGCCGGGCGCTTCGGGTGCAGGCGGTCCGGACACGGCGGCGCTGGTTCGCGGGGTTCCGGAAGGAGCAGGCCATGCGGGCTTCCAAGTGACCTTGAGCCCCGAGTTGACCGACCACGCGGCCGTTTCGTCGTCATGGCGGCTGGTTCTGGAATTGGAACTGGACACGTACTGAGCCATCGAGTGGAAGGACCAGCGTCGAGTCGTTTACGGACCACCGGTCCGGTATGAGGAACATCCGCTCCTGACCCACGATGAGCAGGCGCAAGCCCCAGTACCGGTAGTGGAACGTCTGGCCCTCCGATGGAGGCAGTTGAATCTCCTCTATGCCCGGATCAAGCAGGAACAACCGCTCCTTGGTGTCGAGGATGACGCTGGGCAGATTATCGAAATGCTCTGCCTCGTACTGGGCTAGACCGAGACCTGACCACTGTGCAACGGTGGCGGTGGCCCAGAAGATGCTCGCGGCGATGACGACGTAGATCAACATGCCGGCGACCCTGCGCGCTAGAACAGAACTATCTGCATGTGCAGGCGTGGCCCGGATGGGTCCCTCGTCTTTGGCAGCGGTTGGCGCCTGCTGCTCCTGCAATCGTTTCAAAAGGTTCAGCAGACGGGACCCGTAGGCAATAATGGCGGCGCCAAGGCCGATCAGAAGCGGTGTCACCAGGCCGTACAACGCCCAGTTGCGAACGTAGGAGTAGGTGAAAAGCAAGACGACGCCAGCTATGAGCACGGCCAGGCCGATGACTCTCGACCGTTGGACTATGTACCGTATGTGCTCGACATGATGCGCTGGGTTAGCGTTGGGCTTCGCCGCGTCGGCTGTCTGGGCGGCCGCCGCAGCGATCCGGCCGCGGACCGCGGCATTCAGCATCAGAAATCCGGCGCTTGCGAGCGTGAGCACGAGCAGGGGCACCAGGAGAGTCTGCGGGCTGCGCATGATGTAGTCTTGGGTGCTGAGTCCTATCGTGTCGACGTTAATGCCGAAATATGCGTATTCTGCCGAGGATGAGACGTAGCCGAAGTAAAACAATAGGGCGCCGAGCACCGTCACGGGCGCGACGATGGTGGTCGCGATGCTGACCCATTGTTCAATCTGGCTAACGGCGGGTCGGTCGTCGTTCACCTTAATTGAGCTCCGCGGTTAAGGCGAACTCGTACTTGGCGGTGTCGGTCCCGTGCTGGCCGAACTCGGGCCTGTCGGCGGTGTCGGTCCCGTGCTGGCCGAACTCGGGCCTGTCGGCGGCGTCGGACCTGCACTCGCCGGCGGGGTCGGGGTCGATAGACCACAGTCTATGCAAAAATCGAAGGGAATCATCTGCGGTTGCCCCGCATTGCTCAGGATATCGGCGCCGATTTTCTGGCATGTCGCCAAATCAGCATTCGGGCAGCTGAACTCGCCCTCGAATTCCAGATGTCCCGTTGTGTTTTGTGGCTGTCCCGTTCCTGTCCACTCGACACCGACAAAGCACCCAGGCCCGTTCTCGTTGTCGGCGGCGCTGAGCTGGAGAGTCACGCACGGTGGGCTAGCTTGGCTTGCCGCAGCACAGCCAGCGGTAGTCAGGTCGACCACCGTGAATGGAGGGGCGGCCACTACGTTGGTTACCTTCAGTGTAATCCCGGAGGGCATTTGTCCTAGCCAGCCAGCACTAACGCACTCAGCGTAACCGTTGGCGTTCCCGGCCTCTGGGCTGGTGTTACCGATCGGCAATCCCGGCAGGGATATCGAAACACCGCCGCCCCCGCTGCCGCTGCCGGATGATTGCGATGACGGCGGTCCGGTGCCCACGATTGGCGTAGTAGCAGTGAACCCAATACTAGGCGAAATATGCTTCGTGCCAGTAACGGTTGCGTGCGCACCGCAGCTGGCTAGGAGCAGAAGCAACAGGCCCGCAAGCGAGCTGAAACGTATGATCCGGGGCAGGTTCAAAGTGACCCTCGACAAGGCATCAGGTGAAAAAATTGTACGGCGTATGAAGCCACCTGTCAGCAGGGCGCCACCCGGACGCCGCCGGAGAAAGGAGGCTTCCACTGGCACCGCAACGTGCCAGATACCTGGTAGGAGTACCGCATGGTGCCGCTGATACATGCCGCTGCGAGTTGCATCTCACTTTCGTGGCGGATGACGCGCGAGCTGGTCGATTTGGGATGATTTGCTGGTGTCTACTCTAGAATGATCGAGATGGTCGCGCTGAGGAGGCCGAAGGCGTGCCGCTGGGCGAGGGTGGGGGTGGTGATCTTCTCGGTCGCGGAAGCCGCAGGCCGACTGGCCGGCCGCGGTGACTTTCCGAGAGCAGCGACGACCGCATCCACAAGGCCCTGCGCCGGAGGGCAATAAAATGCCAGGCAGCGCTGCCCTGACCGAAGAGCGCTCAGTCTCGCGGAAAGCGGAGTTTTCGGGTGTTAATCCATAAAATGGTCAAGGCCGTGCCGGACGAGATCGGCGGGCCGCTGCGACTGCGTCCTGGCGTGCGCCCAGATTCGGCCGATGCGGGCGGCTGCGACGCATGAGCCATGTCAGGGCACCACACTCTCGGGCCAGAACGATGTTCTCCCCGTGGGCAAGGGCCGGGCTTGCGGCTTCCGCGGTCCTCATCGCCTTAACTGCGGGCTTTCTCCTGACGTCCGGGTTTCAGCGGACCGGCGCGGGCGGGCCCGCGCACCGGGGTACGGGCGCCCGGCCGCGCACGCCTGTTGCCAGCCATAGCCCGTCGAATTTCGCTGCCCATCAGCCGCCGGCCCGGCACCGGGACCCGCTTTCGGCGGCTACGTCGTATGTCACGGGGCGAAGTGGCACCGTCCTGGCCTCCGTCTACGACATCGGCACGGGCCAGACCTGGAATCTAGGGCAGGGCCAGGCGCAAGCGGAGGCGAGCATCGTCAAGCTCGACATTCTGGAGACGCTGATGGCCCGGAGCCGGGACACCGGTGCCGGACTCCCGGCCGCGGATTCGGCGCTCGCGCAGCGGATGATCGAGGATAGCGACAACGACGCCGCCACGAGTCTGTGGTACGCAGCCGGCGGGCCCGGCCAAATCCGGTCTTTCAATGCCTCGGCTGGATTGAGGCATACCTCGCCGTCTCGTTGCGTGCAATGTCCTGGCTTTCCGTGGCCGGGCTGGGGCCTGACCACGACCACGGCCGCCGACCAGATCACATTGCTCCAGCAGCTCTTCGCGCCGGGCTCGCTGCTGACCTACGGGCAGCGCAGCTACGTACTTCGGCTCATGGAACACGTGACGTCATCGCAGCGCTGGGGAGTCTCCGGCAGTGTCCCGATCCGGGCCACGGTGGCCCTGAAGAACGGCTGGCTGCCGCTGAACGACGAGGATACCGACTGGCAGATCAACAGCATCGGATGGATCTCAGGCCTGGGGCGAGATTACCTGATGGCGGTCCTGACCACCGGCAGTCCCACGGAGCAGTACGGCATCGACACGATCGACGGGCTGTCGGCCATCGTCTGGAAGGACATGCGGTGACCCGCGCGCCAGCGGATGGCTTATAGGTCGCCTGGCATTCAGCGGGATCTAGCGGTCTGGTCCGCTAGAGTCCCCTGAGGGTTCCGTCCACCGCGCACGTTGCAGGAGAAGACCATGGCCTCTCGGCTGAATCCGTACCTCAGCTTCAACGGCAATGCCCGCCAGGCGATGGAGTTCTACGCCAGCGTGTTCGGCGGCAACCTCAGCCTCAACACGTTCGCTCAATTCGGCGCCAACGATTCGCCCGACGCCGAGCGGATCATGCACGCGATGCTGGAGACGGACGCGGGCTACACGATCATGGGCGCCGATAGCGCCAGCGACATGGAACACCGCCCGATGTCCGGTTTCTCGGTGAGCCTCAGCGGTGACGACGCCGACGCCCTGCGCGGCTACTGGGAGAAGCTGTCCGCCAGCGGGACCACGACGATGCCCCTGCAGAAGCAGGTCTGGGGAGACGAGTTCGGCATGTGCGTCGACAGCTTCGGCGTCTCGTGGCTGGTCAACATCACCCAGTCGCAGGCGTAGCAGCTTGTCCGGGGCAGGCAGCAGCCCAAACTGTCCCGGGGATGCCGGGCAGCTCAGGGAGCCCGGCCACCGGCCGATTGCCCTCGCTGTTCGGAGCCGGGACGCAGCTGAGGCCGTCGCTCAGTCCCGGCATCGGGCTGACGTTCGAGCGTGAGCGCGCCCTTCCGGGCGACTCGGAAGCGATCGTCTGCGCCTTGAGCAAGCGTGCGAGCGGTATGCCCGGGCGCGATGCGGGCTGGTCCCGGCATCACAACGGCTGCTCCGCCGGCTGCTGCCGCCCGCCAGGCTGAGGCCCTAGCGATTTCCGGTCGGGACCTATGGCCCTGTCGCGGTCACCAGTAAAGGCTGCTTTCTTGAGAGAGCAGCCCTGCGCTGGCCGGGGCCAGCGCAGCGGTCCCATGGATAAAAGCGGGAGAGAATCATGACGGACCACGATGACATGACCCTGTTCGCGCGCCAGCACGTCGCAATGCAGGAACGGGCGGACGGAAGCCTGCTGCTGCGCTCGGTCGAGCCGTTGCTGGACTACCCGGTCACCCTCGTGCACAGCGTCAGGGCGTGGGCAG
>Ga0187871_10003624_pt1 | contig 11902 bp, 12 predicted proteins | sample June2016WEW_16_1_FD_132988 | JGI IMG/M metagenome (GOLD analysis project Ga0187871, IMG submission 132988) | Peatland microbial communities from SPRUCE experiment site at the Marcell Experimental Forest, Minnesota, USA - June2016WEW_16_10 | ecosystem: Environmental > Terrestrial > Soil >... | reverse complement strand
TCCAGTTTCCATCCTCATCATAGATCTGCAGAAAATCGCCAGAGTGCTCAAGATCGTATGCCTCGGAGGCTTCTTCCCGAAGCTTGGTTACATTCAAGTTTTTCTTCTTCTGCGATTTAAGGAAATTTGTCAGATCTTCGATTTGAGCTTTCAGCGCGTCGTCGGCAACGGTGTAAAGCTCTTGCCGCAGAGCAACCCACATGGCCACGCCGAACAAAAGCTGTGCCGCGGCAAATATTGCCAAGTACCACAACGTGAGCCGAGAGCCAATGGAAAGTTTGTTCACGATTGCCACTCCAGGTCCATCACATAGCCGACGCCGCGCACTGTGTGAATCAGTTTTCGCCGATGATCACAGTCGATTTTGTGGCGCAGCAACCGCATGAACGCATCCAAAGAATTGCTTCCCATGTCGCGCCCGGAAGCCGCAATCAGCATCTCCCGCGGAACCACTTCGCCAGCGTGGAGCATGAGCCGCTCTAATAACTGATATTCGGTGCGCGTCAGACTGATGCGTTTCCCGTCGCGATTAGCCTCGCGGGTAGAGATATCTAAGAACAAATCACCCATCCGCAGCTGAGTTTTCCGCGGAGCGGCTGCGGCCCTGCGAACCGCCCGCAAACGCAGCAACAGCTCGTCGAAGGAGAACGGTTTGGTCATGTAGTCGTCGGCGCCGAGGTCCAGACCATGCACGATGTCGGAAACGGAATCTCTTGCAGTCAGCATCAATACGGGCGTGCCATCGTTCTTGACTCGCATGCTCCTCGCCAATTCGAATCCGTCCATCTTGGGCAGCATCACGTCGAGAATGACCACATCGAAATCGTGGTCTCGCACCATCTGCAGTCCTTCGCTGCCGTCAGCTGCACAGGAAACGGTGTGACCTTCTTCGCTTAGTCCCCGGCGAAGTAATTCCAGCATTCGCCGTTCATCTTCCACAACCAGCAGTTTCATATCCGGCTCTGTTAGGTGGTGCGAACTGACATTAGGGTAAACCGTGAACGCGCTGAGAGCATTGAATCTGAAAAAACTTTAACGGTCCTTTAATAATGGCTTCATACCAGAAAACTACGATCAGTCTTCATTTCAATCGACCCGAATTTCTGTTCCAGAGAGCGCAGATTCCCGAGTGAGTTGCTTGCCTCCGAAAATGCCGCTCCGCCGGTCTCGAACCGAGAGGTGGTTGTAAAGGAGCTAAAAGCATGAAGCCAAAGCAATCCCACTTCACCCTTTCCTCTATCTTGAGAATCGCAGCGTTGCTGGGTCTTTGCGCGGTCTTCGCGAACCCGGTCATCGCTCAGTCGGGGAAGGGCACCATTGTCGGCAAGGCAACTGACGCGGAGAATGCTGTGCTGCCAGGCGCGAAAGTGCGAGTCGAGCCGGGAGACGTTGTCGTCGCCACGGATCAGCGGGGGGAATTCACGGCGATCGACCTTGCTCCAGGGCAGTACAAGGTCACAATCTCTTACGTTGGCTTCCTGCCGTACACCTCGGAGGTAAAGGTTGTTGCAGGCCAAGCCACTCGCCTGGATGCAGTGCTTAAGGTTCAGGCAAAGGGGGAAGAGGTAACAGTTGTAGCTGACGCGCTCGGGGTGGCAGAAGACATCAATGTTCAGCGCACTTCCGACAATATCCTGGATGTGATGTCAGAGGGCGTCATTCGGAGCCTGCCGAACGCGAACATCGCCGACGTCGTGGGCCGGATGCCGGGCGTAAGCCTGGAGCGCGATGAGGGCGAAGGCAAGTACGTGCAGATCCGCGGCACAGAGCCGCGCTTGAACAATACGACGGTTGATGGAGTAGAGCTTCCTGCGCCGGAGGACAATGTGCGCCAGTTCAAACTGGACACCATTCCCTCCGGCATTGTTGAGTCGGTGCAAGTGAATAAGACGTTGGCGGCCAATCAGGATGCGGACGCCATTGGTGGGACGGTAAATCTGATTACCAAGAAGGCTGGCGATGAGCCTACTCTGCAAATCGAAGGAATCGGCGGATTCACTCCGATAGAAAATACTCGTTACGTGGGCCTGGTGACCGCCACGGTGGGCAAGCGATTTGGGTTCGACAAACGATTCGGCGGACTGTTTTCCGGTAGCTACGATTACAACGGCCGTGGAATCGATGACATCGAACCGCAACCCGACCCCTTCTACTTAACCCCCGTTTATGACAGCTTGGACATCCGCGAATACCGGTATCAGCGCAAGCGCTACGGCTTTGGAGGCTCGCTCGATTACAAACTGAAAGACCCAGCCTCTGGCCTCTACCTGCACTACTTCTTTTCCAATTTCAAGGACTACGGCAACAAGTGGGTCTACACGCTGAATGACGATGTCTCACAGAATCCCGCGGGACCCTCGGCACCACCGATCATCGCCGGCGATATCCCTAAATTCACGACCTCCCAGCGCGTGCCAAACTTTTCGGCCGGCAGCGTAGCGATCGGCGGAAAGCATCTGTTCACCAGTTCCTGGTTAAGCTGGGACCTTTCAGTGGCAACCTCACGCGAAGGCGGCGCGGCCGGCAACCCCGGCGCAACTTTTAAGCCGGTATCAGGCAGCCCTCTAAGCAATCTCGCTACTTGTGTCAATCTACCGAGTCCAAATTTCCACCTGCCACAATGGGATCCCACTTGCTTCGGATCCCCGACCTACGATCCAACCCAATACAACATCACCGAGTTTGACGGCACTTCCGGGGACACCTCGCAAGTAAATCTTCAAGGAGCGGTGTCATACGCTAAGAACTACCATCTGGGTTCACACTTTTCCACCTTTGAATTTGGCTTCAAGGAACGGAATGCGCACAAAGGGCAGGATGCTTATTCACCCACCTACGACCAACAGTTTCTGGCGAACCCGGGCACGGCATTGATGTCCCAATACCTGAGCGGATTCACCAATTCTCATTATTACTTCAACGCCTACCCGCTCGGCCCCGTCACTAACTACAAGAGCATTTCTGGCGATGTGGCCAACTTGATTAACCAAGGAGTCCTCTCGCTCGACCAACCTGCCACTGCCTTCGGTTCGGATGCAAGCAACTTCGACCTAACCGAACGCATTTCGGCCACTTACGCGATGAACACGATCGAATTCGGACGTTTTCGTCTGCAGACGGGCTTGCGTATCGAAGCAACGCAGTTGGACATTCTTGGCTACAACGTGGTCAATAACGCCACCAGCACCGAGGCAACCGTGACCCCTCAGCAGGCGAACTCGTGGTATTGGGACCCTCTGCCGAGTGTGCAACTCCGCTATCGGATCACCGATGACTCAGATATTCGTGCCGTTTACGCGCGTGCTATCTCCCGTCCGAATCCTTACGATATGGTGCCCTACATAACGCTGGATAACAGCACGAACCCGCTTACGGTCTCGGTTGGAAACCCGAATCTGAAGCCCGAGCACGCCAACGACTACGATGTGCTTTACGAGCACTACCTGAAGCCGTATGGCCTGCTCCAGGCTGGTTTTTTCTACAAGCAGTTGAGCCAGCCCATTTACTACCTTGCCGATCCCAACTACCAGGGAACGCAATATCCACAGTATGTGGGCGACATTTTCGACTACATCATCAACGGCGTGAACGCGAAGCTGTACGGTGTGGAGTTTTCCTACATCCAACATCTCGGGTTTCTTCGTGGCGCCTGGAGTGGCTTCGGCATCATGGCGAACTTCACCAAGACCGGATCGAGCGCCGGCACACTGCCACTTCGAACCGACAACCCGGCATTGCAGCGCCAGACCCCGACAATGTGGAATCTCAGTCCCAGCTACGACCGGGGCCGCTTTTCGGCGCGGCTTGGTGCTACCTACAATAGCGCGAGTATCTACCAGTATCAGTGGACGCAATGCACCACGGCACAGGCCGCTGGTGGCGGTTGTGAGGATCCCGGCTATCTTGGTCCGAGGGGACCGGTAGGCGACAACTACCTCTACGCGCACCTGCAGGTCGATGCGCAGGCCAGTTACCGCGTGGGGAAGGGCCTCACTGCGCTCTGGCAGGGCACGAATCTCACAGACATGGTCTTCGGTTTCTACAATGGCAGCCCGTGGTACGTTACTCAACGCGAGTATTACAGGCCGACATATTCCTTCGGCCTGCGCTGGGAACCGCACCGAGAGTAATTAATCCAGCACCAACATGAAGTTCGCCCGTCATTCAGTCGAACTGTAATGTTTGGCCATATTAGGATTGTGCCGTAAGACGAACATTCGTCGACTCACTGCGCGGAAAGATAAAGGAGCCTTATGCAGATGAAGAAGCATCCGCATCGTGACCTGACCACCAAGAGCCTCGCGCTATTTGTGGCTCTCTTGACATTAGGATTTCTTACGAATCCATGCCGTGCATTCGCAAGCGAGTTTGCGATTACCAAGAAGGTCCTTATTTCCGGCCAGGGGAGTTGGGACTACTTGACCGTCGATGAAGGTGGACGCCGCCTGTACATTTCTCACGGGACCCAGGTTGAGGTGCTCGATGTTGATTCGGGCGCGATTGTCGGCAAGATTGAGAAAACTCCAGGCGTGCACGGAATTGCGATCGCCCCTGAACTGGGACGCGGGTTCGTCAGCAACGGCCAGTCTTCAACCGTAACGATTTTCGATTTGAAGACACTGAAGGCGATCGCCGAAGTTCCTGTTGGTAAGAAACCCGATGCAATCATTTACGATCCCGCCACCTCACGCGTATTCGTCTTTAACGGAGACAGCAACAGCGCATCCGCTATCGACGCTGCCACGGGAAAAGTCGTGGGAACGGTCGAGCTAGGCGGTGGGCCTGAGTTTGCTGTCGCCGATGGTTCAGGGTATGTCTACAATAATCTCGAAGATGCGAGCTTGGTCCTGAAAATCAATGCGCGTTCGTTGAAAGTTGAGGAGCGCTGGCCAACCGCGCCTTGTGCCTCGCCCTCGAGCATGGCCATGGATCGGTCGAATCGGCGCTTGTTCATCGGCTGTCGCAGCAAGGTCATGGCCGTGGTAAATGCGGATACGGGACAAGTGATCACAACGCTACCTATCGGTGACCACGTGGACGCGACCGCCTTCGATCCGGCGTCTCGCCTTATCTTCAATTCCAACGGGGAGGGTACGATCACGGTCATTCACCAGGACAGCCCGGATAAGTACTCGGTTGTCGAGAATGTGAAGACCTTACCCAAGGCGAAGACTATGGCGCTCGATCCCAGAACGCACCGTCTCTTCCTCTCAACCGCCGAAGCGGGACAGTTTGAAGTGCTGGTCGTGAGCCGCTAGTCGCGGATGATTGAATGAAACCTTGTCGACAATTGCCGATGATTCTTCTTCTAGCGTGCGTCGCGTGCTCTCGCTCGCATTCGCAGACGGCGCCGCAAACCGAACCGGTGGAGTTGCAGCTCCAGGTGCGCACGCCCTTCCACTTCGTCGCCTATGGCGATTCACGCTTCCACAATCCCAAAGACACCGAAGCGGCGAATCCGGCGGTGCGGCAGGCGCTGGTACAGGCGATTGCTCAGGCTAATCCGGCGTTTATTTGCTTTACCGGCGACATCGTATACAACGGCTACGACAAAGATGACTGGAAGGTATGGGACTCGGAAACCGCGGTGTGGCGCACGAACAAGATCCCGATTTACCCCGCGCTCGGCAACCACGATCTTCACGGTAGCGAAAACATTGCCTTGGACAACTATTTCGAGCGCTTCCCTGGTCTGAAGAACAGCCGCTATTATTCCGTCCGCGCCGCCAACACGCTGATGCTGGTGCTGGACAGTTCGCTCGACGAAATCTCCGGCCCGCAGGGACGATGGCTAACGCAGAAGTTGGATCACCTTCCCGGCGATGTGGATTTTGTGTTCATTGCTCTTCACCATCCTCCTTACACCAGTTCGTCGGACATGAAGACGTTCGGCGGGGGACACTCATCGCGCTCACAGGAGAAAGATCTGGCCAAGATGCTGGAGGCACTCCAGCAGAACCTCCGAGCCCGGATCGTCGTTTTCTCCGGGCACGTGCACAACTACGAACGCCACGAGCACGGCGGCGTTACCTATTTTGTGACTGGCGGCGCCGGGGCGCATGCATATCCGATTCAACGGGCTAAGGATGATCCTTTCCAGAGCAAAGGAGTGAACTACCACTACTTGCAAGTAGATGTCGATCGGGGCAACCTCAAGATCACCATGCACCGTCTTGACCTGACGAGCGGCACAGCCGTTTGGACGCAGCCTGACTCGGCCGCGATCTCGGCGCAGGCAGCGACTGCGGTAGCGCAGGGTCATTAGGCAAGCAAAACTGAATCTTCCAGCGGTTTGATCTTCTTAACTCACAAAGGAGTAGCGCGTTTCCGAAAACGATCGGGTATATGTCAGTCCGCACGTTTGCTTGCCTGCTGTTGGTAGTGATGCCTGCCACCCTCTCGCTGCGGACTGCGGCGCAGGGCGGTCCGCCTTATTACACCAACGATCCCGGTACACCGGGCAATCTCAACTGGGAAATCAATCTCGGCTACATGCCATTTTTCTACAGCAATCAGTCCGTCTCTCACGTGCCCGATCTCGACATCAATTTCGGCGTTGGCGATCGCATCCAGCTCACTTATGAAAATGCTTGGCTAAGAGTTCAAAATCCCTCTTCCGGGACCATGTTTGGCTTAGGTCAATCCAATCCCGGCGTCAAATGGCGTTTCTACGATGCCGGAGAGTCCGGCCTCAACATCTCCGTTTTTCCCCAGCTTTTCCTCAACAACCCGAATGACGCCGTCCGCCGCGGGATCACCCCTGCGAGCGAGGCTTTCCTTTTGCCCTTCGAGTTCTCCAGGAAATTTGGCCCCATCGATGTGGATTATGAAATCGGCTATCAATTTGTGCACAAGGGGCCGGATGGATGGATTACCGGCCTTGTCCTTGGCCATGATTTCACTCCAAAACTGGAAGCGGACATCGAACTCTATGCGCAAGGAACCTTCCATCCCTCAGAGAACCAGCCCACCATCGACTTTGGAGCTCGCTATAAAATTCATAGTCCCGTGATCTTCCTATTCATGGCCGGACGCAGCCTCGAACCTACCCGCAGCAAGCAGTCCTATTTCCTAGGTTATTTCGGGTTTCAATTCCTGCTTCCGCCGAAATCGTACAAATCGGATTGAACTCAGACGCCGCGGGAGGAATGATCGTCGTTATGGGGAATTCCGAGTGGACAGCGGTAGTCCTCCTCCAACAAATCTCGGCAACCCACAACGCGACCCACAATACCTCTGACTTGTACGTAGTTAGAAGGACTTATGCCGCCGTGGTGTCTTGATTCACGCGCTCAACGCCGCCTTGCTCTTTCTGGTGTTGGAATGGGTTACAAAGCGGGACCGAGCCTGCTGGTGGCGGCGACGACAACCCGGCTTTTGCGCATACCACGCATAGCGCCGATCGCCAACAAGAAGAAAAACGTTCTAAGAACGTTCTTTCGTTCCGCTACCCGTACCGACTCAACATTGATCGGATGCAAGGCGAACAGACTGTTGGGCGAACCGCCGGACGCCTATGGCCGAGGTACCTCCGTGTACGTTGACGGCATACGCATCCAACGGTAGTCTCCGGTCTAGATTCTGCTCTTGCCAACTCTTGTGGAATGCAAGTGATTCGGATTTTCACGCCGGGAGCAAATAGGATTTTGTTCGCTGCGTCCCCTGGTTACGCTTGGGCGTGATGCTCGAGTGCATCGTTAGAGTCCGATGCAGGCTATTCATAGTGGCCCCCACGGATGAATAATGCGGAACAAACCGGCCCGAAAATGACTTCATTTCCCGCGCTCTCCGTTGTCGTTCTGGTCGCTGCCGGCCAATGGATTCACACCGTAACCGTATTTCGTGTCGCGCCGGCTCGGCCTTATATCCGATATCTCATCCGGCGAGCCGTAACGGCGACGATGGGCCTGGCTGCAGACCTCAAAGGTTTTTAACTCCTCCCAGCCCCATCGACTCCACGCATGCGGGTTCGAGCACGAACAGTACAAGCTCCATCCTGCTGACAGGCCGTCGCTCAGTGGCATCAAATACGACCCGTTACGATAAGGGCTGAAGCCCGGCAGATAGCGGGTGCGGCATTTGGGACACTCGATGCAATGTCGAATACGCATCATGAATACTCAGCGCCTCAGCGAGGGATTTGGATGACCGCATCCACTCGCTCTTCCCACGAGCTCTTGCCGTAAACATTCTGGGTCACGTCAATATTGGCGTGACCCATGTTGTCCTGCGCAACCTCCGGCCTTGCGCCTTGGCGCAGCATGGCTGAAGGCATGCTGCGGAAGCTCAGAAAATGCCTTTATCGTGGATTGTGCAGTGTGCGGACCTCGCCGAAAGCTGCTTGCCAACATTCGCCGCGGGCAAAGTGATTTCCGGATGCGTACGTACGACGTCTGCAACCGACTTGCCCAGGTTTTCGTTTACCGGGGTTGCCAGATAGGCGTGGACGACATTTCCCGCGTTCGGCCCGGCCATCTCCACCGCCATACCCGCGATTTGTCCGCTCTCATTGACGTTGCTAGCCGAGATTACGAAGAGGTGGGAACTTTCCGGAAATAGAGTGTTGAGATCGGTGAGCACGCCGTTCTGCCAGATGAAGCCGTGCGACCAGTTGGATTTGGAGTCAAAGGTGCTTCCCACCACCTGGCCCCGGTTGTTGATGCTGGTGGCAAAGGAGCTGGCATCTCCCGGCAGAACGCCGAGTCCTCTGACAGCATTGTTCTGCCAAAGAGCAGCCTCGGATATACCGTCAGAGTTAACGGCTTGCCCAACAATTTGGCCGCGGCCGTTGATGGCAAAGGCCAAGGCGCCCGGATCGCCAAGGTCGGGAAGCTGGGTGGCAGTGCCGTTTTCCCATACTACGGCGTAATTCGCTGCGGTGCAGGTTCCCGAGTAGCCTACGGCTTGGCCTTGATTGTTGATGCCGTATGCGACTCCGTCTGGATCGCTACCGATCGTAGGAAGAGCTTGGGCTTTGCCTTTTGTCCACATCACCGGCAGGTCAACCATAAAATTCTCCGTGCCGGGCGGGCATGTGGAGTCCGCGGTACCATTTTCCGCATATCCTGCGACTTGTCCGCTGTTATTGATGGCGCTGGCCTGCCCGTTATTCCCGCCCACCGTTGGCAGAGCGCTCATCACGCCGTTGTGCCAAAAAAACGGACGACAGGTGAGGTGTGTGCCGAAACCGCAAACGTCTTCGTGATTCAAATCTGGAAAAGATGTCTCGGACATACCTACGGCTTCCCCGGGGTCGTTAATTCCGTTCCAATTGATCGAACTGTTCGGGCCTCCAAGCGTGCCCAGTTCGAGGTTGAGGTCGTCGATGGTGATCCTCACCGTGCCTTGCACGGGCGGGATCAAAACGGAAAGGCTGAAGGGATCCAAGAACTGCTCCATGTTCTCCGTCCAGCCGTAATTATTTAGGCCCATGGCCATGCCTAGGTTGTCGGGGTGCTGAACACCCAAATCCTGAACTTTATAGCTCGCCTGCGCGACCGCATTGCTGAAGCAAGCCAGAACCATCGTCGTAACCCACAGTATCCAGAAATTCCGTAACCTTCTAGGCATGCTCATATCTCCTCTTTCCCCCGGTAAAGTCGTGGTGCCGAGATGACTGGCGATTTTTACGCCAGGTACCATTCGGCGCTCTGACAGTCAGTTTGCAATTGAGAGCAGAATTGGCTCACAACTTTAAAACTTCCTGCCGAGTGAGAACTGAGGGAGCATGTGGTGTTCCACGTTCACGACGATTACGTGACACAACAGCGCCGACACTTCAGAGTCCGACAACGAGTGACGGACTAACAACCTCCTTGGACGGTCCGAAAACGGCTAGAGCGACTGTTTCTCCACTTTTTCATACACGTTGGCAGGAGCTACGAAATTCGAGATGCCGGGCGGCTAAGGCTCAGGCCGATCAAGTTCGATTGACTTTCAACTCCTTAACATACATACTAGTCGGTATGTTCGTCAGTAACGGGAGGCCGCGAAGGACCAGAGACCCTGAGCGCACGCGGGAACACTTGCTGCAAGCCGCCTTTCGGGAGGTTTACAGATACGGCTTCCAGAGTGCCGGGATTGATACAATTCTGGCCGCCACCAAGGTCACCAAGGGAGCGCTCTACTACCATTTCGAAAGCAAGGAAGCTCTGGGATGTGCCGTTATCGACGAGATTGTCGCAACATTCCCCCGCGACAGGTGGTTGCTTCCTCTGCAACGGAGCCAGGACAAGGACCCTATCGATGCCTTGATCGGCATTGTACGGGCGATACCACATCGGCCAAGAGACGTAAAGGCCGGTTGTCCCCTGGTTAATCTGGCGCAGGAGATGTCTCAGCTCGACGAAAAATTCCGCAAGCGATTGGAGAGAATCTTCAATGCCTGGCAAGAAGGTATTGCCATGGCTTTGCGGAGGGGGCAGTCACAGGGAACAGTGCGCCGCAACTTGGTTCCGGAAGAGACTGCGAGCTTTCTGATCGCGATGGTCGAAGGCTACGAAGTGCTGGCAAAGAATGCGCAGGATGCGAAGGTGTGGAAGGTGGGAATGAGAAATATCGTGGGCTGGCTGAGGTCTCTTCGGCCGCCGGATAACTACAAGCGGCGCCGACTGCATCGATCCCTGCGGAGGTAGGTTGACTCTTACACATACCAACTGGTTCGTACGCCTGAACAGTCAGCATCGCGATCGGGCCAAGCGTTTCAAGCCACATCATGAAGGAGAACAAACAATGACAAGGATCACAATGTTGCGCAGGAATCTGCTCGCAACCGGAGCCTGGGCGCTGCTTGGTGCGGTGACCCCACCGGGACTGGCAAGGGCCAGCTCTTTGGGAGGGAATGACTTAACGAACGAGAAAATCATCCGTAAGTGGTACGGGGCGTGGGAAAGGAAGGATTTGGGCACGTTTAATACCCTGCTTGCCGACAACTTCACTTTTACGAGCGCGGCCGGCGACGACCACATCAGCAAAAGTGCTTTCAAGGCGCAATGCTGGGACACACAGGTTGATTTCATCGGACACTTTGACCTGGAGCGGATCACCACCGGCGCGGAGGATGCTTTTGTGAAGTATCTTTGCCACACCAAGAACGGTAAGTCGTTCCGGAACGTGGAGTATCTCCGAATCAAGAACGGGAAATTGGTATCCATTGAGTGCTATTTCGGCGCACAATCCAGCTTTCCGTCGGCAGTAAGCACTGGGCAGAAATAATCTATAGGGCGGCTGATCCAAGTGGTCGGACGGATCAGTTGCTCCGGTTGCGTGGGAGCATTTCATTTAGAAGCGTGCACCCGTCAATCTCACTTCAGGTAGCAGGAAGTGGAAACGACAGAGCAAGAGGTTCCATCATGAGCGCCCGCGAGATTCAGGATCAAAAGGCCATTGCACATGAGATGTTTGTGCAACAAGTTGCTCACGCTAATGCGGACGTTTCGGCTAGCCCACTGCGGCGAGCTACGATTCGCTCCACCAAGAGTAGCCGGGCTTACGCTCTTGAATCGACAGCAGACAAGTTCTGCGAAGCTGCCGATACATCATTGCTTCCGTTAATCGGAGTTGATGCTGCTAACTTCATGCGAGTCTTGCGGCAGTTGGAGGTTTTAGCAAAACGACAGCCACGAATCGCGTTCAAGGCAAAGGGTAGCATCCTACTCTTGGATTTAGCCGATATTTTGGCAGTGCAAGCGGAAGGTAATTACGTTTCGTTGCGACACCAACGTAATCCGTATTTGGTGCACGAGTCCCTCTCGTCCGTGGCGGAGAAGCTCAAACCCTACGGTTTTATTCGCATCCACCGTTCGGTCATCGTGAACATTTCGGGCGTGGAGGAGATCCAACCTTTACCGACGGGGGAGTACAGGCTGCGTTTAAAAGGTGGGAAGGAATACTTGGTAACGCG
>Ga0187871_10003623_pt1 | contig 11903 bp, 14 predicted proteins | sample June2016WEW_16_1_FD_132988 | JGI IMG/M metagenome (GOLD analysis project Ga0187871, IMG submission 132988) | Peatland microbial communities from SPRUCE experiment site at the Marcell Experimental Forest, Minnesota, USA - June2016WEW_16_10 | ecosystem: Environmental > Terrestrial > Soil >... | reverse complement strand
GTTGCCTACGAAAATCTTCTTCACGTGATCTCCTCGTATTTGAAAGCGAGCAGACTAGGCGCAACTCTCGGCCAGGTTTTGCGGGCAAATCAAATTCGATTCCATGATACCAGATTTTCCGCAACCAAGCCCCCAAAAAGAGGGAAGTTTGTGCGCGTCGAGTCGCTCGAATTGTGCAGAACCCCTCGATTAACTGCTACTTACACATCGAGGATCATGTACGTGATCAATGCCGCCGCCACCGGGCGCTTCTCCGCATCGAAGATTTCCACACGCCCGCAACAAAGCCGCGCGCCAACCTTAACCAGGTGGCATCGCGCGGTGACCTTTCCGTGCGCCACCGGACGGAGATAGTTGATCTTCATTTCGACAGTGGTCGCCGCGCGCGGGCGGCCCAGGTGCCGGGCCAGCGCCATCCCCACGGCCACGTCCGCCAGGGTAGCCGTCACGCCGCCATGCAGGACACCCGAACCGTTCATCAACTCACGCCGCATGGCGCACTCGATGGTGACCCCGTCCTTGTGCATCCGCACCAACCGCAACCCGACGTGCGCGTTGAAGGGAATTTCCTGCAGGAATTGCTTTAGTTTTTCGAATGTCATGGCGGAAATCAAAGTGACTCAATCGGCGGTGCGCCTACTCGCGGCAGATCCCACGCTCGCTGCGCCGCACAAACTCAACCAGGTGGCGCGTTTCCGGGGTCGGGATCTCAATATCTATGCGTGCCAGCGCCTCCTCCAGTTTCAGGCCCGCGCGATACAGCAGGTGGTAAGCCCTTTTCAGCACGACGATATCGGCGTGTTTGTAGCCGGCACGCTTTAAACCCACCAGATTCAGGCCCATAGCCGCCACGTTGAAGCCCGAGTACAGGAAAAACGGCGGAACGTCGCTGTTCACGCGGGTGTTGCCCCCAATCATCGCCAGCCTGCCAATCTTGGAGTATTGGTGCACCACCACTCCCCCGGATATGAACGCCTGATCTTCCACTTCTACGTAGCCCGCCACCAACGCGCAACTGCAGATCACGGTGCGGCTGCCGATCTTGCAATTATGCGCGATGTGGCCAGATGTCATGATGTAGTTCTCGTCGCCGATTTCGGTGACGGATTCCGGTTGCGTGCCGCGCGAGATGGTGTAGTGCTCGCGGATCTGGTTGCCGTTGCCGATTCGTAAATAACTGCGCGCGCCGCTAAAGGCTTTATCCAGAGGGTCTGTTCCCAGTACGGTTCCGGCGGAGATCCGGTTGCGCTCGCCCAGGGTAGTCCAGCGTTTGATATAGACGTAGGGTTCCAGCTCACAGCCGGCGCCAATTTCCACGTCGGGTTCCACGATGCAGAAATCCCCTATCTTTACGTCCGGGCCGATCCTGGCGTCCGGATGAATTCGAGCGGTAGACGCGATCACAGCTTGTATCATAAGACATGCGCGTACGTGAACTGGCGGAGTGGTTAGGCGCCACCTTCGAAGGTGACGGCGAGAAGGACCTGACGGGCGTCGCCCCGCTTGAGACGGCGGGCGGCAGCGAACTGTCCTTCCTCGGCGGACGCAAGGCGATGGCCCAGTCGGATGCCAGCGCGGCCGGCTGCCTGATCGTACCCCCCGAATATCCCAGCCCCAGCCGCCGTACGGTGATTCGCACACTTGAGCCCCGGACGGCGTTCGCGCGCGCCATGAACCGATTTTATCCGACGGTGGAAATCAAGCCGGGCATCCATCCTACGGCCGTGATCGGCAAGGATGTGGAGATCGGCGCGCTGGCGGCCGTCGGGCCGCACGCCAGTATCGGGAACAGCACGCGCATTGGAGTGGCGAGCAGCATCGGGCCCGGCTGCGCGATCGGAAAGCGGGTGGTGCTGGGCGAGGGCTGCGTGCTGCACGCCAACGTCACCATTTACGACAATGTGGACCTGGGACGCGGCGTCATCCTGCACTCCGGCTGCGTCATCGGCGCGGACGGCTTCGGCTATGTCTTCGAGAACGACCGTTACCACAAATTTCCGCAGGTGGGCCGCGTGGAGATCGGCGACTTTGTGGAGATTGGAGCGAATTCCTGCGTGGACCGGGCGGCGCTGGGCGTCACGGTGATCGGCGAAGGCACCAAACTCGACAATATGGTGCATGTGGGGCATAATTGCCGGATAGGCCGGCACGTCGTGGTGGCCGCCCAGACCGGGTTTTCAGGCGGCGTCGTAGTGGAGGATTATGCGGTGATCGGCGGACAGGTCGGCATCGGCGACAAAGCCCGCATCGAATCGCGGGCGGTTTTGGGATCCGGCTGCGGCATCCTGACTTCCAAAATTGTCCGCTCCGGGCAGATTGTCTGGGGAACGCCCGCGCGTCCCTTGAAGGAGCATCTCGAACAGCTCGCCAATCTGGCGCGGCTCCCCGAGATGCGGCGGCAGTTCGTGGATTTGAAGCGCCGCCTGACGCACCTGGAATCGTCGATGCCCGGCCGGGACAAATGAAATCGCAACCCTAATCGGCCATGCTAATCGTGGTGGGCGGGCATACGCGAAATATCGGAAAGACGTCGGTGGTGGCGGGTCTGATCCAGAGCTTGCCCCATTGGGAATGGACTGCCATGAAGATCACCCAATTTGGGCATGGCATCTGTTCCGCTTCCGGCGTCGAATGCGACTGTTGTCTGGCCACCGACCATCCCTTTGCCATCGCCCAGGAACGCCGCCCCGGCGGTTCCGACACGGGACGGTTCCTGGCCGCCGGCGCGCGCCGCTCCTACTGGGTGCGCACCGCGACGGGCCAGTTGGCTAACGCGGTGCCTACCGTGCGAGAGGTATACGCCGCCAGCCAGAACCTGATCGTCGAGTCCAACAGCCTGGTCGAGTTTCTGACGCCAGACTTGTTCCTGGTGGTGCTGGACTTCGCCCGGGACGATTTCAAGGCATCCACACGGCGCGTCATCGGTCATGCCGACGCGTGCATCGTCGTGGACCGTGAGGCGGTGGAGCCGTCCTGGAGGAGTTTCGCCGGCGCGGAGTGGGCGGCCAAGCCTCAATTCCGCGTCCGGGCGCCTCAGTATGTTACGCCAGAGCTTGCCGCATTCGTCGAGGCGCGGCTGGAGGCGCAATCTTCCGCGGGTCCATCGGGATGCAGGTCCGTATAATGCAACTCAACCAGGGCTTGATGCAGGATGCGGTTGGCCTCGCCCACCTGCTGTTGTAACAATTCCAATTGTTGCCGCGCCCGGTAATCCGCCTGGGGCAACACCAAATTCAGATAATCCGCGCAGGCATCGATTACGCTGAGTGGTTGGCGGAGGTCGTGAACCAGTCCGGTCATCATGGGCCAGACCCTTTGCTGCACGGCATCGGAGAGCGAAGCGGAGGAATGTGGAGAGAGTGTTGGCATGTGGACCTGAACTCGGGGGTGACGACGATTATAACCCAGGGATACCTCCGCGCAAGTAGATTTATGCAGATTTCTTGACGTAGATCGGATGGCGGTTGCAATGGGCGTGAAACACGATTGGCCGAAGGAAGCCAAAGGTAAAAAATTTGAAAGATATAACGTTTTGTTAGTTAATGTTGCGAGGCTTAGTTAAAGTTTCACTTCCTGGCTAGCCAAGGTTACTCCTGCAGCTTCCACCCGGTTCCGGCCCTGTCGTTTGGCGCGGTAAAGGGCCGCGTCGGCATCGCGCACCAAGTCGTCGGCCGGCGGAATCAGGGGCGGAATCGCACAGGCGGCGCCCAAACTACACGTCAGCCGGATTTCAGTGTCGCCGGGCAGAAAGCTTTCGGCTTCAATGGCGTTGCGAATGCGTTCGGCGAGCGCAATGCCTCCCGGCAATTCGCAACCCGGCAGCACGATCAGAAACTCCTCGCCCCCGTACCGGCCGACCGAATCGTATCGCCTCACGGAGGCTTTCATCCGCGCGCCCACCTGACGCAGCACGGCATCGCCGGCCATGTGGCCGAATTGATCGTTGACCGGCTTGAAGCCGTCCAAATCGGCCATCAGAACAATCAGAGGCTCACCGCTGCGGCCGGAACGGGCCAGTTCATTCTGGAGAATGTCGAAAATCGCGGTGCGATTCCACAATCCAGTGAGCCCGTCGCGGGTGGCTTGTTCGCGCAGCGCCTCGCGCGCTTCGACCAGTTGCTGCTGTAACGCGAGCACGCGCTCGCCGGCCCGCAGGCGGGCGTGCAGTTCATCGACTCGAAATGGTTTGACAATGTAATCGTCGGCGCCCGATTCCATGCCGATCACGACATCCTCCTGATCCGCGCGCACGCTGAGCAGCAGCATGTACACATACCGGTCCCGGATGCCCTCTCGCACCTTCCGGCACACTTCCGCGCCTTCCATTCCGGGCATCATCCAGTCCAAAAGGGCGAGGCGCGGCCCATTCTCCTGGCAGAGCAGATCCCAGGCTTGTTGGCCATCCGTCACCACGATCACGTCGTAGCCCCATTCGAGGAGCAGCTTTCGCAGCAGGTCGCGGAATACGGGACTGTCGTCCGCAACTAGAATCCGATACTGGGGTTTATCAGGTAAGACCGGCAAATCCATCTGACCGCACACATTATAACCTTATAGGCCCGGGCCCGGCGGAAAAACACCAGATTGCTGCTTTCCAATCACAGTGGTGGTTTTCAGCCATCTAAGGGCAGGGAATCGAACCGCATAAGTCCCGATAATTCCGTAAGTTATTACTCTGGGCATCGAATTGCCAAGAGAGACGGCAGCAGAAGATTATGCCACGCGACGTGCGCCATTCCCGGTACCTTGCACCTGCTGCTTTGTTGCTGGCGGCAGCTTCCGTCTTAATCGCGCAGGACGCAGCCGGCCCTCCGCAGGATCCTGGCGCGCCTGAACGCAGCGTAGCCCGTCTCAGCATCACCAGCGGAGAAGTTTCTGTCCGCCGCGGAGATTCCGGGGAGTGGGTGGCGGGCGTCATCAATGCACCGCTCATGGCGGAAGATCGCGTATCGACCGGCACCGGCTCCCGCGCCGAAGTGCAGTTCGATTCCGCGAACCTGATCCGCGTAGGCGCCAATGCCGAGATTCGCCTGGCGGAGTTAGGCTTGAACCACTACCATCTGCAGGTGGCCCACGGCACGGTGAGTTTCCGGGTGCTTCGGCCGTCTCAGGCCAAAGTTGAAATTGACACTCCCACGGTTTCTGTAAGGCCTTCGCATGTAGGCGCTTACCGTATCTATGTTCAAGAAGACGGTCAAACTGAAATCACGGTTCGGCTGGGCGATGTGCAGGTCACGACGCCGCGCGGCACGGAGCAGTTGCAGGCCGGGCAAACGATGCTGGCCCGGGGTACCGCGGACGATCCCGAATTCCGCATCGTGCCCGCCATTGCCATGGACGTCTGGGATACGTGGAACGAGGAACGCGACCGGGAGATGTTGAGTTCCCCCAGTTACAGCAACGTTCCGCAGGATACGTATGGCTCGGAAGATCTCGATAACCACGGCCAGTGGGTGGATGTGCCGTCGTACGGCCAGGTTTGGAGCCCGTCCGTAGATCCGGATTGGGCACCCTACACAAACGGCCGCTGGGTCTGGGAAGACTATTATGGTTGGACCTGGGTCAGTTACGACCCCTGGGGTTGGGCGCCATTTCACTACGGCCGCTGGTTTTATGCCGCACCGTATGGCTGGTGCTGGTATCCGGGTGGTTTCGGGCATCATTATTGGTCGCCCGCGCTGGTAGCGTTCTTTGGATTTGGGCCGGGGGGCGGCGTCGGATTCGGATTTGGAAATATCGGCTGGGTGGCGCTGGCGCCCTTTGAACCCGTATACGCATGGTGGGGCCGCGGTTTCTACGCCGGGTTTCGCAATCCCGGATACTTCAACCGCGGCGTGAGTCTCACCAATGTAAATGTAGCCAACGTCTATCGCAACGCGCGCGTGGCGAACGGTGTTTCATCGGTTTCCGCGACGGATTTCCGGCAGGGTAGATTTAGCGGAATCTCGCGTATGAGCGGGGCGCAGATTCATGATGCCGGGCTGGTGCGCGGGCAATTGCCTGTCGCGCCTACCAGTGCGAATCTGAGGTACTCGAACCGCCCGGTGGTGAACATGCCCCGCAGTTCGGAAAACATGCATTTCTTTGGCCGCGGCGCGTCATCGGCGGTGCAGCGGGTTCCATTTGCTGAACAGCAGCGTGCTATGCAACAGTTCAGCCGGCAGTCGAGCGCCGCAACAATGACTCGTAGCACGGCAGGCGGCGCCACCGGTGGGTGGCGCAGTACCGGCAGCCCGGCTACATCTGGGGCGGGAGAGGCGCGCAGTACGGGCGCCTGGCGGCCTTCGAACGAGCCTTCTCAGGCAGGCGCGGCAGGTCGTGGTACCGGGGGTTATGCTCCTGGTAATAGCGGCAGTGGATGGCAGCGCTTCGGCGAGCCGCGTTCGAATGTGTCGGGCACGCCGCGCGCCTATCCGACAGCAGGCGCGCCGGGAGATCGTCCTTATGGGTCGGCCGTGGCCGGCAGCAATGCTCACCCGCAGTCGATCCGTGTGGCGCCTCCGGTGGTGCGGGAGAAATCCACACAGAGCACGACGCGGAGCCAAGGTTCCACTAGCCGCGCTTCCGGCGGGTCGCACGCCGGCGGGGGCGGGCATGGCGGTGGTGGACACAGGTAACGCGATCATCAAGTTTCTTCCCTCGGGCCCGTTCCGGCAGTACATGGCACGGGCCCGTTTTTTGTTTGGGCGACGGGGATGGCGGCAGGCAAGTTTACATAATATTCGTTATAGGAAGCTGGATCAAGGCCATGGCCCCCAACAGTGCACCATCCCATCCCGCATACCACTCAGGCTAAACTGGAGAGAAGCAGTCATGACCATCGAAGAACGCCTGAACCGCATCGAACACTTCAGCGCCGCGGCCGACGAACAACGCCGCAAGGACCGCGAGACGGACCGCGCCCTCTGGCGCGACACACAGCAACAACTCAACGACCTCGCGCTCAAGCTGGCCACCCTCGGCGACCGCATCCAAGAGATCGCCGAGGAATCCCGCGCCGCGGATCGGCGCTTGGGCGAGCGCATCGCCGAAACCGACAAACGGCTCGGCGAGCGCATCGAAAGCATGATCTCGGCCATGGGCGGATACATCCGCGAGCACCCGCCCACGGCATAAGTTCCCGATCGGGATTCGGAACGGACGGCCCGGACCCGCCAGCACCAGGCCCGTAGCACGACGGCTATACTGGAGAAAGCATGACCATTGACGAGCGGTTCGCACTAGCATGGCCAATGGCCGCGACCGGCGCAAACGCGCGCAGAAGAAGGCCACTGAACCTCGGCAGAATTCGTAGTTCAAACAAACGGGCCGCGCCGTCTCGCGGGAGAATCACAAAAGGACAATATGGACAAAGCAGGACAAGCGGGTGCCGCTGCGGGCGCGCCTCCGCCAGCAGGGGCGGCAGATGCGCCGCCAGCATGGTTTTCAGCGGCCTTCGAAACGCTGAAGGCGTCGCTGGAGACCTCGGTAGACAAAAAGATCAATGCCATCGACAAGCGCTTAAAGACGCTCACGAAAGGCGCCGATCCTGATCCGGGCGCCGGCATCGAACACGTCACGGCCGGTCTCGCCGAAGAGCGTCGCAAGGACCGCGAAGAACTCCGCGGCCTATGGCGAGACACAGAAAGGCAACTAGACCAGCTAACGGGCCGGGTGGACGCCATCGCCGCGCACCTGGACACCTTCATCACGGAATCCGCAGCACGAGACCGCGAGACGGATCGCCGTTTCCGCGAAACCGACGTCCGCATCGACAAAATGGTCTCAGCCATGGGAGAGTTCATCCGCGCCCTCTCACCCACAGCCCATCCATAACCAAAAAGGGGTAACCCAAAAAGGGGTACCCCAGATAGAGGACGCACTTAAGCTACCACGGCCGGAGATCGGTGACGCTGCTAAACTGACCCTCGCCGATCGTCGCCGAGGCCAGCGGCACCACGCCCGAAGGCATGCTCGACACGCCGCACTCCACGTTGGCGACCCCAATCACCGTATAACTCCCGACCACGCATGCCGACTGGTCCAACCCAAACGTGGCTACATTCTCCCGCAGGTAGATGTACACCGTCTTCGCGTTGAAACTCACCCACAGGAACGAGACGCCCGATGAGGCCGTATATGTTGCCCCGTTGTACGTCCGGCGCGCGGTATACGTGCTGCATTGCGCGCAAACGTTTAACCGCGCGCTGTTGCTGGGGCCGATCGCCACTTCGAAATCCGTCGTGTTGCTGGTATCGCTCCCCGGCCAGGGACCGCTGAGCCGCACGGAGCCGGTGAAACTGTTGACAAACATTATGTCGACCTCGTAGGTATTCGGGTCAACGGTCCAGCTCACCTGGTCCAGCGTGAGCCTGTTCCCATTGCTGTCCGTACACAATACACCGATGTTGGGCGATGGGATCCCATGCGTGCTTTCCGTAACCACCACATACGTTACGCCGCTGTAGGGCGCATACCAGTTCGTCATTCCATGGACCTGCGGCAGGGCCGCCGCCAGGATGGCGCCAAGCAAAAAAATCGTCGTCTTCATTGAATTACCCTCCTGAAGCGGGAGGTGGCCAAAAGCGCCGCCGGCTCTCAAGAATTCTTGGGCCAGCCGTCGGAAACCTCGAATGCATGCGGCGTCACGCGGCGGGCAGTCCCGGCGTCCACCTGGATGCCGAACGCCTCTACGGTCCCGGTCGCGGTGTCCACCGTCACGAAAGTGGGCAGGACATCTTCCCACTTCCCCGGGAATCGCGCCCCCATGACCGGACCCGGATTGATGGCCACCGTGCGGCCGACGCGCGCGATGCTGAAATTGTGGTTGTGTCCGTAACAAACGATGTCGTACAGCCCCGAAGCGGCCATGGGCCGCGCCAGGTAATCGAAGTGGTTTACCGCAACCTGCTTCCCGTCCAGTTCGGTCTCGAAGAGTTCGCCGTGCACGCGCACCCGGCCGGAGGACTTGCGCGTAATCCGGAACAGATCCGCATCGTTATTACCGAAAACGATGTCCACTTGTCCTGGAAACCGGGCCAGCACATCCATCACGAATGGCGAGCACAAATCCCCGCAGCAGATCAGCCGTTCGGCCGTCGCGCTCACGTGTTCGATCGCCGCCGCCAGGTTCCAAAGATTGTCGTGAATGTCGGAAATCACTGCAACGCGCATAGAGTCATTTTAGGACGTTGGGCGCGCCCTGTTTGGCGCGGCCTGTTACAGTACCGGCATTTAAATGGGTTATACTGTTCCGAGTCGCGCCACCGGAGGTGCTGTTCAGGCGGGCGCGCGGGGAGGACGCCCTTCCCTACCCCATTATCGGCGGCATCCGTTTGCTGGAGGTTTATTGCATTCGATACGTAAGAACTTGGAGGATAATAGGCGGATGCAAAAGTTCATCCGAAGGCCGGCGATTCCCGCCGGCGCGATCGCGATCCTCTTCCTGGCAGCCGTTCGGGTTTCCGCCCAGCCGGCTCCGCAGCCGCGCCGTATGCCCGACGGAAAACCCGATCTGAACGGGATCTGGCAAGCGCTGAATACAGCCAACTGGGAACTGGAAGAGCATGCCTCACGGACCGGATTAGTCGTCGCCATGGGCTCCATAGGCGCAGAGCCCGGCGGCCCGGGAGTGGTGGAGGGCGGCGAAATCCCGTACCTGCCCGCGGCTCTAAAGAAGAAAAAGGCCAATTTCGAGAACCGTCTGACGGCCGACCCCGAGGTCCGCTGTTACTTACCGGGGATACCGCGGGCCGCCTACATGCCTTATCCCTTTCAGATTTTCCACAGCACCAAGGCGATCTTCTTCGCCTACCAGTATGCCGGCGCCGTGCGGAATATCTTCCTGGAAAATCCCGGGCCCGCGCCCATCGATTCCTGGATGGGCCAGTCGGTGGGTCACTGGGAAGGGGACACGCTGGTGATCGACGTGACCGGTCTGGATGACCGGACGTGGCTCGACAGGGCCGGGGATTTCCATAGCGATGCGCTGCACGTGGTGGAGCGCTACACCCCGATGGGCCCCGACATCCTTTCGTACGAGGCGACCATCGAGGATCCGAAAGTTTTCTCGCGGCCCTGGAAGATCAGTATGCCGCTATATCGTCACGTCGAAAAGGATGCCCGGCTGATGGAATTCAAGTGCGTGGAGTTCGTCGAAGACCTCATGTATGGCCAGTTCACAAAGAAAGACGGAAAATGAAAAGGATCGCTAGGAGATCTTCAATGAAAACAAAATCTTTCCAGTTATTGGCCGGCGCCGCTTTGGTTCTTGCGGTTGCCGCGGCCACCCCGGCATGGGCGCATCATGCGTTTGCCGCGGAGTTCGATGCCAAGCGGCCGGTACACCTGGTAGGCGTCGTTTCGCAGGTGGAACTGATCAATCCGCATGCCTGGATTCATGTGGACGTAAAAGCTGCCGACGGTAAAGTGACAACCTGGATGATAGAAGCCGGCAGTCCGAACGTGCTCCTGCGGCGCGGCTTCACCAAAGCGACGGTGGCGCCCGGAACCCCCGTGGTAGTGGACGGTTACCAGTCCAAAGATGGGTCCCTGCGTGCAAACGGCAAAGATATCACGCTACCCGACGGCCGGAAACTGTTCCTCGGATCGTCGGGCACCGGCGCGCCGTACGACAAGAAATAAATCGAAGAAAGGAGAGCGAATCCAAATGTGCTATCGATTCCTCGTATCGCTGGGCGCTCTGTCCGTCCTGCTGGCGGCGTCCGTTTTGGCGCAGAGTTCAGGTGGAGTGCCGCGCGCTCCCGATGGCCATCCCGACCTGGAAGGGATCTGGACCAATGCGACGATCACACCGCTCGAGCGGCCCGGCGCGCTGGCCGGAAAAGCCACGCTGACCGACGCGGAAGCCAAGGTACTGGAAGCGAAAAGCGCCGACGAACTGGCCGAGGCCGACGGCAAATCCGAGGGGCCTTTACTGACCGCGACAGGTTCGGCGGGGACGGGCGGGTACAACGCGCTGTTCATCGACCGCGGTTCGGAATTCGCGCGCGTGGACGGCGTAAAGCGCACCTCGTTGATCGTCGATCCGCCGGATGGAAAGGTTCCCCGCATGTCGGCGGAAGCCGGCCGGAGACTCGCCGCATCCTATGTCGGCGGTGGCTTCGATAGCGTGAAAGAGCGGCCTCTTTCGGAACGCTGTCTGATCGGTTTCGGATCCACTTCGGGACCGCCCATGCTTCCGGTTCTCTACAACAACAACTACCAGATCGTGCAGACTCCCGATAACGTGCTGATCCTGGTGGAGATGGTGCACGATGCCCGCATCGTGCGGATGAATGCGAAGCATGCCTCGCCCAATGTGCGCTTGTGGCTGGGGGATTCGGTAGGCCACTGGGATGGCGATACGCTGGTGGCCGATACGACCAATTTCACGGATAAGACACGGTTCCGGGGATCAACTGAAAACCTGCACGTGGTGGAACGATTCACGCGCACCGATGCCGGAACGATTCTGTACCGGGCCACGATCGAAGATCCGGCGGCGTTTAGCAGGCCGTGGACCATCGAATATCCATTCCTGGCGACCAAGGGTCCGATATACGAATATGCTTGCCACGAAGGAAACTATTCGTTGACCGACATTTTAGGCGGAGCGCGCAAGAAGGAATCCGAGGCGGGGCGGTAACGCCCGATCGTGGCGCACGCTTTAGCGTGCAGCGGCGAACTTCAGTTCGTCGGGAGCGGGACTTAAAAGTCCCGCCGGCACGCTGAAGCGTGCGCCACGGGCAAAAGGCCAGTCATCACGAGAAATGTCCAAGCTCCAGAGCGCTCCAAAGACCGCTAGCTCCCCCGGTGCCGCTGATGCGCCGCGATTCAATCTACGCAAGAATTGAAGTTGCGGGTTCTGATGAACGGAAATATCGCGGCCTTCCTTCTCTCTGTCCTGTCGATCTCCGGCGCGT
>Ga0187871_10003619_pt1 | contig 11909 bp, 10 predicted proteins | sample June2016WEW_16_1_FD_132988 | JGI IMG/M metagenome (GOLD analysis project Ga0187871, IMG submission 132988) | Peatland microbial communities from SPRUCE experiment site at the Marcell Experimental Forest, Minnesota, USA - June2016WEW_16_10 | ecosystem: Environmental > Terrestrial > Soil >... | reverse complement strand
GGGCACCAAAACCCCCCAGAATCCGGCATAAAACAAGCCAAGAAGATCTTAATCAACCGCTTTATTGGGCGCTTCCGGGCGAACGACTTACTTTTTCACCAACGTCTAAAGCGTGCGCCACGGTCACTTGGCCTGCATTCCCTCGATGTACTTCACCAAATTGTACACGCGGAGGGCGGGGTCCTGGTTCGCGGTCATGTGCTGGAACAGATAACCCCAGACCGGCATTTCCCGGGTGCCATGCGCGATGGGCTGGTCGGCATCGCCCTTGATGATGTGCTGCACTCTCAGTTCGGGATATTTGCCGCCGTTTTTCCTGGCAATCTGCGTCAAATCCGAGGGCTGCACTTTGAACGCGCCGGCGGCCGGGCCATCGCCTTTTCCGGCTATGCCATGGCAGACCGCGCAGTATTCCCGATACACATCCTTGCCCAGCAGGGACTGGGTCGGGCGTACGGGCACCATTTTCACGGAGGCGGGCGCCGGCTGCGCTCTTGCGGTACCAGAGGCGAGCCCTATCAGCAGCAGGCTCAAAAGAAGATTTACGGATGCGATTAGGGATTTCATGGCTATATGATATGTCAAATCCCACCCCAACGGAAGGGCACTGTGGATATTTACGACGGCCGGGAAGGCTGCGCGACGCGCGAAATGGCGTGCACCAGTTTCCGGTAAGGGAGGGTTTCGAAGTCCTCGATTGGAAGCCATTCGCCGTCCCGCCAGCTCGAATAATACCAGCGCGCCAGTAAGGCCAGGTACTCCTGGCGCTCGCGCATGGCGAGTTGGCGCGCGGGCAGCGCGGCGAAGACGTCCCTTAGCTTGCTATCGAGCGAGACGGGCTTGCCTTCCTGGATCTCGAAGCTGAGCCGCCGCGGCGTTTGCCAGTACCCTTCGCGCACGATCCACAGTTCCACGGCGTCGGGCACGGCGGAAGGAGTAATGGCAACGCCGTCGAAGCCGCCGATTTCGCGCGCCAGATCGTCGCGCAGCTTCAGGACTTCCTGCACCTTCTCAAACCGCTTGTGCTGGCGGGCGGCTTCTTCGAACATCATCTCGGAGCTGTAACGGTCGCGCGCTCTTTCGATGGTGTCGAGCAGCGAGTGGCCGCCGGTTTTGAGAAACTCTTCCACGCGCCGCACCTCATGCAGATATTCGTCGCGCCCCACGACCTGCTGGCACGGGCGCAGGCACATACCCATCTCGCCATAGATGCAGCCGGGGTGCTCGGGCGAAGTTACCAGGTCCTCCTGGCAGCGGCGCATCTGAAACAGGTCCAGAAACTGCGATTCGAACTTCTCGGCGGATACGCGGCTGCGGAAGGGACCGCAATAGAGCGCGGGCGCGCGGCCGAGATGGGTGGTGAGCTGGCTGCGCGGAAACTCATTGGTGAGCACCAGCTTCACATAAGTGGGCATGCGTAGCTTCAAGAGATCGAGGTAGGTCTTGGGAAAATACCGCCGCGCCAGTTCGTACATCAGGATGGCGGATTCGAAAGCCGACCCGGTGAGGGTGTACTCGATACGCCGTACCGCGTGGCGGAGATTCAGCAGGCGCGACGGTTTTTCGCGTTCTTTCAGCAGGCGGAGAAGACGGCGGCGCAGCAGCGCGGTCTTGGCCAGGTAGGGATCGCCTTCCCGCGGCCAAAGCAGGAAGACGGCGGGATTATTGGGGACCTGCGCAATGGCTTCATCGAGGCCGGACAGGTCCTCGGGAACCTCGATCTGGGTCATCACTGGACCTATTGTCGCGCAGCAGCGGCACGGATCGCGGGTCCCACTTCGGCCGCCTAACTAACAGGCGGCTGCGGGCAGAATTGCCCGCCCCACTGCTTGGACCACTAATGCTGATGATGGGCCACCGCCCGTGGCGCACGCTTCAGCGTGCCGGCGGGACTTTTAAGTCCCACTTCGGCCGCCTAATAGGCGGCTGCGGGCAGAATTGCCCGCCCTCCAAAAGCGGGTCAGCGCTGCACGCGGCCGGACCCGCCGCCTTTGAGCAACTGCTTCACTTCTTCCACGCTGAACCGGTTGAAATCGCCGGGGATGGAGTGCTTCAGGCAACTCGCGGCGACGGCGAATTCGAGAGCCTCCTGAGTGCCCTCCAAGGCCTGCAACCCATAGATCAGGCCGCCCGCAAACGCGTCTCCGCCGCCGACGCGGTCTACGATGTGGGTGATCTCATAATGGCGGCTCACGCGGAAGGTCTGCCTGTCGTTGAGGCAGGCCGACCAGCCGTTGTGCGAAGCGCTGCGCGATTCCCGCAAAGTGACCGCGATGGTCTTCAGGTTGGGGAATTCGGCGAGCACCTGGGCCGTGAGCGCGGCATAATGCGTGGGGTTCAGCGTGCCCGCATTGACATCCGCTTCCGCGACAATGCCCAGCGCCATCTGGCAATCTTCCTCGTTGGCGATGGCCACGTCCACGAAGCGCATCAACTCGCGCATCACTTCGCCGGCGGGCTTGCCCCACTTCCACAGGTTCTTACGGTAGTTGAGGTCGCAGGATACGGTGAGCCCTTTGGCGCGCGCCGCTTGTACCGCTTCGAGCGCCAGGTCCGCCGCGCTGGCGCTGATGGCCGGCGTGATCCCGGTGACGTGAAACCAGGCCGCGTCCACGAACGCGGCGTTCCAGTCGACATCGCCCGGTTTGGCGAGCGCGACGGAGCTGTAGCCGCGGTCGTAGACCACCTTCGAAGGGCGTTGATTGGCGCCGGTCTCGACATAGTAGACCGGCATCCGGCCGGGCGCGCGCACGATGCCGGAGGTGTCCACACCGAAGCGCCGCAGTTCCCCGACGACCGCATCGGCGATGGGATGATTGGGCGGCAGCAGGGTCACATATCTGGCCGGCAGGCCGAAGGTGGACACCGCCACCGCGACATTAGCCTCGCCGCCGCCAAAAGTCGCGACGAACCGCGGCGACTGGAGGAACCGTTCAAATCCGGGCGGCGCAAGCCGCAGCATGATCTCGCCAAACGCAACCGTAGTCTTAGGCATCGGGTATCTATTCTTTAACCGCCACGACGTCCACTGCGAATCCGGCATCCATCGAAGGCAGGCCTTGAAACGGCAGCATGGTGCCGGCCGGGGGACGCGCCCGGTCGTAGAACTCGCTGCGAATCTTGCGCACCTGCTCCGAAATACCCGACGACAGAGGATACAGGCTGGTGAACGCGGCTTCCCGCAGCGAGCCGCCCTCCTGCGAAAGAGATTTCTGGAGCCGCTCAAAAGCCAGGCGGGCATCCGCATCCTGGAATCCGAAGGCTTCCTGGCTACCGGTCAGAATGATCTTCGGCGCGCCGATGAGGGCGATTTGGGAAAGCTGCGGCGATTGCGCCAGGCCTTCGGGATTCAGCATGTGCACGGCGGCGCCGGTATTCCAGCGCAGCCTGGCCACCGCTTCGCATTCCGCCACGGCGCGCGCCGGAGCCCGCTGTAGTTGCACGAAATTCAACGCCGCTCCGGCATAGTTCGATTCCACCAGGCGGCGGACGTCCGCATACCGATCGAGAGAGCTTAGAAAGCAGGTGACCCGCTGCACATCGCCCGGCTCGGAACCGGCCGCCTTCACGGCCGTGGCGAGATGGGTCAGCGATTGTTGCGCCAGCGGCAGTACGGGATCGAGCGGCGCGGCGGAGGATGCACCTTGCCCCGACACGTAGACCAGCCCGTAGCCGTTCACTTCCTTCCGGGCCACGGCGGTAGCTTCGATCACCACCTGGGCAGCCTCCAGGGGCAGGGCGCCTACCTGCACTACGCTCAGCACCGGCAGAGCCAGGCGGTGTTCGGTGAATACTTCACTCACCAGCTCGCGCACGCGACGGAGGTCTCCGCTGCCGGCCACAAATGCGCGCAGCTTCACCACCGCGGCTCCGTTCGTGGAGCGCACCAGCCACTTCAACGCGTCGCGTGTCTGTTGGGAAAGGAGACCCTTAGCGGAAAGCGGGGTGACGTAGAATACCAGGCGGCGGGTTTCGACGGTTAGCGCGCTGGGCGGCTCTTTGGGAAGCTGCAAGACCTGCGTCTCTTCCTCTTTTTTCTTCTTACCCCAGGACGAGAGCGTTACCGCCAGCGCGCCCGCGAGCGCCAGCAGCCAGATCCTTCGCATATCGCTTTGACGATTGTATCAGACTGATTTCGGCCCCGATTATACGGTGGCGAACATAATGATGGTCGCGGCCAGCATGACCCCGGCACATATCCACCCAAGTGAGCGGAGCAGCGGTCCGTTCCGGCGCTCGCCCATGACGTCGGCGCGGCTGGTGAGCAGCACTACCAGGACCAGCAGGGGCGGCGCCAGCGCGCCGTTGAGCACCGCCGACCAGAAGAGCATCTTGACGGCGTTCAGTCCCGCGTAATCCAAGGCCAGGCCGATCGCCATGGCCACCGCGATCACCGCATAGAAACCCTGCGCCAGCGGCGGGTGCAACTCAAGCGAACCCACCCAGCCGGCGGCTTCCGCCACCGCGTAGGCGCAAGATCCGGCTAATACCGGGACTCCCAGCATGCCGGCTCCGATCAGACCGAGGCTGAAGAGCCAGTAGGCCCCGGCTCCCGCCAGTGGGCGCAACGCCTCGGCGGCCTCGCGCGCGGTAGAGATGGTGGTCTTGCCGTGGGCATGCAGCGTGGCGGCGGCGGTCAGGATGATGAAGTACATCACCAGGTTCGAGAAGAACATGCCTGTGAGCACGTCGTTCCGCGAGCGCCGCAATTCGCGGTTGGAGGCGCCTTCGCGTTCCGCTACCGTCTCCTTTCCATCGGCGATCTCTTCCTCCACCTCTTGCGCGGCCTGCCAGAAGAACAGATACGGCGAGATGGTGGTCCCCAGGATGCCGACGAGCGTGGCCCAGTAAGCGCCGGTCCATTCGACAGTTGGAACGAATGTCGCATGCAGCACTGCGCGCCAGTCCGGGTGCGCCAGAAATGCAGCGGCGATGTAGGCAAATAAGGCCAGGGTGAGCCATTTAAAGATGCGCGCGATGAGGCGGTAACTGGTCCAGTACAGGAGAGCTACCAAGGTGCCTGCGTATAGCGGAGTCCAATAGTATGGCCTGACACCGGTGAGCAGCGCAGTGACCTCGCCCATGCCGCCGAGGTCCGCGGCGATGTTCACGACGTTAGCTACTACCAGGAGCAAGCAGGCGCCCCATAGGATCCAGCGTGGATAATGCCTGCGGATCACACCGGCGAGTCCCAGTCCGGTGACCATGCCGAGGCGGGCGCACATGATCTGGACGGCCGCCATCAGCGGGAAGGAGACGACCGCCGTCCATAAAGGCGCGTAGCCGAACCCGGCACCGGTGACCGAATAAGTTGAAATGCCGGAGGGGTCGTCGTCCGCCGCGCCGGTAATCAATCCGGGGCCGAGGTTCGCGAAAAACCTGCCGAAGCGGCCGCGCAATACAAACGCGAGCCTGGACGTCTTGGCCGCCGGAGGGGTCTGGGTCATGGGCCCGCGCGGCTGGGTCAACGCTGGGACCGCAGTTCTTCGACGGCGCGAAACCAATCTTCTTCCGGTGATCCTTGCGGGCAGCCCCGGGCTTCCCAGTAGGCGTAAGCGCGCGCGGCGATGTCGTCTTCGCCGGCGGCGTGGGCGGCAGCGTGGCCGCTGTCACCAGTTTTGGGCTCCTGGTGCTCTTGCTGTGTATGCAGGAAAGCCTGCGTGGCGTGCTCCTGGGCCTGCCGGGAACTTTCATGCCCGGTCAGGTGAACTTCTTTTCCGTGATGCTCGGCGCCGGCACGGTGGGCATGTGCGGCGGGATCGTGGCGTTCGGCGGCTATCTGTTGCGATTCAGGCATGCCGATCGCGCATGCACGTATGGGGCCGTCCGACGCCTCTCGATGTGCGGCGGCGCGCGCTGGTGTGATGCGTCACACAGCCGCCCAGAAGGCCTATTGGGTGCCGACCGATTCCAACGGCGGGGCGCTGGGCGAACGCAGGGTGCGGACTTCGCGCATCGGGGGTTGGCCGAAAAAGCGGCTGTATTCGCGATTGAACTGGCTGGCGCTCTCATATCCGACCTCGAAGGCCGCGCTAGCGGCGTCCAGACCCTCCAAGAGCATGCGTCCGCGCGCGGCTTGCAATCGAAGTTGCTTCTGATACTGAAGCGGACTCATGGCGGTCAGCAGCCGGAAATGATGATGAAGCGTGGAGACGCCCATGCCTGCGATTCCGGCGAGATCTTCCACGCGCAGCGGCTTCGCATAATTCGCCGTGATCCAGGCGATCGCTTTCGCCGTGCGGTGGCTCCGCTCTCCGAGCGTGGCAATCGCGCGCAGGCGCGCGCCCTCCGCGCTTTGCAGGACCCGGTAGACGATCTCGCGTTGAATCAGGCCGCTGAGAAAGGGAATGTCCCGCGGCGTGTCGAGCAGGCCCACGAGCCGGCAGCAGGCGCCCAGGAATTCCACCGTGGTCTCGCCGGTGGCCATGCCGGGACTGCCCGATGGCGGTTCAGCCACCTGGATCTCCTCCCGGCCGAGAACTTCCCGGACCATGGGCATTTCGAGTTTGAGCGACATTGCCAGGCAGGGCGTCTGCTCGCTTGCCTCGATCACGCGGCTGACCACCGGCAGGTCGAGCGAAGTGAGCAGGAATCGCGAGGCGTCGTAAATGAAAACGCTACGCCCGAGTTCCACGCGCTTCCGCCCTTGGGCCATCACGGTTACACTCGGTTCGTAGGTCATGGGGCACGGGGCTGTCGGGGCGGTACGGCGGTGGAGCGACAACCCGGGAATGTCGGGTGCCCGGCGCTCCGCGGTGCCAACGAACAAGGCAATCTGGCGGGCCAGTTCGCTCCGTAACTCGGGTGCGGTTGTCATCATGGCGGTTTCGCTTTCCTGCACCTTATGATAACTACCGCCTCCGTGCGTAAATCAACAGCGCAAGAGAAATAGGCAAGAAATCGGAAGGATCGGGCTACCCCTTCCCGAGTGCTGGATTCTAACCTGGAGATTATAGAAAAGACTCGGAAGGAGAAACAATGCAGAAACGCAAATTGGGAAATAGCGGCCTGGAAGTCTCGGCTCTCGGGCTTGGTTGCATGGGAATGAGCTTTTCGTACGGTCCGCCCAAAGACAAGCGGGAGATGACCACTCTTCTGAGGGCGGCCGTCGAACGCGGTATCACCTTCTTCGACACGGCAGAGGTCTACGGGCCGTTCTTAAACGAGGAACTGCTGGGAGAAGCTCTGGCTCCCGTTCGCGACCAATTGGCGATCGCCACCAAATTCGGCTTCCAGGTCCAGGCCGGCGACAGGCCCGGTGCGAGCGGATTGAACAGCAAGCCGGAGCACATCAAGCAAGCGGTCGAGGGCTCGCTCAAACGGCTCAAGACAGATGTCATCGACTTGCTCTATCAGCACCGGGTTGACCCGGACGTGCCCATCGAAGACGTGGCGGGAACGGTGAAGGACCTGATTCAGGCGGGCAAAGTGAAGCACTTCGGGCTATCCGAAGCCGGCGTGCGAACGATCCGGCGCGCCCACGCCGTGCAGCCGGTGACGGCTCTGCAGAGCGAATACTCGCTGTGGACCAGGACTCCGGAGAAGGAAGTCATCCCGACGCTGGAGGAACTCGGCATCGGCATGGTGCCTTACAGCCCATTGGGCAAGGGCTTCCTCACAGGAAAAATGGACGAGAACACCAAGCTCGACAGCTCCGACTTCCGCAGCACCCTGCCGCGCTTCACGCCGGAAGCCCTGAAGGCGAACCAGGCCCTGATTCATCTGCTCGACAGCATCGCGGGACGGAAGAAAGCGACACCCGCGCAGATCGCACTCGCCTGGCTACTGGCGCAAAAGCCGTGGATGGTGCCGATCCCAGGCACGACGAAGCTGGCCCGGTTGGAGGAGAATATCGGGGCCGTGGCCGTCGAACTCTCGCCGGACGATTTGCGCGACATCGAGGACGCGGCAGCGAAGATCACGGTCGAAGGCGCGCGCTATCCCGAAAAGCTGGAACAGATGACCGGCCGTTGAGACATCGGCCGGCGAAGGAAAGGAGTTCAGGAAATGGACATCAAAAGAGCGGGTTCACAACCTTCCGCGAAGGGACCGCCGGAGTGGTTCACCGGCACCGTGCGGATCGATCCGCTTTTTCAGGCGCCCGAGCCGGCCATGGTACAGGGCGCCAGCGTCACCTTCGAGCCGGGCGCGCGGACGGCATGGCATACACATCCGCTCGGGCAGACTCTGATCGTGACCGCCGGCTGCGGCCGGGCACAGCGCGAGGGTGGACCGATCGAGGAGATCCGGCCGGGCGACGTGGTCTGGTTCGCGCCGGGCGAGCGGCACTGGCACGGGGCCGCGCCCACCACGGCCATGACGCATATCGCGATTCAGGAAAAACTCAACGGTAAAGTGGTCGACTGGATGGAACAGGTCGGCGACGAACAATACCAGGCCGGATCGACGGCCTGACAACAATCATAGGAGCATTCATCCATGTACAACGCAAAGGCTTACTCCGCGCGCAGCGCGACATCGGGCTGGCCTCCACGACGGTCGCGCGTCGCGATGCGAACGAACACGACGTACAGATCGAGATCTTATTCTGCGGTATCTGCCACTCGGACCTGCACCAGGTGAGGGACGAGTGGAAGAGCGTAATGCCGACGGTTTACCCGTGCGTTCCGGGTCATGAGATCGTGGGCCGCGTGAGCAAGACCGGCTCGGCGGTCGCAAAGTTCAAGCCGGGTGACCTGGCATCGGTGGGCTGCCTGGTCGATTCCGATGGCACCTGCCCGGAGTGCCAGGCCGGCCTCCAACAGTTCTGCCCGAACGCGACCCTCACCTACAATGCGCCGGACAAGCACCTGGGTGGCGTCACGTATGGCGGCTATTCCGACAGCATCGTGGTCGATGAACGCTTCGTTCTGCAGGTCCCATCCAATCTGAATCCGGCCGGAGCCGCGCCGCTGCTCTGCGCCGGAATCACAACCTACTCACCCATGCGCCACTGGGGCGTCGGCAAAGGCAAAAAGGCAGGCGTGGTGGGGCTCGGCGGGCTGGGCCACATGGGCGTGAAGTTCGCACATGCGCTGGGAGCTCACGTCGTTGTTTTCACGACCTCACCCGGGAAGAAGGAAGACGCGCTGCGGCTGGGGGCCGATGAAGTGGCGATCTCCCGCAATGCAGACGAGATGCAGAAGCACGCCGGCAGCTTCGATTTCATCCTGGACGCAGTCTCCGCCGAGCACGACATCGACGCTTACATTCAACTGCTGCGGCGAGACGGCAACATCACACTCGTGGGGGCGCCGGAAAAACCCCTGAGCATCCCTGTATTCGGCCTGATCATGAAACGCCGCAGCCTCTCCGGGTCGCCGATTGGCGGCATTCCCGAGACGCAGGAGATGCTCAATTTCTGCGGCACACACAACATCACCGCCGATGTCGAAGTGATCCCGATTCAGAAGGTCAACGAAGCGTACGAGAGACTGGTGAAGGCCGATGTGAAGTACCGCTTCTCGATTGATATGGCTTCTCTCAAATCGGAATAAGCCGGCTGAGCGGGACTTAAAAGTCCCGCCGGGTCGCTGAAGCGTGCGCCACGAGTCCAAACTCCAGAAGGCGGCTAGTCGATGTCGTAGGTGTGGATGTCCTGGCCCTCCAGGTATTTGTCGAACCAGGCGACGATGTGCTCTAAGCGCTCGACGCGATGGACGGGTTTGCCGGAGCGTGACAATTCGTGCGACTCGCCCGGAAAGCGCACCATCACCACGGGCTTCTTCAGGTACTTCAGGGCACGGAACATCTGCTCGCCGCCCGCGCCGGGAGGCGTGCGAAAATCGGACTCGCCCTCGATCAGCATCAGCGGCGTCGTGATTTTGTCGACGTAAGTGATGGGCGAGCGGGCTTTGAAATCGGCTTCCTGCTCCCAAGGCGCGCCGCGGAACCAGAAGGGCGTGAACAGCGTGAAATCGGCGGTGTACCAGAAGTCGCGCCAGTCGGCGATGGAGCGCTGCGAGACGGCGGCTTTGAAGCGGGTGGTATGGCCGATGGTCCAGTTCGTGAGGACGCCGCCGCCGCTGCCACCGGTGACGCCGAGCTTGGCGGGGTCCACCCAGCCGCGCGCGATCAGCTCATCGACGCCCGCCATTAGATCTTTGAAATCGTCGCCGGGATAGGCGTACTGGATGATGTTGCCGAACTCCTGGCCATAACTGGTGCTGCCGCGCGGATTAGGATAGAGCACGATGTAGCCTTTGGCAGCCATCCACTGAAATTCATGGTCGAAGGTGTAGCCGTAAGCGGCATGCGGGCCGCCGTGAATATCCAGGATCAGCGGGTATTTCGTGCCAGGTTTGAAATCGGGCGGGCGCTGCACCCAGGCCTGCACACGGCGTCCATCGAAGCTCTTGTACCAGATCATTTCTGGTTCGGATAAATCAAGGACGGAAAACAAATCGTCATTGATGTGGGTGAGGCGATCGAGCCGGCCGGATGGGACGTCGAGCAGGTAAAGGTCACCGATGTTCGTGGGCGTCGAAATGAGGACGGCCGCTTTCGATCCATCGGGCGTGGCGCTATAGGAAAAGAGATCGCGATCGCCGGTGGTGAGCGGCGAGACTTTGCCGGTCCCGGCGTCGATGCGTTTAAGGTTCGCGCGGCCCTCTTCGGCGGAGTCGACGAAGATCGAGTGGCCGTCGGCGCTCCAGTAGGGTTTGGACGGAGTGGATCCGCGCGGCGGCGCTTGATCGCCACCCACGCCGCCGCCGATGTCGAAATCATATTCCGCGGTCAGATTGCGGGGCGGCGCTCCGGGTTCCGTGGATGCGATGAAGAGGTCCGGCTGGCTGTAAGAACGCTGCGGAACTCCGGCAGCATGGTTGATCGAACCGACGAAGGCGATGCGCCCGCCATCGGGGCTGAGCGATATGGCGTGGATGGGCCCATCGATAGCGGCGATTTTGGCGAGGCCGCCGCCGGCCGCGTTGACGGCATAGATTTCATCGTGCGGCGGCTCGTAATAGGGCTCGCGCACGCGGTTGGATGTGAAATAGATTTTCGAGCCATCGCGCGACCAGACGATTTCCGACTCGCTGAACTCGCCGGTGGTGATCTGGACGGCCTTCTGTGCGGCGGCCAGGGTTGCGGGCACGGGCACGGTCCAGATGTGCGCGGGGCGATCGGGCTCTTCGTATCCTTCGCCATTATTGCGGTAGGCGGCTTTGACGATGACGCGGACATCGCTTTCGGGTTCGTCTTTGGCGTCATCTTTGGAATCCTTTTTGTTGTCGAAATCCTTGGCGCGGGTGGTGGAGAGGAAAGCGATGGACTGGCCGTTGGGGGCCCAGGCCAAGCCGCCGGCGCCTTTGGGCATCTCATTGAGGGGACGGGCTTCGCCGCCATCGAGGGAGAGCAGATAGATTTGCGCAGGTTGGGGCTTGCCGTCCTTGTCCTTTTGGTCGGGTGCGCGCAGGAAGGCGAGGGTGCGGCCGTCGGGCGACCAGCGCGGGCTGGTGTCGTGGGTGCCTGCGGTTAGGGGGCGCGCGCCACCGCTCGCCGCGCTGCCGTTCGCCGCGACGATCCACAGCGAGGTTTCGTAGCCATCGTGTTTAGCGTTCACGATGACCCGGGTGTAGACGATTTTTGCGCCGTCTGGAGAGATTTGCGGGGCGGCGATCCAACGGAAGGCGTAGAGGTCGGTTGCCGTGATCGGGCGTTTGGCGGCGGAGAACGCTGGGATGAGCAAAAGGCAGGCCGAGAGGGGGATTTTTGCGCGCATATGTTGCATTAGAGCATACGCCGGCGAACTGAAGTTCGCCGCAAGCGGGACTTAAAAGTCCCGCCGGCACGCTCCGTTGAAAACATGCCCGAAGTTATTGAAAATACATGAGGGCGGGTTTTCATCACCTTTGGTGGGCCGCAGGCCCATGGGGCACTCATCTGAGACCCCATTGCCGCTCAAT
>Ga0187871_10003618_pt1 | contig 11910 bp, 9 predicted proteins | sample June2016WEW_16_1_FD_132988 | JGI IMG/M metagenome (GOLD analysis project Ga0187871, IMG submission 132988) | Peatland microbial communities from SPRUCE experiment site at the Marcell Experimental Forest, Minnesota, USA - June2016WEW_16_10 | ecosystem: Environmental > Terrestrial > Soil >... | reverse complement strand
GGCGCTCTGGCATTCCTCGCGCGCATCGAAGGTGAGGTGGTAGGCGGCTGCGGCGGACGGGTCATTCCGGAAGCTCGCATTGCCGCGCTGTTCGGCACGGCAACGTTGCCGCCATTTCGCCGGCGAGGTGTGCAAACCGCTCTGATCGCGCAGCGGCTGCATGAAGCGGCGAAGGCGAATTGCGAGTACGCCGTGGTCAGCACGCATCCCGGGAGTGGTTCGCAGCGCAACATGGAGCGCCGGGGATTTCGCCTGGCATATACGAAGGTGGTCATGACGCGGGAGTGGCCGGAGAGGCCAACACCAGAGGACGCGAGCTATGGACATTGATGCATTACGACAGTATTGCCTGAAGTTCCCGCATACCACCGAAAATGTACAGTGGGGTTGCGATCTCTGCTTCAAGCTGGATGGCAAACTCTTCGCCGTGACTCCGCTGGAACCTGCTCCCGTACAGCTGTCGTTCAAATGCACTCCGGAAATGTTTGCAGAGCTATGCGAGCGGCCTGGCGTGCGTCCCGCGCCCTACATGGCGCGAGCACAGTGGGTGGCATTGGAACAGCTCAGTACCTTGCCCGATTCCGAGCTGCGCGAGTTGATCGCCGAGTCGTATCGGCTGGTTTGGGAGCGCCTGCCGAAGAAACGGCAACAGGAACTGAGCAGTAGTAATTCCGAAGTCCGCGGCGCGCCGCGAGTCCATCCGACAACCAAGAAGACGCCAAAGAAGAAGACCTCCGCGACTGTAAAAGCAAAGCGCGCAAAGGCGGGCAGATGAGCCTGCGGTTGTGTAACGGTGCCCCAGGTTCGCGTCCCCGGTTTTGGGGCGCTAACCTTGGCCACTGGCTCGCAGCCGCTGCTGTCCTCGTCGCATCATGTCTCCCCGCCGCGGCCCAATCGAAGAACGAATCACGTCAGGAGCCGGTGAACACGCTTGAGCGCAACTTCTTCTCCGTGCTTCGCACCGGCGACAGCAATGCGATTCTCTCCTATGTTCCGACGGGCGGCGTGAACGTGGGAGCCGGCGCGCAGCACGTAAGCCGCGAGGAGATCAAGCGGCAATTGCAATTTCACCACGGACTCTATTGCAAGCTCTTCGATTCCTCCTGCATCGATACTCCCATCCAGTTGGACAACGTTCTTCGCGCCTGCTCGTACCGCGAACTCTTGACTCATTCCGAGAAGGTGCACACCTCCGGGAGCGAATTGACTCGCAATGGCGTGCAGCAGGCGGTGCTCGTGGCTCGCATCGACAACAAGCAGTGCCCGAACGACAAGCTCATCGATTTCATCTTCAACCTGCAGGCCGACGGTTGGAAGCTTTTCTCCATACCCTGAGCTTTCCGCTCGGCGCCTTGACCGCGAACGCTGCCCCATCTGTTCCATAATGACAGTTGATGGACAGCGCTCGCATGGCCGAGTTGTTGCAGCCGTTCCTTGCCGGAACAGAACCTGCGCCCGAACTTCTCCGCCAATTGCAGCTCTATCTTGACCTGCTCATCCGCTGGAATGCGCACGTGAACCTGACCGCGGTGCGCGAACCGGAGCAGATCGTGACACGACATTTCGGCGAGTCGCTATTCACGGCACAGGTGCTGGCGAGAAATCTTGAAAATCGAGCAGCACAACCGGCCACCTTGGCCGACGTTGGCTCCGGCGCGGGATTTCCAGGCATCCCGATCAGACTCCTCATGCCCGCACTGGAGCTGACCCTGATCGAATCGCAAAACAAGAAGGCCACGTTCTTGCGCGAAGTCGTGCGCGCGCTCGATCTCAAGAACGTTCAGGTGTTTTGCGGTCGCGCTGAAGAGTGGCACGGCAGTGCAGACGCCGTTACACTGCGCGCCGTCGAGCAGTTCGCGCGCTCGCTGCCGGTCGCGGCGGGTCTTGTCCGCGAGCAAGGATGGCTTTGTCTGCTGATTGGCGAGGACCAGATCGAAGCCGCCCATCAGCTTACGCGCGGCGCATGGAAATGGTCAGCGTCCATTGCCGTCCCCAACAGTACCGCCAGAAGAATCGTTGTCGCCCAGCGCGCCGGTGATGCAACACCCGCCGCGCCTAAGTGAAATTCCCGATTCAATCCCAACATGAATCCAGGCGACATTCAGCAACGTTGCCGGCCAGGAATTCAGATATACTCGTCGCGCCAGCCAAGGGGGCGCGTCGCCTTCATGCGCGTCAAACCGGAACCAGCGGCTCATATTGCGAACAAAATGGAAACCACTGCTGTAGCGTGCAGCCGCTCGGAGCCAAGCAAGAAAACCCGCCATACGATCGCCATTCGTATTGCCTTGCTGATCGGCTTGGGCCTGCTGGCCACCTGGCCGTTGCTGATTCTGGGCGCTCCTGATCTCTCCCATGATGGAGTGGATCACGCACGCTGGGCTAAGCACTTCGCAGCCCAGTTTTGGCAGGGTGATTTGTATCCGCGCTGGTATACCAATGTCAGTGGAGGTTTCGGCGGACCTTCCGGCTTCTTTTACCCGCCACTCACCAACTACGCTTCAGCTTTGTTCTGGCCATTGGTGTCGGCGCGCGATCCCTACGGCTGGCGGGTGGCCGGGTTCGCGCTTGCCATGGCGCAGATTTTGTCGGGGATCACCGCCTACTGGTGGTTACGATCGCTGACCAGGCCGGGAGCTGCCCTGCTGGGCGCCGCTGTCTATGCAATTGCCCCCTATCACTTGGCACTCGACGCTTACCTACGAGGCGCATCGGCCGAGGACTGGGTCTTCGTGTGGTTTCCGCTGGTGCTATTGTCGGCCGAAGGTATGCTGCAACACTCGCGCTGGGCGTTCGCGGGAGCGGCGGCCAGTTATGCCCTGGCAGTGCTCTCTCATCCCACGGTGTCACTTTGTTTTGCCCTGGTTCCCCTCGCCTATGTGTTCTTCCTCAGCGAGAGCAAAGCACGCATCCGGACCACCGCGATGATGGCAGCAGCTTTGCTGCTGGGCGTAGGTCTGAACGCGCAGTTCCTGTTGCCCGCCATCTTTGACCAGGACAAGGCATATGTTGCCTGGCAGACGATTGGCCACGGTGACTACCACAGCCAATGGCTATGGCAGGATGGCCATGAACTCGCGGAGATGGCCCGGTACATGTACGGCAAGGCGACCGGAGCTGCGCCCCAGATTTACTGGGAAACCCTGCTCAAAATGCCTTTTCTGCTCACGACGTTAGCTACATCAATAGCCGTTGCGGGATTATTTCTGGTCGTTCGTTGGTGCGAGAAAGCAGACCGGCTGCGCCGCATCGCTGTCTTTTATGGAGTCGTCGCGCTGGTTAGCGTGTTCCTCATGACCAGGTTCAGTTCATTCCTGTGGCAGACAGCCCCATTCCTGAAATTTCTCCAATATCCGTTCCGCATGAACGCCATGCTGGTGCTAAGCGTTACCATTCTGGCGGCATTGGCCGCTCCCTGTCTGTTGCTTAAGCGTGCAAGGACGATGACGCTATTGCTGTGCGCTGTGCTTCTGGGTTCCCTGGGGCTAGACGCCGCTGCTGCCGCGCAGGCGTTTTCTGCCTGGCGAAGGATTCCCCCGGAGCGAGTCCCATATCTGCGCCAACTCGTGCGCACGCAAATTGACTATTCCACCATGTGGCCGCGACCGGGCAACGTGGCCGCACTCTCGGACTTTACAGCTTTTGACGTTTTTGTCATGACACATCCTCCGAAGACGGGAAAACTGGAAACACAATCAACGGGAAAAACTGTCGGCGCGGTGCGCGTCGCGAGTTGGCAACCGCGCCGCGTAGCACTAGAGATCGATGCCCCGCACGAGTCTCGGCTGACTCTAAACCACTTTTACTACGCCGGATGGCAGGGCCGCATGGATAACGGAACCGTTCTCCCAGCCAGACCGTCACCTGACGGTCTCATGCAATTTGAGGTTCCGGAAGGAAAGTACGAGATGGTCGTCGAGCTTCCCAAAGACAGGGCGGAGATGACCGGTACCGCGATTTCACTGTTCTCGCTGGGGCTGCTTTGCGCCGCCGCGATTTGGCCCGGCCGCGGAGTGAGATCCTGGAATCGCTGATGAACCTATTGAGCTTTATGGGATAATGGCTACTCTCGAAACAGGCCGTCTGACGCTTTCTGGATCCAGGAGCATTCGCTGGCGATGAAGAGTTTGCTTTCTAAGATGGTTCGCTTTCCAGCTTGCATGGTGCTGGTCGCGTTCTTTGTGCGCATTCTGTGCACCATCATCACGCGCTCGTACCACTTTACCGGGGTCTGGTCCTCCTTCGAGATGGCTGCTCTGGCTCGCTCGCTTGCCACCGGCCATGGTTTTAGCGCTCCCTACGAGGTCGACACCGGCCCTTCGGCGTTGACACCTCCGATCTATCCCTGGTTGACTTCGCTCGCCTTCCGCGCCTTTGGCGTCTACTCGTATGGCGCCGGCTTCACCATGGTGGTGTTTAACAGCGTCTTCTCGGCGCTCACCTGTTGGACCATCTATCGCATCGCTCGTCGCGTGTTCAACGAAACCATTGCCCTCTGCTCGGGATGGGCTTGGGCGGTGTGGCCATACGCCATCTATTACTCGACAGGCTGGATTTGGGAGACGAGTCTGTCCGCATTCTTGCTGAGCCTCTTGTTCCTGCGCACGCTGGAGATGGAAGACGATGACCGCCTCTCATCGTGGTTCAGCTATGGACTGCTGTGGGGAATTACCGCGCTGACCAACACCGCACTATTGGCCTGGCTTCCCTTCTCGGGATGCTGGCTCGTCTATCAATTGCATCGCCATGGCAAACGCTTCGTGGTGCCCGCGGTTTTTAGCGCGGCGGTCTTCTGGATAACGTTAATGCCGTGGCTGGTACGCAACTACCGGGTGTTCGGCCAACCGGTCTTCATCCGTGACAACTTCGGCAACGAATTTCGCGCCGGCAACAATCCCCTCGCCGAGGGCTTGAAGGTCGGGAGTTACGACGCTGCTCGCAACCCTCACTTCGCAACCGTGTACAAGCAGATGGGCGAACTGGAGGTCAACAAACTACAGGCCGATGACGCGGAAGCATGGATTGCCCAGAATCCAACGCGATTCCTGGTGCTTTGCGCCCGCAGGTTCTACTTCTTTTGGGCGGGTCTGCCGCGCACCTGGGCCGGCCTTCCTCTGCCACCTTCGAAGAAGCTGAAGAACCTCATCTTCCTGGCATCGTCGTTAGTGGCCTTCGGCGGACTGTTCCTGGCTCTTAAGAAGCGACCGCACGGCATCTTTCTGTTCGCCACGCTAATTCTCTTCTATCCGCTGACGTACTACATCAGCAACCCGGAGCCTCGATATCGACACGCCATCGAGCCGCAACTGGTAATACTTTCGGCGTTCTTGCTTGAATCGTTTGCAGCTCGCTTCCTGTCTCGTCCGATTGCACAACTTGCGGCAGGGGAGGATGAATCGGCCGGGCGTGTGCTGGCAGCACATCCTTCCGGCCGGTAGTGTCCGGATCTTCGCAGGTTAGGAAACTGCGATCCGCGGTCCTGCATTGAGCCTCGGCGCGCTTTACGGTAAAGTGTAGGCGCTTTCGCTCCGCCCCAGGACAAGCCTCCGATGTCCAAGAACTCCGCCAACCTTGACCTGCTGCGCGCTATGGCCGTGCTCATGGTGTTTTGTCACCATATCCTTGAGTACGGTTATTTCTCCGAGCGGCGGGTCAGCGGGTTGGGGCAGTTCGGCGTCCTCATATTTTTCGTGCACACCAGCCTGGTGCTGATGATGTCGATGGAGCGCAACAGCGGTGCGCTCAACTTTTACATCCGCCGCTTCTTCCGCATTTATCCTCTGTCCATTCTGGTGGTCGGACTAGTGACGGTGCTGCGGATCCCATCGAACCCTGCCAGAGAGTACGCCTCGCTCGGCGCCTTCAACCTGCTTTCCAACTTCGCCCTTACGATGAACCTGACCCACTCGCCGATGGCGCTGGCGCCGCTGTGGAGTCTGCCCATCGAAGTGCAGATGTACATTGTGCTACCGCTGCTGTTCCTGGTGACGCGGACCTCGCACCCGATCCGCAATCTGTTGCTGATCTGGGCCGCATTGGTGCCGCTGGCGTGGTTTCAGCCATTCATGAGCGGCCCGCACAACATTCTGCGATTCGCGCCATGTTTCGTGCCCGGCATCATCGCCTACGTCATGCTTGGCCGTTGGACGCCGAAGCTGCCCTGGTTCGTTTGGCCGGTGGTGGTTCTTGCCGCGTATGCCGCGTACCAGCTTCTCGATCCGCGTGGCACGGGTTGGGCCGAGTGTCTCGTGCTCGGACTGGCGGTTCCCTTCTTCCGCGAAGTGCAGGTCCCGATTGTGCGGCGTGTGGCCGCCGCAATCGCAAAATACTCTTATGGCATTTACCTCTTTCACCTCATCGCCATTTACTACTGCTTCGACTCCATGACTGGTCCGACCTCGATGCGAGTTGCGGGAAGTTTGATCTTCACCGCGGTGGCCGCGGTCGTCAGCTATCACCTATTGGAAGAGCCGCTAATCGAGTACGGACGCAGGCTGGGTCACACGCTGGCGCCTCCGCAAGCGAAGAAAACCGTGGCGCAAGCTGTGGGTACGTAAGGCCGGCCGACCGTCCGTACTTAAGAAGGCGCAACCTTGGCGGACGTAGACCGGAGTTTTAGTGCGCCGCAGCCTCATCCGGCTGAGTTGCTTCATCATTTGGTGTGACGGTAGCCGACGCATTGCCGTCCTTCGCTGTTTCCTCTTTGGGTGGAGGAGGCACGAAGAACAGGATCCGATGGCAGTAGTCGCAGGCCAGGATCTCTTCGCCCTTCATTACGTCCTGATACACCTGGGGGCGCAGGATGACGCGGCAGACGCCGCACATCTGGTTGTCGTGCACGGGGGCGATGGCCGAGCCGCGCAGCTTCAGCACGCGATCGTAGTGGCGCAGCGTGTCCTCGCCAATCCCGGCGCGCAGTTGCTTCCGCTGCTCGGTCAACTCTGCCAATTCCTTCTCGTCGTTGGCGGTCTGCTTGCGCGCGTGATCCTTCTCCTTCTCGTTCTCCGCCGTGTCCGCTTTCAGCGTCGCTTCCGCCTGCTTCAGTGTCTCTTTGCGCGTATCAGCCGCGACCATGATCTCCAGCACCTTGTCTTCGAGCCGCGCAATTTCCTTCTCGGCGTGCTCGATTTCGGTGAGCAGCGCCTTGTACTCCTGATTGGTTTTGACTTTAAGCGACTGGTCGCGGTACTTGCTGATCTTCTCCTGCTGGTCCTTGATGTCGGACTCGTGCTTGCGGCGGGCGCCCTCGTCAGACTTGATCGCGGCTTGTGCTGCCTCCACTTTGGCTTTGGAGCCGGCCAGCTTGGCCTCGATAGCGGCCACCTCTTTCGGCAGCGCGGCAACCTCGGCCCGCAGCGCCGCAATACGCGAGTCCACGTGCTGCAGCTCAATCAGCTTGTGTAGGTCGGGATGCATGAAGACTGCTTGGATTCTAGCACGCGAAAACCGGCGCAGCTGCGGCGCGAATCCGCGGCCGGCGCCCATGGGAGTAAGGCTTTCGGCCTATTGAGCACGGTCGCGGCGCATCCTATTATGAAAAATATGCCACTCGAGATTGCGCGACTTCTTCTTGGCCTGATGATCGCCGCAGGCCATCGGCGGATTGCGGATTTTGTCCTGGAGCGCGAGCGCTCGCTGGTCCTGGCGCTACGCCAGCGCGGCCTGCCCCTTCCCGCCGCCATGAGCACCGAAACCGCACACAATCTCTATTTCGGTGTCGGTATCTTCGTCGTGCTGGTTGAATTGTTGCGGATTTATCAGATCATGCACTGAGTAGTCCTGGCACAAGGTGTTATCCCCAGCCGGCATAGCCAGCCGTTGGACCTCGGAAGCGTCCTTCCCGTTCCTTGATATAAACTTTCCCGCAGCAAAATTTCATCTCCGGAGCCAACGTGAAAGCCAGCTTCGCCGTTGTCGTTCTGTTTCTCTCCTCCGCTTCGTTTCTACTTGCACAATCGACGCCCCCTAGCTCCGCGCCGCAAGGCCAGAAGGAGCTGACCATCGAAGACATGTTCCAGCCCGGCGGGATTCTAGGCCGCGGCCCGGAGAACGTGCAATGGAGCCCCGATGGAACCAAAGTCTCGTTCGTGCAACGCGACGACACCGGCCAGCACGGCGAACTCTACTACGTCGATGTTGCGACCGGCAAATCCGCCGTATTGGTCGCCAGCGGCAAGCTCGCCTCTCTGTCGCCGCCCAGCAGCTCCATCAAAGACGAGCGCAAGAAAGAGGCGGCGCAGCGCTACTCCATCGCGGCGTATCACTGGGCGCCCGACTCCAAGCACTTGCTCTTTGATTCCATGGGCCAGCTCTGGTATTACAGCCTCGACACCGGCACGGCAGTGCAACTCACGTCGAGCAATGACGAGAGCGGCGATCCGAAGTTTTCGCCGGCCGGTGATCGCATTTCGTACGTTCGCAAACACAACTTGTATGTCCGGCCTGTGGATGGCAGTTCTGAGCGCCAGCTCACCAAAGACGGCAATGATGATTTGCTGAACGGCGAAGTGGATTGGGTCTACGAAGAGGAGCTGTATTCGCGCAGCAATTACTTTTGGTCTCCGGATGGCAAGCACATTGTCTTTCTCCAGATGAACGAGAAGGAAGTCCCAACCTATCCCATCACCGACTGGATGCCGGTGCACGCGACCGTCGACCAGGAAAAGTATCCCCAGCCCGGCGATCCTAATCCCGGCGTGCGCCTGGGGGTTGTGGGCAGCGGCGGCAGCAAGATGAAATGGCTATCCACTCCTGCTAGCAACGGCGCGCTTCCGCTCGGCAACGATCCCGATGTGCTCCTCCCGCGCTTCGGGTGGGTGCGCAACGGTCTGATCTGGGCGATGGTGCTCAATCGCGTGCAGGACCGCATGGTGCTGTACTTCGTCGATATCGATAGCGGCACGGTGCAGCAGATGATGACCGAAACTACCGATGCCTGGATCGATATGCATCCGGAAGTCGATCTCAAGCTGCTGCCCTCAGGCGACGGCTACCTATGGACGAGCTGGCGCGACGGTCACAATCACATTTACCTCTATCGCTTCCGCAAGGAAGACCCGCTCGGCGGACCGGCCGAGCTTGCCCTGCAGCTCACGCATGGCGACTGGGAAGTAGAAAGCATCGACGGGATCGACGAGCAGCAAGGCATCGTCTACTTCTCGGCCAACGAGGGCGATTGGCGGCAGCGCAACGAATATGCCGTTGGGCTCGACGGCAAGAACTTCCACCGCATTTCGCAACGCGATGGCAGCCACTTTGACGACTTCGATCCCAAGAACTCGAAGTACTACGTGGACAATTACTCGGCGCTTACCACGGCCCCAAGCGCATCCGTATGCAGCATCGGCGGGAGCTGCACACCCTTTTGGCAGGCGCGCAGCGTTGAGGCCTACCACCTGCTTACGCCGAAGTTCGTGGACTTTAAGGCCGCTGACGGCACCACCACGTTGCAAGGAGAGATCCTGCTTCCCGAAGGCGGACCGATGATGGCCAACGGCAAAGCGCCGTTAATTCTGAATCCCTACGGCGGTCCGGGTGCGCAGAGTGTGCGCGATGCCTGGATGGGTGGCGACCTATTCGACCAGATTCTGGCGCGGCAGGGATTTGCCGTGCTGCACGTTGACAATCGCGGCATGGCTAACCGCGGCAAGGCCTTCGCTCTTCCTGTCAAACACAACTTCGGGCCCACCGAATTGGCCGACCAACTCGCGGCAACCCAGCAGGCGCTGCAACAGTTCCCGCAGCTCGATGGCAGCCGCATCGGTGTTTGGGGATGGAGCTATGGCGGCTACTTCACGTTGTACGCCCTGGAACACAGCGACATGTTCAAGAGCGGAGTCTCGGTTGCGCCGGTCTCAAATTGGCTGCTGTACGACACGATTTACACCGAGCGCTACATGGGCCTGCCCAAGGACAACGAGAAGGGCTACCACGACAGCTCGCCCGTGAACTTCGCCTCCGATATGAAGGGCAAGCTGCTGGAGGTTCACGGCACCAGCGACGATAACGTGCACATGCAAAACACCATTCAGATGGTGAATAACCTGATCGATGCCGGCAAGCAGTTTCAGTTGATGGTGTATCCCGGCAAGACGCACGGCATCGCCGGCAAGGCCGCGCGTGACCATCTGTTCCACATGATCGACGATCACTTCCTGGAGACGCTGGCGCCGGGGAAATAACAGGTCGCGAGCCAGATTGTGCTAATCGGGTTCGCTGCCGCTGACGGCAAGCGTCGGTACGCCCTGTTTACGCATGAGGTCGTTGAGAGCGGGTACGTCGGCCCGCACGATCTCCTGCCATCTCGCTAGTTCCGTTTGCAAGCGATTGTGGAGTTCTTCGAAGACAAGTAATTGCTGTGCAGTTGGTACTCCATCGTCCCACTGCACCAGGTCATTGAAGCTGGCGTACTGCTCGTTCAGCATGTTGGGATATCTGAGGTTCCCTTCCGAGCTTTTCATCTTCACCTGGATCAGAAGCTCCTCAACCGGAGTCATTTTCTGGTCGAGAGCCCGGGCGGCGGAAAGAACTTCCGCGCTGGAAGAGCTTTGTCCGGCCCACTTCTGAAGTGTCTGCAGGTTGGTGCGCAGGGTGTGGATTTGGTTTGCGGCGCCGTGAAGCGCGTCGATGTCCTGACGCACCTGCAACGCAAGCTCGATCTGCTTTTGCATATCGCCTGCGGTCACGGAATTCTGCAACCTGGGATCGGACTTGACTTCCAGCGGCGCCGTCTGGGTAACGCCCTTCACCGTGAGCTTCACCTGATACGTTCCCGGCACAACCAGCGGACCGCGTGGCGGCTCCCCGACGTAAAACGCCCCGGGTATCTGCGCGGGCGGATCGTAACGGAAGTCCCAGGCGAAGCGATTCATACCTGCCTCGGCAGGCAGCAGATCCGCAGGGCGCTCACGGTCAGGCCATTCCGGCGGCTGTTCCTTCTCATCTTTTTTCTGATTGGAGAGCCTTCGAACGCGCTTGCCCTGCCCGTCGAAGATTTCCATGGTGATCTCTTCTTTTTCTGCCGGCTTGCTCTTCAGGCAGTAGTAAAGAATTGCGCCCTTGGGAGGGTTGTCTCCCACCGGGCGCTTGCGATCGACTTCGTCGGGAAAATGCAGACGAATCGCGGTGGCCGGCCGATACAAATGGAAATCCTGGTTGGCAATGTCGCAATTCGCCTGCCGCAGTGGAGAGACATCGTCCAGAATCCAAAACGAGCGGCCATGCGTCGCGGCAATAAGGTCATCGTCTTTGACCGCCAGGTCGTGAATGGGGGTCGTCGGCAGATTGAGCTGGAGCGACTGCCAATGGGCACCGTCATCGACGGAGAAATAAACGCCGGTCTCGGTCCCGGCATAGAGCAGACCTTTGAGCTTGGGATCTTCGCGCACCGCCCGCACGTAAGCGCCCGGCGGAATGCCATTGCTGATCCGCGTCCAGGTCTTGCCGTAATCGTGCGTCTTGTAGATCAGCGGATTGAAGTCGTCAAGCTTGTGCCGGTCGATCGCGGCATAGGCCGTCGCGGGATCATGGTGCGAGGCCTCAACGATGCTGACCATGCTCCATTCCGGCATATCTTTCGGCGTGACATTTTCCCAGGTTTTGCCATCATCACGCGTGAGCTGGATTAAGCCATCATCCGTTCCCGCCCACAGCATTCCGCGTTGCAATGGAGACTCGGCCAGCGCAAAGACGGTGTCGTAGTATTCGACGCTGGTGATGTCCAAAGTTATGTTGCCGCCTGACGACTTCTGCTTCGTTTTGTCGTTACGCGTCAAATCCGGACTGATCGTGCTCCAACTGTGCCCTTGGTCTGCACTCTTGAGCACAAACTGCGATGCGGTGTAGATGACATTGGAGTCGTACGCCGAGACCAATACCGGTTCCGTCCACTGGAAGCGGTATTTCAGTTCG
>Ga0187871_10003617_pt1 | contig 11910 bp, 8 predicted proteins | sample June2016WEW_16_1_FD_132988 | JGI IMG/M metagenome (GOLD analysis project Ga0187871, IMG submission 132988) | Peatland microbial communities from SPRUCE experiment site at the Marcell Experimental Forest, Minnesota, USA - June2016WEW_16_10 | ecosystem: Environmental > Terrestrial > Soil >... | reverse complement strand
TCTACGGCACAACAATAAGTGGAGGTACGGGGAGTTGCAACGACGGCTGCGGTGTGGTCTGGGAGATCGCGGGCGTAGGGGCTCCGCGTAGGAACTAAACGAATTGGGGAGCGCCTCCTGCTGCTTACTGATTCACCGGTACCTTGATGATCTTCTTCTGGATGGCGTAGGTCACCAGTTGCGCTTTGTTGTGGATGTCGAGTTTGCGCATGAGGTTGAACTTGTGCGCCTCGACCGTCTTTACGCTGAGCCCCAGCAGCACCGCGATTTCTTTGACCGAGTTGCCCTCGGCCAGCAGCTTCAGGATTTCGCGTTCGCGAGGGGTGAGGGTTGACATGCGCGGCTGCATACGCGTGTCGCGCACCCGCGAGCGAAAGTCTTCCACCAGCTTGCCCAGCACCTGCGAGCTCAGGTATTTTCCGCCACGATAGACATCGCGCACCGCGCTGACCAGTTGCGGCGCAGGCGTGTCCTTCAGCACATATCCCGCAGCACCCACTTCCAGGCACTGCAGCAGGTAGTCCTCATCCTCATACATCGTCAGAAAGAGAACCTTGGTCTCGGGGCGGTTCTTCTTGATGTGCCGCGTTGCTTCAAACGACGACAGGCCGGGCATGCCGATGTCCATCAGGACAACGTCGGGTCGCAGATCGCGCGCTTTTTCCACCGCGTCTCCCGCATCGGGTGACTCTCCGATAATTTCGAAATCGCTCTCGGTCTCCAGCAGGCGGCGTACACCCTGCCGGAACAGCGTATGATCATCGACCAATAAACATCTGATTTTCGGCATGGCAAGCAATTAGCAATTAGCCGTTAGCAATTAGCTAAGAGCGAACTGCCGGCTCCTTTCGAACTCGATTCCTGCCGGCGGAAGCCGGCTCGGCTTGTCGGCACGACCAAGGTCGTGCCCGGTGACTCAGGTCGGCCGGGGGCGGAGGTTTTGAAATTCAATACTCCTCCGTGATCTCCGTGCCTCCGTGGTGAAAATGAGCTCTCGATCCCCAATTACGCGCCGCGCGCCACCATGCCGGACTCGCCGGCCAGCATTCCTGGTTCAGCGGCCACTTCGCCGCTCATGACGGGCGCTATTACTTCGATGCGTGTACCCTTACCTCGCGAAGAGGTTACCTTCATCTTTCCTCCGATGTTGCCGATTCGCTCGTGCATTCCCGCCATGCCGAACGTCTGCCGGCCAGGATTGCGTTTCTGCGGCGAGAGTCCGACACCGTCGTCCTCAATCAGCAGGCGCACTGAGCCGTTTTCGCGCGTCATCTCGATGTTCACCGTGGTTGCGTTCGCATGTTTGGCGACGTTGTGCAGCGCCTCCTGCACGATGCGGTAAAACGCGGCTTCCACCGGCGTCGACATGCGCCCGAAATCCGGCGATACCGTGACCCGCGCCTTCACGCCGGCACTCTTAGCCAGGTCCTTCGCCTCCTTGCGCACGGCAGCGATCAGCCCCAGCTCCTGCAACACCAATGGCGACAGGCGGCCGATGATGCGCCGGATGCCTTCGATGGTGCGATCGACCACGTCCAGCGTTTCGCGGATTTTCATGCGCGCCGTGTGCGCAGTGACGCTGCTCTCCAGCATTCCCAGATACAGCCGGATCACCATCAGCGCCTGGCCGGTTTCGTCGTGCAGTTCGCGGCTGATGCGCTTGCGCTCTTCCTCCTGCGCGTACATCAGATGGGCTGAGAGTTCGGCGATCCGCATCTCGCGCTCGCGCAGCGCGTCATTCATGCCGGCCCGGTCAATCGCCATCGCCGAGCGGTCGGCAATCGCTCGCAACAACGCGCTGTCGGTGGGAAGACACGTACGGGGCTGCGAAAACCCAAGCAGAAGCACGCCCGTCACAACCTCATTCAGCTTCAGCGGGATGCCCCAAAGCGCCTCCGCTTTGTCGCGCAGCAAGGGATCGACGTTGTCGCGGCAGCTTCGCAGGTCGTGCAGGATTGTCGTCTCGCCGCTGGAAGCGACCGCGCCGGCCAGCCCCTCCGCCAGCGCCGCCGAATTGCTGTCGTCCAGCTCTTCGGGGAAACCAGCCTGCGCCTGCACCCGGAAGACCTGCTGTTCGGGATCGCGTAGCAAAATCAGCCCGAGGTTAGCGTCGAAGGTGTACAGCGCAATCTGCAGCACCTGCTCCAAAAGCGCGTCCAGGCTGCCGGCCGAGAGCTCGGCGTCCATGACCGAGAGCAGGGTTTCCGCCTCGACCTTCTGCGCGTCAGAATATGCGGTTGACACCGCGACATAGCTGGCCCACGACAATGTCTCCATCGCCGCCATCACCTCCTTCAGGCGGCTAGGTGGAAAGATCTTCTCCAGGCAGGGGTCGATCAACTGCTGGTAAATCTCCAGCGCCCGCACCACGGCGCGCGCGCTCACCTTAAGCTTGGCCAACCGGTCGCCGAAATGCTGCAAATTGTCGTAGAAGGTGGCGAAGTCCGTCTGCGAGAAGATGGAGAACCCCGTGCCGATGGTCAGCCGCTCCAGCGCGGCCATCGCGCGGCCGTCGAAGTCGAACTCGGCGAACATCCGCTGCCGCCACTTGGCCGTGATCTCCGGGAACCAGGGCTGCAGCGCGTGCGTAACCTCGACCACCAGCTCGCGGGACGTTTCCTTCATGGGTAGCAGCGATGACATGGGACTCCTACAGCTAAGTATGTTGATGCGGTGGAGGTTACGGCAGGATGGCGTTACTACCTACGCAACTCACAACCGGAGGCCAGTAACAATATCTTAACGCTTTTCGCAGCGATTTACAGCCAGACTGGCGAACCAGGAGATCTTACCCAGACAGGGTTTCTGAATTCACCACGGAGAACACAGAGAGCACGGAGTTTTTGAAATCGATTCTTCTCCGTGATCTCCGTGCCTCCTTGGTGAATACCCTTCGCTCGGAGCCGCAGCGTTGAATCCGGGTACCGAACCAAAGCATCTTTAGGAGCCCAATGAAAATTATGATCCCCACTCCCTTGCGTCAGTACGCCGCTGGACAATCCGCCGTCGAGGTGCCCGGCTCAACCGTTGGCGAGGCGGTGCAGGCGTTGCTCGGCTCGCATCCTGAGCTCCGCAAGCACCTCTACAACGACCAGGGCAAGCTGCGCGCTTTCGTCAACCTGTACTTAAACGAGGACGACATTCGTTACCTTCAACAGGAGAAGACGCCTGTGGCTGCCGGCGATACCCTGAGCATCATCCCCTCAATCGCCGGCGGAAGAGGCTGAGTTATGGCGAGCATTGCGGAGCAACCGGCGACCCTGAGCAACGACGAAATCCGGCGATATTCGCGGCATCTCATCATGCCCGAGGTCGGGATGGAGGGCCAGCTCAAGCTGAAGCAGGCGCGCGTGCTGTGCGTCGGCGCGGGCGGGCTGGGCTCGCCGCTGGCGCTCTACCTGGCCGCCGCCGGCGTGGGCACGCTCGGCATCGTCGACTTCGATGTCGTCGACTTCAGCAACCTTCAGCGCCAGATCATCCACTCGACCGCTGATGTTGGCCGCAAGAAGCTGGACTCCGCTGCCGAGAGCATCGCGGGAATCAATCCCCACGTCGCTATCCGCAAGTTCGAGACTCGCCTGACCAGCGACAACGCGCTCGAAATTTTTCGCGAATTCGATCTCATCGTCGACGGCACCGACAACTTCGCCACCCGCTATCTGGTCAACGACGCTTGCGTGCTCACCGGCAAGCCCAATGTCTACGGCTCGATCTTCCGCTTCGAGGGCCAGGCCAGCGTCTTCGCGACCGAGAACGGCCCGTGCTATCGCTGCCTTTATCCCGAGCCGCCTCCGCCCGGACTGGTGCCGTCGTGCGCCGAAGGGGGCGTGCTGGGAATTCTGCCGGGACTGGTTGGCGTGATTCAGGCAACGGAAGCGATCAAGCTGATCCTCGGCTCCGGCGAGCCGCTGATCGGACGTCTGCTGCTGGTCGACGCGCTGGCCATGCGCTTCCGTGAGCTCAAGCTGCGCAAAAACCCCGACTGCCCCGTGTGCGGCACGAACCGCACCATCACCACGCTGATCGACTACGAGCAGTTCTGCGGCGTGCGTGGAGCAGAGCAACCTGCAACTGGTAAACTCGGCGACATGACTCCAGAAGAACTCAAGCAGCGCCTCGACCGCGGCGACGACATCTTCGTGCTCGACGTCCGCGACCCACATGAATACCAGATTTGCAATCTCGGCGGACACCTCATTCCGCTGAAAGACCTGCCGCAGCGCGTCGGCGAACTCGACGCCACGCGCGAGATCGTCGTCCACTGCAAGCTGGGCGGACGCAGCGCCAAGGCCGTCGACTTCCTCAAGCAGAACGGCTTCACCAACGTGCACAACCTGGTGGGCGGCATCAACGCCTGGGCCGACCGCGTCGACCCCAAGATGCCGAAGTACTAAACGTAATGTGATGAAACTCACGAAAGAAGAAAGGGCGATTCTCGCATCCTTCGAGCGAGGCGAATGGCAGTCCATCATAGGCGGAAAGCGAACTCTCAGTCGATATGCTCGTTATGCGAAGCAATCTCGCAAAAGGGGTTTGACGATTGCACGCGAGCCCGACCGAGCGCCGTAGGCGCGGCGGCAGGATAGCCCAGGACGGAGCGCAGCGGAGTCCTGGGTAGGCTAGAAATTTTGATGTGAGTCCCTTTAGGGACGACAGGCTTTTCGCGCGCTACTAGTGTGTCGTCCGCTAAAGCGGACTCCGCTCATATGGGAACGCCTACCCAGCGCTGAAGCGCTGGGCTATCTTCTTCCGCGCCTTTTCTCCCACGGAATTGCTGAGTTATCTCACGGCTCTTGGCGCCACCTTTATCGGGGCCGCTTCTTTCAATCGACCCGAGTTGAAAGCGATTGTTCCCGCTACGTGCCCCCCTCTCGCCCTCGCTTCATCCGGCAGTAAAGCGTTCATCTCCCTTGCACCACCAGCCACCATCCATGCGAGTTGGTGTTCCTTGTTCACGAACACCCGCCTGCCTTTAACGACCTGGCCGCAACCACACTTACAACTCGCAATTTTCATGGCCAACGCTCCTTACTCCGTCCCGCCTTGCATCTCCTGCATCAAACTCGCTGGCGGCGGCGGGATCGTAATGTCCACATCCGTCACCGGCCCCAGCGTGCTGAGCGGCTTGTCGAACTCCGCGGGATTGCCCACGACCAGCACCGCAAGCTGGTTCTTGTGTATGTATTTCCTGGCGACGCGCGCCACGTCGTCCGCCGTCACCTTCTCCACTCCCGTGCGGTACCGCACCAGAAAATCCAGCGGATAGTGATAGAACTCGTACGCCATCTTCTCGTGCAGCACTTTCTCCGGCGTGTCGAACTGGAAGATGAACCCGTTCAGGATGTCGTCCTTGGCGCGCTTCATCTCCTCGGCGGTGGGCGGGTCCTTCAGCAGGTCGTCGATCTGCCCGTCGATGCCCTCGATACCCTCCACCGTGCTGGCGCTCTTGGTCTGCATGACAAAATTGGTCAGCCCCGGATGGCTCCATCCATAGCCCACGCCGCCGCCCACCGAATACGCCAGGCCGCGCGCCGTGCGCAGATTGTTGAACAGCCGCGACGAGAATCCGCCGCCGAAGATGTGGTTCATCACCGTCACGGCAAAGTAATCGGGATTGCTGCGCTCGATGCCGAGGTCCAGCATGCTGATCGTCGTCTGATTCACGTCGCCCTTCTGCACCAGGTAATAGCCGGGCTTGGGCTCGGTGAACTTGATCTCCGGCGTCTCGGCCGCCGGACCTTTCGGCCAGGACTCGAAGACCTGGCGCAGCCGGGCCTCCATCGCGCGCGGATCGAAGTCGCCGGTAATGCCGAAGATGATGTTATTGGGATAAACGTACTGCTGGTGCCAGTTCAGCAGGTCCTGGCGCGTGACGCCCGCGACGGTCGCGTACTCGGGCACACGCGCGTACGGATTGTCCTTGCCGTAGCCGATGATCAGGCTCTCGCGGTGCACGATTGACTCGACGTCGTCGTTGCGCCGCGCGATCGCCGTGTACATCTGCTGCTTGGCGAGCGCCAGTTTGTCCTCGCGGAACTCGGGATTGTGCAGCAGGTCGAGATACAGCTCGAAGACGGCGTCGAAGTCGCCCTTCAGGCAGGTGAGCGACAGGCTCGTCGAGTCCGATTGATTGTCGGCCTCAATCTTGGCCGCGCGCTCTTCGAGAAAGTCGTCCATCTGGTCGCCGGACTTCGTCTTGGTGCCGCCGGTGCGCCAGACCTCGCCGTACAAATCGCCGAGCCCCGTCTTGTTCGCCGGCTCGCCGATGGAGCCCCCGCGAATTTGCGCCACCGCCGAGATCAGCGGGAGCTCGTGATCGGGTTGCAGGAAGATCACCATGCCGTTCGCAAGCTGAATGCGCGTCGGCTCCTGCGGTGTGAACGCCGGCAGCGGCGGCGCCTGAATTTTGTTCCAGGGCGTGACCTGCTGCGCGGGAGCTGCGGTGAGCAAGAAGAGGCAGCATGCCAGGGCTATGGTGGAAGCGCCCGACTTCAGCCCGGCGAACACGGACAAGAAGAATGGCTTTAGCCGCGGCACGGTGCCCCAGGTTCGCGTCCTTCGTTTGGACGTTAACCTGGGCCCCGTGGAAAATGCCCAGGTTAGCCCAAAAGATGGGCGAACCTGGGGCACCAGCTTGTTGGCTCTGATGTTCACTGGAAGGGGAGGGCTCGTTCGTACCCTCATTGCGCCCCTCCTTTGCCCGCAGGCGCCGCGCCCTGCGACGCCATTTGCGTTTCAATCACGCCCACAGTCCGGTTCGTATCCTGGAACACCTGGTTCGCCACCCTCCGAATATCGGCCTTGGTCACCTTGTCCACGCGCTCCAGATAGCGGAACAGTTCGCGCCAGTCGCCGTACCGCGTCTGGTAAATCGCGAGTTGTTGCGCCAGGCCCTCGTTGCTGGCCAGTCCGCGTATCAGGTCAGCCTCGGTGCGCGTCTTGAACATGCGCAGCTCGTCGTCGGTTACATCCTGGGTTTTCAGTTTCTCTATCTCCTCGGCGAATGCCTTCTGCAACTCGGCGTTAGTGTGCCCCGGCGTAGGCACGGCATAAAACGTGAATATGTGCGAATACTTCGTCCCGGGAAAGTCGCCGATGCCGGCGGCCGCCGCGGCAATCTGCTTGTCACGCACCAGCGAGCGATACAAGCGCGAGGTGCGCCCGTTCGACAGAATGTCGGAAATCGCGTCGTACACCACGTCATCCGGCGCACGATAGCTGGGCCGGTGGTATCCCTCGAGATAGAACGGCTGCGACGGATCGCGGAGCGTGACTTCGCGCACGGAGTTTTGCGGCGGCTCGGTCGTGGTCAGCTCCAGCGGTTTCGGCCGCGACGGAATCTGCCCGAAATACCGCTCGATGATGGAGAAGACCTTGTCAGGATCCAGATCGCCCACCAGTCCGATCACCATGTTGCTGGGCACGTAATAGCGATGGAAGAACTCCTCGGCGTCTGTCGCCGAGAAGCTCTCGAGATCGGAGCGGTAGCCGATGGTCGGCCGATGGTACGGGTTCGCCATGAACGCCGTGCCCAGGAATTGTTCCAGCAGACGTCCGGTCGGGCTGCTGTCGGTGCGCAACCGCCGCTCTTCCATCACCACGCTGCGTTCTTTGTAGAACTCGCGCATCACCGGATGCGTCATGCGGTCCGACTCCAGCGCCGCCCACAGCTCGATCTGGTTTGCCGGCAGGGAGTACATGTACGCCGTCTCGTCGTAGCTGGTGAATGCGTTCAGCCCCGTGCCGCCGTGCTCTTCGATCACTTTGGCGAACTGATTCTTGATGACGTATTTGTCGGCCGCATCTCTGGCGTCATCCCAGGCTTTCTTCAACTCCGCCAGCTTGGCCTCGCCCTGCGGGCCGAAACTTTTTGGCGAATCCGGCACCTGGTTCATTTGCCTGATGCGCTCCGTCTCGTACGCCGCATAGGTCTGCTCGACCTTCTCCAGCGCAACTTTCTCGGCGGCGTAGTCGGTGGTGCCGAGGTCGGGCGTGCCCTTGAAGGCCATGTGCTCCATCATGTGCGCCAGTCCGGTTTCGTGCAGCGGGTCCTGCGCCGAACCGGCATCCACCATGGTGAAGAACGAAAACACCGGCGCCTCCGGCCGCCGCCACAACACGACCGTTAGCCCATTGGGCAGCGTCTTTACCGTGACGCGCTTTTCATACTCGGCCAAATTGATCGAGCCGATCGGCGACGCCTGCGCCGCGGCTGCCGACCCCGGCTGCGATGTCTGGGCCACCAAAGGCGAAGCCGCCGCCCAGACCAGCAGCACGGCCAAAGACACACACCAACGCTTCATCATGCCTCCAGAGCAGGAAGACCAAACCTAGACGTTACGGATAGACGAGGGATTCCGTCAAACGGCGAGCAGGTAGAGCGAGCCTTTAGGCTCGCTGTTCGGAGCATCGCCAGAGGCAGGGTTTTGCGTTCCGCTGCATTCACAGCGGAATGCAAAACCCAAAATCAGAGGGCAGATTTAACGCGGCGCTGAAGCGCCGCTCTACCAGGACACACCTAACCCGGAAGCGCTCTAATTGCTGCTTTACAACAACTCCTCGTTCCAATTCTCCAGGAATTTCTTCACCTCGGCCATGAACTGGTCGGCCACGGCGCCGTCGATCACGCGATGATCGTAGCCGATGCTCAGGTGCATCGACGAACGGATCGCAATCGAGTCGTTGCCGTCGCGGTCGGTCACGACCACCGGCTTTTTCTTGATGCCGCCGACGCCAAGGATCGCCACCTGCGGCTGGTTGATGATCGGCAACCCAAACTCGGCGCCGAAAATTCCCGGGTTGGTGATGGTAAACGTGCCTCCCTGCACCTCATCGGGCTTCAGCTTCTTGGTGCGGGCGCGCTCGCCCAGGTCGCTGATGGCGCGCTGCAAGCCGACGAAGCTGCGCTCCTCAGCGCTCTTTACGACGGGTACGATCAGCCCCCAATCCAACGCGACCGCGATGCCCAGGTTAATGGTCGGGTGATAGCGGATGTTCTCGCCCTCCATCGACGAGTTGATGATGGGGAACTTGCGGATGGCGTGAATGACCGCGCGCGCGAAGAACGGCGTGAAGGTGAGCTTGTTGCCGGTGGCCTGCTCGAACTTGCCCTTCATCGACTCGCGCAACTTAACGATACGCGTCGCGTCGATCTCGAAGACGCCGTGCACATGCGCGCTGGTGCGCTTCGACATGACCATGTGCTCGGCAATTTTCTTGCGCATGGTCGACATGGGAACGACTTCGCCGGGCGTGACGCCGCCCACGGGCTGGAGCGGCGCGGTGACTGCCGGCATGGCCGGAGCTGAAGGCTGCGCCGCAGGCGGAGCATAGGTCGGAGCCGGTTGCGCAGCCGGCGTGGCTGGCGCGGAAGGAATGGCAACGGGCGCGCCTGCGCCGTGCTTCGCGATGAACGCCTCAATGTCGTCTTTGGTGATGCGTCCGCCGAGGCCGGTACCCGGAACCTTAGCCAGGTCGACGTTGTTCTCCTTGGCGATGCGGCGCACCAGCGGGCTGGAGCGCACCCGGTCGGATTCGCCACCCTCGCTTATCTCTTCGACCTTGCCCTGCTGCTGGCGTTCCAGACCGGTTTTCTCATCGCGGGCGAGATCGGCAGGTATGTTCTGCATCATCTTCGGCTCTTCGCCGCTGGGAGGCTGCGCGGCTTGCGTCTGCGTCGCGCCCGCGGCGGCTTGAGTCTGTTTCGCACCGGCTCCATCGCCGCCCGCTGCTTTCGAGGGCTGGGTCGCCGGTGCCGAAGGCGCTGCGCTGGCCGCTTCACCCTCGCCGGCAATCGTCCCGACCACAGTGTTGACCTGCACGGTGGCTCCGGCTTGCACCTTGATGTCCTGCAATGTGCCCGAAGCAGGCGCGGGGATTTCGGCGTCAACTTTGTCGGTCGAGATCTCGAACAGCGGCTCGTCGCGCTGGACCTTCTCGCCTGGCTGCTTCAGCCACTTGGTTATGGTTCCTTCAAAAATCGATTCCCCCATCTGGGGCATGATGACATCTGTCGGCATACTTTCCTTCCGCGGAGTTTCTAACCGCAATGGGCGCTGCTGTAAAACCCTCAATTATATCGCGGCAATTTGCATGCGTTCCGAGCGCCAAGGTCTTGGATGTTGGCGTGATCAGGAAGTTGCGAATGGGACGGCCCGGCAGCCCGGAGGCATTTGTTTCCCCGGCGTAGCTCGAGGGCTAATCGGCTTCCGATCGCCGATGGGCGCTGATCGCGCCCAAGACAATGCCGATCGCGGCCCCGGCGACCACATCGCTGGCGTAGTGATATTCGTCATACACTGCGCCAACGCACATCAGCACGACGATCATCAGCAGCCACGGCGCCACGCGGGGCAAGTAGCGATAGGCGAACATCAACACGACGAACGCCAGCATGATATGCGCACTGGGGAAGGCGTTGCCGTGAACTCCGGCACGGTCCTGAATCAAACGCACCAGCCGCTGAAACACGCCGGGATGAGCGCTGCCGATTTCCTGCACACCGGCCATGTTGGCGGGACTTTGCGTGGGAAACAGAAGATAGGTCGAGTAACAGATAACGTAGCCAATACTCAGCGTGTCGGTCAGACGGCGGAAAGCGCCGCAAAATCGGGGGTATCGTCGCCAGCTCCAGAAACAGCCTCCCACAATGGGGTACAAGGGGTAAAATGCGAAGTACCCGAGTTGCAGGAATTCTACTAGCCACTCGCGAGCGCGGCTGTGGACCCACTCGTTGGGCGAAGTCCGGAAGAGCCACCACTCGAAGCGGATGATGTAGGCGCCCTGAAATCCGCTGCGAAGCGCCAACGACAGGAACGCGACCTCTTCGAAGGCCGATGTGAAGAATACGAGCGGCAGCCAGTCGTGTGCGAACTCCCAGCCTTCGCCATCGCCGCGCTTACACGCGAGCAGCACGATGGCCGCCATCGCGCAGGCATTCCATGCAACGTACGCCGGCCAATGCGGCACGCGCTCATGGCGTACGCACATCAGAACGGCCAGGGCAAGATGCACCCCCAGGTAAATTCGATCGGTAAGGTTCATCGCACTCGAACGAGCATAGCGCAGGAAACAAGCCCAATGGGCGCGACGAATTGGGCCGCTGAACGGAACCGCGCTTTGCTTCTGCGTAACTCGACTCAAAGACGGAGGACCATCCCGCGCGCTCTCGGGTAACGCAGGCGTTCGATTCCGGACATCGCCCTTGCATGGGCGGACAAATTCGTCGCGTAGGGCGATGCGGTCATGCCGCAAGTGCCACTGCCGAAGCCATTTATTCGCGCCGACGCATGGCGTTTCCCGTGCATACTAAAGGCTGAAGGAACGCATGAGGACCCTGCAAGACATCCGCTACGCCCTGCGTCAGTTGAGCAAATCCCCCGGCTTCACGATAACCGCTGTGCTGACGCTGGCGCTGGGCATCGGCGCGAACACCGCCATCTTTACCCTGGTCCATGCGGTGATGCTGAAGTCGCTGCCGGTCGCAAACCCCGCGCAGCTTTATCGCATCGGCGCCAGCGATATTTGCTGCGTGTACGGCGGTTTGGGCCAGGGCGACGAAGGATGGGGCCTCGCCTCCTACCAGCTCTACCAGTACATTCAGGCCAACACGCCGCAATTCGAGCAGATCGCCGCCTTCCAGTCGAACCGGCCGAACCTGAGTGTCCGGCAAAGCGGCGCGCCCGGTCCGGCAGAGACCCTTCCCGGCGAATTCGTCTCCGGAAACTTCTTCACCACGCTCGGTATTCGCCCGTTCGCAGGCCGCATGTTTACTGGCGACGACGATCATCCCGGCGCCGCGCCCATCGTCGTGCTGAGCTATCGCGCCTGGCAGCAGCATTACGGAAGCGATCCCTCGGTCGTGGGTTCGAGCTTCATGATCGACGGTCAGCCCTTCACCGTCGCCGGCAT
>Ga0187871_10003616_pt1 | contig 11912 bp, 17 predicted proteins | sample June2016WEW_16_1_FD_132988 | JGI IMG/M metagenome (GOLD analysis project Ga0187871, IMG submission 132988) | Peatland microbial communities from SPRUCE experiment site at the Marcell Experimental Forest, Minnesota, USA - June2016WEW_16_10 | ecosystem: Environmental > Terrestrial > Soil >... | reverse complement strand
GCCGAGTCGCAGATCCGGGATGCCAACGTGGCCATGGAGGCCGCCAACCTGACCAAGGCGCAAGTGCTGCAACAATCCACCATCGCGGCCATGGCCCAGGCCAACCAGGAACCGCAAGCCGTCCTGAAGCTATTGCAAGGATAGCCGCGGCACGTAGACTAAACGCTCTGGCCAGACCGGGTCGCTCCGGGCTGGCCCGAGCCGTTTTTGGGGAAAGGAAATAAATTATGAGCAGTGCCACTTCCGCGCTGAGCTCGGTGGGCAGCAGTTCCGCTACCACCACGCCCACTTACTTCACGGGCATGAGCAGCTACGGGCAGGACCTGAACAACGCCATTTCGCGCGAGTTGCAAATCGCCCAACTACCGATACAGTTGCTACAGAACAATGTCAACGATCTGACCAATCAGCAAAGCGAACTCGATACCCTGAATACCGACGTGACGGCGGTGCAGACGGATATCTCCACGCTGGCGTCGGCCGCCGGCAGTATGCTGGCTGGCAGTGTCGCGGACCCGACGGTGGCGTCCGTAACGGTGGGGACCACGGCCACGGCGGGCAGCTATTCGCTCGAAGTCGACAACCTGGGCTCTTATAGCGATGCGTTAAGTATCGACGGGCTGACCACGGTCACCAATCCGGCGACGCAGAACATCAGTACGAGCAGCAGCTATACGCTCTCGGTCACGACCGGCTCGTCCGGCACGCCGGTCACCACGCCTATCTCGTTTTCGGGGGGCAACCTGAACGTGCTGGCGCAAGCCATCAACGAATCGGGCGCGGGCGTACAGGCCACGGTGGTGGACGTGGGCACCAGTTCCGCGCCGGACTACCGGCTGTCCCTGCAGAGCGATCAGTTGGGGCCGGTAACCATGCAGTTGAACGACGGGACGCAAAACCTTTTGGCAACCAGCGGATCTCTCGGAGTGCCGGCCAGCTACAGCCTTAACGGTCAGCAGATATCGAGCACGTCCGACACGGTGACGCTGGCGCCGGGCGTAACGGCGCAGCTGACCGGGGAATCGACCGGGGCGACCACTGTCACGGTGGCAGCGGATCCGACCGCGATCGGCGATGCCCTGCAGAGTTTCGTGAACGATTACAATAAGGCCCTCACCGAACTGGACAACAATCGCGGGCAGACCGATGTGGCGCTGGCGGGCGAGAGCATCGTCTACCAACTCACCGACGCCCTGCAGAGCATAGCCAATTACACCGGGGGCACAGGCAGCATTGGCTCGCTGGCCCAATTGGGGGTGCAGTTTCCGGACCAGGACAATGCTCCCCTGACGTTCAACAGCAGCGTATTCCAGGCGGCCACCAGCGGGCAATCGAGCGCGCTCACCCAGTTTCTGGGTTCGCCGACCGGCGGCGGATTCCTGCAGATGGCCACCAATACGATGACGGGCATGCTCGATCCCACCAGCGGCGCGCTGAGCCAACAGCTGAGCTCAGTGCAGGCGAACATCACCAGCGTGAATGCGCAGATCGCCACGAAAGATACGGCGATCACGCAGTTGCAAAATAATCTGACGCAGCAGATGGCGGCGGCCGACACGATGATCTACGATCTGGAGCAGCAAGACACCGAGATCCAGGATATGTTCACGGCCGAGCAGGACAGCCTGATGGGGCAGGCGAGCGGCTTATGAACTCCGGCGCGGGAGAATTGGATGAACTGGCAACCCGCTTGCGGACGAGGGTTGCGGAAGGGCGCTACCGCGAAGCGCAAGACGCGCTGCGGGAGTACTGCCGGGCGCTCCGGGCGGCGGCGGCCGGACTGCCTCGGGGCAACCCGGAACTGGCCCGGCTGGAAGACCGCTGGCGGCGGCTCGAGCGGGAGACGCGGCGGCGGGTGCTGGCGGGGCGTGCGCAGGCCGGGGCGCGGCTGGCGCGGCTATCCACACTCACAAAGGGCTACGGCGAGATCGTCAAACCGCGGAGCAGGCTGGAGTGGTTGGCCTAGGGCGCGGAAATGCCCAAGTTTTATTTGGCCATCTTATTGCTTTTAGCGCTACCGTATGGCTAAGACTCAAACCACGACCTTGCAACGCTGCGAGACGCGGTACTTCGGACCGGTAGAATACGACGAGGAATCCGTTATGGTTTTCCCCGCCGGCATCCCTGCGTTTGAGCAGGAAAAGCGCTTTGTAGCCGTTCGGCAGGCGGTCAGTGAACCGCTCGTTTTTTTGCAAAGCGTGGCAGACCCGAACGTCTGTTTCGCAACCCTGCCGGCGCCGGCGGCCTGTCCCGGCTTTCGGCTGAGCATGGCTCCCGAGGACCTGGAGGCGCTGGGCCTCGACCGCGCGCGTCAACCGGTGATCGGAAACGACGTACTGTGCCTGGCGATCCTTTCTCTCACCGAAAATGCGCCTCCTACGGTCAACCTGTTAGCCCCCATTGTGGTGAATGTCCACACGCTGCGCGGCTGCCAGGCCATCCAGACGGATTCCCGTTACTCCCATCGGGAGGTACTGCCGATGCGCGAGGCCGCATGCTCGTGATGCGGCGGCGCGCCGGCGAATCGATCCTCATTGGCGAGGACATCGAGATCCAGATCATTCATATCGGCGAGTCGCGTATTAAGATTGGGATCACGGCGCCCAGGTCGGTGGCGGTCAGCCTGAAGGAGGTCAAGCTGGTGGGCCAGGAGAACCTGGCGGCGGCGCAGTTGCGCTCGGTGGCCGCCTTGCGGAACATGCTGGACCGTCTGATCGAGGGTCCCGCGGGCGGCGAAAAATGATCGCGCGGCAAGAACTTGTCCTCCTCGCATTGTGTGGGCTAGCGCGGGCCGAATCTCCGCAGGAAGCCGCGCGCCGGGCCATGGAATCCTCCATTGCCCGGCAGAGGCAGGCTGTGGCGGCCATGCAGATTCCCATCGAAAAGCAGCGCGCGGCGGTGAATGCCGCCCGACCGGGCACGAGCGGCGGCGTGCCTGCGGCGGCTGCCGCGCCGTTTTTCACGCTATCCTGGCCGGCCTTGGGCGCGGAATGCGATCCGCTGCCGGAGATCGAATTGAGTCCCCTGATCGAGCAGGCCGCGCAGCAGGCCGCGCTGGACCCCAACCTCTTGCGGGCGGTCGCCCGGCAGGAGTCCGGCTTCCGCTCCTGCGCCGTCTCACAAAAGGGCGCCATGGGCCTGATGCAGTTGATGCCGGCGACCGTTCAGGAATTGGGGGTGCGCGATCCCTTCGATCCGGCCGAGAACCTGTCTTCCGGCGCCCGCCTGCTCAAGCAACTGCTGACGCGTTTTGGAGGCGACACGGCGCTGGCATTGGGCGCCTACAATGCGGGACCGGGCCGCGTGGAGGAGAGCGGCGGGGTGCCCGAGATTCCGGAAACCCTTCACTACGTGCAGCAGATTCTGAGCCAGCTCCCGATTCCCTGAGCGCAGACCGCACATTCCGTCGCGCGTGAACGATAAGCTCAAGCGTGGGAGCTTTTTGGGCAGATGCGCAAGACCTCTTCGAAACGGCTCGCCAGGCTTCCCAGGCCGGCTCACCCGATTGCGACTGGGCCATTCTGATAGGTCCGCCCGGCGGCATCCGTATGCTCGAAGCCACCGGATGGGAGCTGCCCAGTCTGCTCATTGAGCACGGCGCCCATACCGGATACCGGGTTATCCGGCAAGGTGGCCGCGTGTCTCTCGAAGGGCGCCGCGGATCCGAAACGTGCATGCTGCGCAGCGAATCGCCGGCGGCCACTGCCCGCCATCTCCTGGAGCGCCTGCCCCCACCCATCGGATCCAGCCGGATTCCGCCCGCCCGGACACTGCTCGAGGCCCCGCATCCCACCCCTCACGCGCCAACCGAGGACTTATGGAAAATGTTTTCATGATCGGGATGGATGCCCAGGAGATCCAGTGGCTGCGCCTGGTGATCGCGCTGCTGCGGCACCCGGATCCGGTGGTCGGAGAAGTCACGCGGGAAGCGTTGCGCTATCTGGACAGCGTGGCTGCCCGCGCGAATCAATCGCGCGCGGCCGGCTAGGGCTGTTTGCCTGCCCGGTCCCATCGGGCCAGAAAAGACTCCGCGGCCAGGCTCTCCGTTTCACGGTCCGCCTCCCGCTGCCATTCCGCCTGGCGGCGCCCCTCGAGTTTCTCCAGCAGGCGGCACTGGCGCTGCGCGTCCAGGACCTTCCCCAGCTGGGCGGCCGCCTGCTGTTCGCATGTCCGCCGCCGCTCGGCCAACGCCTGTAATTCTCCATTCAGGCGCAGCCGGTAGGCCGCCAGGGCCCAAAGGTCGCACGCCTCGATCACCGGATTCTGGCGCACATCCGCCTCCGCGCGGCCCTTTACCAGATCCAGTTTGACCGCCGCCAGCGCCATCTCTTCGAGCGACGCTGCGAGTTGGCGCAGTTTGTTCTCTTCCATCTCCAGACGAGTTCTGCGCCATTCGAGGGCCCGGCGCAAAGGGAATTCGAATGCCTTCATGCTTCGCCTAGCCGAGCGCGGCGGCCACCTGTCCAAGCTGGCGCATGGTTTCCACGCGGGCCGATTGCACGTCCGGAGCCTGCCGCAGGAATTCCAAAATCTGGGCACGCGCCCGGATGGCCGCGTCCAACTGCGGATTCGCGCCGGAGACATAAGCGCCCAACTGGATCAGATCTTCCGCCTGGCGATAGAGCGACAGGGCCTGCCTGACGGCGCGCGCCTGGGCGCCCTCCGCGGGCGTCGCCAGTTGCGATTGCAGCCGGCTGACAGACTGCAGAATATCGATGGCCGGGTAGTGATTGGCGGCGGCCAACTGGCGGGAAAGCACGATGTGCCCGTCCAGGATGGCGCGCACCGCGTCGCAAATGGGTTCGCTGAAATCGTCGCCCTCCACCAGCACCGTGAAGAAGCCGGTGATGGATCCACGCGGGAAGTTTCCGGCCCGCTCAAAGACTTTGGGCAGCAGGGCGAACACGGATGGCGTGTAACCTTTCTGCGCGGGAGGTTCGCCGGCGGCCAGCCCGATCTCGCGCTGGGCCATGGCCAGGCGGGTGACCGAATCCATCACCAGCAGCACGTGCGCGCCCTGATCGCGGAAATACTCTGCAATTGCGAGCGAAGTGAAGCAAGCCCGCACCCGCAGCGGCGCGGGGCGGTCCGAGGTGGCCACCACTACCACCGCCCGGCGCATGCCTTCCGCCCCCATCTCATGCTCCAGGAAGGCGCGCACCTCCCGATTGCGCTCCCCGACCAGCGCGATGACCGTGATATCCGCCGAATTCTTGCGCGCCATCGACCCTAGCAGGGTGCTCTTGCCCACCCCGCTGCCGCCAAAGATACCGACCCGCTGTCCCAGGCCTATGGGCAGCAGACTATCGATGGCGCGCAGGCCGGTCGTCAGCGGCGCGGTGATGTGCTCCCGGTCGAGGGGGCCGGGCGCCGCGGCGTACAGGTCGTACGCGGCCTGCGCCTGAATCCCGGGACCGTGATCGATGGGGTGGCCGAAGCCATCGAGCACCCGCCCCGCCAGCCCCGGCCCCACAGCTACGCGCGCCGCGTCCCGGCGGGCCACCACGCGATTCCCTAACTCGATGCCGCCGGTCTCCTCCAGGGGCATTGAAAGCACTCGCCCTTCGCGGAAGCCGATCACCTGGCTGCGCACGGTGCGTCCGCCGGCGGCCGAGATTTCACAAAAATCTCCGATGGCCGCCGCCGGGCCCGCCGACTCCACCAGCAGGCCGGCCATTTCCACCACCGCGCCTACTTGCAGCATGGGCTCCAGGCCGTCAAGAGCCGCCAGGTGGGGACCAAGCACGCCGGGCATTCTCATTTCTCCGGCAGGCTGTCCGCCAGGCCGCGCCCGATTTCGGCAAGTTGGCTTTCGAGCGACGCGTCGAGCGTCCCGCGGGCCGTCTCGACCAGGATGGCGCCGCGCTCCAGGGTGCCATCGGCAATCAGCGACAGGCTGCCGCGGTTCTCCCGCGCCAGCGCCCGGCGCACGCCCGGCTCCATCTCCGGATGAATCCGGATGCGGCAGATCTCCTGCGCGCTCAGTTTGTGGAGCGCGCCGCCGACGATGCCCTCCAGGGCGGTGGGATCCACCGAGAGCTCGCGATGCAGGATGCGGCGCGCGATCCGCAGGGACAACTGCACCAACTCCGCGGTGGCTTCGCGCCGCAATTGCGGGCGAAGCGCGGCGATTTCCTGGATCCCGAGCGCCAGCTTATCGAGCACCGGCTGCATTTCGGCGGCCGCCCGCACGCGCCCGGCGGTCTCACCTTCACGCAGGCCGGCTTCGCGGGACTCCCTTGCCCGCTTCTCGATCTGCTGCTCCAGTTCCGCGATCCGCCGGGCATCCCGCGCGGCCTGCCCCCCGGCATCGTTCCCAGGGCCGGGAATCGCTGCGCGGGTCTGCGCCTGACCCGCCGCCACGGGCCAGTTCCAATGCGGCACCGCGGACCCCGCCGTCCCAGTCAGGATCTTAGACAACATACTGTTCTCCGCCGGCGCCCTTCAGGTTAATCGTCCCGTCGCTCTCCAATTGCCGCACCACGCTCACGATCTGCTGCTGCGCGGCTTCGACTTCCTTGATCTTCACCGGGCCCAGCGCGTCCATATCTTCGAGCAGCATCTCGGCGCCGCGCTGCGAAAGGCAGGCGACGAAATGCTTACGCACCTGATCGCTGGTGCCCTTGAGCGCCAGGGTCAGGACCTTGCGGTCCACTTTGGTCAGGACCTCCTTGAGGCTATTGCTGTCGAGGAGCAGCATGTCCTCGAAAACGAACATGAGGTGGCGAATGGTATCCGCGAGCCCGGCGTTCTCGGTTTCAATGGATTCCAGGATCTCTTTGCTGGCACCCGACTCCAGCCGGTTGAACATCTCGGACACGGCCCGCACCCCGCCGTACGATTCGCGGCTGAACTCGCCCAGGGTCTGCAGCTTCTGTCCGATCACAGCGGCGATCTTGTGGATGATTTCGGGGGAGATTTGATCCAGGTGCGCCATGCGCAGCGCCACGTCCGCGCGGATCGCCGCCGGCAGCGAGATCAACAGCGCGGCGGCTTGCGTCGAGCTGAGGTGTGAAAGGATGAACGCAATGGTCTGCGGGTGTTCGCTGTGGATAAACTTCGCCAGTTGCTGGGGGTCGGCCTTCTGCAGCGCATCGAAGGCCGCCGTGTCGTTTCCCATGGTTTTGACCAGCCGGTCGACGAGCTTGCGCGCGGCATCGGGTCCAAACGCGCTCAGCAGCAGTTTCCGCGCGTAGTCGATGCCGCCGCGCGAAACATACTCCCGGGCCATGCACATCTGGTAGAACTCTTCGAGCACCGCCTCGCCTTCCTCGTTCGAGATCGTGGAAAGCCGCGCGACCTCCCGGGAAAGCGATTGGACCTCGTCCTCCGACAGCTCCCGCATAAGCTGCCCGCTGGCCTCTTCGCCCAGCAAGACCATCAGCATGGCGGCTTTGCGCACGCCGGAGATCAGTTCGTTGCGCTTAATATTGGCGATCATCGCGTATGCATGCCAGTCTTCCGGACGCTCCTAGGTTTTCTCATGCAGCCAGGTACGCAGCGTCTGTACCTGCATGATCGCGTCTTTCTTGAGGCTCTCCCGCAGATATTTGGTCAGCACGTCTTTCTTGTTGGTGCTGGGGGTGGGTGCTTTGATCGCCTCCAGCGCCTCGGCTTCCAGGCGCGCCTGCAAGTCCGCCTGGCCGCCCATATGGGCCTGAATCTTTTTTTCGACGGAATCGCCTTCGGCCAGGGCGGGCGCCTCTCCGGTACCCGGGGGCAAGGCGGCACGAAGTGCCGCGGCGGTTCCCGACCGCTTGTGAAGCAACCTGAAGCCGGCCGCCGCCAGCACTAAAAGGAGGATGACGGCGCCGGCTGCGGACGCCATACCCTTGGGACTGCGCAGCCACGCCGGCAGGGGATTCACAGGGGCCTGCGGAGACGCGGCCGGCAACCCGGTCACCGGGGGATCGGTATGCAGCGTAGCTTCGAAGGGCAGTGTCTCGACGATCAACTGATCTCCGCGTTCGGCTTTGAAGCTGATCACGCCGGCCACCAGATCGTGGATGGCCTTGAGCTTCTCGGCGGATGGTGGGATCAGGATCTGTTGGAGATGCGGGGCCTTGCCTTCCCAGCGCACCTCCTGGTCCAGCAGTAGGGAGACCGAAACCCTCTTCAGTTCGCCCTGCGGCAGCTTCACCCGGCGAACCATCCGGCTGGACTGATAGTTGATTTCCTCAGTCCGGCGCGAAGCGCCGGAGCTGCCGCCGGGCAACTTCGCCGGGGGACGCGGCAGATTGGAGGCCGTGCCTGGCACGCCGCCGGACAGGGCGGTGGGCGCGATATCTTCGCTCTTTTGGGAGCTGACCATCACCGAACGGGCCGGATCGAAGCTTTCCTCGCTCTGTTCCCCACTTGAAAAGTCGCACTCGGCAGATACAGACGCGCGGAAGCGGTCGGCGCCCAGCAAAGGCTCGAGAGTGGACTGGATTTTGGCTAACAGCCCTTTTTCGACCATGTCGCGATATTCCAGGCTGGCTTCGGACCCCTCCAGACCGCCCCCGTCGCCGGATTTCCGCGGACGATTGAGCAGATCGCCGCGCGTATCCACCACCGAGACCGCCTCCGGCGCCAGGCCTTCCACGGCGCTGGCCAGCAGGTTGCAAACGGCCATCACGTTCTGCGGGGAGAGCTGGGCGCCCGGACGCAGACCCAGCACCACACTGGCCTTCGCCGGCTGGCGGGCTTCCAGGTAGACCGAATCCTTCGGCAAGGTGAGGTGCACGCGAGCCCGCTCGACCTCCGCCAGGGAGACGATGGAACGCTCCAACTCACCTTCGAGCGCACGCCGGTAATTGACGTGCTCCGCGAAATCGGTCATGCCAAAGCTGGTTTTATCGAACAGTTCAAAACCCATGCGGCCGCTTTTTGGCAGGCCGCTGGCGGCTAGTTGCAGGCGCAGTTCGGCCAGCTTCGCCGAAGGCGCCAAAACCGTCGACCCGCTTTCAGAGAGCCGGTACTCGGTGCCGGTCTCCTTAAGCTTCTGCACCACCGCGCCGGCATCTTCAGGGGCCAGCCCGGTGTAGAGCGGGCGAAAGTCTCCCTCATGCCGCCACTGCGTAAATCCGATCAGCGCCGCGGCCGCCAGCATGGCCGCCCCCGCAATGCTGATCTTCTGCGCCATCGAGAGGCGCGCCAGAAGTTTCTTGATCTGTCCCATCGCCGGCCGCTAGACCTGCATTTGCATGACCGCCTGGTAGGCCGAAACCACTTTATTCCGGACCTGTAGAAACGTTTCAAAAGCCAGTTCCGCGCGCTGCGTGGCCAGCGCCACCGTGTGCACCTCACCGCCGTCCCCGGCCAGAAACTGCTCCACGGTGCGGCCGGCGTCCGCGCGCAAACGGTCGACGCCTCCGACGGCGTCGGCCAATAGCGACTCAAAACTGCCGGCGCCGCCAGCCAGGCCGCCCCCGGCGCGCACGGGAAGATCCGCCAACGGTACGGCGGAAATCGCTGAAATAGGTGAAGACATGGTGATTTCCCCGGCGTTCACTTGAACAGGTCGATCGAGCGCATAATCATGTCCTTGATCGCGGAAATGGCCGCCACATTGGCTTCAAAGCCGCGCGCAGCACCCGTCAGGTCGACCATATCCTCCGCCGGGTTGACCCGGGGAAACGCTACATATCCGTCCGGTCCGGCATCCGGATGGCCCGGCAGGTAGCGGCGCTCCGGATCGCGCAGGTCCACGCTGATCTCCTCGACCGCAACACCCTCCTGCAAATGCGACTCGAACAACGATCCAAAAGAAGTCGCCATCGGCTGCGAGCCGAAGACCGCGTCCTTCCGCCGGTATGGGCCGCCTTCGGGAGTGCGCGTGGTTTCGGCGTTGGCCAGATTCTCGACCAGCAACTCGGCCCGCGTGCGCTCCGCCGCCATGCCGGAAGCGCTCACGGTCATCGCCGAAAACAGGCTCATGCATTACTCCCGGTCTGCAGCGCCGCGCGGATCGCCTGCACCTCGCTGCGCAAGAGGTTGGAGGCCAGGTTGAAGCGCATGTCGTTCTCCGCCAGTAAGCGGGACTCGCGGTCCAGGCTGACGTTGTTGCCGTCGTTCTTTATGGGCAACCCGGCGACTTCGAATGCTTGGGGTACGCCACTGCCCAGAAACGACCGGAATTCGGACTGAAAATCGATGTCCTTCGTTCGGTAACCCGGTGTATCGGCGTTTGCGATATTAGAAGCCACCAGTTTCTGGCGGGCGCTCAGCAGATCCATGTAGCGTTCGAGCGTGTCCGACAAGTGGCTCAGCATGCAACATCCCATAGAGCAACCCGGGCTCCATCGCTAACTGACCGGGAATGAAGATCGGCGCGCTCGGCTGCCGACAAGATCCCGTCACGCGCGCAAAGATTCTGGCGCGCGCCGCGCGGCGGCGTTGCGCCGCGGAATGGCCGATCGGATGACGGCCGGCCAAGCTGGGCCGATGACGCGCCGAAGGCAGACGGAGGCTGGGCTGTGCGGGCAGACCTGCTGAGAGCGTCAAAGAAGAGCGCCGATCTTTTCCTGGATTTGTTCAGCGGTGAAGGGTTTTCGGATGTAGGCAGCCGAACCGAGACGGATCGCCTGGCTCACCTTTTCTTCGCTGCCCTCGGTGGTGATCATAACCACCGGGAGGTTGCGCCATTGGTCGGTGCCCTTAAGCTGCGCCAGCAGGCCCAGACCGTCCAGATTCGGCATGTTGATGTCGGAAAGGACCAGGTTCAAGGTATGGCTCCGGACGATCTCCAGAGCCTCGACGCCGTCGCGGGCCTCAAAGATTTCGCCGATCGCCAGCGCAGTTTGCCGCAGCACCCGGATCAGGATCTTCCGAATCGCGGTGGAATCGTCTACGACTAAAATGTTCAAAGCCATGCTCCGTTCTTACTATCGGTCGCGCCCTGGGATTACTTTACGGCGATAGCCGGGATGGCCGCCCGGCGCGTCAGCCGGAGAACGGCTAAAGCGCTGGCGGTTTCCGCCGATAAATACCTGGGACATACCAATGATAGACAGCGATCAAATCGTGCGCGATATTCGGGCAGCCACTGAAGATGTGTTTTCGACCATGTTGGGCGCGGAACTCCATTTCGCGGAGTCCTTTTGCGATAAGGGCCCTTCCCATCCTTCCGACGGTGTCATCTGCCTGATCGGGATGGCCGGCGAGTGGACCGGTACCGGCACCCTCTCCTGCTCGGCGGAGCTGGCCTGCCAGATTGCCTCACAGATGCTGATGACCGAGTACGCCCTGGTGGATGCCGAGGTCCTGGATGCGGTGGCGGAAGTCGCCAACATGATACTGGGCAACGTGAAGACCGCGCTGGAGAAGTCTTTGGGACCCATGGGGATGAGTATTCCCACAGCGATTTTTGGGAAGAATTTCCTGGCCAAGAGCTTCGGCGACGAAACCTGGACCGTCGTATTGTTTGACTGCGGGAACCACCGGCTGGAGGTCAAGTTGTTCCTGAAATCGGCGGCCTCCTCGCCGGCGACGGGCCCGGCCAGAAGTTGCACGCCGGTTTACCTACGCGCGTGACGGCCGGCTGGCCGGCCGGTTGAGGATTCTTGGGCCTCCTTCACCGGGGGCCCGCCGCAGCGGCCTGTGGTTCCGGACGGAGACCGTGCTCGTTCAGGATGACGATATCCACGCGGCGGTTATGCGCACGCCCCTGTTCGCTATCGTTGGACTCCACCGGCACCGTTTCGGCGTAACCGGCCACTGCCAGGCGCTGCGGCGGGATGTCGAAGCGGGACACCAGGAGCTCCAGCATTGCGATACTCCGCGCGGCCGAGAGTTCCCAGTTGCTGCGGAATCGAGGGGTATGAATGGGTACCGAATCGGTGTGCCCCTCTAGGCGCACCTGGCTCGGCAATGCGGCGATGGCCCGGGCGATTTTTTCTATGCTGGGATAGGTCCCGGGGTACAGCGCGTCG
>Ga0187871_10003615_pt1 | contig 11914 bp, 8 predicted proteins | sample June2016WEW_16_1_FD_132988 | JGI IMG/M metagenome (GOLD analysis project Ga0187871, IMG submission 132988) | Peatland microbial communities from SPRUCE experiment site at the Marcell Experimental Forest, Minnesota, USA - June2016WEW_16_10 | ecosystem: Environmental > Terrestrial > Soil >... | reverse complement strand
CGGAGAATTCGCTCATCTTCACCTGCGCCAGGGCCTTCTCCACGCGCGGCGCGATCTCTACTTTGGCGGTCCTGCGCGCCCGCAACCCGTAGGCGACGTTCTCGAAAACCGAGAGATGCGGAAACAGCGCGTAGTGCTGAAACACGGTATTCACGCCGCGCCGGTTCGGCGGCAGATGGTCGATGCGCTCGCCGTCCATGCGAATTTCGCCGCCATCCGGATAGTCGAAGCCCGCCAGCAGCCGCAGCAGCGTGGTTTTGCCCGATCCGCTCTCTCCCAGCACCGTCAGAAACTCGCCGGCCGCAATCTCCAGCGAAACATCGCGCAATACCGGCGCTTGCCCAAACCGCTTTGCGACGCCACGAATGGAGAGGAGGGACATTATTGCGCGGCCTTCACCTCGTTCCAGATCTGGTTGTACCGGTCGCGCCGCGGGACGTCTTCCCAGAAGTAAATCCGCTGCTGATAGTGGTCGAGATCGTCGAGATGCAGGTTGGTTTTCTCATCGGCGGTCAGCAGACCGGCCACCGCGGGATTTGAAGGCAGATAGCCGGTGACCGCGATCACCTGCTTCTGCGTCCTGGCTTCCACCAGGTACTCGATCAACTGGTGCGCCAGGTCTTTGTGCTCGCTGGCCGAGGTGATCATCAGGTGGTCGATCCAGCCGGTCGTGTTTTCCTCGGGGATGGTTTCGCCGATGGGAAAATGCGCCTTGCGCAGTTGGTTGGTCATCAACGGCCAGCCCATCGCCAGGGTCACTTCATGGTTCTCGAACAGGTTCGTGAGTTCGCCGCCGGTCGACCAGATCTTGCGAATATTCGGCTTCAATTGTAAAAGCTTGGCTTTGACTTTCTCTAACTGGTCGTCGGTCAGGTTATAAAGAGCGTGCGGATCCGGCTTGTCGTAGCCGAGCACCTGCGCGGCCATGTAGAGCGTGGATAAATCGTCCCACACCGAGACCTTGCCTTTCACCTTGGGGTCCCAAAGGATGTTCCAGGAGTCGGGCGGGGTGGGAAAGGCGGTCGTGTCGTAGAGCAGGGGATTGGGGCCCCACTGATAAGGCACGCCGTAGACTTTACCGCCGGATTTCACCAGGGGCAGCGAAGTCAGGCGCGGCATGAGCTGCTGGTAAGTGGGGATTTGCGAAAGGTCGAGAGGCGCCGCCAGTCCCTGGGTAGCGATCATGGTGGCCACGTCGCTCGATGGCGAAATCACATCGTAGTTCGCCGCGCTGCCGCCGCGCAACTTGGCCACTAACTCGTCGCTCGATCCCATGTAAGAAGCGCGCACTTTGCACTGGCACTTTTCTTCGAACGCGGCCATGAAGGAAGGGTCGGCGTATCCCTCCCAGACCAGCAGGCCGAGGGTGGGCGTGGATTTCCTGCATCCTGCCAGGAGGAAAAGGAGCAAAGCGGCACAGGCTCGGAGGGGTGGCCGGCGGCGGCTCATGCGGCCTCCAGTATTTTGAGGGCGGCTTCCATGACGTCCAGCGCCTCGTCCATCTGTGCATCGGTCACCACCAGCGGCATCAAGACCCGCACGACGTTGCCGTACGTGCCGGCCGTCACCAGGATCAGGCCGTGTTCGTAGCAGTAGAGGGTCAGCGCCTTGGTGGACGCCGAATCCGCCAGTTCGAAGGCTTGCATCGCGCCCAGGCCGCGCACGTCGCGGATCAGTGGGAACCGTCCTTTCCATTCGAGCACGCGCCGCCGGAAGATTTCGCCGAGATGCAGCGCGCGCGCGCACAAGCCGCCGTCTTCGATGGCCTGAATCACGGCCAGAGCCGCTTCGCAGCACAGGGGGTTGCCTCCGAACGTGCCGCCCAAGGCTCCCGGCCCGGTGTGATCCATGATCTCCGCTTTGCCGGTGACTGCGCCCAGCGGCAGCCCGCCGCCGAGGCTTTTGGCCGTCACCATCAGGTCCGGCTCGATATCTTCGTGCTCGATGGCAAACATTTTGCCCGTGCGCGCGAAGCCCGACTGGACTTCATCGGCGATGAAGAGGATGCCGTGTTTGCGGCAGACCTCGGCGACGGCGGTGACCCATCCCGGCGGCGGGACGATGAAGCCGCCCTCGCCCTGCACCGGCTCCGCAATCAGGGCCGCCACCGATTCAGCCGCCACTACCCGCTGAAAAGTGTCTTCCAGCAGCGCCGCGGGTTGGCCATAGGGCACCCGGTAGACATCGCTCGGGAACGGCTCGAAGCCCGCCTTATAAGGATGCGTTTTGCTGGTGAGCGAGAGTGTCAGCAGGGTGCGCCCGTGGAAGGCGTCTTCGAAACAGATCACTGCCGGGCGACGGGTGTAAGCGCGCGCGATCTTGATGGCGTTTTCGACGGCCTCGGCGCCGCTGTTCAGCAGCAGAGTCTTCTTGGGCGTACGGCCAGGCGCCAGCGCGTTCAGCTTTTCGGCGAGCCGGACGTAGCTTTCATAAGGCGTCACCATGAAGCAGGTGTGCAGGAAGCGGTCCGCCTGAGCATGCAGCGCGGCGACTACGCCGGGCTCGCGATGACCGGCATTGAGGCAGCCGATGCCTCCCGCGAAATCGAGGAAGCGGTTGCCGTCTACGTCTTCGATGACAGCGCCTTCGGAATGACTTACAAAGATGGGTGTCAACTGCGAAACGCCGCGCGGCACCGCCGCGGCGCGGCGCTCGACCAGCGCACGGGAAAGGGGGCCTGGAACAGGTGTTTTCAGATGGATCGAGGACATCGTGTCACTTGGATAATCTATGCATGGTATCACCGGACTGAACGAACAGGGGATGGAATTGGGGTGTGTCAGGATGGCTCTGCGGGCCACCAAATGTGATGAAACCTCAATTTGGAGGGCGGGCATGATTGCCCGCCCCCCAATTGGGTTTTCAACGGTGCGCCACAAGTTTCTAGCGCATTTTTCCGGCTTCGTCCTTGATTACCTGCGCATTGTGCCAGGCTTGCTGCGCCAGCGGTCCCTGGATAGCGGCCGCCTGCTGGCTGAATTTGGCCCCTTCCAGCACTTGCCCCTTGTTCAACGTCATCTTGCCAAGCTGATAGTTGGCCAAACCCAGATAGAATAGCGCGCTGGCTTTCCGGGAATCGTTGCCGGCGACTAGCGGCAGTGCCGCGCGCAAGTCCTTATCGGCCTCGAAGTACGCGCCCTTCTCCGCCTGCACCACGCCGGCGATCCAGTGGGCGCTGGCCAATTCGGTGCTGCGTTTGCGCTCCCAATCTGCGGCAGACATGCCCTCCGGCTTGGATCGCTTGTTCATTACCGCGGATAAGCGGTGGGCGTAGCCCAAGGCGCGGTCGGTTTGTTTGCGAGAGAAAGCGGATTCGGCCAGCACCACCAGCGAATCGTCGCTATCGGGAAAGCTCTCGATGGCCTTTTCGGCGACGGCCTGGATCTTGGCGCCCGCGCCGGCCTGCTGCAGCGCGTGGAAATAAAAGCCATAGGCATCGGCCAGATACTTGCTCTTGGGGTTCTGCTCCTCCAGGGCGCCCAGCAAGTCGACGGCGGCTTGGGGCCGGGCTTCCAGGGCCGTACTGTACAGGGCATACTCCGTGAATAGCTCGATTTCACGGGCGTAGCTCACGCGATTGTTCCAAACTTGCTTTTCATCGTCGTCGGTGGGAGCGGGTGCCGCGATCGCTTCGCGCGCCAGCGCGCACGTCTCAGCCGACAGGATCTTCACCTGAACGGCGTCTTTAGCTGCTGCCGCATCTTTGAGCTTTTGGTAGGCGGTCTCCAGATTGCCCGTGGTGATCACCAGGGGCGCGAAGAGGACCGCGAAGCTCACCATGGCTAACATGGGGCCTCCTTTGATTTGGTGCAATTCGATTATAGTGCCTGCCATCGCAGAATAACAGAGTAAAAAGACCTTAATACCCGCAACGCACCCCGAGATCCCTGCCGTCTTCGCGCCGAAATATCGGCGCGCGCCGTGGCCTCGGCGTCGGCAGTCATCGGCACGACCCCGCATCCTATTCAAAACACAGCCATTTAAGTTGGCTGGCCGGATGCACTGCCTGGCGTCATGCTGCGCATCACCATTCAGGAATCGCTTCAGGCCAGCACGTTCAAGCTGGAGGGCAAGCTCACCGGACCTTGGGTGCGTGAACTGGAGCAAACCTGGACGGCTTCTCCGTCCGCCGCGCCGGGCCACGACTTGACCATCGATCTGGCGGACGTTACCTTTATCGACTGCGCCGGCAAGGACCTCCTGGCGCGCATGCACGAAAGCGGCGCCACGCTAGTCGCACGCAGCCCCATGAACCGCTGCATCGTAGATGAAATCGCGCGTGCCGGCAAACATATCTTGATCGCGCTGGCAGTGGCGCTCTCGGCAACCGCCGGCCTTCGCGCGCAGGAAAGCGGCCCGTTACGGCTCAACCTGCGCGACGCCGTGCAGTTGGCGCTGCATCAGAATCCGCAAGTGCAGATCGCCAACTTAAACGTGGCGCAAAGCCAGCAGGACCAGAACATCGCGCGGTCCGCCCTCCTGCCGCAAGCCGGTTTGCAGGTATACGAGCAGGACCGGCGCGTGGCGGTGGCCCCGCTATTCGGACTGCAGCACGTTCCGGGCTTGCCGTTTCCCGGGCACCTCGGTCCCTACGATGTCTTCCAGGCCGGCCCGAATTTTTCCGTCCCGATTTTCGATTTGTCGCTCTGGCGGAAGTGGCAAGCATCCAAGGAGGGCGTGGGGACGTCGCGCGCCCAGGAACAGGGGGTTCACGAACAAATCGCGATGCTGGTGGTCTCGCAGTATCTCGGCAGCCTGCGCGCCTCCGCGGATGTGAAGGCGGCGCAATCCCGCGTGGAACTGGCGCAGGCGCTCTACGATCAGGCCGCCGATATGCAGAAGAGCGGCGTGGGCACCGGTATCGACACCCTGCGCGCCAACGTGGAATTGCAGAACGAGCGGCAGCGGTCGATCGAGGCGCGGACGCAGTTACAAACGTCCCTCTACGGCCTGGCGCAACTTCTGAATGTGGACCCCAAGCGCGAGATTGAGCTGACCGATCAGGTGAGCTTCTTCGACACGCCGGCAATCCAAGTGGATCAGAGCCTGGAGGCAGCCTATGCCAACCGCCCCGAGATGCAGGCGCTGCAGCACGCCCAGCGGCAGGTGGAATTCGAAAAACGGCAAGCCGCGGAAAGCCGCTATCCTACCTTGAGTTTCGATGGCTATTGGGCCGAGCAGGGATTAGCGCCGGCCAGCGCGATCCCCACCTACACTTACGGGGTCAATTTCAATGTGCCGTTGTTTACGGGAGGACGCATCGGCGCGGAGCGCGCGCGCGCCGAGCTGGAACTGCGGAAGGTCTCCGAGCAGGAGCAGGAGCAGCGCAATCAGATCGCGCTGCAAGTGCGCACGGCCATCGCCCAGATGGCTGCCGCGCGTAGCGAAGTGGATGTCGCCAATCAAGCAGTGGGCCTGGCGAACGAAGAGGTGACGCAAGCCCGCGATCGATTCCAGGCCGGCGTGGCCGACAACATCGAGGTGATCAGCGCGCAGGACGCGTTGGCGCGCGCCAACGACAACCAGATTGTGGCGTTGTATCGCTATAACCAGGCGCGGGCCGACCTGGCGCGCGCCACGGGACAAATGGAAGCGGTCTACGCCAAGTAGCCATGAGAGGGGATAGTATGGAAACGCAGACGATGGAAGAGAGGAAACCAGTGGACGAACAGCCTCCCGCGGCCGTGGTTCGCAGGCCGGCGAACCGAACCAGGGTTTTGCTGGTCATCCTGGGCGGGGGCCTGGTCGTAGCGTTGGTGGCGGCGGGGGCCTGGCTGCACTACCGCAATCGCATCTCGAGCGACGATGCGCAGGTAGATGGCGATATCTATCCGATATCCGCCAAGGTCTTCGGCAGCGTGCAGGAGGTGCCGGTGAAAGACAACCAGCCGGTAAAAGCCGGGGACGTGCTCGTGCGCATCGACCCGCGCGATCTCACGGCCAGGGTCGATCAGGAGAAGGCCGCGCTGGCCCTCGCGGAGAGCCAGGCGAAAGCCGCCAACGTCACCGTGCCCATGACCCGCGAGACTACGCACAGCGGCACGTCCGGAGCGTCCGCGGGCCTGAACGCCGCTGATGCGCAGGCGGCGCAGGCGGATGCGGGGGTCGCGCAAGCCACCACGGACGTGGCCGTCGCCCATTCCAATTTAGGGGCCGCGGAAGCCAATAACGAAAAAGCGCAGGCGGACCTGGCGCGCATGCGCCCGCTGGTGGCGAAGGCCGAGATCTCACAGCAGCAATTCGATGCGTACACGGCGGCCGCCAAAGTAGCCGAGGCGCAATTGAAGGCGGCCCAGGATCGGGTGCGGTTCTCGGAGCAGGGAGTCACGACCGCGCGGGCCGTGGCGGAAGCGGCGCGCGCCCGCATCCAGCAGATGCAGGCGCAGGTGGCGCAATCCACGGCTGGCGAGCGGCAGGTGCTGGTGAGCACGGCGCAGGCCGTATCGGCCGCCGCTCGCATTCAGGAAGCTCGCTCGAATCTGGCGGCCGCGGAGTTGAATCTGGGCTATACCATCATCGTGGCGCCCAGCGATGGCGTGGTGACCAAGAAAACGGTTGAGCCCGGCCAGATCGTACAGCCCGGCCAAGCCCTCATGGCGATTATTCCATTGAAGGGCGTCTGGGTGACGGCCAATTTCAAAGAGACGCAGTTGGCGAACGTGTACGCCGGTCAGGCGGCCGAAGTCGACGTGGACATGTACGGCCGCACCATCAAGGGGAGAGTGGATTCCATCGCCGGAGGCACGGGCGCGCGTTTGAGCCTGCTGCCCCCGGAAAATGCCACGGGTAACTACGTGAAGGTCGTCGAGCGGATTCCGGTAAAGATCGTTTTCGACTCGCTGCCGGATGGCGTGATCCTGCGTCCCGGCATGAACGTGGACGCCACCATCCTCACCAAGTAGGCGAGACATTCACCATGGAAAACGCCAATAATACGGGTGTCACTATCAATCCGTGGATTATCGCCTTGACGGTGATGCTGGCGACGTTCATGGAAGTGCTGGATACCAGCGTCGCCAACGTGGCCTTGCCGCATATCGCGGGCAGCCTCTCGTCCTCCGTGGACGAGGCCACCTGGGTGCTGACATCGTACCTGGTTTCGAATGCCATCGTCCTGCCGCTCAGCGGATGGTTCTCCTCCCTGATCGGCCGCAAGCGTTTCTATATGACGTGCGTCGCCTTGTTCACGATCAGCTCCATGTTGTGCGGGCTGGCGCCCAGCCTGACAATCCTGATCCTGTGCCGCATCATGCAAGGCGTCGGCGGCGGCGCGCTGCAGCCCATCTCGCAAGCCATCCTGGTGGAGAGCTTCCCGCGGCATAAGCAGGGCATGGCGATGGCGGTTTATGGCATGGGCGTCGTGGTGGCGCCGGTGATCGGCCCGACCCTGGGCGGCTGGATTACCGACAACTATAGCTGGCGCTGGATCTTCCTGATCAACATTCCGGTCGGCGCGTTGTCGCTGACGCTCACCTCGCTGCTGATTTCGGATCCGGTCTACCTGGTGCGGCGGGCCTGGAAAGGCATGCGGGTGGACTACATGGGGCTGGGTCTTTTGAGCCTGGGTTTGGCCTTCCTCGAGATCACGCTGGACGATGGGCAAAAGAACGACTGGTTCGGATCGAATTTCATTGTGACGACGGCCGTGCTCGCGATCGTCGGGCTGGTCGGGGTGGTGGTCTGGGAACTGCGGCAGAAGGAGCCGGTGGTAGATTTTCGCATGCTGCAAAATCGCAATTTCATGCTCTCCACCGCGACCATGTTTTTATTGGGATTCGTACTGTATGCCAGCACCATGCTGCTGCCGGTTTTCCTGCAAACGCTGCTGGGCTATACGGCCATGCGCAGCGGGCTGGTGCTCTCCCCGGGCGGATTGGTGATCGCATTTTCCATGCCGCTGGTCGGCTTTCTGTTGTCGAAGATCGAAGCCCGCTGGCTGGTTATTTTCGGCCTGTGCCTCTCGGCGTTCGGGCTGTTCAAGATGGCGCATTTCGACCTGGATATCGATTACCGCACGGCCATGATGGCGCGCATCGTGCAGAGCGCGGGTTTGGGATTCCTTTTCGTGCCGATCAATACCATGGCGTTCGCTACCGTGCCGAGGGAGAAAATGGGCAGCGCCACGGGCCTCATCAACCTGGCGCGCAATATCGGCGGCAGCTCGGGGATCGCCATCGTGACCACCATATTGGCGCGCCGCACGCAATTTCACCAGCACCGGCTGGTGGCGCACATGACGCCCTTCGATCCCAGCTATACGCAGGCGCTGGCGGGGACGGCCCACATGTTGGCCACGCAGGGCTCCAGCGCGGCGCAGGCTATGGCCCAGGCGCAGGGCATGATGTATGGCATGCTGCAGCGGCAGTCGTCGATGCTGGCGTTTGTGGATAGCTTCTGGGTGCTGGGGGTCGTCTTTCTGGCGGTGATTCCGTTGATGTTCTTCATCCGCAAAGTGGGGCCGCACAAAGGTCCCATCGTGATGGAGTAGGTTGTCCCAGGCGGCGAGGCATGCTCTACAGCATGAAGCAGCGCGAATCGGCGATGCCGGCGTTTGGGGACGGGTTCTGGGTCCGGGGAATCACTTTCCTGGCCGTTATCCCGCGGATGTTTTTGCTCAAGAAGTTAGGGCCGAACTAAGGGCCCATCGTGGTGGAGTGACCCTACTTCCGGCTGTCTTGAGCCAATAGATACTGGAGGGCCGTGCGGACGGCTCCCTTCAACGGAGGCAGGTCACGCTCCACCATCAGCCAATATGCGCGGGCCGCTGATTCATCGGAATCCGGCGGCCGTCGCCCCGAGCGGTAGACCCGAACACAAAAAGACGCACCACACCCGCCGCCCTTAGTTCCGGCTCATGGCTGCGCAGCCTGGCAATGACGTAATCGCAGTCCATGCTACTGTTGCGAATATCGATCCCTCATCCGATCCCTCATCCGATCCCTCATCCTACCAAACGACCCCGCCATCTGATAGCATGAATGCCGAATGCATCCGCGCACCATATATCAGGTCCTCGAAGAATCCGCGGCACAGTTTGGCGATGCCCCAGCCCTGCGGCAGCCCATCACCAAAAACGGGCAACGCGAGTATCTCACTTACTCGTGGAATCAATACAAAACCGCTGCCCAGGAAATCGCCGCCGGCCTGCGCTCCATCGGCATCCGCAAAGGCGACGTGGTGGCGCTCGATTCGGAGACCCGCCTGGAGTTCTATCTGGCCGATCAGGGCATCCTGGCGGCCGGTAGCATCGCCGCCGCGCTCTACCCCAGCTATCCGGCCGCCGACATTGTCTGCACCATCCAGAGATGCGGGGCCAAGGCCCTGTTCGTGGAAGATCTCAAGACTTTGTACGCCTTGCGCGCGGCCCCGGATATGCCCCGCATACTCCTAACCGGCGAAGCGGAGGGCGCGCTGTCGCTCGACCAGTTACGCGCGCGCGGACGCCTGGCCCTGGCGGAAGACGCGGACTATATGGCCCGCCTGAAGGCCGAAGTCACGCCCCCCGATCCCGCCATTCTTTATCTCACTTCCGGCGCCACCGGGGAACCCAAAATGGCCATGGTCACGCACGCCGCCGTGGTCGCCAACATGGACATGGCGCCCGTGCGCTGGCCTATCGGACCGAAAGATTCCACGGTCGCGTTCCTGCCTTCGGCGCACATCGCGCAGCGCGTTGTCATGGAAATGCTCACGTTGCGCCAGGGCACTCCGGTGAACTTCGCGGAGAGCCTGCTCAAACTGCCGCAGGAGATCCGGACCGTGCAGCCCACGATGATGCTGGCGCCACCGCGCATGTGGGAGCGTATCTACTCGACCATCTGCACCGAACTGCGTAAGCGTCCGGCCGTGGCCCGCAAGGCGTTCTATGGCGCGTTGGGCATGGCGCTGGCCGCCGCCAACTACAAGCACCAGGGAAAACCTGTGCCCGCCCGCATCCGCCTTCCGCTGAAGGTTGCCGACAAGCTCTTCTTTTCCAAAGTGCGGGAGCGGCTCGGCGGACGCCTGGTCCTGGCGTGTTCCGGCGCGGCGCCCCTAAGCAAGGAACTGGCCGAATTCTATGAGGCGATCGGGATGCCCCTGATCGAAGGCTACGGGCTGACGGAAGGAGGCGTCGCCACGCTGAATCCACTCGATCAGCCCAAGGCCGGCAGCATCGGCACGGCTCTGCCCGGCGTCGAATTGCGCATCGCCGAACAGGACAGCGAGTTGCTCATGAAGAGCCCCTGCCTGTTTTCCGGCTATGTGGGCGATCCCGAAACCACCGCCGAAGTGCTACGCGATGGCTGGCTGCACACCGGCGACATTGCGTTTATCGACGATGAGGGTTTCGTTTTCATTACCGGCCGCAAGAAGGAACTGATCGTCTCCTCCACCGGCAAGAAGATCCATCCCTCGCGCGTGGAAAGCCTGTTTAAGTTCGAGCCGCTCATCAGCCAGATCATGCTGGTCGGCGACCGTCTGCCGTTCCTTACAGCGCTGTTCACCATCAATCCCGCAATCGCCGAAACGCTGAAAGGGATGGATGCGTTGAAGGGCCACACCACCGCCGAGATGGCTGCCGCCGAGCCCGTACAGAAAGAGATCCAGAAGGTGGTGTCGCGGGTGAACAAGCAACTGGCGCCTTTCGAGCAGATCCGCCGCTACCGCGTGCTGGGCCGCGATTTCAGCATCGAAGACGGAGAGTTGACGGCCACCATGAAAGTGCGCCGCGCGCGCGTGATGGAGAACTTCAAGGAGAGCATCGAAGAATTATACGCCGGCAAGGAAATGTAAATCCTTGGGCGGCGGGATCTATCGCGCGCGGCGTTTTGGCGCCGTACCGTCCTCATTTAAAAAACCGCCTGGAACACCCTGCCCATGGAGGGCTGCCGCTGATAGTACGCTCTGGTCGTGCCGTAGAGTTTGCCGCCGCTTTCGATCAGACTATCGGGCGTATCCACGGTGAAGTTCCAGACCGTGGTTTGGCTCCAAAAGCCACCGCCGGCCGTGGGCGGCTTTAATGCGAAGATCGAGCCGTTCCCCTTCGGACCAGACTCAGTCAGGCCGAGTAGTTCGCCGCCGTTGAGCGCTACCAGGAGCAGTGGGACGTAACCCTGCGAACCGTCAAACGCCTCAATTACCGCATAGGTCCAAGCGCCGCCCGCGGCCGTTGGCGGCGTCAAGCTGTACACCACACCGCAACCAAGACCCGCATAGGGCGCGCAAGAGAGGTCTCCTCCGTCGGAGGTACCGCCATAGAGTGTTCCATTGGGGCCGGACACAAGATTGGTGCTTGGGTAGTAACCGTTGGCCGGATCCGCATAGGCGAAACCGTAGAGGAGTTCCTCGCTCCATGCTCCGCCCGCGGATTTTGGGGGCTTTAACTGGAACACTGCGCCATCTCCCGCCGGCCCGCCTCTTTCGGTGGCGCCATATAACGCGCCATCCTTGCCTAAGATGACACCATTCATCGGATTCGTCGCGTCCGTGCCACCCTGGAAGCTATACAGCACCCGATAACTCCAAGCGCCGCCGGCGCCGGGCGGTGTCAACCGAAAGACGACGCCACAGCCCTGTCCGCTGCAAGGCGCGCCACCGCCAGGCGCCGCGCCGTACAGCGCACCGTTCTTGTCTATCGCCAAAGCGCCGTACGCACCGCCGCCATCGGCAGCGCCCGTGAAGGCGTATAGCACATTCTCGGTCCATCCATCGCCGGATTCCGCGGATGGAGGCGTCAACTGGAACACTACGCCGCAACCGGTGGAACATACCGCGGTCGGAGTCCCACCCATAGCCGATCCGTAGAGGTTGCCTTGCCCATCCATTGTCAGGCCGGGGTTAGGAATCGTGCCGCCCGCACCACCCGTAAAAGTGTAGATCGCGGTCTCGGTCCACACGCCGCCGGTTTCGGCAGGCGGCGTTAGATGGAACACCT
>Ga0187871_10003614_pt1 | contig 11918 bp, 8 predicted proteins | sample June2016WEW_16_1_FD_132988 | JGI IMG/M metagenome (GOLD analysis project Ga0187871, IMG submission 132988) | Peatland microbial communities from SPRUCE experiment site at the Marcell Experimental Forest, Minnesota, USA - June2016WEW_16_10 | ecosystem: Environmental > Terrestrial > Soil >... | reverse complement strand
GATTGAGATCATCAATACGGACGCGGAAGGCCGCCTCGTCCTGGCGGATGGCCTGTTCTACGCGCGCCAACTCGGCTGCACTCATCTGGTGGATGCGGCGACGCTTACGGGTGCGGTCGTGGTCGCGCTCGGCTACGCGAATGCGGGGATCTTCGCCAACGATGACGCCATGTACGAGCGCTTCCACAAGGCGAATGAAGAAGCGGGAGAAAAAATGTGGCGGCTGCCGCTCGATGACGAATACAAAGAGAACATCAAGTCGAGCATCGCCGACATCGTGAACTCCGGCGGGCGCTGGGGAGGCGCGATCAATGCGGCTATGTTCCTGAAAGAGTTCGCCGAAGACACGCCGTGGATTCACCTCGACATCGCGGGCACGGCCTGGATGGAAGATCAGAAGCCCTGGATTGCGAAGGGTCCTTCGGGAATCGCGCTGCGCAGTCTGGTTGAGTTCGTGAAGGGCTTCGCGAGTTAGAACGAACGCTTGGCCACGGATTTTCACGGATTTCCATGGATCAAGCAACAAGAGATCTTTTATAAGTTAGTATCCGTGAAGTCCGTGCTGATCCGTGGCTAAGGTTCCTCACTCTGGAGATGATCCCATGAAAATTCTGATGGTGGTTGGCGTCGTGGTGCTGGCGCTGGGAATCGTTTCGTTCTTCGTTCCCTTTCCGCATTCCGAACATCACGGAGTGAGCATTGGAGACGCGCATGTGGGCATTACCACACACGACGACGAGAAGGTTTCGCCGGTCGTGAGCATAGTTCTGATCGCCGCTGGTGCTGGCCTGATGATCGCCGGCAGGAAGAGCTAGCTGGTGGACAGAAATCGGCCGCGATGCGCGGCGGTTTGCCCAACGGGTAGTCTGGAAGAAGTGTCCCCCACAGCGGCTAAAGCCGCGATTGAATTTAGGCGCTTACGACGCGGCTGAAGCCGGGCCTTTTTCAAAACGAATTCAAACTCGTCCACTAGGCAAGGAATCAACAGGTCAGACTCAAACTCATAGTCCGAATCTCTCGGCGGCGCGCGCCTTGGCTTTTGCGGCTTCCTCTTCGCGGTTCTTCGGCGGCGCTGTGGTCTCGAGCGAATGGAGAAGACGAGCCGACACGGCGGCGATTTCGTCGACTGCCTCCAGGAATGAAGCTTCGTTGGCCTTCGATGGCTTGTTGAAACCGCTGATCTTCCTCACAAATTGCAGAGAAGCAGCTCGCACCTCTTCGGCATTGACCGGCGGATCGAAGTTGAAAAGGGTTTTGATATTTCTGCACATATCAGTGTGACCTCCGCACTTCTGGCGGCGCGGCTGAAGCCGCTGCCCGTTCAAAACGATCCACCGGACAGCTTCTAGTTTGGCATATTCGGCGAATACGGAAAAACAGCTTCAAAACAGCCGCCCAATGGAAAAGTTTACACGCGACTGTCCCGTGGGGCTCACGCTGGTGGCCAGAGCGATGGGTCCGACGATGGTTTCCGCGATTACGCCGAGATTGAACGTACCGCGAACAACTACCGCCCCGGGATCATTGAAGGCGCTGCCAGCCTCGTACCATCCTCCCCAGTAAATTTTTCCTCCAACGAACTGCGGCAAGTGGTAAAGCTCGCGCCGGAATCCGAGCGAGGAGTAGACGTAGTTGTTGCCGACAAATTCCTGCGGAAGGTAGGCCCCGAGGTGGAAGGCTCCGCCGAGGGTAAAGACCTGGAACGGGCCCGCGGTACCGTGGAAAGTGCTTCCTCCCGACACGACAAAGAAGAGCGAAGTCTTCGGCCCTGTCGGAATAAACGTGGACGTCTGTACGTCGAGTTGATCGACGGAATGAGCCAGGCCCGGACTCTGCAAGACACGCGAAAGGCTGGCAACGATGCGCGTGCCGCGGCCGGGAACTGAAGGATTATCCTGGCCGTCCCACACGTAGCGGGCGCGGAACTCTCCTGTGCTGCCGCTGACTGTGGGCAGCCCGGCGCTGCCAATCAAGGGCGCGAGTCTACCGCTGTAAATCTGGTAGCCAACGCGAAGCTCGCTGCGCTCGCCAGTGTTAATGCCTAAATCGAAACCGCCGCCAGCTCTTTCGTCCCCGAAGACGGCGACCCGGGTCTCGCCGGAAAATTCGTTGCGCGGCAGCTTGGAAGCGAATGCGTAGGGCGCCACGAAGAGGTGAGTGTTGCCGAGCGGCTGGTAGAACTCCGAGGCGGCGAGGTTGCTCGAGCCGAGCAGAAGATCGTTACGCCACTCGCCGCCGTGATGTTCGACGTCCATAAAAGTGATGCGAGTCCCAGCGGAAAAATCGAAGGCCGCAACTCCAGAGCCATCGACGTTGACCGCCAGGTCCACGAACGGAGGACCGTAGGTCTTTTCATGCGCGGTCACTCGCAGCGCGGGAACGCCATCCTGGGTAAAGCCTTCGTAGCCGAGGCGATCGAATTGGCCTCGACCCGCGATGCGTGTCAGTTGGGCTTCGAGTTTCGTGAGATCAAGCGGGCCGTGTGCGTTTGACTTCAGAGTTTGTTCGATGCGGCGGTTTGTGTCGGAGTCTCCTCCTTCGACTTCGACTGATTGGATTTGCCCGGGTTGAGTTCGCTTGCGAGCGGAACGGGCCGCGAGGTATTGCTGCCACTCCGCATCGTCTTTAATCGCAAGTGGCAGCAATGCGGCGGCTTGACTCGCGGCGCTCTGGTAACCGAGACGAATAATATCCTGAAGGCGATCGTAGTCGTCCATCGAGAAACTGCCCGTGTCGACAGTGATGGTGGCGTTGGCCAGAGCGAGGGAGCGGCGCTCATTCTGGAGAAGCATTACGTCGAGTGCGCGGGAAAGCACGCCAGTCAGGCTTTCGAGTTGTGCGCGTTCCCCGAGCGGTTGGCGGAGATAGACCGCAATGACGGTGTCGGCGTCCATTTCGCGGGCCACCTCGACGGGAATGTTTTCGACCATGCCGCCATCGGCAAGGACGCGGCCCTTGATTTCAACCGGGGTGAAGACGCCTGGAATCGCAATGCTGGCGCGCAAGGCCTGGGACAGCGAGCCATCATGCAGCACGACCCGGTCTCCGGTGAGCATGTCGGTAGCGACGCAGCGGAACGGGATCGGTAAGTCGTCAAAGCTGGTGATGCCGGACTCGGGGAAAGCGATGCGGTCGAGCAGCAAGCCGATGCCCTGGCCGGGATTGAAACCGTTCGGTCCGCTCAGGGTGTGTTTCAGGCCGAGTGCGAACTCGATCTGGTAGTCACGGCGATCCTGTTTACGCCGGTAGCTTAGCTCGCGGTAAGAAGGTTCGGACTGCATCACTTCATCCCAGTCAATGCCTTCGGCAAATTTTTGAATTTCCGCAGGCGACATGCCGGAGGCGTACATGGCGGCAATGATGCTGCCCATGCTGGTGCCGGCAATGCGATCGACCGGAATGTGATTTTGCTCAAGCCACTGGATGACTCCGATTTCGGCGAGGCCGAGCGCTCCGCCCCCGCTGAGCGCGAGACCGATGCGGGGGCGACGAGACAGCTGCGCGGCAGAGGTTGGTGGTTCTGTCGACTCATCTGTTGACCGATCTTGGGCAGGCGCCAGAGCGACGATCAGCGGTAGCAGTAAAAAGAAAGCAAGCCGCGTGGGGCGGACTCGGCAATTGGGCAACGAAGACATGTTCATCCCTCCGGAGGAGAGCCAGCTTAAAAAAACTCACATTAGCAGGTTTTGGTGGAGATTGAGGATTGGCGCCTACATGACGGGCGGCACGGTGATGCCCATGATCTCTAGAACGCGAATCAGTTCGCGGCGAACTACGGCAACCATGGCCAGCAGGAATTGTTTGCGCTTCTCATCTGGTTCGCTCAGGATGGGATGGCGGTGGTAAAAGGCGTTGAAGAGTTGCGCGAGTTGGAAGGCGTGCTTGGCGAGGTAGGCCGGTTCCGTGGTCGCGATGCATTGGTCGACGATGTAGGACGTTTTCGCCGACGATAGCCAGAGCTCCCAAAATTCATCCGCGTTGTCGCTTGTCAGAAATTTGTTTAGATCCTCAACGGATATTTTGGCGGCAATCTCTCTGCAGAAAGCGTCGGGATCCGAGGCCGCCTTTTTGAAGATGCTGGTGGCGCGGACTACGGCGTACTGCGCGTAAGGTCCAGTTTCGCCTTCGAAGCTCAGCGCTTCTTTGAAGTCGAAGGCGATCACCGATTGCTTGGTGAACTTCAGCATGAAGTAACGCAGGGCGCCGATGGCGATTTGTGTGGCGATGGAAAGGCGCTCGGCATCGGCGAGTTGGGGATGGCGGGAGTCGACTTCGTTCTTGGCGGAGGCGATTAACTGGTCGAGCAGATCGTCGGCTTTGACGCCGAAACCCTTGCGTCCTGAGACTTCGATGTAGGAGCGCGCCTTATCTTCTTCGCTCAATGTATAGCCGAGTTCGGCGGCGCAGCGCGGCGTGAGTGCGACCATCTCGTAGGAAAAGTGCGTGTAGTGATCGGCGGCTTCGTTGTGGCCAAGGCCGCGCAGGGCTTCGATTACGGTGTTCTGCGCTTCGGACTGGCGGGCATCGATCACATTGTAGATTTCTGCGACGTCGCCGAAGTGGGGATGATCTTTCTCGCCTTGCATGGCGGAGATCCAGCACTCGTGCTGATTGGGATAACGGTAGAACTTGCGATAGGCAAAATCGCGGCCTAGGAGGCCGAACTTCCACATGTGGTAGGCGATGTCTTTGCCGACGTAGCCGACCGTGCCGTTGGAGCGGACTATTACTTTCTGGTCTTCTTCGGAGATTTCTGAGGGACGAATGTCGACGCCGGGCTTCGGCGGGATGGCTACCAGGAGATCATCGAGGCCGCTGTCGCCGATTATGTCCGATCCGTTCGCTTTCTTTTTAGCGTCGGCAGTCGCGGGCGAGTCGCCCGCGGCCACACGGTCCGTGCCCGTTCCCGCGCGGCGCATGATCCAGCAGCCTTTGTTCTTGCCCGCGTTTTCGTACGTGAGCACGCCTGCTTCTTTCAGCTTGACGAAGGCTGCGTCCCAGAAATGCAGGTGCAGGATTTCGCTCTCGCGGGGAAGGAAATCGTATTCGATGTCGAGACGGTCCATGGTCTCGAGATGGCGGCGCAGGACGGCGGTCGAAATCAGTTCCGCGATCGCTGAGGTTTCGCTGGCCTCATCTTCTATGGCGTGAAGGGTTTCGCGTCGCGCCTGCAGATTTTCTTTGTCCTCGGCATACCACTGCGAGACGCGGGCGTAGAGATCCCAGCAGTAGTAGTCGAAGCGGGGCTGGCCGGCGAGGGCTGCGATTTCAGCTCGCGTCTTTTTCTCGATGTGTGTAAACCCTACGACCACGTCGGCGACCTGCACGCCGGTGTTGTCGATGTAGTTCTGCACGTCGACCTCGCGGCCCGCGTAACGCAGCAGGCGGACGAACGTGTCGCCTAGAATTGCGTTGCGCAGGTGGCCGATGTGGGCGGCTTTGTTGGGATTGATGCTGGTGTGCTCGACAAGAATCTTTCCCGGGGGAATTTCAGCGGCCGGCTTGCGGTCGGCGCACAACGCGGCAGCCATCCAGGTCCGATCAATTTTGACATTCAGGTAGCCCGGAGGCGCGACTTGCATTCCGGCTATGCCTTCGATCGGGCCGATCTCGGCGCGGACGACTTCGGCAATCTTGAGCGGGGCGGCGCGCAACGGTTTGGCAAAGGGAAAAAGCGGAATGGCAAAGTCTCCAAGTTCGACTTTTGGAGGCTGTTCGATGACCACGCTGGGCAGAGCGGAATCCGGATAGCGCCGGCGGAGAAACTCCGCGATGCTCTGCGCCAAAGCGTGTTCGAGATGACGATACAAGGCTTCCCTGCTTCCCTTTGAGGTGTTTAAGGAAACAGCGATTTTAGCAGAGCGCACGGAGCACGCTGGTTTGACGCAAGATGCACGCTTCCCTATGATGAAAAATCAGTCGTTATCGGTCGTTGGCCGTTAGTCGTTGGTCGTTTCGCGCTTTTTATGCGCCGCGCACAGTCGCGTACCGGCCAATGACCAACGACTAACGGCCAACGACGCCTTTCTATGCGCATCGCCTACCTTGAGTGTTTTTCCGGCATCAGCGGCGACATGTTTCAGGGCGCGCTGGTGGATGCTGGAGTTTCGCCTCGGGTGCTGGAAGAGGCCGTGGCGGCGCTTGGAATTGGGGCGCGACTGGAGATTTCCCGGGTCATGCGCAGCGGGATTTCGGCTACGAAGGTGGATGTTTTGGTGGGTGGGCAGAAGGATTTGCCGCGGGAGGAGTACTGGGCGCAGAAGCAGGAGCACAAACCTGACCATCCCGGGCATTCACATTCCCATCCTGGTGAGACGCGGACAGGAGTGTCCGCGCCACTCGAGCATTCACACGAGCATGGTCGGGGGCTTGGTGAGATTCGGAAGATTATTTCTGCGGCCTCGATTTCTGCGGGGGCACGAAAAACTGCTATTTCCATCTTCGAGGCTTTGGGGCGCGCGGAGGCTAAGATTCACGATACTTCCGTCGAGCGCGTGCACTTCCACGAAGTTGGTGCGGTGGATGCGATGGTAGATATCGTGTGCGCGGCCGTGGGCGCTGAAGCGCTGGGAGTAGATGAGATTATCTGCTCACCTATGAACGTCGGCGGCGGCACGGTGAAGTGCGCGCATGGAACGTTTCCGATTCCGGCTCCGGCGACGGTGGAACTGCTGAAAGACGCTCCTGTATATTCTTCCGGCTTGCAGGCGGAGCTGGTCACGCCGACGGGCGCGGCGATTGTGAAGACACTGGCTTCACGCTTCGCGGCGTTTCCCGAGATGAAGATCGAGAAGTCAGGCTATGGCGCGGGATCGCGGGATTTTCCGGGGCATCCAAATGTGGTGCGGCTGACGGTTGGAGAAACGGCCGCGACTGCTCTGGCTGCGAAGACCGCGTCAGAAACGATTACGGTGCTGGAGGCGAATCTCGACGATTTGAATCCGCAAGTTTTTGGTTATGTGATGGACCGGCTGTTCGAGGAAGCCGCGCTGGATGCTTTTGTGGTGCCGGTGCAGATGAAGAAGAATCGTCCGGGGATGCTGCTGACTGTGTTGTGCAAGCCTGAGGACGCGAGCCGGTTGACGCAGCTCGTCTTTTCCGAAACTACCACGCTGGGCGTGCGGCGTCGCGATGAGATGCGGCAGACTCTGGCGCGCCGGTGGGAGAATGTGCGCACGCCGTGGGGCGAGGTTCGAATCAAGATCGCCAGCATGAATGGGACGGTCACCAATTACGCTCCGGAGTATGAGGATTGCCGGCGGATCGCGGCGGAGCATCATGTGCCGCTCAAGACCGTGATTTCAGAAGCGGCGCGTGCTTATCTTGGAGATCAAAAGCTTTAACCACAGGGAACACGGGGGTTCACGGGGTAGATCTAAATCCTATGAGCAGGAAGTTTTACATCACGACGCCGATTTATTACGTCAATGCGCGGCCGCACATCGGGCACGCCTATACGACGATTGCCTGCGACACGATTGCGCGGCGGCAGCGGTTGCTGGGCGCGGACACGTTTTTTCTCACCGGCACGGATGAACACGGGCAGAAGATTGAGCGCGCGGCGCAGGCCGCGAGCAAGACTCCGCAGCAGTATGCGGATGAGATTTCGGCGGAGTTCCGGCGGTTGTGGAAGCGGATGGGGATCTCGAACGACGATTTTATCCGCACCACGGAGGACCGGCACAAGAAGCGCGTGCAGGAACTTTTCCGGCGCATTCGCGACAACGGCTACATCTACAAGGGCACTTACACCGGGCAGTATTGCGTTTCGGATGAGCTTTATGTCGATGGTGCGCAGCCCGGCGATCCCTGCCCCACTTGCGGGCGCATTACGGAGACCGTGAAGGAAGAGAACTATTTTTTTAAGCTGTCGACCTTTCAGGACAAGCTGCTGGCGCTGTATGCGAATCCGGAATTTATTTTCCCTGAGGGACGGCGCAACGAAGTAATTTCGTTTGTACGTTCCGGGCTGCGCGACCTTTCAATCAGCCGGTCAACTTTTACGTGGGGTATCCCGGTGCCCGACGATCCCAAGCACGTGATTTATGTCTGGCTGGATGCGCTGGCGAACTACATCACTGCGATCGGCTACGGATCTTCACATGCCGGGGCGCAGGAGGCCTTTAAGAAATTCTGGCCCGCGGATGTACAGATGATTGGGAAGGAGATTGTCCGCTTCCATTGCGTCTACTGGCCGGCGTTTCTGATGGCGGCGGGTCTGCCGGTGCCGAAAGCGATTGTGGCGCATGGTTGGCTGTTGTTTGAAGAGAGCAAGATGTCGAAGTCGCGCGGGAACATTGTGCGAACGGAGACAATTCTCGACGTGCTGGGCGCGGACGCGCTGCGCTACTTTTTGTTGCGGGAAGTTGTGTTCGGACAGGATGGATCATTTTCGTTCGATGCGCTGGTGCAGCGCTATAACTCCGACCTGGCGAATGGGCTGGGGAATCTGGCCAGCCGCACGCTGACCATGATCAACCGTTATTTCAAAGGTGAGGTGCCGTATCCCTCGCATGGGGCATCGAAAACCGCGGCGGACGATGCCATCGCCGAAGTGGCGCGAAAAACCATTCGCGAATTCGGGACTTTGTTTGATCAGTTCCAGTTTTCGCGCGCGCTTGAAGCGGCTTGGGTGCTGGTTGCTGCGGTCGACAAGTACATCGTCGAAAACGAGCCGTGGGCGCTGGGCGAGAAGCAGGATGAGGACAGCCGCTCGCGTTTGGCAACCGTGCTTTATACCGCGGTGGAGGCGTTACGAATTACGACGGCGCTGGCGCATCCGGTAATGCCGGAGGCGACGGCGAAGATCTGGACGCAGATGGGGTTGGGAGACATTAAGAAACTTGCTCTCAGCGAACTGGCTTGGGGACAGCTGCCTTTGGGCACCAAGCTGGGCGAAGTGCAGCCTGTGTTTCCACGCGCCGACAAGAGCGCCATTGAAAGGATGCAGAAGATGGAAGAGGAGCAGAGAAGTACGCCGGTGGCTGAGGCTGTGCCAGCCACTGCGACTGTGCCGACACCGACGAACTCGCCGCAAGCGGCTGCGGCGGCAGTTTCAGCGCCGACTCCAACGGCGAACGAAAAGATTTCGATCGATGATTTCGCCAAGATCGAGCTGCGCGTCGGCGTGGTGAAGGTCGCGGAAAGAGTGCCTAAGGCAGATAAGCTTCTGCGGCTGGAGGTGGATATTGGAACTGAAGTACGGCAGGTGCTCGCGGGGATCGCCGAAGCGTATGCGCCGGAGACTTTGGTAGGTCGGAAAGTGGTGATCGTGGCGAATCTCGCGCCGAGGAAGCTGCGCGGGATGGAGTCGAATGGGATGATCGTGGCGGCTTCGCTCGAGGATGGGAAGCCTGTGCTGGCGGGGTTCTTGGAGGATGTGCCGGTGGGGGCTAGGTTGAAATAGGGAGCAAGGTGCAGTTGTCAGGGAGAGAAAGTCAAAAGCCAGCCGAGCTTTGCTCGGCATGGACGGGCAAAAGTGCCCGTCCCCACACGGGCAATGCCAACGACCATGTTTGTAGATTCTCACGCGCATCTTGATGGCGAACGATTTGATTCGGACCGCGAGCAGGTGATTGAACGGGCGCGGGGGGCCGGGGTGCAGGCGATCGTCGCTATCGGCAACGGCGACGGGCCTGCGCAGGTAGATTGTGGAATTCGATTGGCCGAGAAGTACGATTTCATTTATGCGACGCTGGGCATTCATCCCCACGAGGCCCGACTGGCCGATGAGGCCGCTTATCAAAACATGGAACGGCTGGCGAAGCATCCCAAAGTGATCGCGTGGGGCGAGATTGGCTTGGATTATTTTTACGACCACTCGCCGCGCGACGTGCAAAGAGAAGTCTTCGTGCGGCAAATGGAACGGGCGGCGGCGGCGAAGCTGCCGATTGTCATTCACTGCCGTCCGTCGGAAGCGAGCGACGATGCGTGGGAAGATTGCCTCGGGCTGATTAACTCTCGGTGGGCAGCCAGTGGGCTGGGAGGAATTCTGCACTGTTTCACCGGAACCTGGCCGCAGGCAAAGAGAGCGCTCGATATGGGTTTCATGATTTCGTTTGCCGGCAATGTGACCTTTCCCAAGGCGCAGTCGATTCGCGACGCGGCGCTCGAAGTTCCCCTGGATCGGATGCTGATTGAGACCGACTCGCCCTACCTGGCGCCGGTGCCGCATCGGGGAAAGCGAAACGAGCCGGCCTTCGTAACCGAAACAGCGCGGAAGCTGGGCGAGTTGCGCGGGTTGACGGCGGAGGAAGTGGGGCGGCAGACGACGCGCAACTTCTACAATTTTTTCAAATTGGCTGAAACGGCTGAAAGCAAAGTTTCGGCAGTTTAACCCTGCTCCCGAAAGAGATTTTCTGTTAACCTCACAGTCATATTCCATCATTTCAGAAAGAATTGAAATCCGATGCCGGACAACACTTTTGACATCGTGAGCAAGGTCGATCTGCAGGAGGTATCGAATGCCATCCAGCAGGCGTTGAAGGAAGTCCACACACGCTTCGACTTGAAGGATTCGAAGTCGAATATCGAACTGGAAAAAGACGCAATCGTGCTGCACTCCGCCGACGAGTACAAACTGAAGGCGGTGAACGATATTCTTCAGCAAAAGCTGGTCAAGCGCGGGGTCTCGTTAAAGGGACTGACTTACGGTGCGGTTGAAGCGGCGGCCGGCGGAACGGCGAAGCGCAAGGTCACGATGCAGCAGGGGATCGCCATCGAAAAGGCGCGTGAGATCGTGAAGCTGGTTAAGGATTCGAAAAAGAAAGCGCAAGCCTCGATTCAGGGTGACCTGGTGCGCATCAGCAGTAAAGACCGCGACACGTTGCAGGAAGTCATCGCCATGCTGCGCGGGCACGATTTCGGGATCGATTTGCAGTTTACTAATTACAGAACCAACTAAGATCAAACTCTTAACCACAGAGGGCACTGGGGAGCACAGAGGATTGAGCGCACCGGCCACTATTAACGGGAAAGAAGTTTTCGACCTGCTGCACGATGACCTCGCGGCTCTCGAGGACGAGTTCGGGCAGGATACTGTTTCGGGCGTCCAGGCGATTACTGAGATCGGGGAACATCTGCGGGCCGGCGGCGGGAAACGCATCCGTCCCGCGCTGCTTTTTCTTTCTTCCAAGCTGTTCGATTACCAGGGGCGTGGAGCGGTGCGTTTGGGCGCCGTGGTCGAGATCATCCATACTGCCACGCTGGTGCACGACGATATTATCGACGAGGCCAAGACGCGCCGTGGCCGGCCCGCCGCCAATACCCAGTGGGGCAACTCGAAGTGCGTGCTGGCGGGAGACTGGCTTTACATGCAGGCTTTCAAAGTTGCAGTGCAGGAGCGCAACTTCCGCATTCTCGACACGCTGATTGAACTGACGCAGCAGATGGTTGAGGGTGAACTGCTGCAAATGGAAAAGCTGGGGAAGCTGATTACTTTGGACGAGCATTTCGATCTGATCTATCGCAGGACGGCTTGCCTGTTTTCGGTTTGCATGCGGCTGGGGGCGATTCTTGGCGGAGCAACGGCTGCGCAGGAGGAAGCTCTGGGCCGGTACGGGCACGACCTCGGCATGGCGTTTCAGATTGTGGACGATGTGCTTGACCTGACCGCCTCGGAAGATGTTCTGGGCAAGCCGGTGGCGAGCGACCTGCGCGAAGGCAAAGTCACCATGGCGGTGATCCACGCGCTCGAGCGCTGCACGGCCGAGGAGCGAGCCAGCATCGAAACCATTTTGCGCGACCGGGCCTTCAACGGCGTGACCCACGCGCAGATCATGGAAGTCCTCCAGCGCTATGGATCGCTGGAGGCGGCGGCCGATCGCGCCGCACAGTATGCGGAGTCTGCGCGGAAGGCGATCTGCACCTTCCCGGATTCCGAGATCAAGCGGGCGCTGCTGTGGGCGCCGGAGTTTGTG
>Ga0187871_10003613_pt1 | contig 11922 bp, 9 predicted proteins | sample June2016WEW_16_1_FD_132988 | JGI IMG/M metagenome (GOLD analysis project Ga0187871, IMG submission 132988) | Peatland microbial communities from SPRUCE experiment site at the Marcell Experimental Forest, Minnesota, USA - June2016WEW_16_10 | ecosystem: Environmental > Terrestrial > Soil >... | reverse complement strand
GGGCCAAGGGCCAGGGCCAGGGCCAAGGGCCAGGGCAGGGCCAGGGCCAAGGGCCAGGGCAGGGCCAGAGCCAAGGGCCAGGGCAGGGCCAGAGCCAAGGGCCAGGGCAGGGCCAGAGCAGGGCCAGAGCCAAGGGCCAGGGCAGGGCCAGAGCCAAGGGCCAGGGCAGGGCCAGAGCCAAGGGCCAGGCCAGGGCCAAGGGCCAGGCTAGGGCATGGCCAGGGCCAAGGGGCAGGGCTTCCCAGCGGGAAATCCTCGGCCGGAACTCAATGGGAAATCAAGCGCCGGATCTCAGCACAGCACGCATGCGGGATATCAGATACTGCACCTATTGCCGCGGGCGTGATACTTTCCGCTTTGTGCTCAGAAGTCACACAGCGAGAAGCTCGATCTGATTGTCGATGCACCGGTACAGGTCGCGTTGCGACGTTTCAGAAAGGGCTATTTACGCCATGGGAAGGCCTGCCATAAGCTCAGCGCGGCCGTGTTTAGCCGAAACGCGCCCGCGCCCGCTGCCCGGACTACCTGGCTGGACCGGCTGCTGCAACGGTGGCGGGTCCGGATGGCCCTGCGTGAGCTGCCGCCGGTCAGCGAGCTGCTGGACATCGGCACCCACGACGGGACGATGCTCCGCCGGACCAAGGCCCGCGGAATCGGCATCGACCCCGAACTGGCCGGGACCCCCGCGCTGCCCGGGGTCACCTTCATCAGGGGATTCTTCCCCGTCGACCTGCCCGCCCTGGCCGACGGCACGTTCGGCGCCGCCACCGCCCTGGCCGTCGTGGAACACGTACCCGAAACCGAACTCGCCACCTGGGCCAAGGTCCTGGCCCAGCTGATGACCCCCCGCGCCGTACTGGTCCTCACCGTCCCCGCCCCGGCCGTCGACCAGCTGCTGCACGCCCTGATCCGGCTGCGCCTGATCAGCGGGATCGAAGCCCACCAGCACCACGGATTCAAGCCCGCCGACCTGGACACCATCTTCACCGCCCCACTCTGGCGGCGCCGCAAGCACCGCCGCTTCCAGCTCGGCCTGAACCACCTCTACGTCTTCGAACGCCTGCCGAACTGACCTCAGGCCATGGCCGGCTCGGCCAGTGACGCAGCAGGGTCGAGCTGCGCGATAGCCGAGCGCAGCAAGGCGGGCAATGCGGCCTGGTTGTGCCGGTTGTAGAGCGGGCCTGCGGCGTCGGTCAGGAGCACCTCCGCCGCGGCGACCCCGCGGGCCGCCACCGGGAGCGGCGCCCGCAAGCGGGCCACCATCTCGCAGATGTCCGGCTCGGCCGCGAGGATCCGGTCCCGGCACAGCAGTGTCCTGGCCAGGCCCGGCGCAGCGGGGCACCGGGCCGCGGCCAGCAGGCGTTCCCAGTTCCGGGCCAGCGCCCGGCGCCTGCCGAGGCAGACGAGGGCGAGGGCCCGGGCAGCCAGCAGCTGACCTGACTCGGGCAGCCGCCCGGCGGCCAGCTGATGGTCGAGCAACGGACCGAATACGTGCGCCAGGAGCCGGTCCGTGAACCGGCGCGGGCGCGCGGCGAGCGGCCCTGACCCGTGCGACTCCCGCACCACCAGGGTGGCTGACCGTGCGCACCGCGGATCCGGGCGGCTCTGGTCCGGATGGCGCGTCACGTCGATGCTTCGCATCCTTCCATCGTCGGACCGGACCCCGATCGGTGAAAGTGGCATCATTGACAGTGTGCGCGACAAAGCTGCCATGATTCCGCGGCGCTCACCGGGCCCGCCGGCGCCACGTCCGCACATGGTCGCGCTCGTCGTCTACGACGGGGTGTCCCCGTTCGAGGTGGGGGTGATCTGCGATATTTTCGGCGGCGACTATGCCGGGGATTTCGGGGTGCCCTGGTACCGCCTGACCGTCTGCGGCCGCGAGGCTTCGGTAACGTTGGACGCCGGCTTTCAGATGCAGGTCCCGCACGGCCTGGAAGCGCTGCAAACCGCGGACACCGTGGTTGTCCTGCCCACCGCGCAGCCCGGACGGGTGCCGGCCGAGGTACTCGAGGCGCTGCGCGCGGGCCGGGGGCGAGGCTGCCGCCTGCTGTCGCTGTGCACGGGCGCGTTCGTCCTGGCCGCGGCGGGCATCCTGGACGGGCATCCGGCCACGACGCACTGGTCGGAGTGCGCCGAGCTGGCCCGCCGCTATCCGCGGGTGTCAGTCGACCCCGGGGTGCTCTACGTCGACGACGGAGACCTGCTGACCTCGGCGGGCAGCGCCGCCAGCCTGGACCTGTGCCTGCATGTCGTGCAGCGCGACTACGGCACTGAGATCGCCAGCCGGCTCGCCCGTGACCTCGTGGTGCCGCTGCACCGCGACGGCGGCCAGGCCCAGTTCATCGAGACACCGATGCCGGCCCTGGATGATGCAGGCTTGTTCGCCGACACCGTGGCCTGGCTACGCGCCCACCTTGACGAGGAGGTGAGCGTCGCTGACCTGGCGGCCCGGGCCGCGATGAGCCCGCGCACGTTTGCCCGGCGGTTCGTGGCCCGCACGGGTACCACGCCCTATCAGTGGATCATGCGGGAACGGGTCCATCTCGCGCAGCGGCTGCTGGAGACAAGTGACCTGCCCATCGAGGCTGTCGCGCACAGCAGCGGATTCTGCACGGCCGGCAATCTGCGCAGGCACTTCGGGCGGGTCCTGCGTACCAGCCCGCAGGTCTACCGGCACAGCTTCCGGGCCAGGCGGCCGGAGCAGCCGGAGCGGGGCCGCCAGCAGGGCTGGTGAGAGGCCGGGCGGGCTATCAGCCGAACGCCTGTGTCCCGGGCAGACCAGGCGGCTGACCCCCGCGATGTGCTCATTAGCTCTTCCGCTATCGCTCCGGCAAGAAATAACGGCGCGCCGGCATTTCCGGTGACACTGAAACCCCGGCATAAGTTACAGCGCCACCGCCATGACTCTTGCGTCGTTTCTGCCTCTTGTTACCCAGTAGGGTATTTACTGCGCGGATCGCCAGCCAGCCGGGAACTAGCCGGCGAATAGTGCCAGACAGCGCCGCGGCTACCCGCCAGCTAAGCCAATTCGGAGGACTTTCGGCAGCGTTCACGCTCACCTATGGCCCTTTTGCTGGCGAACCGCTGCGATACGGGCCCAAGGCCTTATACCGTGCCACCACAAGATGCGGGTGCCGAGGGGAAGACGTTAATGCGTAGGCGACGGTGACGCGCAGGCCCTCCGGGCCCAGTGCCCGATGGGCGGTGCCTGGGAATGCGGAAAACCCTCCGGGTTATTTACCTCACCGGAACCCGGCCAGCCTGGTCAAAGCCGGTCGTGCTGCCGGGCCTGAAGATCACGACCTTGGTGCACGGTGTCCCGGGAGATACGGTGCGGAGACAGAACGCACGCATGCGCCCTATCGGTACGGAAGGTGATGTACAGCATGACCGCCTCGGACGGTCTGGCCACAGAGCTGGCGGATTCGCGGCGTACTTCGGTTCATTGGCCGGTCCGGGTGGGCGCGGTACCCGCCCGGGCCGATGAGTTCAGCGCCCGGCCGGAGTCCGCGCCAGGTCTGGGGGCGTCGCTGGTGCCCGGCGCGACCGTGGCCCTGGTATCCGCCCAGGCGGACGGGCCGGCCCGCTCGGACTGGCTGCGGCTGTCCGGTAAGACACAGCTCGCCATCGCCTCAGCGGAATCGCTGTGGCAGTCCCATGGCATCGAACTGCTGGTGTGGGCCCTGGCCACGAGCCGGACGTCCGTGCTGGCCGCCTTCAGTGAAGCGGCGGCCGCCATCTCCGGGAGCACTCCCGTCGGCAACGCCGAATCGGTCGCGGCGCGCTTCACCGGCTGGCTGAACGAGACCGGCCGGCCGTGGCTCGTCGTGCTGGACGACTTGTCCAGCACGGCGGATCTGCGCGGGCTCTGGCCGGCCGGCCCGACCGGCCGGGTACTCGTCACGACGGCTGATTCCGTGGCGATGCCCGGCGGGGCGGTGTCCCTGCCGGTCGGGCTGTACAGCCACCGTGAAGCGCTGAATTACCTCATGGGCCGGCTCAGCGCCGACCCGGATCGCCGTCTTGGCGCCATCGACCTGGTCAAAGACCTCGGCTGCGAGCCGATGGCGCTGGCTCAGGCGTGCGCCGTGATCAGCAGTTCGGCGTGGACGTGCCGCGATTATCAAGATGCGTTCATACGCCGCCGGGAGCAGATGACGGAAGTGGCCGGTGACACGCTGCCGGCCGCCGCCGTCACCTGGACTTTCTGCTTCGAGCAGGCGGAATGGCTGTCACCCGACATACCCGCGCAATCGCTGCTGGCGCTGGTCGCGCTGCTGGACGGACATGGGATTCCCGCCGTCGTCCTTTCCGCGCCCGCGGCCTGCGACTACCTCGCCGGTCTCGGGCCCAGCACCCGGCCGGACCGGGACAGCGCAGGCCGCGCTCTCATCGTGCTGCAGCGGGCCGGCCTGCTCACCATCGACCGGACGACCGCGCCGCCCGTGGTGCGGATGAGCCCGGTGGTGCAATCGGCGCTGCGGACCATGATGCCGGAGGGAATGCTGGAGCAGGCCGCGCGATCAGCCGCCGATGCGCTGACCGAAGCCTGGCCCGCGGAGGAACCGCCCGCCTGGTTCGCGGAGAGCCTGCGCTCCTGCACGGCGAGCCTCTGGCAGGCCGCCGGGGACCTGCTGTGGGCGGGCGGCTGTCATCCGGTACTCCAGCGGGCCGGGCAGAGCCTGGACAATGCCCGGCTGACCGGGCCCGCCGCCGATTACTGGCGTGAGTTGGCCACCGTCAGCGAGCGGCTGCTCGGTGCCGACCATCCACACACGTTGGCCGCCGTTCAGCGGCTGACCAGCGCCTACCTGGCGGCGGGGCGGACTGCCGACGCCGTACGCTGGGTCCAGTGGATGGTCGACCGGCGGGCCCGCACCCTCGGCTCCGATCACCCCGACGTGCTCGCGGCCCGGCGTGAGCTGGGGCATGCGCTCGTCGCCGCGGGACAGCTCCCTGACGCGATCACCGTGCTGGACCAGACGGCGGACGCCTACGAGCGCCGCTACGGCCCGGAGCATATCGACACGCTCGGCGCACGTGATGAGCTCGCTGCCGCCTACCTGGCCGTGGGGGAGCCGGGGCAAGCGGCCGGGCTGTACCGCCGCACGCTGGCCGGGCGCGAGCGGGCCCAGGGCTCCCGGCACGTGGAGACCCTGACGACGCGCCAGGGTCTCGCCGACGCATTGCTGGCCGATGACCGGATCAAGGACGCGATATCCGCGTACAAGAAGGTACTGGCCGGGCGCGTGCGCGTGCTCGGACCCGATGACCTCGACACGATCAGGACTCACGCCACGCTCGGCTCGAGCTACCACACGGCGGGCAAGATGGCCGCTGCCGTGCACTCCTACGAGCAGGCCCGTTCGGGTTACGAACGCGTGCTGGGCGCTGATCACCTGCAGACGCTGACGATCCGGGAGCGGCTGGCCCAGGCCTACTACGACGTGGGACGTCTGGGGGACGCCAGATCGCTGCTGCGGGACACGGCGGAACGCTGTGCCCGCGTACTCCCGCCCGGCGACCCGCTGACCAGCCAGGTCCAGGCCAGCCTGGCTGACATCGGCGAATGACCCCGGCCCATACTTTCTGCCCGGCTTTCTGCGCCGGCTTTCTGCGCCGGCTTTCTGCGCCGGCCCGATGTCCGGACACCCCTGGCCCCAAGCACGACGCGGAGGAAGCGGATGCCGACCGTCACCGAGGATGAAACCAGCGGCCTCACCGCCGCCGTGGCCCGCCGCTGGCAGGCGATCGACCCACTCCTGCCCGCTCCGGGCGCCCCGCCGGGCGGCTGCGGCGCCGAGCTGGCGGTCACCGGCCCCGGCGGCCGGCTGACCGCCATCGGCACCTGCGAGCACTGGCAGGGCACCCCCGGATCACTGGAGCTGACCTGGGGCGCGGCGAGCAGGTTCCGCCTCACCGCCCGGACGGCGGGCCCGGACGCAGAGGGTGCGCTCGACGAGCTGATCGCTCTGTGGCGCATTCACCTGGCTTCCGTGCCCGAGGCCGGCGCCGACGACACCGCGGCGGTGGTCACGTGGCCTACTCGGGACGCCACCGGCCCGCGGGCGTTGCTGCGGCACGGGCTCGCGCCCCGTGCGGTCATCGCGGTCCGGCCGGCCGGACGGCAGGGCGCCGGGCAGGCGCTCGCCGATGAGCCGGCGAGCCAGGGCTGGCGTCCCACAGCGGTGCCCGGCTTCCAGATCAGTCGGGCCGGCCCGGCTGACATCGACACTGTGGTGCGGCTCGGGATGGAGACGGTCCGGTTCGACGCTCACTTCGGCACAGTGATCGAGCGGCCGTGGTCGGCGGACGCCCTCCGGCAGGAGACAGTGCCACTGCTCGCCGATCCGGCCGCCTGGATCTGGCTGGCGAACCGGGACGGCGAGACAGCCGGCCTGCTGTACGCCGAGAAGCCCGAGGCGGCGAGCTGGATCGCGCCGATGGCCGGGGCCAAGCCGGTCGCCTACCTGGAGCTGATGTACCTCCGGCCGGGTGGACGCGGCCAGGGAGTGGCGCCTGCGCTGGTCGGGCAGCTGCATCATGCGGCCGACGCGGCCGGGGTGGCGGTCACGCTGCTGCACTACGAACAGGTGAACCCGCTGTCTGGCCCCTTCTGGAGCCGGCAGGGCTACCGGCCGCTGTGGACCTCGTGGGAAGCCAGGCCCGCCCGGACGCTCCGCTGAGGCGCCCCTCTGGACCGGTACCGGGCTAGACCCGTACCGGGCTAGACCCGTACCGGGCGGCCGGCGGTCCAGCGGACGCATACGGTCGTGTGCCCGATCTGGGTGCTGTCGCCGGGCGGATCCGGAAATCGCCGAACAGGGTCCCCGTATTCAGGGCCAGAGCCGCCGGCCAGAGCAGATTCGCGGGCCGTGCCGGCCGCCTGCCGCGCGCAGTGGGCGGCCAGCACCGCAGCGGCGGCCGCCTGCACCGCCGGATAGTCAGCGGCGCGCCGGCCCTCACCAGGTCACTATCCTGGCCATCCGAGGAAAACCATCTCCCCGTCATCCAGTTCCGTACCTCAAGGAGGCTGACCAACGAACGGAAACCGTCGGAGCCCAGCCGCGCCGGGGGCTCTGGCGTAGTGCGCACACCGGCCCGCTCACCTGCGGAACTCCAGCCTGGGCACGTCCGTTGGCAACGGTATGCCCGAAAAGCCGGAATGATGGCACACGCGGGCCGGATCCGGCTTGCGCGTCGCCGAAGTCGTCTTGCTTCACCAAATTAAGGATCGACGGGGATTCTGACAGATATGGGACCGGCACAGCAGCACGGGAAATCATGGCCCGGCCGCCGGGCGGCTACGCTCCTGGCGGCGATGATCCCGCTGCTGCTGAGCGGGTGCGCAAGCGGCGGACCCCAACCGCAGCAGAGCGCAAGCGCTCCGAGCAGTGCGACTGCGGCGCCCCAGGGCCGGTCGTACATATCGTTCACCTCGTATCCCGGCTGGATCCAGCGCAGCCTTCCGCCCAGCACCTTCAACTTCTCGCCGTGGACCGTTATCAGCGATTTCGGCCTGTGGCCGACGAAGACGGGGGGCATCGCCGTCGGCGACATGGGTTCGCTGTCCTACATTCCCCCAGCGGTGGCAGCCGCCCACAAGGCCGGAAAAAAGATCATCATGGCGGTCGGTGAGCAGGGGCTGGGACCTGTCTTCGCCAGCGCGGCCAGCCCCCGGTACCAGGCCAGGCTCATCACCAGCATCACCAACTACCTGGCGAAGTACGGGTTCGACGGGGTCGATGTCGACTGGGAGGAGGACGTGCCGCAGAACGAGGCGAGCTATGTGTCGCTGATCAGGAACCTGCGGGCCACGTTCGACAGGGAGTTTCCCCATCCGGTGTTCCTTTCGGCCGATGTGGACCTGGGGCAGATCCCGCCTAGCATCGCCGCCCAGATCGCCCCGTACGTGAACACGATCAATATGGAGACCTTCCAGGACAACGGCGTGAGCAGTGCCGTCGCCTACACCGGGGCCGGGATATCCGCCAGCAAGCTGCTCATGGGCATCGGCGTCGCACCCGGCTACTACGACACCAGTGAGGCCCGCGTCGCCACCAAGGTGCGCTACGTGCAGGAGCACGGCCTGGCCGGGACGCTGCTGTGGCAGCCCGGCAACCTGAAGACGGACCAGACGGACCCGCGCCTCATCCCGTTGCGGCAGATGATAAGCAGCTCAGGCTAGATCCCCGGGGCCATCCCCCAGAGCCTGCCCGTTGGCTGGCCGCTCGGCACGCCCGGCTGTCCCGGCCGAGGTCCGCCGCCGCGGTCGCGGGAACGGGGCGGCTGCGGAAGCCGGGTCGTGTTCATCACACCGGCGCAACCCCGGCGCTGTTCACGTATTCCTACGATCAGCGGACCAATCTCAGCCCGGCGATGCCGGCTGACTCAGCTGTCACGCGGACCGCGTACGGGGGCAGCCTGAGAGCACCCGCTCTGGACCGCAGCCAGCCGTCCGCAGCTTTTCTCACGGAATCTCTGCTTGTGTTCCATGACGGAAACCTTCGTCATCTAACGGCATGTGTCAAGTGATACCGTTGTCTTGTGAGCGTGGAAACATGAGTCAGTGGTCACGGGTTCTCGCGTTCAGCAACTCACGCCTCGACCGCCCAGTCGGAGTCGAGGAAGAAATGCCCGACGCCGCCGCGGCCGCCCGGTGGCTCGCCGCCTGCTTCGGCGTCCCACCCAAGTCCGGACCGTCCCGCGCCGCCGTACCGCTCGACGACGCCGACTTCCGCGCCGCATTGCTACTGCGCAGCGCCGTGCGCAGCCTCATCCAGGCCCGCATCGCGGGCAACGACCCTCGGCCGCAGGACTTGGAGGTCCTGAACCGGAGCAGTGCCCGGGCGTGCCGGTACGACCTGCTCACGTCGGACTGGGACCGTGACACCCGCTACGCCGGGGCCGCGGGACTGGCCGGCCGGTCCCCGCGGGTCCAGCTCGCATCCCTTGCTAGCGACGCCATCGCCCTGCTCAGCACGACAACCGTTGACCTCAGCGAATGCGCCGCCGACGACTGTGTCGTGCTCTTCGAGCGCACCGACCCGCGCCGCCGCTGGCACTCAGATCGCTGCGGCAACCGCGTCCGCGCCGCACGCAGTTACGCCCGCCGACACGGGGAGCCCGGATAGCCGGGGCGGCCGGCTTTCCGGTTCGACTGCCACTTGCCATCTGTGCGTGCGCAGGGTACCGCCGTAGCGAAACGCCTGCACTCAGTGGGGCTGGAAGATACTCATCGGGCGCATGGATTATTCCGGAGGTGAGGGTGAAGCGGAGCCGCACCGCTGCTGGGAGCCGGCCGACCCGCCATTCACGAGACCTGACCATGACTGTCCGCCAGCTGCCTCCGTGAGGGCAGATGAAACCCGAACTGAGACCCCACCCAATCGAAAACGCCCGGGCCGTGATCATGGTCCGGGCGTTCTGGCTGTTCAGAGGGGTGGTCAGGGGCGGGGTCGAACCGCCGACCTTCCGCTTTTCAGGTCAACCGCGCTAAGCGCTGTTCAGACCTGCAAAAACGGACGTCACTGACAAGCGAAACCGCGCTAGGCGGAAGGTGCAAAATTCACGCTAGCAGGACCCGAGACACCCCGTCCACCAGGCAGCACAGCGACCCCACCCAGGACCACCGCGACCGTCGTAGGCGTGATCATGGCCGCCACCCAGTCGGTGCGCGGCTGTGGCACGTGAGATCTGTTCCCACACCTCGGGCAACCCGCCGCATTCCCGCAAGCAAGCGAGTCTCTGGGGAGCGTCGCCAGATTAACCCCGTGGTGAGCGCAACGGCGCTCGCGTAGCCAATCTGGGCGTGCAGGAGAAGGTCGCGAGTTGGCTCGCTGACCGCTCATAACCGGGTTGTCGGCGGACAGAGCCGACCGTGCCTTGTCCCTGGGCGGTGCCAGCAGTCTTGACTGACTAGCCACTCATTAATATGCTGAACTCATGGCCAGATCGAAGAGTGAGGACAAGAGGAACGGGCTGGTGGCGGCGGCGACTAGCGTCATCGCCGCCCAGGGTCTGGGAGCACCGACCGCGCTCATCGCCCGGGAGGCCGGCGTCTCCAACGGCTCGCTGTTCACTTACTTCGAGACCAAGGCCGACCTGTTCAACCAGCTCTTCCTGGAGCTGAAAACGGATATGGCCGTGGCCTCGCTGGCAGGACGGGCAGCAGAGACGCCGCTGCGCGAGCAGTTCCGCCGCCTGTGGGACAACTGGATGGCCTGGGTGACGGCTAATCCGGACAAGCGCCGGGTCCTGGCCCTGCTCAGCGTTTCCGGCGAGATCACCGGGCCGACGAAGGCGGCCGCGCAGCGGGCGATGGCCGAGATCGCAGAGATAGTGGGGCAGGCCCGGGCCTGCGGTCCGCTGCGGGACGCTCCGGCCGGGTTCGCCGAGGCGGCCATGAACTCGCTGGCCGAGGCGACGATGGACTTCATCGTCAGCGACCCCGCCCGGGCCGGCGAGTACCGCCAGGCCGGCTTCGGCGCCCTGTGCCGGCTGCTCGGCGGCCCGATGCTCAGCGAGTAATTTTTTTCACCTTAAATGACTGACTAGACAGACAACAAGGAGCAATCGTGGCAACGCTCAACTCCGCACTCCCGGCTTACATCATCACCGGCCCGACCTCTGGCTACGGCTACCGCACGGCACAAAAGCTGGCCGGCCACGGCCCGCTGATCCTGGTCGGCCGCAACCCGGGCAAGCTGGACGAGGTCAGCAAGACGGTCGAGGGCCAGGGCGGGCACGCGGTGCCGGTGGTGTGCGACCTGTCCGACCCGGTCGCCGCTGGCCGCGCGGCGGCCGAAATCGCCGCGCTCGGCCTCCCGCTGGCGGCCCTGGTCAACAACGCCGGCATCATGCAGGTGCACGCCACCCAGAACGCCCAGGGCTGGGACATGACGTTCGCCACCGACCACCTCGGCCCGTTCGCGCTGACCGAGGCCCTCATCCCGCACCTGCCCGACGGGGCCACCGTGGTCACTGTCTGCTCTGCGGTCGAGGACCCCACCCGCAGGCAGGCCCGGGCCTCCGGGTTCCGCGGCGGCCGCTACATCTCAGCCGCGGCCAGTGCGCGCGGCGAGTGGCAGCCCGGCGGATCCTCCCGGGCCGGCCTCGACGCCTACGCAACGGCCAAGCAGTGCGCGCTGGCGACGATCCTGGCCTTCGCGCGCGAGACCCCGCGGCTGCGCTTCAATGCTGTCGAGCCCGGCTTCAGCCCGGCTACCGGCCTGTCCCGCGACGCCGGGCCCTTCGTCCAGTTCCTGGCCAGGTACGCCATGGCCCCGCTGATCCGGCTCATCCCGGGCAGCACCACCCCGGACCGGGCCGCCACGGTTATATCCGACGCCGCGCTGAACCCCTCCGGGGTCACCGGCGCCTACTACGACGAGAAGGGCAACCCGATGACCGGCTCCGAGCAGGTCCGCGACCCGGAGTTCCAGCAGCGCGTCGTCGCCGAGACCCGCACCCTGCTCGCCACCATCCCGCGGCTGCGCGGACAAGCGTAACCAGTCCGGCGACGACGCTGCCATCACCACCCGGAGCCGCCAGCAAGGACTGACTCACATAATCGCCATCCAAGACCGCACCTCAGACACCGGACAGGTCACAAGGCTCGCTGACCTGACAACGCCACCCCGATCAAGGCGCCAGAACGGATGTTCCGAGCTCAGCCAGACCGCGGCATCCCTCCCTCACAAGGCGCGCCGAGTCGATATGTGCCCTCGAGAGGTGTGGCCGGCCTGCGATCACTCTCGCTGATCATCCTCGTGATGGCCGCACGATGCAAGGAAGCTCGATAAGCGCTGTGCGCATCGAGCGGACGGCGCACCCGGTTCCGTCAGGCGACGTTTCCGCAGATCAGAGGGACTATGTGGTCAGGGGCGGGGTCGAACCGCCGACCTTCCGCTTTTCAGG
>Ga0187871_10003609_pt1 | contig 11935 bp, 10 predicted proteins | sample June2016WEW_16_1_FD_132988 | JGI IMG/M metagenome (GOLD analysis project Ga0187871, IMG submission 132988) | Peatland microbial communities from SPRUCE experiment site at the Marcell Experimental Forest, Minnesota, USA - June2016WEW_16_10 | ecosystem: Environmental > Terrestrial > Soil >... | reverse complement strand
GATCACGATTCGCGCCTCGGTACACGATGTGGAACGGTCGCTGGTGATCTCGGTGATGCTGGTGGTGCTGGTGGTGTTCGCGTTCCTGAGGAGCCCGCGCAGCACGTTCATTCCCAGCGTCGCGGTTCCGGTTTCGCTGATCGGCACGTTCGGCGTGATGTACCTGCTGCATTACAGCATCGACAACCTGTCGCTGATGGCGCTCACCATCTGTACGGGTTTCGTGGTGGACGACGCGATCGTGGTGATTGAAAACATCACGCGCTACCTGGAACAAGGCATGCAACCGTTCCAGGCGGCGCTCAAGGGAGCCAAGGAAATCAGCTTTACCGTGGTATCGATGAGCGTGTCGTTGATCGCGGTGTTCATCCCGCTGCTCATGATGGGCGGCATCGTGGGCCGCCTATTCCGCGAGTTTGCCGTCACGCTTTCGATCGCCATCGCGGTTTCGCTGGTGGTTTCGCTGACCACCACACCGATGATGTGCGCGCATCTTCTGCGGGAGCATGGGGACCACGGCTGGCTCTACCGGGTGACCGAGCGGGCGTTCCGGGCGAGCATCGACGCCTACGGCACGACACTCTCCGCGGCGCTGCGCGCGGCGCCGTTGACGCTGGCGATCCTGTTGGCCACGATCGGCTTGAACGTGTATCTGTTCGTGCATGTTTCCAAGGGATTTTTCCCGATGCAGGATAACGGGCGCATGATGGGCGCCATCCAAGGCGACCAGGACGTTTCGTTTCAATCCATGGACAAGATCCTGCTGCAGATGATCAACATCGTGCATGCGGACCCGGGCGTGGATGCGGTGGCCGGGTTTACGGGCGGAGGAACGGCGAATACGGCGCGTATGTTCGTCTCGCTGAAGCCGATCGAAGAAAGGAAGATCGCGGTCGACGGGATCATCGCGCGGCTGCGGCCGAAGCTGGGCCGCATACCGGGCGCCACGCTGTACCTGCAAGCGTCGCAGGACCTGCGGGTGGGCGGGCGCATGAGCAACGCGATGTACCAGTTTACGATGCGGGGGGACAATCTGCCGGATCTGGCGGGATTCGCTCCCAGGATGCTGCAGGAATTGCGCAGCATTCCGATCATCGCGGACGTGAGCAGCGATCAGCAGGACCGCGGGCTGCAATCCATGGTGCAGTACGACCGCAAGACGGCGGCGCGCTTCAGCGTCTCGTCACAGCTTCTGGACAACACGTTGTACGACGCCTTTGGGCAGCGCCAGGTGTCCACGATGTACAGCACTTTGAACCAGTACCACGTGGTGATGGAAGCCGCGCCGGAATTCTGGCAGAATCCGCAATTCATGGACCAGGTTTATGTGCAGTCGCCGGCGGGCCAAGAGGTGCCCTTAAACGCGCTGGCGAGTTTCGGCCCGACCACCGCGCCGCTGGCGGTGAACCATCAGGGACTCGGCCCGGCGGTGACCGTCTCATTCAACCTGCAACCGGGCGTAGCTTTGGGAGACGCGGTGGAAGCCATTCTGAACGCCGCCGCCAAGCTGGGCATGCCGCGCACCATCCAGACGGGATTCGCGGGCACGGCACAGGCGTATCAGCAATCCTTGAGCAACGCGCCGATCCTGATCCTGACGGCGCTGGCAGCGGTGTACATCGTGCTCGGAATTCTCTACGAAAGCTACGTCCATCCCATCACGATTCTTTCCACGCTGCCGTCGGCGGGAGTGGGCGCGATGCTGGCGCTGATGCTGACGCATACCGATCTCAGCATCATCGCCATTATCGGCATCATTTTGCTGATCGGCATCGTGAAGAAGAACGCCATCATGATGATCGACTTCGCTTTGGCCGCGGAGCGCATCGAAGGCAAGAACTCCCGCGATTCGATTTTCGAAGCGTGCCTCTTGCGGTTCCGCCCGATCCTGATGACCACCATGGCCGCCATGCTGGGGGCTCTGCCGCTGGCGGTCGGCAGCGGCACGGGATCGGAACTGCGCCGTCCGCTGGGAATTACAATTATCGGCGGCCTGCTGGTGAGCCAGTTACTCACCCTTTACACGACGCCGGTGGTGTATCTCTATTTTGACCGGCTGCAACACTGGTGGTATCGGGTGCGCCACAAAGAGCCGCCCGAAACGCACCCTTTGGGATCCGAAATCTGATGCGAAGCTTTCTCCTCTTGACTGTCTCCAGCCTGCTGCTGTTATCGAGCGCGTGCATGGTCGGCCCGAACTATAAGCGTCCGGCCGCGCCCCCGACACCGGCGTACAAAGAAGCTCTGCCCGAAGGCTGGAAGGAAGCGCAGCCCAACGACGGCGCGATTAAGGGCAAATGGTGGGAGATTTACAACGACCCGCAGCTCAACGCGCTGGAAGAACAGGTGAGCATCTCGAACCAGAACGTGCTGGTGGCCGAGGCGAATTTCCGGGCAGCGCGTTACGCGGTGGGCATTGCGCGGGCGGGTTTGTTGCCTACGGTTTCGGTGGGGCCTTCCATCGGCGTTTCACGTTCTTCGCCGGGTTCCGGCGTAGCTGGTACTTCGAGTATTACCGGGCTTTATCAACTGCCCGCGAGCGCTTCCTGGACCGCGGACATCTGGGGCAGCATCCGGCGCAGCGTGCGGGCGAGCGAGGACACGGCGCAAGCCGACTATGCCCAATTGGAGAACGCCCGGCTCTCGTACCAGTCGGAACTGGCGGCGGACTATTTCGGGATGCATGGAAGCGATGGCGAAATCGATTTGCTGGATCGCACGGTGAAGTCGTACCAGGAATATCTCAAGTTGACGCAGGACCGTTACAAAGCGGGCGTGGCGTCGGGCGGCGATGTGGCTCTGGCGCAGACCCAGTTAGACACCACGCAGGCGCAGTTGATCGATTTGGGCGTGGCGCGCACGCAGTACGAGCACGCCATCGCCGTCCTCGCCGGCAAGCCGCCGGCGGAGGTGACGATTCCATCCGCGATTCTAAAGACGCCACCGCCGGCAGTGCCGGTGGGAGTTCCTTCCGCTCTGCTCGAACGGCGTCCGGATATCGCGGCCGCGGAGCGCACCATGGCTGCGACTCATGAGCAGATCGGCATCGCGGTGGCAGCCTACTATCCCACGCTGACGTTGAGCGCGTCCGGCGGCTTCGAGGCCACCAACATCGCGAAGTGGTTCTCTCTGCCCAGCCGCTTCTGGTCGTTGGGCGCGGCGCTGCCGGAGACGGTTTTCGAAGGCGGCAAGCGGCGCGCGCAAGTGGGCATGACCAAAGCGCAGTTTGACTCGACCGTGGCGACTTATCGCCAGACGGTGCTGACCGCATTCCAGCAGGTGGAGGACAACCTGTCGGCTTTGCGCATTCTCGGCGACGAAGCGGTGGCGGCGGATCGCGCGGTGAAGGCCGCTAAGGACTCGCTGGACATCGCCACGTATCAATACAAAGCCGGGACGGTGAACTATCTGACGGTCATCACGGCGCAGGCTACTTACCTGGCGAACGAGCAAACGGTGGTCAATCTGCTGGCGCGGCGCCTGACTGCCAGCGTGCAGTTGGTCCAGGCACTGGGCGGCGGATGGGATGGATCGCAGGTGCCCAGCCCCGATGAAATGCGGCGCGGCCTCTAGCCCATGCACGAGGTGCGAGTCAATCGCAAAGCGGCCCGCCGGGTCGCATCCGGGCACGTCTGGATTTTCCAAAGCGATGTAGTGGATACCGGTGGCGCCGAACCCGGCGCGGCTGTTCTGGTCGCCGATCTGAAGGGGCGCCCCATCGGTATGGCGCACTTCAGCGCCGCCTCCCAGATCAGTTTGCGGATGCTGACGCGGGGCGTGGAGGAGATCGGCCGCGATTTCTTCGCGCGGCGTTTGGCGGCTGCCGAGGCGCATCGCCGGCGGGTGGTGTCTGGCACGGATGCCTACCGGGTGGTACATGGCGAAGGCGACCTGCTGCCGGCCTTGGTAGTGGATCGCTATGCCGACTACCTGGTGCTGCAAACTCTGAACCAAGGCATGGACGGCGCGCGCGAGTGGATCGTGGGCGGACTGGCGGATCTGTTTTCGCCGCGCGGGATCGTGGCGCGCAACGATGCGTCCGTGCGCACGCGGGAGGCGCTGCCGCTCGAATCCGGCGCGATCTTCGGCGAGGTGCCCGATACGGTGGAATTCCAGATGAACGGGTTGCGGCTGCACGCCGATCTCTTGCACGGCCAGAAGACCGGTATTTTCCTGGATCAAAGGGAAAACTACGTTGCGGCGGCGCGCTATGCCCGAGGCAAGGCCCTCGATTGCTTCACGTCGACGGGCGGTTTCGCGCTACACCTTGCCCCGGTGTGCGAATCCGTGGAAGCCCTGGATAGCTCGGCGACGGCCCTCGCGGTGGCTGCCCGCAACGCCGCCTGCAACGGCATTTCGAATATTGAATTCCGCGAGGCGGATGTTTTCGTGGCGCTGGCGGCATATGCTTCCGCGCGGCGCCAGTTCCAGACCGTGATCCTGGATCCGCCGGCCTTCGCCAAGTCGCGCAGCCAGGTGGAGGATGCCATTCGCGGGTACAAAGAAATCAACCTGCGGGCGCTGCGGCTGTTGAATCCCGGCGGCATATTGGTGACCTGTTCCTGTTCGCAACGGCTGAGCGAGTCGGCGTTTCTGGAGTTACTGGCGCAAGCGTCGCTTGACGCGGGCCGCCAGTTGCGCGTGCTGGAACGCCGTACGCAGGGGCTGGATCATCCTATCTTGCTGACCGTGCCGGAGACTCACTATCTGAAGTGCCTGATTTTGGAAGTCATCTAGCTGGGGGGCAATTCTGCAAGCTGCGGCGGTGGTTTCTCGCCAAGGCGCCAAGATTACCGCCAAGGGCGCCAAGAATAGACGAATAGTTTGACCCGCGGCGCCTGACGATCAAAGCCCATATGGCTGGATTTAAAGGTTATTGGTGGTGGGTTACGGGTAGGCTCTGGTGACCGTGCCAGCTAACTAAGCGGGACTTAAAAGTCCCGCCGGGTCGCTAAAGCGCCACGGGGGCTTATGCGGATTCGAGGCGCTGGAGCCAGCCGGTCAGATCGCCAGTCAACTTGGGGTTGGCGGCCGCAATCTGGGTGTACCGTTGGGCTGCCAGGCGTTTATAGGCTGCCAGTAACGCCGCCGCATCCAGGGTGTTGATTTGTCCGATCGAAGCCGGGCCCAGCACACCGTCCACTTCACAATGGCCGCCGCACGCGTTTACCGCCGCTTGCAGCAAGGTCAGCGCTCCTGGACGATTCCCGCCGCCCGGCCCCATGTTCACGGTCAGATCGAATGTCTTGTTGGCGAGCCGCTGGTCGGCTAAGCAGCCGATACGATGACGGTCCCAGAAGTAAGTGAGGTAGATCGCGGACGCTTCGGCCGTGCTGAGATTCCGGATGAAATTCTCATCGGCTTCCGGCCGGTAGCCTGAGCTTCGCACGAACGCCAAGGTGATCCCATGATTCACGATTTCTCCCGTTACAGGGTTGTGATAGAATCCGCCTTCGTTCTGTAAGGTAATTGTCAGGGCTGGTTGAAAATCCGCCATAGCCGATTGCCGCTCCCACCTTGATGTTACTCCCGGCTTCGCGCGGGGAAGGCGTGTGCGAGCGGCAGGGAGCCGAGTAATTGGCTTAGAGACAGAGGTTTGCAGAATTAAGATCAAGTTGTGACCGCCGAAAAATGACCGGTCCATGCGGGCGGCGCAACCACTATGGCGGCGACTAACTTATTCCGAGATCGGACGACCCGTAATCGCCCTCGGCGCGCCGCTGTAGCGGGCCGGCGTAGACAGGGTCGGTCAAGTGGAGGTCATACCACACGCCGCCAAGACGAAAGAGGACGCGCGCCGTGTTGCGAAGTTCAGGTGTGCTGAACTCGGTGCGCCAGCGAATATCCGCGGGCTGCACCAGGACCAGCGAGTCGGCCGCCGGGCGAGCGCGCATTTGCGCCTCTCACGGACCGTCCCTGGTTGCCGAGGGTAGCGGGGTCGCGGGAGACAGCGGCGGCGACGACGGGCGCGCGATCCAACGCCGCGGGACGTTCCAGCAGGACCCAGGGCGACTCGTCCACCAGCCAGTTTTCGGGCTGATGGGGCTGGCGACTTACCAGCCCAACGCGAATTACATCGAACAAATGGGGCTCGGAATGATCCGGGAGCCGGTATTGGCCATACTGCAACTCGCCATGCTCCTTGTCCGATACGGGGCGGACCCAGCCGCCGCCGTCCACGCGCAAGCCGGCCAGGCAGCGGGCGCCCAACTTGTAGGAGTTAGCGAGACAGATCAGGTCGACGGATGGCATGCCAGTGTCTCACAAATGCGTAATGTCGAGATCGCCCCAGCGATCCCGCAGATACTCAAGCACCAAACGGCGATGGCAGTGTTCGGCGGTGGGCTCACTGCACAGCAGGACAGTCGGAAGGGCGAACAACGAGCGATCGATCTTTTCTTCGATTTTGCGGTCGGCCATGAGGGCCACGAACTTCGTTTCATATTGCCGGCCAGGGCCCTCTGCTCTTCTTATAATCGTCCAGCATCGCCTGGGTGGGCGCCAACAGAAGTTCATGCCGGTATTCCGCGCCGCAGATTTCGTTCAGAAAGAAACGCAGATCTTCGCGCTTCGCAAATCCAGCCAGTTGCGACACATTATTGAGCCGCACGTCGAGCAACCGGCGGATACCGGCGCGCTTTAGAAGAGTGAAGAACTGCTCTGCCGTTTTTTGGGTGAAACCGATGGAACAGACTTCCATGACGCCTCGATTTCTGCGAATAAACTGAGCTGGTTGCCGTGTGGTTCGGCAGCCGCGAGTTCCGCTTCGGTCTGCAGCCGGCCATCGCCGCGAATGTGCGCCACCGCGATGCCCCGCTCGCCAAGCACGCGGCCGACGAGCAGCCGGCGATGACATCCCGCGGGGTCTTCTTCGGCGCAGAGCGCCGCCACGACATACTGCCGCAGGCCGTTCTCCAGACGGAGCAGGCCCTGCTAAAAACCGGCGGATTCCACGACCTTGTCATAAAGAACATGACCGGCCGCATCATAGTATTGCTCGCCGCGCGGCCGGCCGCCCAGTTCGCTGCCGAGGTAAACATATTGGAAACCCGCCGGGCGCAAAGCCTCGATCAGAGACTCGCGGTCGAACTGGTTAGCGTATTTGGAATACGGGCTGGAACGTACGTCCGCGACCACCTGCACGGAATAGCGTGCCAGCAACTCGAGGAGCTTCTCCATGGTGTGATTCGAGTGGCCGATGGTCAGGACGCGCAGGCCGGCTTGCACGATTTCATGATATGCCATCGGCCCGTGGCGGCGCGACTCTGCGTTGGGAATCGCGTTTACGGCCTTGGCGGGGCGATGCGTTTCGTCATAATATATGGCATCGCTCCATATGGATAATCAAGCTATCGATGGCGTGCGCCCGGCCGATCCGGCGGCGCCGGCGGGCGTAGCGCGGCTGCTGGGAGGGGTGGCGCTCCTGGCGTGCTATATCCCGGCGCTAAAGGCCACCGCGGTCGATCCCATGGTGGCGCTGCGGAGCGAGTGAGAATCGGCTTATCCAGCCAGGCGGTTCGGTTGGATCCAACCGAGCGAGACCCCGGTCATCAGCAGGCCGATGCAGACGATCAACGCGGCCGAGACTACCGGGATGATGCGGAAGGCCGGGTGTGCGGCCGTCTTCTGGCTGTTCGGCAGAAAATGCTTGGCGTAGAGAACCAGTACTCCGATTCCCATGAGCACCACGGCCAGCCCGGAGCTGAACGCGATCAGCAGCAGCAGGCCCAGAGCCACCCGGCCCAGCGCGATCGAACTGAGCAGCAGCACCAGCGCGGAAGGGCACGGAACCAAACCGCCGCTCGCGCCGAGGGCCATGAGGCTGCCCAACGTGATGTCGCCTTCCGGCACATGGCTGTGGCCGTGCGGGCCGTGATCGTGGCTGTGATTATGCTCGTGAGTATGGCCGTGATCGTGGTCATGGCTGTGATCGTGCTCATGGGTATGGCCGTGATGGTGATGGGGGCCATGATCGTGGCTATGTTGAGCCACGCGCAGCCGGCGCGCGCGCTTGTATAGCATCATGCCGCCGATCCAAACGATGGAAAGGCCGGAGATGGCGCCCAGGACGGGGAATATCTTCTCGGGCAGAACATATTGCGAGAGAAACAGGGTAGTCAGCCCGAGAAAGAATACGCTAATGGTGTGTGTGAAGGTGACCATGCCGCCCAGAAAAATGGCGTGCTTGAAGGTGCCGCGCGATCCCACCAGATAGGCCGCCACGATGGTCTTGCCATGGCCGGGGGAAAGCGCATGCATGCAGCCCAGGCCGAAAGCGACGGCCATCCCCAGCAGGATCAGGCCGAGCCCGATATCCCCGCGATGCAGGAGGCGAGAGAGGAAATCGCCGCGCACCACCGTGCCCGCGGCGGAAGGCTGCGGTGGAACCGGGGAGGTAGCGCGCAGCGGCGGCGGAGCGGGCACAGCGGCGCTGGGCAAGGGCACGATCTTAGGCGGTGCCTTCTTCTCCGCCACGATATCCGTAGCGGCCCATTCGACGGAGGCTTTCAGATCCTGGGGCGGCGCTACGGTCGGATCGGCGGGGTAGGCGGTGAGGGCCTGGCTGCGATCTGTGCCATCCTGGCTGGCGCGCGCGATGGACGCGCCCGGCCCGGCCGCCACGACCACCTCTTTCCAGCCCGCCCGGTCCGGGAAATTGGCGTCTGCATAGGTCAACGATCCGGCGGCCACGGCGAGCGCCAGCGTGGAGGTGAAGCGCATGACGGGAGATCCCCCCGCGCCCGGTACGATGGCTAGCGTAACCCCTTCGAATCGAGGGGAAACCGACCGTCCGTCACAGGTGAATGCCAGGTTGCGCACCCATTCCCGCGCTTGCGCTTCGGCTTTGGCGTCCAACTGGTTGCGCGGGCTATCGGCGCTCAGTCCCCATTGCTGTAAGAGCTGGAAAGTGGGAATCTCGGCCAGATCCAGAACGTAGCGAATCTCCGCGCCACTGCCGCGGACTTCGATGCGGGCATAGTGGCTCACGCTGAAATTACCCATGGGGTGGGCGCCGAGCGCGGCGGCGAAGACGAAAAGAAGCGGGCAGGCACAAGCTTTCATTACAATAGGTCTTTACGAATTCTACGACGGTTTTGGATTTATGCGCTGGGTGACCTCAGAGGATGTGCCGCGCGCGGGCGAATTGCGCGTGCCGGCGGGGGCGATATTCACGCCTTCCGCCCGCGAACTGGCCGAAGCGCGAGCCATTCGCATCATCGAATTGCGCGACGGGCAGGCGGCTCCGGCAGTACCGCCGGGAAGAATCGTCGCACTGGGCGCGGACCACGGTGGTTTCCGCCTGAAGGAAACCCTGAAACCCCTGCTGGCGGGTTTGGGCCTCGAGATTCGCGACATTGGCGTATTCGACGAAAAGCCCGCCGACTATCCGGATATTGCGGAAAAAGTGGCGGAACTGGTGTCTCGCGGGGAAGCGGCGCGCGGGGTCATCATCGATGGCGCGGGCATCGGTTCGTCGATCGCCGCGAACAAAGTCTCCGGCATTCGCGCGGCCCTTTGTTACGATCGCGCTTCCGCGCGCAACAGCCGTGAACACAACGATTCCAATATTCTGACGCTGGGCGCGCGGTTGCTGACCGCGGGCCAGGCCGAAGAGGTACTGCGCACCTGGCTGGAGACTCCTTTCGCGGGCGGCAGACATACGGCGCGGGTGGAGAAGATCACGCGCATCGAGCAGCAGTATGGAAAGGAACGCGGGCCATCGGCGGCCGCGGCGGCGGCGGCGGGACCGGCGCCCACGCGCGGGGAAGGTCCGATCGCAGCACTGATCGATCACACCATGCTGCGGCCGGAAGCGACCCGCGCGGACATCGTCAAGTTGTGCGGTGAAGCGCGGCAATACGGTTTTGCCACGGTGTGCATCAATCCATATTGGGTGTCGTTGGCATCGAGCGAACTGGCGGGGACGGCGGTGAAAGTCTGCACGGTGGCGGGGTTTCCGCTGGGCGCGACCTCCACGGAAGCGAAAGTGGCTGAAGCCGCGGCGGCATTGCGCGCAGGCGCGCGCGAGATCGATATGGTGATCAACGTGGGCGCTTTGCGGTCGGGCGATTGCGACACGGTCAAACTCGATATTCAAGCCGTCGTGCGGGTAAGCCACGACGCCGGCGCCATCGTGAAAGTTATCCTGGAAACGGCGCTGCTGGACGATGCGCAAAAGACCACGGCTTGCGGGCTGGCGCAGGCGGCGGGCGCGGATTTCGTGAAGACGTCCACGGGCTTCGGGCCGGCGGGCGCGACGGTGCAGGATATCGTGTTGATGCGGCATGCCGTGGGGCCGCGGATGGGGGTGAAGGCGGCGGGCGGGATTCGCACGCTGGACGATTTCCGCGCGATGGTGGCGGCGGGAGCGAATCGCGTGGGGGCCAGCGCCAGCGTGAAGATTGTGGAGGCGGCCGGGAAATGAGCTGGGGGCATCAAGGAATAGCCGCCTTGCAGGCGGCTGGAAGCCGTTCCCAGAGGGGATCCCGGGACTTTGGACATTTGGCGGGACTTAAAAGTCGCGCCGGCACGCTGAAGCGTGCGCCACGGGCACTATGCTAGCCACGCGCAAAGCAGTGCGTTTCCGCGAGCGATCCGAACTTCTGGATTTCCTGCTGGAAGTGTCCGCGGTCACGTCCCAAACGTTGGATCTGGACGAACTGCTGGCCAATGTCTCCGAGATCGTACAGCGAGTGATTCCCGGCGAACTGCTGGCGATCCTTTTGTACAGCGAGAAACGGCGTGAGTTGCGCATCCGCTATGCGCGCGGACATCGGGAAGAGGTGGTCCAAAACTGGTCGATTCAACTGGGTCAAGGCATCACCGGGGCGGCCGCGCTGGCTCGTGAACCGATCCTGGTGCCGGACGTGCGCAGCGACCCGCGCTATCTGAACGCCGTGGAAGCCGTGCGCACGGAACTGGCGGTGCCCATGATCGCCCGCCGCAAGCTGGTGGGCGTGATCGACATGCAATCCACGCGGCCCAATGCCTACACGGAGCACGACCGCGCTTTGCTGCGCCTGATCGCGGCGCGGGTGGCGATCTCGATCGACAATGCGCGGCTGTACTGGCGCGTGGAGCGGCAGAACCGCACGCTGAAGGCGCTGGCATCCATCTCGCAGGAATTCTCATCGATCCTGGACGTGGGCGAGCTGCTGAGTAAGATCGCCAGCACGGTGCGCGGCCTGATCGACTATGACGCGTTCAACATCCTGCTGGTGGATGCCGAGCGCAAATTGCTGCGGCACCGTTTCAGCATCCGCTACGACGAGCGGGTGGATCTGGACAACGTGCCCCTGGGAAAGGGCATCACGGGCGCGGCCGTGGCGCAACGCGCGCCCGTGCGCGTGCAGGATACCAACCAGGATCCGCGCTACATCGCCTCGCATCCGGGCATCCGGTCGGAAGTGGCGATCCCGTTGATGACGCTCGACCGGGTATCCGGCGTGATGGATCTGGAAAGCGAGCGGGTAGGCTACTTTACCGACGATCACGTGCGCATGCTGATGCTGCTGGCGCCGCAGATCGCCAGCTCAGTCGAAAATGCGCGCCTGTATGAAGAGGTAGCGATTCGCGAGCGGCGCATGGAGGAAGATCTGCAAGCCGCGCGCGAGCTGCAAAGCGTGATGCTGCCCACCGGCGATCCGGGCTTCCAGGGTTTGGAGGTGGCCGCCGGGCTGCGTCCGGCGCGGGGCATCAGCGGCGACATCTACGATTTCTTCGAGGCGCAGGACCATCGCGCGGTGCTGGCGTTCGGAGACGTCAGCGGCAAAGGAGCCGCGGCGGCCTTGTATGGGGCGCTGGTGAGCGGGCTGCTGCGATCGCTCGCGCCGCGGCGCACCGATCCGCGGCAGATCATGCGCGCCCTGAATGAAGCCCTCATCGAACGTAAGGTGGAAGCGCGCTACGTGACGCTGCTGGTGATGCTCTGGAG
>Ga0187871_10003608_pt1 | contig 11936 bp, 5 predicted proteins | sample June2016WEW_16_1_FD_132988 | JGI IMG/M metagenome (GOLD analysis project Ga0187871, IMG submission 132988) | Peatland microbial communities from SPRUCE experiment site at the Marcell Experimental Forest, Minnesota, USA - June2016WEW_16_10 | ecosystem: Environmental > Terrestrial > Soil >... | reverse complement strand
AGCTCAGGCTCGGCGAAGTTGACTGATTCGTCGCGTTGTTCGCAGGCAACGCAAGCGTCGGCGCCACCGGCGTCGCGATGATCGTCGTAAAACTCCACACGCTCGACCACGCACTCGTGCCGCTTCCGTTTGTCGTGCTTACTTCCCAGTAGTAGGCCGTGCTGTTCGCTAAACCGCTGAGCGACGCCGACAAGCCCGCTACACCACTCTGGCTCGATACCGTCGTCGTAAAGCCCGATGAAGTCGATACCTGAATCGTGTAGGTCGATGCGTTGCTCACGCTATTCCAGCTGAGCGTGAGGGATGGGGACACGCCGCTGGCATTATTGGTCGGCAGGGAGAGCGCGGGGGTCGACGGTAAAACCAGTAACGTCTGGCTCGCCTTCTGGTTTGCATAACTCAGCTTGATCCAGTCATGCGTGCGACTGACGTTCGAAACTTCAACCTCATCGAGGTAGCCGTTCCAAAGATAACCGGTGTTATCGGGCTCTTGACCTATGTAAATAGCCCATGTGCCGACAAACGTCGAGCCGGCGCTCAGAATCGGCGTTAGCGGACCTATCGATAAAACTCCGTCGATATAGAGGGAGTCCGCATAGGTCGGCGAGGTTCCCTGGGTAGGACTTCGGACAGCGGCTATATGATGCCATGCGCCGGTCGTAGGAACCGTTACCGTCGTGTCCCATATCCATCCGTAACTTGCGGTGGTACTCAACATCTCATATCTGCCGCCAGTAGTTCTCTCTCCCATATGCCAATTGTTGCCACCCTTGCTGATTATCATACGATACGTAGGGGTGGCATTATTATCATACTCCCATCCTGACAAGGTAAACGGTATATTATACGCAAAATTCAGGTAGGGAGCATAGACCGTCGAATCCGCCGTCTTAAAATACTGACTCGTGCCGTTGAAGCTATACGCAGAGTCGATCACCGCGGGGGATTTCGTCGTCGGCTTCGCTGATCCGGTTAACGGCAGGTTGCCGCATGCTTCGGTCGTGTCCTGCAGGTGCCACACCGCCGCGTATCCCAAGCCGGGATTAAAAACCGCCGGCCCGCTTGACGCCGCCGATGCCCCGCTGTTACCCCAATACATCCTGATGTCCTGCGAGGTCGATCCGTAAAACACCGTATCCACCAGCACCCAGATTTCCGCCAGATCATTCGTCGCGTTCCAACGCTGGATCTGATAGGGATAGTGTACGTTGAGATTGCCGCCCTTGGCGAACCGCAGATCGGCCCCCCCGCTTTTCGCACCGGTGAAGACGTTAGAATTAGCACTGGTTAACCTGATCAGGACGGGGAAATCAATCTGGTTGGTCCCTATTCCCGTAGCGTTCGGATTCATGAAAAAATCGATTGAGTTGCTCCACCCTGATGTATAGGTGGCATCGGTGTTCACGGTGATTGAAATGGTTCCGCTCGTGGCGGGACCACCCGTACCGGTGACCGTTATGGTGGCGCTAAAGGTACCGGTAACCATCGGTGCACCGCTGATATACCCAGTAGTGGGATCGAGCGCCACTCCCGCGGGAAGGGCGCCGGATGCAACCGAATAGGCCAGGGTTCCGGTCACACCACTGACAGTCGGAATCATCGTGGTTATCACCGCAATCTGGTTAATCGTTTGTGTGGGATTTGTGTAGGTAAGTGATGCCGCAGCCGCTACAAAAGTCTGAGCGGCCAGCTGGCTCTTATAACACAGCTTGATCCAGTCAGCGCTGCGGGCAATATTTTCGACACGGGCTTCATTGATTGATCCAGTCAGATAATTGCTCTGGGCGCCAGTACCTGCAGTTACCAAATCCGCGCCAAATCCCACCGTGGTCCCATGGCTGTACACAATCGCATCACCCGCCGTGGGAACGACCGTTCCAACCGATACTCCATTGGCATAAACCGTGGAAGCGCTGCCCGGGTTGACGACCCAGGCGAAATGGTCCCATGCCCCGGTATAGGTCGTCGTATTGGTCACACCGGGCCAGGTTCCACTGGGGCACTGGACAAATCCATCGATACCGGGATTTGTATAACGCAAATCAAGGCAATCGCCCATTGACATCAATTCACATTCTACTGCTGTAATATCCGCCCAGCATGACTCGGTAACAATTTGAGGCGATCCCAGAAGGTTTCCCGCGCTTGTTGAGAGATATTGAGTCCCCGTGAGATTATAGCACGAGTCAATCAATCCATTGGTTTTGCCGGGACTCCCATATTTGTTGGTGAGCGTATTGCCGTTTCCCGTCGCATCGCTCGTATCCGACCCATGCCAGACCGCAAGAAATCCATTGCCCGGACCGAAAACCGCCGGCCCGCTCGACGCCGCCGTTGCTCCGCTGTTACCCCAGTACATCACGAGCGTCTGCTGCGTCTGCTGGTAAAACACCGTATCGACCAGCACCCAGATCTCCGCCAGATCACGGGTCGCATCCCATCGCTGGATCTGGTAGGGATAGTGCACGGCAGTATTGCTGCCTTTGGCGAACCGCAGATCGGCCCCCCCGCTTTGGGCACCGGTGAAAACCGCCGAGGCATTAGCACTGGTCAATCTGATCAGTACGGGGAAATCAATCTGGTTGGTCCCTATGCCCGTGGCGTTCGGATTCATGTAAAAATTCATGATCTGGCTCCACGAGCTCGAATAGGTGGCGTCGGCGGTCACGGTGATCGTGAGCGCTGAACTTGTGACACCTCCACCCGTACCGGTGACCGTTATGGTGAAACTAAAGGTTCCGACCACCATTGCCGACCCGCTGATATACCCGGTATTGGGATTGAGCGATACTCCCAGGGGAAGGGCGCCTGATGCAATTGAGTAGGTAAGGGTTCCGGTAATATTGGTGGTCGGCACCATAGTCGTAATCGGCGCAACCTGTGCAACTGACTGCGTGCCATTTGTATAGGAAACGGTATACGAGGCGTTCAAGCTCGTCAGAGCGTCGGCGGCCTGCTGATTCTCATAGCACAGCTTGATCCAGTTGGCTGATCGGGCGGTCGTATCAAAACGCGCCTCGCACATCGTGCCGAAGAACTTCTCCGCGGTCTGGCCCGCGCCCTCATCGATTCCCAATGCCGTGTTCGGACCCCAGCCGGTTCCACTGGTGAAATACGTTATCGCCGAATCGCTTGTTCCCGATCCAACTGAATTCCCGTTTATATACAATACCTGCGAAGAACCCGAGGGATTAACGACATATGTGATATACGACCAACCTTTTTTCAGTATCATGTCTCCCGAGGCGGCATTAATTGAGTGCCAACCGCCGTTACTGCTTGTACCATAGTGATATGCCGCGTGCAGCGAATCTCTCGTCGCGCCGCCATTAGTCTGTAAACTCACGTTATTTCCCAGCGACATGAAGGTGCACTGTTTGGAGCTCTGGTCAACCGAATCCAGCTTTACCCATGCGGACAGGGTGACGGCGGCGTGACTGCCGAGCATGTTGGTGACATAGATGGAATCATACCCCGGAGTGGCTTCCTTACAGAAGGCGCGGCTGCTGTCGATCACCGAGGGGGAATCCACCGTGCCGTTGGCGCCGGAACCCGTACCCGTGTGTCCATTCCCCGTTGCATCGAAAAATGAGTAGGGCTGACTCGTTCCCGTACAGCTATCAAGATGCCAAACGAGGCCGAACCCGTTCGCCGGCACGAAAACGGCGGCCGAATTCGACGTGGTCGTCGCGCTGCTCTTTCCCCACCACATCCGTATCGTTTGAGGCGTCGCACTGGGCGTCACCGAGTCCGCCTTGACCCAAATAAACGCCTTCTGGGTGGTGGAGTTGTAATAGCTTATCTGGTAGGGAATCTGCCCGGTGTCGCCGGCGTGGGAGAACCTCAAGTCGCCGCCGTTGCTCTGAGCCTCGGCAAATACCGCCGCCGCATTGCTCGATGTTAAACGGATCAAAACGGGAAAATTGTACTGCGTGGCCGTAATATTGGCACCGGTGGCGGAACCATTGAGCGTAATGCTGGTATTATAGAGCCAAGTCGTCAGCGTGTCCTGCGCCGATGCCGTCTGCGTCAGCGCGCCAATTATAACAGCGACGCACCACATCTTTTTCAACGAGGGTTGAACTCGCTGAAAAATCTTCGCTTTGGGGCGCAAGTGCTTTAGATCAGTCATATAGTGTCTTCTTTTTCAAGTCCAAATCAGTACACCATAATCTGGCCGCATCGGTACTTCGTAACAGGTGTATCTACATCAAATCAATATATCGTGATATCGTGCATGATGGATGAAAGAGCTTATTACTAAACGAGATCTGCCTACAATTTATTGTACTATAAACACTTACCGCGTATTATCACCCTCAATGAGGTCTTTTCTTAACACCTAACATACCAACCGAATTCATGAAAAGTACTTACCGCTACCCTTATTTAATAATATAAGGGCCTTTTGCATAAGAATCAAGCTTCTTTTGCATCAAAGTCCAACATTACAAAAACTGTTGGCTTTAATCAGGGAAAGGTTTGAATAAAATTCCTGGCAAGTATATAATTCCCTAAAATTGAGGGATTTTGAGGCTTCTTAGTGGAGCCGAGAGCCGGACTCGAACCGGCGACCTACTGATTACGAATCAATTGCTCTACCAACTGAGCTATCCCGGCTAATGGCAAGGAAAAATAAATCATACCTTGTCCGAAGTAAATAATCTTGTTATTTCCCCTATTTTTCGCAGGGAACCGGCTATCAACCGGTTGATTCACGCTTCGATGTTCTTTTTTGCGGCCATCACTACTTACTTCCAGAGCACTGCCTTTGCTTCAGAATTCGGTCTCTATCGTTACCATGAGGTGGGAATTCATGCTGAATAATCATCCAGCAATAAATAAGCACTAACCAATGGTATACAAAAAAAAACGATTGCCCACTTTCACGGCAACCGCTTCTGGAAACCTGATATATAGCATAAGCTGTTTTGATACAACAACAGCTATTGGGAGAATACGAAAGGATATGTGGCTTCCGATATATCTCCAGGTTTATCAATTTTATCAAAGACCCACCGCTTTATTTTATCCATAATTGATGTTTCGAGATCAGGATCGCCTACTGTCGATTCCACCACCTTGCAATAGATGACCTTGCCAAACTCATCAATGGCAAAATGGATAGTAATTTTTCCCCTGAGGCCAGGTTTGTCCCGTAGACATTTGTTATAAGCATATTTTAAGGCCGGCATGTTCTGCATGACCACGCGGAAAATACTCGCCTTGGTTCTGCCGCCCGTAAGAGATGCTTGGCTTTCCATCATTTCGGGGGATTGAATTTCCAACGGTCCCTTGCGCTTTTTAAGCTCAAGAGATCCCCACCCGCCTTTATGACCACCGGGTCCGCCACCGCTACTCATCAGGTTCCCGATCAAGTCGTCAATCCCACCGCCGGTATTACCTCCATAACCTCCACCTCCATAGCCTGAACTGAAACCCATTCCCGAAACCGCCAACCGGTTAGACCCTGAAGCGCCGCCGGACTTGAGACCGCCGAGGTTGTTTAGCACTGCATCGGCATTATTGGCAAAAAAGCTGACGCTATTGATATCGCCGCCTGCCACATCTTTTGCCCTCACAGCACCCGAAATGAGGCCAAGAACACCCCTGTTGAGTACATGCGCGCGCGGATCACCGTTACCTCCGACCCTGTGCGTAGACTTGGTTTGCATGAGAGTTTTCTTTTCGTTATTCTTTTTTTCTTCTTCTTTCTTTTTTTCCTCTGCTTTCTTTTTTTCAGAAAGGACATCTTTTGCCACCGTTGCCGTGCGCTGCTCGACTTTCTTTTCGTTGACGTACTCGGTCGTCACCCTTACCGCTTCCACGGTACTGAGCCAGAGACCGAATGCAAGACCGAACACGAGCGAAATAATTTCAATATTCCGAAGCCGTTTGTCCTTTTCGATGAAAAAAATATCCTTGCGGCTCTTCAGCACTTCGGTATATTCTTTTTCGCTCAAAAGACGTCCCATCTCCTCGTCCCCCTCATCCTCCTCGATAATTTCGAACCCGGAGGAGGTGAGTGCAGCATCCTGGCTATGCGATACCTGAACAATCTCGACATCGGCTCCGATCGCCTCAAACTGCGCCTTAACTTTCTTGGCTTCAGCTTCCTCAACATTTTTACGTATGCAGATCGGTCGAACCGCCCATTCATCAGCAACCGCTTTCTGGCTTGCTTCAGACCATCGCGCGATCTCTGCAATGATACGCGCAGTCTTGACGGCATCGTTGCACTTTTTAATAAGTACATTGTATTTCACAGTTATGTTTCCCTTTCCATGACTGCAAAATTCATTTTGGAATATCCGGCGGCCGCACAGCTGTTCATAATTTTATAAAGCACGTCGAATGCGACATTTTTATCGATTTGAATGGTCGCGGTTCCGCTTTCTTCAGGTTCCTGCTGCTTGATCAGCGCCTGCTCCTGTGCCAATTTTGCTTTCAACGGCTTCTCCAACTGGGAAATTGTGTCCGCGGATTGTTTCATCACCTCCGCTGTCAGTACTACAGGATTATTATCGACAAGAATCATATCAGTGGAGGCAGAAATCTGCACATGAATTTCGGTCGGATGCTTGGTAGAAAAAGAATTGGGAAGCGTAAGGTTATCGGAGTTCGTGAGGATACTGCCTTCGGATGAGTAACTTTTCATCAGGTAAACCACCACGATTGAGAAAAAATCAATAAGCGATGTGATGATCAACCCCGTCGACTTCGGCGTGCTGAATTTGTTTCTTCCACGATGTATCATGCCCATGATTAACTCCTCAACTTCGCAATTGAAATATTAGGAAACTCAGCCATACGAGCAATATCCATAAGCTGAACAATTTTATCGTATGCTACCGTATTTTCCGCAGCGATGACGATTTCATCGGCATCGGGCGCGTCACGAAATCGATCCTTGATTTTCATAAGCCGGTTTTTCATTTCGTCATAGGCGGAGAGAGGTGACAGATGGTAGATCGCGGGATCCTGGACAACAAACTGTTTCCTTGGATTGGTGACCTCCCACGCGGTGTCACCGATTTTGACTGAAGTCAGCGGTTTTCCATCTTCATCGGTAAGCATGAAGCCATCCCTTGTATAAAGACCCTGCTGGACATTCCCATTTTCATCGGTAACATACAGGAAGATATCCTGGCGTTCGCTGATTTTGAACGGTTTTCCTGTTTTTGGATTGATCGGGGTTTTGTCCGGAGCATGCGGATCGTATGCAACGGTCGTCCTGATCCGACGATCGTTCGCCGCCACGTACTGATCAAACTCTTTATAGTCTAAGGCAGGAAGATAACCGTTTTTTGCGGCGATCGTAACCACGGAATCCGTAATGAGCATACTCAGCAGCAGTTTATTGGCCTCATCAGGCTTATTTAAAGCCGCATCCGGTTGAGCGCTACGGTCTACAGGCAATTGCAGATTAATCACTGATATCTTGGCAAATTCAGATGAGAGCATCAACACCGGAATAATAACCACCAGGAAGTTAATAAACGGCTTTAGATCAATATCCTGATGTTCCGCTCCAGAGACAAGCGATTTTCTTTCGAAGAGCCCCATAGTAATTAATCCTCTTGGAGAATTCCCTCTCGTTTAGATGTCAAAGCAACGCCGCCTCCCCGGATAAACATGGAAGACATGATATAAACACCTGACATGACTCCGGAAGCCTTAATCCGACGTCTATTCTTCCACCGCATTGATCAACTTGGTCGTTTTTTCATCCAAGTCTTCAACGATTTTATCAGCCTTCCCGCTCAGGATACCATGAATCAGAATGCACGGCACAGCAACAAGAAGTCCCATGAGCGTTGCAGACATCGTGATACTGATGCCAGCCGCCAGTTGCTGCGCCCGCTGAGACGCAGGTGCGTTAGCGATGGCGTCAAAACATTCCATGGTACCATAAATGGTACCGGTTAGACCGGTCAGTGTCGCGAGGTTTGCGAAAGTATTGAGAAGAAAAATATTCCGTTTAATTCTCGGACCCTCTGTCAGAAAAACTTCATCAACCGCCTTTTTAATTACCCTCGAACCCTTCGTCCGGTTAACCAGCACACTGGCAACGCCCTTGGCCAGAGGAGTCTTGTTGGATTCAGCATATTTGGTCGCTCGGTCAAAATCCCCCGCCTTGATATACTTTGAAACCATCTCCATAAATGTGCCGGTTCCATTGTCACATCTTAAAAACAGATACCAGAATCGCTCTATGGCAAGCGCCAACGCTACAAAAAACAGCGCCAGAAGAAGCCACATAATCAATGAAGCGGAAGACTGAAAGCCAAGAAGCAAGAAATTAAACAGATGCATATAAATAACCTCCTCGCAAAATTGGGTATATTTAGAATAAGCCGCCTGTTATAGAATATAATATTCTTCTCACCACATTTAGCCGTTTATTGCTCATTAAATTTTCCCCTTGGTAGAAACTAGCGAAGCCCCATAAGCAGCCCTTTTACTGCAGTTGCTGCTTCAATTCATTAATTTTTTCCTGTTCAAGTTCGATATTTCGTTCGGCCTCAATCTCGATCCGGTTGAGCTGTCTCTCCTTTTCTTCGGCAGGAATCGGCATCGTCATGATGTGCTGGACACGTTGCATCTCACGCACGGTCTCTTTATCCGTCTCAGGTGGCGTCCACTTCTCAACGGTATCGAACTGAGCCCGCGCAAAGCGGGACGTTTTTACTTTTTCAACTTTCTCAACCGGTTTCGGCGCAGGTTTCACCATAGGTTTCCATGGCTCGATGGTAAGACTCAGCACTTCATCATTCGGCTTCATATCGCGAATCCGCTCTCTTGCCTTGGTGAGCCACGGACTCTCAGCAATACCGAGATCCTGTGCGGATTTTACCGCCTGCTCGTAGTGAGGAAGTGCAGCATCAAGCGCTTCCAGCCACTTTTCATCGAGCACCTGCCTGTAGGTTTCTTTTTCCTCTTTTGTCATATTTGCAGGCACCGGAGCACTTTTCAAGATACGACCGACCTCTTCCATGATATCGCCCTGGCGGAATTTCATTTCCATGAAACAATCGATCGATTTATTAACATATTCGTTATCTACAATATTCTGGCTGTGCGACCATTGAATATTTTTAAAAAAATAGCTCTCCGCTTTTTGATAGTATTTTTCAAGGCTCGATAAAATTTTCACCTTCGAAGCGATCTTTTCATCCGCGTTGCCGAAAAGAGTCTGCCCGGCAATCGCTGAGGCCATATCCACAAAGCCCTGCCCAATCATATAGGTAGCCCTGATCGTCCACTCCTCAACTTCGAGCCCGATAGCGTTTGCGTAATATCTGCCTGGTTCCTCGAGCGCCTTTTGTTTTTCCTTGATCCGCTCCTTCACCTCGTGTTCATTTCTTCCTTCCAGCTGTATTTGGGCAAACTTGGCATAATAAATATCGCCAAGCTTGCAGTAAGCTTCCGCGACATCGTTGACATCGATATCCGTTCCTGCATGGAACTTTACGTAGACCGATACGGCCAACTGGTAATTCTTTTCGGCTTCAAGGGGATTATTTAGATTGAGCAGTGCGTTTCCGGCTTTCACAAGAGCCCCAACCTGCTTATGACGATCATTGGTAAACTTTGCGGCATAGTCGGAAAAAGTCGCGGCCATTTCCTGATTCTTGCCGAGTTTTTCATAACAAAGACCCACAGAAAAAAACGCCTCGGCAGCATAGTCCGATTCAGGAAACTGTTTGGAGAGGAGATTATAGACTTTAATCGCATTATCTAACAACTTCCCTTTTTCGTACATGAGACCGGCATCCAAAAGCGCAAGCGGGGCATTGGTATCCTTGGGAAATTTCTCATACACGAGTGCATACATCTTGCCGGCAGAATCGAATTGACTCAGCTGCTGATAACATGCCGATGCTTCCGATAAACAGGGAATAGCGAATTCCGGTTTGCTAATGGAATCCGCTGCGGACAGGTAGGTCTCGGCCGCCAGATCAAGTCTTTTCGCTTTCTTAAAATCATCAGCGGCGCGGCGAAACGCCGTTTCACGAAGTGACGATTTTGGGAATTTCGAGGTCAGACTATCGAAGGTCTGGGCCGCCATTTCATAATTTTTCATGCTATCATAACACATAGCGCCCTCGAACCATGCTTTATCCACGATTCGACTTGCCGGGAATTCACCAGCAATGCTCAAAAATTCTTTTATGGCTCCAATCGTATCGCCGTTATTCCTGAGCGCTTCAGCCTGTTTATACATCGAACCAGCGGCAAGATCACTCACTTCTATCTGTTCCGGACTATCCTGCTTCTGCTTTGCGATAATCTGCCGATACATATTCATTGCCGACTCATACTGCCCGAGACTCGTATAACAGTTCGCCAGCATGCGAAGAGATATTTCATGATTTTTGCTCTCCGGGTAATTATCGGTGATGAGCCTTAAGAGGCGCACTGCGTTACCGTACTCCTTGGCGTTGTAATTAATGGAAGCTGCAAGGTAAAGTACATCCGCTGCATTGGAGCTTTTCGGGAAGAATATCTGGAATTTTTCGGCATGGGCAAGAAGGTTTTTGGTCTGCGGCAGGTTGAAAACTTGTTCGTCGGTCAGATGTTTTTGTTCTGCTTCCTTCTTGCGACTTTTGTCGAGATCGACAATGACATTATAAGCAGCATCTTCCTGCTGAATAATAACCGGCCCTTTGTTGCCCTTTCTTTTAATATTTTCAATTTGCTCGGCGCTCATGCCGAAGGTATCGATCTGCTGAACATATGTGGGGAACTTTGAAACATCCTGGGTCGCGACATAATCGTAATTTTCCGCGGCGCGGTCATAGTCGCCGAGTACATCATAAATTTCTGCGACATTATAATGAAACTCGTAATTTTGCCATTTATCCTCGGGAAATTCCTTGAAAAAATCATCATAGCGTTTTATGGCCTTTTCATAGGCGCCCTTGTCCTTCTGCGTCTGTGCCAACGAATGGTAATAGAGGGCAATAGACGCAATGGTCTTACGGCGTTCATTTCCCGCCTGCTCGCGAGCCGCAGCATTATTCAGGTTCTTCGCATACCATTTACTTCCTTCGCCATAATTATCGATGAGCTTCTCACGCTCTTCATTCGCCTTTTCAAATTGTCTTTTAATGACATAACACTCGATAAGTTTCTGGCAAGCAACTGGCGCATCTTTATAATAAGGGAAATGATCAAGAGCCACCGAAAGAGCCTTAATTGCATCGGCCCATTGGCCATGCGTATGATTTTTCATGCCGACCGTATACAAAACGGTGTCTTCGTAGGGTCGATGACCGATTTTATCGAAGAATTTCATGCACGTTTCAGCGCCATTCGGCATGTCGGAAAAACAGATAGCCATGTATTCGAGAGAAATGCTTCTAAACTCTTTGCTCTTATAAACCCCGGCGTCGCATTGCTCGATATAGTTTTCAAACAGATCGACCGCCTTATCAAACTCTCCCGTATTATAACTGAGCTCACCTTTACGGTACTGAGTCATTTCCCAAACCTGCAAATCGACCTGGTCCTGCTTCACAAGTTCCAGTTGTCTAAGGGCTTCGGTATTATCACGATCCGTATAGGCGAGGTCGGCCAATTTAAAATGCGCCATGGAAGCGCGCAGACTTTGCGGGAATGAATCGGCAATTTTTGTATACACTTCTTTGCAGTGGTCGAAATCGCCCATTTTTTCATAAATATTGCCCATCTGATAATATGCTTCGCTGAGTTTCGAAAAACCCGGATACTGTGATGTCAGGTCTTGATACAGCTTGAGTGATTTTGAATAATCGGGGACCGGATTAACCGGCTCACTTCCTACCCGACGTTTTTCCCAAACATCCATTGCCTTTTCATATTCATCGCGAGCCTTTATATAATCATCGCGAGCTTTATCGAAATAAAATGTGCCAAGAGTATACATGACATCAGCGCAATGTCCGCTGGTT
>Ga0187871_10003602_pt1 | contig 11944 bp, 11 predicted proteins | sample June2016WEW_16_1_FD_132988 | JGI IMG/M metagenome (GOLD analysis project Ga0187871, IMG submission 132988) | Peatland microbial communities from SPRUCE experiment site at the Marcell Experimental Forest, Minnesota, USA - June2016WEW_16_10 | ecosystem: Environmental > Terrestrial > Soil >... | reverse complement strand
ATTAGCGTGGCTCTGGTTGCCACCCCAATGTGGGCCCAACGAGGCGGGGGTGGTGGACACGGCGGCGCAGGCGGGGGCCACGCTTCCTTCGCGGGACATGCCGGCAGTGTTTCCAGCTTTCATTCCTCAGCCGGCTATCGCGGCGGCTACGGCTCGGGATGGCGCGGAAATGGCGGGTACGGCGGGTATCGCTATCCGTACCGTTATTACGGCGGCTATCGCGGCTATCGAGGTTATCCCTACTGGGGCTACGCCGGTTACGGCGGCTGGTATTACCCTTGGTGGGGATGGAATGACTTTGACAACTCCTCCTATGACTCGGACGGTGAGGTCGCGCAGAATTATCCGTCGTATGGGTACCCACCGCCCGGCGGCTCCGTAGCCAGCTACGCCGGTCCGGATGAGGTCCAGCGGATTCAGGATGAAGTGAGCCAGTTGCGCGCGCAGCAGGAGGCGCGGCGATCGCAGCCGCAAGAGCCCCTGATCCACGCGGATACTGTCCTGGTGTATCGCGACGGACACACGGAGACGGTTGGCAACTACGCCATCGCGGGCAACACCCTTTGGGTATTCAACCAATCCAGCGCGAAGAAGGTTCCGCTCTCCGATCTCAACCTTCCCGCCACCAAGACCGACAACGAAGAGCACGGGGTAGAGTTCGTGCTGCCGAACTCGCGCTGAGTTTGCTACTTCTCCGGGAACGGAAAGGTACTTGCGACCGCGTGGTGTTATGCGTGCTGCCGCGTTTCTTAGGTTAGTGCCCCTCGAGCTTGTCCACTCTGCCCTGTAGAGCTTCCAATTCCAGGTCCATGGTTCGCAGCGCATCCGAGTGGCTGCGCAAGCGGGTGATAACCGGCGAGGCCCACTTGTGAAACTCCGTGAGCAGAGCGGTTTCGATTCTCTCCATGCGCTCTTCGCTCGCGGCAAGGCGTGCGTCGATGCGCGCTCCCATGCGCTCTTCGCTGGCGGCGATCTGGCTTGAAATCTCCGCAGCAATCCACTTCTTGTCGTCATCGGTCAGCATGGCGCTATTGTATTCGATTACGATCAAAAAGCCCCCCGAACAACCCAGCTCGGATGGGCTACTCGCAAATGATCATTTACTCTTTGCCGAGCGTTACTGTATCAATCCCGATGGCGGCGGCAGGTTGCGGTTCTTCATCCATTCTTCCATGATGCGCCGGTTGGCTTCCGTGCGCGGCACCTTCTCAATGTCGGGCATGAAAATCCGGAGACCTGCCTGGGGTGTCATCTGAATGCGGCCGTTCACCAGCTGCTCCTGATAGCGGGTGAGATCGAAGCTGAACCAATCGTCCTCCGACGCATCGATCAGGAAAATATCGGCCTGCGACATGGTGAGCTTTCCCAGGTTGACGGTGCCGCCTTCCAGCCGAATGAAGTTCCGCCACTGCTTCACCTGGTTGGCCTCGGGACGGCCGTCGCCGAAGACCGACACCAGGTCGCCGGTTTTGGCCCCAAGATGCACATCCGTCAGCTTTCCCCGAATCGCCGGCGCAGGCAAAATCTGTTCCGCGTCAATGTATATTTCGTCGCCGGAGACTTGCACGTTGCCGGCGCGCTGGGCGCCAATCAGATAGGCAACGTTGATGTGTAGCGATCGCACTAACCCTTTGACGGGAAGCTTCAGCACACGAAGCTTCGCCATATGCAGATGGATTCGTCCGTCGGGTGCGGCGCTCACGTCGCTGACCATCTCGATGGGCAGCGGCACGCCTTTGTGCAGCGTTCCCTTCAGCTTCAATTGCTGACCGTCAGCGGCCAGCGAGACATTGCCCAACGGCGAACCTTTCAGCAAGCCTTGATTCAGGATCCCGCTGATGTCAGACAGGCTGGTAGCGATGACACCCGACTGAATATTCAGGATGAATGAGCTGGGCTCGTCAAACGACGGAACGACGACGGTCCGGGTAGGATGCACTTGCCCCCGTAGCCAGCGTACCCGCAATTGCAAGCCGGGACGTTCATTCAAGATGACACTGTGCATCACCACTTCCGTCTCGGACTGCCCAGGGTTCGCTTTGCTGGAGATGGCATGCACCGGGGCGGCCGACGGCGATTCCGCGCTCTTGACACTGCTGGCGGGCGATGACGTGCTCGGGGGATTCGGAGGCTTCGAGCAGGACGCCAGCAGCGACAGCGCCAGAACAGGGACAAAAGTACGTCGTGCAAACATAATGTCTGATCTGCGCGAGCTTCGTGTTTGGCGGTTACAGACACCTCGGGTCGACACGAAGCAAGCCGTGAGACCCGAACCCGCTTCAATAATGAGATGCTGATTGCGGTTTCGCGACCGGAAGTTGCGAAAAAGTTGGCCTTCTAAACAAGCGCGAGGTGGGCTGGCGCCCACCCCGTTGTAATCGCTTCAACCAGACTTCAGGACGCGGCCCTAAAGCGCCGCTCTTCCACCGAAAGGCTTACACCAATCCCTGGTCCAGCATCGCATTGGCGACCTTCAGGAAGCCGCCGATGTTGGCGCCGTTCACCAGATTGCCCGGCGTGCCGTAGGTTTCGGCCGTCTCGAAGCAGGTCTTGTGAATGGCTTTCATGATGTTGTGCAGTTTGTGGTCGACTTCCTCGCGCGTCCAGCTCAGCCGTGCGCTGTTCTGCGACATCTCGAGGCCTGACGTTGCCACGCCGCCCGCATTCGCCGCCTTCGCCGGTCCATAGAGAATCTTGTGCTCCAGGAACAGCTTGGTGGCATCCAGCGTGCTCGGCATGTTGGCGCCTTCGGCTACGACCTTCACCCCATTGTTGATGAGGTTCTGCGCGTCCTTGGCGTTGATTTCGTTCTGCGTGGCGCTCGGGAAGGCGCAGTCGGCCTTGATGTTCCAAAGCGGGTTGTAGCCCAGCTTCAGGTCGGTCGGCATGAAGATCGCCTTCTTGAACTGATCCGTGTACTGACGGATGCGGCCGCGCTTCACGTTCTTCAGTTCCATGATCCAGGCCAGCTTCTCTTCGTTGATGCCGTCGGGATCGTAGACTGCGCCGTCGGAGTCGGACGCGGTGACCGGCTTCGCGCCAAGCTGCAGCAGCTTCTCAATCGTGTACTGCGAGACGTTGCCGCTGCCCGAGACCAGGCAGGTCTTGCCGTCGAACGTTTCCTTGCGCGTCTTCAGCATCTCTTCGGCGAAATACACGCAGCCATAGCCGGTGGCTTCCGGACGAATCAGCGAGCCGCCCCAGTGCAGGCCCTTGCCGGTCAGCACGCCGGTGAACTCGTTGCGAATGCGCTTGTACTGGCCGAACAGGAAGCCGATCTCGCGTCCGCCCACGCCAATGTCGCCGGCCGGAACGTCGGTGTCAGGGCCGATGTGGCGGCACAGCTCGGTCATGAAGCTCTGGCAGAAGCGCATCACTTCGTTGTCGCTCTTGCCTTTGGGATCGAAATCGCTGCCGCCCTTGCCGCCGCCCATGGGCAGCGTGGTCAGCGAGTTCTTGAACACCTGTTCAAACGCCAGGAACTTCAAGATGCCGAGATTGACTGAGGGATGGAAGCGCAGGCCGCCCTTGTAGGGTCCGATGGCGCTATTCATCTCGATGCGGAAGCCGCGATTGACCTGGACATTGCCCTGGTCATCGAACCACGGCACACGAAACATAATGAGGCGCTCGGGTTCGGTGATGCGCTCCAGTATTTTGGCTGAGATAAATTCCGGATGGCGCTCCAGCACGAGGCGCAGCGAATCGAATACTTCCTGCACTGCCTGATGAAATTCGGGCTCGGCGGGGTTCTTGGCCTTTACCGTGGCCATAACATCGTTGATGTAGGTCGCCGGCGTCTTGATTCCCGGCGTAGTGGTAACTGTGTGCATAGATGGTCCTCCTCGAACCGATGAGTCTTTCGTACTTGGGGGCGATTTGGCGCCCTTATTTCGGGCCGTTCACTTCTTTGTGACGGGGCCGACTTCACTCGCTTCTGATCGAGGCCGACTTCACGTTTCCGTACTCAGGCCGATATCAGTTGTTTGTACTCAGGCCCACCTCATTGCACAAAAGCTCGTTCGCCGGAGCTCCGCTCATTCGCACAGAACTTGAAAGCAAATGAGAAACCCGGGGTAATATTTCCCCTTCGGCGCGAAACCCGCGCGATTGGGAACCCCCGGGCAGCAGTCGACGAACTTGTCATTGAGGCCAGCTTTATTTGAGCCCTGCGCCGCAAGCTTCGCAGTGACTGATGTCACTCCAGGGGGTGATTTGCCCGAATAATGGTAACGCCGTTCGGGATTCGCGGAGAGGAAAATCGCTTCGCGCAGCCAGAGCTCACCTTTAAGATAAAGGCGTGGAGAAGACCGTCTACCTCTCGCTGGGTTCGAATGTCGGCGATCGCCAGGCCAACCTCCGCACCGCGATCGGCAAGCTCGGCGACCTTGGTGAGGTGATTGCCGTCTCGTCGTTCTTCGAAACCGAGCCGGTGGAATTCGCCGCGCAGCCCTGGTTCCTGAATTGCGCGGTCGCTCTGCGCACCGAGCTGATGCCGAAACTCTTTCTGGCGAAGATCGTGGCGATCGAGCAGCAGATGGGACGCCGGCGCATTCAGCCCAAGGGCCCGCGCAATATCGACATTGACATTCTGCTGTTTGGCAATGCGGTCATCAGCACTCCGCAGCTTGAAGTGCCGCATCCCGCCATGCACCAGCGCCGGTTCGTGCTGGCGCCGCTGTTCGAGATCGCGCCTGACGTACGCCATCCCATCCTGAAGCGCCGCGTTCGCGAGTTGCTGGAAGCGCTGCCGCGCGATGGCGCGCAGGTGAAGAAGCTACGGTCGACTTAGCCATCGTTGGGTACGGGTAGAGCGGGCCTTCAGGCCCGCGTCCAGACCGACCTACTGAGCCGAGTCGGCTTTCAGCCGACGGCAGATTGCCGCAGGCCGGCTGAACAGGCCGATGAAAAAGTCGCCGGGGTATTCGCAAAGGTAGCACCTTTGCACAGCGAATTGCGCTACATAGATGTTATGCGCGGAAACGACGAGCAACAAGGCAACGTGTTCAGCTACATTAACCCGGAAGATCGCATCCCCCATGACCATCCGCTGCGCCGGATTCGGCAGCTGACGGATACCGCCCTGCAGCAGATGTCCCGGGATTTCGCGCGGCTGTACGCCGCCCTGGGTCGGCCTTCGATCCCCCCGGAGCGGCTGCTACGGGCCATGTTGCTGCAGTTTCTGTATGCCATCCGCGGCGAAGCCCTGCTGATGGAGCAACTCAACTACAACCTGCTGTTCCGTTGGTTTGTGGGGCTGAACCCGGACGACGAGGTGTGGCACGCGACGGTGTTCAGCAAGAACCGCGATCGTCTGCTGGCGGGCGATCGCAGCGTTTCCTGGACGAGGTGCTGCAGCAGGCGGCGCAGCACGGCTTGCTCAGCGACGAGCACTTCACCGTGGACGGCACCCTGATTGAGGCTTGGGCCAGCCGCCGCAGTTTTCCAACCCAAGGATCCGCCGCCCACGCAGGCAGGCGGCCGCAAGCTGTTGGGCGACACCCACGCCTCGAAGACCGACCCCGAGGCCCAACTGTACAAGAAGAGCGACGCCGGACAGGCGCGCCCCAGCTATCTGGGCCATGTGCTGATCGAGAACCGCAACGGACTGGTGGTGGCGGCCTGCGCTACGCAGTCGCGTACCACGGCGGAGCGCGAGGCGGCCCTGCGCATGCTCGATGGCCGCGGACGCAGCCCCGAGGCAGTGAGCGCCAGCACCCCGCCCATCACCTTGGGTGCCGACAAGCAGTATCAGGAAGCCAGGTTCCTGGCGGAGTTGCGGCGGCGCCAGGTGGTGCCGCACGCGGCCGAGTACCGCGACAACGACTACTGGCACAATGCGCTGACCGAGGCGGAGCGGCAGCATCCCGGCTTCGCCGTCAGCCAGAAGAAACGCAAGCTGGTGGAGAAGATCTTCGGTTGGGGCAAGGCCGACAGCATTCTGCGGCAGGTGAAGTTGCGCGGCGAGGCCAAAGTCGATTGGTTCTTCCGTCTCTTGGCCAGCGCCGCCAACCTGGTGCGCTTGGTGAAACTGATTCCTGCGGTGTAGGCGCAGGGAGTAGTGTCTCTGCGGGGCCGCAGAAGGGCACGGCAGAGGCCGGAACGCAGACTACGAATGCGAATTGGCGCAGAACCAGTACCTGTCAGCGAACGAAACGCTTTGCCGTAGCGACTCTTTCAGCGGCCTGTTTAGCCGACGGAAGAGTGCCGTCGGCTGAAGCCGACTCACTCAGTTACCCGCCGCGAATGCGGGCCTAAAGGCCCGCTCTACCGAAGAATACCCTTCTGCGGATTGGATGATTTGTGACGAGTCGCAGGCTCATGTGCTGTACAGGGAAGCGACTTCAGACCATAATTATGAAGAGCGGGTGAGATGGCCATGTTCGAGGAACTGCCCCGGCCAAAGCGCGTAAGAAGTGTCTTCGGCGTGGCTGCGTCCTTCGCGGCGCATGCGGCGTTTCTGGCTGTCCTGCTGTATCACGCCGCTCCAACGTTCGTAACGCCCTCGGAAGTCGATTTGGGAATCCCGCATTCGTTTGGCTCGCGTTCCATCGTCTACCTCGCGCCGACGAGTCCCGAGCAGCAACAGCCTTCCGCGGAGCAGCCGAAGCTGACGCTTCATCGCGTGGACCCAAAGCCGGTCCAGCATCAGAAAGTTGAAGCCAAGCGCGAAGCCCCGACATTTACGGCCGCCGCCGCGCCGGATGAGACTGCGCGCGGCGGCTCGCCTTTTGGCCGCGTACCCGGTTCTCCCATGACCGGTGACGAGGTTGTCCCGGCGTTTCCCGTGGTCTATCCCGATCCGCCAGTGTTACGTGCCGATCTGCCGGCGGGAGTGCAGGGGGATGTGATCGTTGAAGTCACCATCGATCCTCAGGGCAATGTCGTACAAACCAAATTGCTGCAGGGTATTGGGGACGGCATCGATCAGAAGGTGCTGGAGGTACTGCCGCGCTGGCGCTTTCATCCCGCCATGCGCGACGGCGTGACCATCGCCTCGCAGCACATTGTGCACTTCCACTACCCCAGCTAACTCGAACCTCTGACGCTTTGCGCAATGCCTCTGGTGCCCGCGCCCGCAACCCGGAGACTCACGTTTGTCCAATTCCGATTATAACAACTGAGGATTACGTGGCTGCTAGTACCAACGTGCCTTGACCACCCCCGCCCTTCGTAGTATTACTGGCGCGCCTGCTTCGTTTGGTACCGATCGCAAAACGAGGAGAAAAACCAATGCGAGTGACAGTACTCGGAGTCGTACTAGCGCTAACTGTGCTTCCTGCCTTTGGGCAAGCGTCGGGTAATCCCGACGAACCTGTGCCCGTAGCCGTTAACCATACCCATCCCATGATTTTCCATGGTGTCCGTCCGGATGGAACCGTGGAAAGCAGCAACTGGAGCGGTTACGCTGTGACCGGCTCGTCCTTCACCGTGGCGAAAGGCTCCTGGGTGGTGCCTTCGGTGAATTGCAATCAGACGCCGAATTCGTATTCCGCGTTCTGGGTCGGCATCGACGGCTACGCTTCCGACAGCGTCGAACAGACGGGAACGATTTCCCAATGCAGCGGCTCCAGGGCCGAGTATTACGCTTGGTATGAGTTCTATCCCAATCCCTCCTACGAGATCACCAGTGTTCCGGTTTCGCCGGGCAACGTGATCTCGGCATCGGTCACCTTCAATGGCGGTTCCTCGTTCACCACCACCGTCACCAATGAAACGACCGGCCACTCCTACAGCAAGACGGCAAACGTACGCGGTGCGGCTCGTTCCTCGGCGGAGTGGATCGCCGAAGCGCCGTGCTGCACTAACAGTGGAGGCATCCTGCCGCTGTCTGACTTCGGGACTGCCTATTTCGGCAAGGACTATACCAGCGTAAGCAGCACCAACTACGCGACGGACTCCTCGACCTCGGGCCCGATCAGCGCTTTCGGCAGCAACGTCGAGGAGATCATCATGACCGGCAACTCCGGCGACGACAAAGCTGTGCCTTCGCCCCTGACCTCTGACGGCACCAGCTTCGACGTAGTCTGGGAACACGAGAATTGATCTACGGTTCCGTTGCCCGATAGCCGATTTTGTCGTTAGCAATTCGCAACCCCATCCAGGCCGGACCTGCCTGGAGGGGGTTTTTTTTGCCAAAGCTCTGCCGCGTCGCTTCGCCCAGCTCATTGTTTCCTGGACTTCCCTCTTGTGACGGAAATCACACCCGCCAGTGACGTGAATACTCGGGCCTCGCGCCTCAGCCGATATACTTAAATCAGTAGAACGGGCCAGAGTTCCCGTTCGTGGGGTTTATGCCGCTTATTTGGCTTCGAGTTGCGGTCGCGTGCTATGGCGTAGGACTGCTCTATTCGCTGCTGCTGCTCAGTAAACGAGGTAACCTGCTGGCCAAGGTCGTGGAGCCGGCGGTCGGCCTGGGGCTGATCTTCCACTTTGTCTCGCTGGTGGAAGCGACGGTGCTCATCGGCCATCTCTCGCTGGCCTCCATCCACTACTCCGAATCGCTGCTGGCTTTTCTGGCGATGGTCGTCTTCTTTGTCTTCTTCGTCGGCTACCGCACGACGACCCCGGGCATCGTAATCTTCCCCATCGTCTTCATCCTGACGTTCATCTCGGCCATCGGTCAAAACCCGGTGACGATCACCTCGCCGTTGTTGCGTAACGGCTGGATCTTCGTGCACGTGGTGCTGATCTTCACCGGCTATGCCGGCCTGTTCCTGAGCTTCGGCGCCAGCCTGCTGTACCTGGTGCAGGAGCGCACGCTGAAGTCGAAGCGTCCGGAGCCGCTGCTCCCCTGGCTGCCGCCGTTGCAAACCATCGACGACATCGGCTACCGCGCGCTGCTCTTCGGCTTTCCGTTCATGACCTTCGGCATTGTGACGGGGGCGGTGCTGGCGATCGAGAAGTACGGGCCGATGTTCTTCACCGACCCGAAGATCCTGCTGTCATTCATCATGTGGGCGGTGTACATGCTGCTGCTGTACACGCGCTGGAACTCAGGATGGCGTGGCCGCCGCGCGGCGTTTCTGGCGACCTTCGCCTTCGTGATTGCGATTTGCGCATGGGCGGCGAACAATTTCAGCCGCGTACACAGGTTCCTTCCGTCATGAACTTCGTCGTCATTGGCGTGAACCACCGCACTGCGCCGGTCGAGGTGCGCGAGCAGTTTGCCATACCCGAGGCGCGCCTGCCGGACGCGGTTAGGAGCCTGGTCTCGCTTCCCGGAGTGGAGGAGGCGATGATCGTATCCACCTGCAACCGGGTGGAAATCCTGGCGCGCACCGCCGATGATTGCGCCGGCCTGGATGGCTTCTTCCGCCAGTTCTACGGCTTTGATCCCGCGCCCTATCGCCAGTATCTGTACGAATATCACGAGTCCGATGCCGTGCGGCACATCTTCCGCGTGGCCTCCAGCCTGGACTCGATGATTGTGGGCGAGCCGCAAATCCTCGGCCAGGTGAAGGAAGCCTACGCGACGGCGCGCGCCGTGGGCGCAGTGAACTCGCAACTTGACGCGCTGCTGACCCGCGCTTTTGCCGTCGCCAAACGCGTGCGCAATGAAACAGCCGTGGCCACCTCGGCCGTTTCGGTGGCCTCGGTCGCGGTCGATCTCGCGAAGAAGATCTTCGGCAATCTCGAGGGCAAGAGCGTGCACCTGGTGGGCGCCGGCAAGATGTGCGAGCTGGCGGCGCGTCACCTCATGGCGCATGGGGCGAAACAGATCTATGTCGCCAATCGCACGTATGACCGCGCGGTCGCGCTGGCCAAGAAGTTCAACGGCGAGGCGCTGCCCTTCGACCAGCTCTACGAGACCGTGCCCCGCGCCGACATCGTGATCAGCTCCACCGGAGCGCCCCACGCCATTTTCCGCAAGGAGCACGGCGAACGCTTTCTGCACAGCCGCAAGAACCGTCCCATGTTCTTCATCGACATCGCCGTGCCACGCGACGTCGATCCGGAGATGAACAAGCTGGACGGCATCTTCGTTTACGATATCGACGATCTGCAGCAGGTCGTGTCATCGCACGTGGCCGACCGTCACGTCGAAGCCGAACACGCCGAAACCATCGTGCAGATGGAAGTGGAGAAATTCCAGGCACGGCTGCAGACGCTGGATGTGGTGCCTACAATCGTCTCGCTCCAGGAACATCTGGAAACCGTCCGGCAGGCGGAAATTGATCGCGTGCGCGGGCGGTTGGGCGCGCTCACGCCCGAGCAGGAGCTCGCGGTCGAGGCGCTGTCGCGCGGCATCATCAACAAGATCATGCATACCCCCATTACCACGCTGAAGAGCGCAGCCCGTGAATCGCAGGAGGTGACCACCGTCATCGACCTGGTGCGCCGGCTGTTCGGATTACGCGACGGCAAGCCTTCCCTTGTCCCTGATCGTGACGAGGAGCAGTCCAAAGTTGCTGTAGGCGGAAAACGCGGAGCGGGCAACTGATGGCGCGTCTGCGAATCGGTTCCCGCGGCTCACAACTGGCGCTGTGGCAGGCCAACCACATTTCGGCGTTGCTGCGCGAGCGGGGGCATGAAGTCGAACTCGAGATCATCAAGACCACCGGCGACAAGATCACCGACGTTGCTCTCGCGCAGGTCGGCACCAAGGGCATGTTCACCAAGGAGATTGAAGAGGCGCTGGCGGAAGGGCGCGTCGATCTGGCGGTGCACAGCCTTAAGGACCTGCCGACGGAGTTGCCGCCGGGCTTCGAGCTGGTCGCGATCACCACGCGCGTGAATCCGCGCGACGTGTTTCTTTCGGTAAAGTACGACAGCATCCAGTCGCTGCCCAAAGCAGCGCGCGTGGGCACCAGCAGCTTGCGTAGACAGGCGCAACTGAAAGTCGCGCGGCCCGATCTCGTTGTGTACGCACTGCGTGGCAATGTTGACACGCGGGTGCGCAAATTGGAGCAGGGCGATTACGACGCGATCATCCTAGCCGCTGCCGGGCTGACTCGCCTGGGCAAGACGCAATTGGTAAAAGAGGTTTTGTCGGAGGAGTTCATGTGTCCGGCGGCCGGGCAGGGTGCGCTGGGAATCGAGATTCGCGAAGACGACACCGAGATGCGAAAGCATCTGGCATTTCTTGACGATGCTGCCGCGCGCGCGACGACTACTTGCGAGCGCGCCGTGCTCAACAAGCTGGGCGGCGGCTGCCAGGTACCGATCGGGGCGTTTGCAAAATCGATCGAAGGCGGGCTGCAACTGACTGCAATTGTCGCCCAGCCGGATGGCTCGACGATTCTGCGAGAAACGCAAAACGGCGACGATCCGATCGCCTTGGGCGAAAAGGTTGGCGAGGCGCTGTTGCAACGTGGCGCAAACAAAATTCTGGAAGCCGTGTACGGAGCGGCAGTCGCTGCGCCGCAACAACCGTGAAAAACCAGTTGCCAGTTGCCAGTGGTCGGTTGTCAGTTGGGACTCGGGAAATGCGATTCGACTGCACGACAGTGCCTAGCATTGAGCCCCCGCTCGCCGGCTGTCGCGTGCTGGTCTCACGCGCGAAGAAGCAGGCCGGCGCTCTGTCCTCTGCGCTGCGCGATCTGGGCTGCCAGGTCATCGAGATTCCCTTTATCGAGATCCGTCCGCCGCGTTCTTACCGGCCGCTCGATGCAGCGCTTCGCGAGCTTGAAACTTACGACTGGCTCATCCTCACCAGCGTCAATGGCGTGGACGCCCTCTTCGGGCGCATGACAAAGAAGCGCCTCGGACCGTCGGTGCTCGCGCATCTGAAGATTGCTGCCATTGGGCCGGCGACCAAGAGGGCCATTGAACAGAGCGGTTTGGCGGTGACGGTCACGCCGAAAGAATACGTTGCGGAATCGGTGGTCCGGGCGCTCCGCCGTCGCGTGAAGAACAAGCGCGTGCTGCTGGTGCGCGCCCGCATCGCCCGCGATGTGATTCCCCGGGAGCTGCGCAACGCCGGCGCGTCCGTCGATGTCGT
>Ga0187871_10003600_pt1 | contig 11947 bp, 10 predicted proteins | sample June2016WEW_16_1_FD_132988 | JGI IMG/M metagenome (GOLD analysis project Ga0187871, IMG submission 132988) | Peatland microbial communities from SPRUCE experiment site at the Marcell Experimental Forest, Minnesota, USA - June2016WEW_16_10 | ecosystem: Environmental > Terrestrial > Soil >... | reverse complement strand
TTCCAGATGGCTCGGGTTTATGCGAACCGCGCCGGGAATCCCGAGCGAGTGCGCAGCGGAATTGTGGCGGCCCTGTAGATCCACGATCAGGATATCTTCGCCGGCATTCAGCTTGCCTTCGAGCTCCTCCGGGGTGATCCGTCGAAGCCTGAACTCACGCAAGAAGCGCAGCCAGCGCGCGAACCTCCGCACCAGGTAGAAGGCGAATACTGCGGCAACAGTCATAGCCACAAAGGCTCCCATTCGCTCGAGATGCACGGCGACGCGGTCTAATTGATTGCTGAAGACGTATCCGAGAGCTGCGTAACTAGTGGACCAGAAAATGGCTCCAACCGCATCGAAGAATAAAAACTGGCTGCGTGGTATGCGCGCCCTCCCGCACAGTGGGGCGGCGACCGCATCCAACCCGATGACGAACTTCGAAAACAGTAGCGTTCGTACGCCATGCTTGCCAAAAGCGCCGGTGGCCTTGTGAACACAAGACCCAGGATCGCGGGAGAGGCTGCAAACGCAGTGCAATATCCTGTCCCCGAACCGGCGGCCAGCCTCGTACCATACCATGTCGGCTACGAGAAAGCTTAGGACCGCTAGACCGATCGCCCCTGACAGGTTTAATTTTCCCAGGTGCGCCAGCGCACCAGCGGCGACAAGGACCAAATTCGCCGGAATAGGCAGACACGCTTGCCTGCCCAGTATTGCGCCAAGCACCATCCAGTAGCCATGTTGCGCAAGAAACTGAACGGTCTCATTCATGAGCTGCGCCCGTGGTTTTCCGTGCTCCCCCATCGAGAAGATCTACGGAGGCAGTCTCCTGTTTGATGCGAAGCTCAGGAACTTCTTGCCAACAAGAACCATCCCCCCTTGCTCCTATCCGGTGAAGACTTGTGACGATGCTTTGGCGGAGAACAACAAAAACGGTATCGCTCGATGCAGACATCCGGGCGGTATGCGAGAGTCACGGCTCGGATTGCCAAGTCCGTCTCTCTGGCCGAATCACAATTGATTCCTCTCCGAGCTTGCGAGCACTGTTGTTACAGCGCCTGGAATCCCCAGGTTGCCGAAGCCTGACCGTGGATTTTAGCGAAGTCCCTTACGTTGACACATCCGGGCTCGCTGTGTTGGTTGAGACGCTTAGGGCCGCGCGGACTCTCGGGAAGACCTTCCAGCTGAGCGGGCTCCAGGAGCGGCCTCGGTATTTGCTGGAAGCGACGCGGCTGCTGCATCTTTTCCATGAGGTTTCAGAGAATCCGCAATGAGCATATCCGTTGTTGAGCGTGTCGGCAGTGCGACCCTTCGCCACGTAGAGTACGTGGGCGGCCTTGCAATTCAGGTGAAGAACGCCCTCGGCGCCATAGGACGAACCTTGCCGCTGGTCGGTAACCGGAACCGGTGGCGATCGGCGCTCGCGCAGATGCTCGCTGTGGGAGTGGATGCGTTTCCAATGGTTGCAGTCATGGCCGTCTGCGCGGGATTCATCCTGGCGATGCAAGGAGCTTCGGAGCTCCGCCGTTTCGGCGCCATGGAATATGTGATCGACCTGGTGACCATTGGCTTTACCCGCGAACTGGGACCGCTGCTTACAGCGATCGCAGTGAGCGGACGTTCGGGATCGGCGTTTTCGGCCGAGATCGGCAGCATGGTGGTTAGCGAAGAGATCGACGCGTTGCGGACCATGGCAATCGACCCGGTGGAATTCGTGCTTGCGCCAAAATTCCTGGCCGCGTTGATTGTGGTGCCCTGTCTCACCATCATCAGCAACGCTTGCGGAATTCTCGCCGGGGGGCTGTTCATGCACTTTAGCGTGGGTATGGCGCTGAGCGTCTACTTCCGGGATGTTGTGCACTCCATGATGCTGCGCGATGTTTTGACGGGCTTGGTGAAGAGCCTGGCATTCGCAACGATCATCGTGCAGGTTGGGTGCCTGGAAGGTTTCCGAGTGCGCGGCGGCCCGGACGCCGTTGGCCGGTCGGCCACAGCGGCGGTCGTAAAATCCACGTTCTTGGTAATTCTCGCCGACGTGGGATTCACAGCCATCTTCTACCTGACGGGAGGAAAGTGAAAAAGATGGCGCCGGTGCCAGAAGCAACAGCAACCGATCCGGTGATTTCCGTTACCCCGGTGATTTCCGTTAATGATGTTGTGGTCAGCTACAACGGACGCCGCGTGCTCGACGGAATCAACCTCAACATCTCGCGCGGGGAAACTATGGTCTTGCTGGGAGGCAGTGGATCCGGTAAAAGCACGCTATTGCGGCAAATCATCGGCCTGGAGCGGCCGCAATCCGGCAAGATTCTGGTGAACGGCGTGGATCTTGCGAAGAGCACGCCTAAAGAACTGAAGAAGGTCAGGCGTTCCATTGGAGTTGCGTTTCAGAATGCGGCACTATTCAATTCGCTGTCGGTGGAAGATAATGTCGCGCTGCCTCTCCGGGAGCACACGCAGCTGGCTGAATCAACGATCCGCCTGATGACGTGGATGAAACTCGCCGTAGTCGGCCTGGGGGAATCCGGAAAGCTGAGCCCGCAGGCCCTTTCCGGAGGAATGAAGAAGCGTGCCGCGGTTGCACGGGCCATCTCGCTGGATCCCGAAATTCTGGTCTTCGACGAACCCTCGGCCGGCCTCGACCCGATCGTTGCCGCGGAACTCGACGAATTGATTTTGGGACTGAAGCGCGCGTTCAATATGACCGTGGTAGTGGTGACTCACGAAATGGCGAGCGCATTCCGAATCGCGGACCGGATGGCGATGCTCTACAAAGGCTCAATGATCGCCGTAGGCACCAAAGAGGAGCTCCAGAGCAATCCTCATCCACGGATTCGACAGTTCTTTGACCGCATCCCGGACCCAATCGCCGACGCGGCAGGAATTGATCAATATTTTCAAAAGTACGTGGAAGGGAGTTCGGCGTGAACACGGAAGCTAAGGTTGGAACATTCGTAATCATCTGTTCGATATTGCTGGGCGTGACGGTGTACTACGTAGGCAACGAGCAGTGGGGCCGGCATTTGACGCCCTATAAGACGTACTTGCGCTACGCCGGAGGCGTTTCAGCGGGCTCGGAGGTTCTCTTCGGTGGTATTGCGGTGGGCCGGGTGACGACGGTCCAATCCTGGAAGCAGGATCCGACCCGAATCGAAATCCTGCTGGAGTTGAAGGAAGGCACGCCAGTGAATGAAAAGTCAGTGGCGAAGCTTGGTTCGGTCAGCCTGATGAGCAGCCCCGCGATCTCGATTACCACCGGCGCACAAAGCGCGCAGCGGCTAAAAGCCGGCCAGGTGATTCCGTCTGAGGAAACCGTGAGCCTCGACGACATGACTCGGAAGCTCTCCGGGATTGCAGATAACGCGGCTGACTTGATTGCCCAGGTGCAAGGCGAACTAAAAGGAATCAGCGGGCAAGCTCAGACGCTTCTGGCGAACTTAATCGACGCAACGGGGCCAACCAACCGGAAGCAGGTGGCCGAGATTCTGCAGCAAGTCAACGCCATGGTGGCTCAGCAATCCCCCAAAATCGACCGGATCACAGATCAGGTGTTGCTGGTAAGCCAGGACGCAGATTCCGTAATCCAGAAGATCGGCCCGCTGGTGGACCACACCGACGCGGCGGTGGCCAACGTGAATTCAACGATCGATCAACTGCGTGACCCCATTCGCCAGGACCTTGCACAATTGCAATCGACCATGGACCAGGCGAAGAGCTTGATGTCCAGCATTCAAGCTGTGGTCCGAGGCAATGACGAGAATATCCACGAGACCATCGAGAACCTCCGTGTAGTGACGGAGAATCTGGATCAACTAACAGATCAGGTCAAGCAGCGTCCATGGAGCCTGGTGCGGATCCGACAGCCGAAGGATCGGACGGTCCCGCAGTAGGCAACGCCCGCCGTTTTCAGCGAATTAGTTTTTCGATGTATTGAAGGAATTGGCGGTCGTGGTCAAACTCCGCCTCCACCCCCGCCCATTCCCGCCGAAATACCGGGCCGCTCAAGGTACGCTTGATTTCACGCTCCCAAAGCGTCCAGATGTTCTTCGAAATGAAACCGCCCTTGTGGAGATGATACGCGTCTGCGATGAACTGGATGCAGTACAACGTGCAGTCGGTCAATTCCTGGCTGGAGGGCGGCAGCGGTTGAGAAGGATTGCGATTCGCCAGCCACGCTTGAGTCGGAAACAAGCGTAGTATCTCTTGGAATCGCCCCGAGAACTCTACGAACATTTGGGCGTTCAACTGGCGGCGCTGGTTCAGCAGGGCTACCCAGATACCCACGGCTCCAAGGACAAGAGGACTCACCTGTCCAAGCTGTAAAAATAAATCGGCCGCCATCTTAGACAGAGGAGCGTCTGCACAGCACTCCTGTTGGGTTCCAGTGCTGCACAAACAAAAGCATTTTCGCGAAGCTCTTATCGAATGAGCCCCATCGAAAAAGGCTTCGCTATGAATCGTTATTCTTCGCTTCTATTCGCTTCACTCGGTTTGGCTCTTTTCGCGTCTCTTTCACCATGTCAACCGATATCGGCGAGCGATCCGGTTCAACCAGGTACCGTTCAGAGCAATGACAACAACGCGCCGACGCCCAGTGAGAGCAAACGAATTCTCGGCATCATTCCCAACTACCGAACCTCGCCGAGCCTGCAGAACTACGAGCCGCTGACAGCCGGACAGAAGTTCAAGATCGCCTCTGAAGATGCGTTCGATCGAGGTACCGTCGCGCTGGCCGCGATATTCGGCGGCGAGGGCCAACTAACGAACGCGAATCGATCTTTCGGGCAAGGCGCTGCCGGATTTGGCAGGTATTTCGGAGCGTCATACGGCGATTTCATGATCGGCGATTACATGACAGAGGCGGTCTTCCCCACTCTTCTCCACCAGGATCCGCGATATTTCCGGCGCGGCACCGGAAGCCGATGGTCTAGGCTGGGCTACGCCATGGGGCAGATTTTCTGGACCCATCGCGATTCGGGCGGCACCGAGTTCAATTATTCGGAAGTAATCGGAAACTCAGCGGCGGTCGCAATTTCAACCAGCTACTACGCAAACAAGCGAACCGCTAGCGACGCCGTATCGGGGCTAGGCACGCAGCTCGGTGTCGACATGGCAGCTAATGTGCTGAAGGAGTTCTGGCCGGACCTACAACGGGTATTTGCCCGGAAACACCGCCAGTAAGTAACCACGAATGCGACTTCGCCAGTGGCATCCCACAGTCCCGGAGAGACGGGTATTCGGCAATTGACGAAAGCTGACACTCGTCAAGCCGGCGGACTGGTCTTGTAACCAATTGAAACAACAGGCATAAATTTCGGCAGGGAGTTGGTTGCGCGAGTGCCTTAATCCGGGTGCAGCTAAAAAGGGGCTGAACCTTAAATGAGCACCGAACTAATCGCAAACGAGAAACTAATCCTGGAGGAGGCGGTGACGAATAAGTTTTTGGAATCGCCGGGCGAAGATTCGTTCGGTGAGCTGTTCAAGATCTTCTCCCCGCAACTGGTGGCCTTCTTCCGGGCGCGCGGTTGCGAACTGGACCTGGCCGAGGACTTGGCGCAAGAAGTTATGCTTACCGTTTACCGCAAGGCCACACAAATTCGCGATCGCGCACTATTTCGTGCATGGCTGTTCAAGGTTGCCCGTAACGCACTCTGCCGCTACTACGGCAAGCAGTCGCGGGAAGTTGACACAATCGACTTGGCGGATGTCAGTGACCGCTTAGTAGCCGCCAGCCAAAGGCCTCCCGTAACCCCGGCGTTCGAGTTTATGCACTGGATGGCGTTTTTGGATTCGCGCGAGCGCGAAGTCATGCAACTGCGCTTTATCGAACAGTGGGAATACCACGAGATCGCCGCCGCCAAGGCCATCCCGATTGGGACGGTCCAGTGGAGAGTGTTCAACGCCAAGAAAAAGCTGGCTCCGCATTTGAGGACACGTCCAGACATGGACAAAGCTGCCTGAGGGCGGATTGCCGAGCCCCAAGCGCAAACGCTTCGTGGACGACCAGCGCAAGACCTGAACCAGAAGCTAGCCACATCCGTCCCGGCGGGGCGGGCGTCCTCCTCCGCGACGGCACCCCCCGGGCCCGGCACTCCCGTTGTTTGGCATTCATTCGGCGGCTTGTCGACCACACGCTCTTGTGCCTCGGCGACGCCGGTCCCTAGCGCTTTTCTCGGTCCTAATCCGCATCGACTGACATAACCTACTCAATCATCAGGGCTTCAGGGTCCACTGCCTGCCAATATCGGCGGTGAGCGCGTTACACGTCCAAGTGGATAACTTCCGGATCCGCCGTAATGCAGGAGTTGAGCGCTCCCTGATCGGATGAACTTAGCTCCGACTAACGGATGCCTCTCCAGTCAGGCGACAAACTCGGGCCCTACGAAATCCTCACGCTCATCGGCAAGGGTGGCATGGAGGCGTACAAGGCCGCGACAAGCGCCTCAATCGCATCGTCGCCGTCAAGCAACTCAGGCGCATCGGGCCGCGGATAATTAAGGTAGCTGGATCTGATAAATGCTGGCGCCGGAGCCTACGGCGGCGTACAAATATCCATTGGCCACGCTGAGCCCTCCCAGGCCTGAGATCGTTCCATAAGTGTATGCCGCCGGATTCTGCGGATCGCGGGCGTCCACAATCACCAGCGAGTTGTTGCCGCCCCCACCGGTAGCGTGCGGGTCCGGAGCGCTGCAGGTGACTGCATAAAACCCGCCTCCTAACGGAACGGTGCCCAGAGAAATGGGCCCACCGACCTCGGCGGGATTCATGGACGTTACAATTACATTCCCTTGCATATTCGGACTGCTGGGGTCGCTGATATCGAACATGGTAACAGTGACATTTCCGGTGTATGGAAAATCGGAAGGTGACTCGTTGCCGGGACTGAACCCGGAGGTGTCGCCGACCGCGAGAAGTTCGGTTCCCGAAATCGCCAGCGTAAGAAGAATCTTGGAGCCCGGCACGAGAATCTGTCCGATTCCCTGAATATTGGTCGGACTGCTGACGTCGTACACATCCAGCGCCGCCGTTCCTGGATTGAAAGTCTCGCTGGCCGTGGTGCTGGCTGCATAAAGGACCCCTGGCGCCGGGACGATCATATACGGCCGCAGGTTTGTAGTGTTGGTTTCCGGTTGCGAGCCAGTGGACTGCATCAGGGGTCCTGCAACTGGAGCGTTCAGATTAGACAGGTTCACTGAGACGACATCGCCGTACGTAGCGACCACCACGTCGCCGGAGGGCATAAACAGGGCTTCACCGAAAAAGCCTGTATTGCCGTCATACGCGACACTGCGAGGCACCAAGGGTAAGGAGTACCGCGCGGTCTTGACCGGAGCGGCAGGAGTGGCGAGGTCATAGATGACGATGCTCTGCGATTCCTTGACAAGATCCAGCAGGAAGGGCGTGGTGACTGCTGAATTCACGTTGCAGTTGTGCGCTGAGCTAGCGAATTGTACATCAGTGATCCGCTCCAAAAAAGTGGGCGCCGCGGCGTTCGTGACGTTCACAATTTTGATGTCGGCGGGGCTGCAAACGTACAAGGTGTTGTCAAACCAAGCTACGGAATTATCCACTACACCGCTGATCCCAGGCACTTCGGTGGGGCCAACTCCCGCCAGGGCGAAGCTGTTGATCAGCTTCAGAATACCGGTCACCGAAAAGGCGCTGGCCGTGGATCCCTTCACGGACACCAGGGCGGACACACTCTGAATCCCGTTCAACGATATCCACAAGGGGTATGTACCGGTGGGAAGATCCGGAATCATGATGTTCGCCTGCCCCAGGCCGACCGATCCGGGCGTTAAACCGACAAACTGGACTGGCGCGGGCACATCGCCGATGGTCGCCGTAGCTGTACCGGCGAAGTTTGCAGGTGGTGAGCCTGGGGAAGGAACGCCGTCGGAAATGGACGCGTTGGTGGCCCCGATTCCCGTGATGTAGACCAAGACCACTGCTCCGTCCGCGACGGGATTTGTGGACGAGTTCGCCGAGTGATCCGGATTCTGTATGACGCCGAAGCCGGCGCCCGCTTCAAAAATGCCGAGCGAGAAGGGCGAAACCAGGCACTTGAGGGCAGCGCTCGTTTGACCGCCGCTTTTGATGGTCAGCGATCGTTGCCCGGCGCCGGTTTCGTACGGAACCTGAAAATTGATCTGCGTGGGGCTGACATAGAACAAGGGCGCCGCTGTGCCCTCGACCATGACCTGGACGGTGTTCAAGATGGTCGGCAGAGGAAGACCGCTCGGGTACTGCTGCGAAGGAGCAAGATTGGTCCCGAAGACGGATGCGATGGCGCCCGGGGCAAGCGTTGGCGTGTAATCGGCCCCATTGGTGACGGCGGTAAGTACCGGCTGCGCCCATAGGCTTGAGGCGGCAAAAGCGAGAAGCAATAATTTCAATGGTTTCGCAAGGTTAATCATAGAGGCACTCATCCAGCATTGCGTAAGAGCGCGAGCAATACTGTCGTATGGTATATCATTCAAACGGTCACCGGGTTCGTCGGTCTTTCGAGAGCCAGTATCCATGCGGCGGATAACACACATGGGCAGGATCACATCCGGGTATTTGCGCGCTTGAACAGATCGCGTTGGGCGTCGGCGGTGGGACCCGGCCTTAACTCGACCACGAGAAAGTGACATACTTTGGCTTGAGGTGGGGGTGCCATTTTCGGAGTTTGAGAAAAGCGGATTAAACTCGTCCTTCTGGAAGGGCTCTCCGGTGTTCAATGCGCATAATGTTCCGAACTTGTTCATCCTCGACGGCAGCAGCTTCGTCACCAGCGCGCGCCAGCAGCCCACGGCAACGATTCAAGCCCTTGCTTATCATGCCGCAGAGGCCGCCAAGGCGGCCAAAAAGGGCGAGCTCTGACAAGCTGGAACCGCCCGGCGCAAATTCACTTGGAGAATGAGCCTGTCGGACGCATTCGAATGGACGCGCCGCAAACTTCCCCGGCCTCGAGGCGCGTGAGCCGCTGGAAGTGCGTTCGTTTGTCAGAGCCTTCCTGGACAGCCTGCCCCAGCCCCTACAGGCTTCTAAAATCGAACCGGACCTTCACCTGACAGCGAATGCAATTTGAATTCCCGCCCAGGCAAATGCGCAACGCAAAACAGCAAACCTGCCGGCCGGCACTGACGTGATCTGCAACGGGGAGACCGGCCGCATCTCGACGGCAATTCAGGTCAGAGTCCAGGCGTGCGCCCCACCGTTTGCTCCAGCTCCGCCCACGCGAGCAAATATCCCAAACTGGCTTGGAGGAAATCCGCCTGCGCTTTGTAACTGGCGGCGGTGGCCTGCCGCCGATCGGACACCAAGACCACGCCCTCCTTCAGTTCGTTCTGTGCCAACCGCTCGCTCTCCTGCCGCAGCGTCACGATCTGGCTGGCTACCTGGACCTGACTTTTCGTCCGCTCTACCTTGTTATAGCTTCGTTCGATTCGAACGGCTACTTCGTCCTTCAGGCGGCTCAGGTTCTCCTCGGCTTGCGCCAACTGTGCTTCACGCTCGCGCACGGCCGCCCGCCGCTTGCCGAAATCGAATACCTCCCAATTGAGACTGACGCCGAACGTGCCGAAGTTTCGCACCAGGAACGGAACGCCATCCTGATAGCTCTGGCGGGCGAACGCGGTGACATCCGGGAGGTAGGCCGATTTCGCGGCGGTAACGCCGGCGTGTGCCTTTTGGATAGCTTCCTCGGCGGCCGATATCTCCGGGTTTTGCGAAAATGCGGTCTGAGTGTATTCTTCGCGCGGCCGTAGCTCAAAACTCGCAGGCACTGCCGGATCCAATTCGAGTTGAGTATCAAGTGGCAGACCCAACAGGTCGTTTAATTCTGTGTTCAGGTCAGTTAGCTGCAGGTCCGCCGTCAGCACCGACTGTTGGCTCTCCAGCAGACCGGCCTTGCCTTCTATCGCCGATACGTTGAGCGCGCTGCCGTGGCGTACGTCGTCTTCGCTTTCTCGCAGCCGCTCCCCCGCGTAAGAGCTCTGTTGCTCGGCCGCCAGTTTCTGAAGACGGGCGATCAGGACGCCGAAATAAAGAGCATGCACCTGCAGCGCAACCTGGTTCTCGACGTTTTTCAAATCATCGCGGGAAACAGCTACCTCGGCTGCCGCAATCCGGTTGGCTTGATGAATCCGGATCAACTGCGTTAGCGGTTGTGAAATTTGTGTGCCGCTGGTGATGAATGTCTTCTGCCCTTGCGGGAGTTGAACGCCTTGCGCCGGGACGAGCGAGCCCCCCACCGTCCCAAATGCCCCGGCCGGAATCCCGATGTTCTGCAACTCGGTGACGCGCAGTACATTCGACTGATTCGTGATTGCGGGGAAATAGGCGGACCGCTCGCCTGCTTTCTTCTGCTCATTCTCAACAACCTTCAGCCGCGCGATCTTGAGCGCGCGATTCTGACTGATTGCCAGATGGACAGCCTCTGTCAGCGTCAGCCGCCGGATCTCGGCGGCGTGTTCGGGAACTGCTGACAGCACGGCAAGTGCGGCAATTCCCAGGATCCGAAACACATTCGCACGATTCATTTCATTTTCCTCAAATCCATGTAGCTGATCTTGCCGGGCCGCAGGAAGAGCATCATCAACAGGTAAATAACCACCATCCACCCGATCAGGACGAACCCATCCACTGTTGCCAGAGTGTAGGCCTGGGCTCGCACCTGTTGACCAAGAATCCCAACCGCCCGGTGTTGCGCTTCTTCCGCCCCCGCGGAACCAGGCAGCAGTCCGCCGCTCAGCATCCGAACTCGCTCGTCGGTGAGCCAATCACCGGCTTGGACATGCAGGCCGAGAAGGTTGGAGTGGAGTTTCTCACGTACCGAAATGAAGTGAGTCATGACAGAGACGCCCACCTGGCCGCCGAAAAGGCGGATAAAGTGCATCAGCCCCGAGAATGTGGCGGCATTGGCTGCGCTGGTCAGGGCGCCTGCTTCGAGCCCTTCCAACACGATGCTGCTAACCAACCCGACATAGGAGCACGCGAATCCGCATGCCAGAAGTAGCTCCACTTTCTCGAAGCTGGTTCCCGCCCAGGAAGTATCCAGGCGCGAGCAGATCCAGCAGCCCACCGCGACGATGGTGAGCCCGAGCGCCAACGTCAGCCTCGAATTCGTATAGATCACCACGATCGCCACCACCCATACGACTACGAACATAGGCACGGCCACCCAAGCCAGCGCGCGGCCAGTCTCCAACGCCCGGTACTGTTGGACGTTGCCCAGGAACCCGGGGACGAGCACAATGGTCGCCAAATGCACAAACTTGAAAATGAAAATCGACAGCGCCAGGATGATGATGTTCCGTCTGTTGAGAAAGGAGAGATTTAGCGTTGGATTCGGCTGTAAGATGCGTCTCACCAGAGACGCGGCCAATAGGAAGATTCCCGCGATGACCATCGCGACGATTACCCCGGAGTTCAGCCAGTCCAGGCGCTCGCCTTGATCGAGAGCTCCATACACAAGCGCGAGGCCAACGCTAAAATAAGCAAAGCCACGCCAACTCGGCCGCAGTTGTGCGATCGGCCGATCGGGAATTCCGAAATATACGCAAAGCATCATCACTGGAGTCGCTACCGCGGCAGTCCAGAAGATCCAGTGCCAGGAGAAATGCTCGATGTACCATCCTTCCAGCAGGGACGCGATGTTGCTGACGAAAACGATGTCCGCCGCGTACGCCGCGATTCCGAAGATGATCAGGCGCTTCGGAAGCGCGGTCAGTACAAAGGTCATCGTAAGAGAGTAGAAGGTGCCTGACGTAAGTCCGGCGATTAACACCAATGCCAACATCGGCCAGTAACCCGGGGCAAAGGGCAGCAGAACGGATGCAACCGTGAAGACCGCCGCGGCCGGGAGCAAAATCCTGCGCGGTCCGAACAAAACGCTTAAGAAGCAGACGAAGACACCGCTGAACATGGTCGCCATGTTGAGCGCGGTCGGAATCCAGGAAGCCTCGTCGAAGCCGAAGCC
>Ga0187871_10003599_pt1 | contig 11948 bp, 16 predicted proteins | sample June2016WEW_16_1_FD_132988 | JGI IMG/M metagenome (GOLD analysis project Ga0187871, IMG submission 132988) | Peatland microbial communities from SPRUCE experiment site at the Marcell Experimental Forest, Minnesota, USA - June2016WEW_16_10 | ecosystem: Environmental > Terrestrial > Soil >... | reverse complement strand
GCGAGATCAAAAACCGCGCCAGCGTCTCCCTTTTGCCTTTTCGCCACTGTCACGGTTTTAGCTTTCGCTGGGTTTTGAATGCACTTCGCGCACGGCATCGCTGTCTCCCAAACAGATGAAGCGAGCAGCAAACGGCAGGGTGACGGACAGCGGAGTCAAAAAAAAGCTATGAAAACAACACATCTAAGAATTGAAGCGTCAGCACCGGCGAATGTTCGGCCATCGTCGGGTTCAAAAACCGGCAATTCGGGACAAAGGCACCGGATTGATTTTCGGCGGCGATTTTACAATCGCGGACTTTCAACAGCCGGACTGTTGGACCTGCTTTATTACCAGACTCCGCGCCTTTGGGAATTGTGTCAGGTTGTCGGCAAGTGGGTTTGGATTGAGTTTGACGAGCAACCGCCACGCCACATCACCGCCACGTTGTCCGAGCTTGGCTTTCATTGGAACCGCAAACGCCAACTCTGGCAGCACCCTTGCGGCCTATCTTCCACCGGCAGCCGCCGAGACCCCCGCGATAAATATCAGACCTACTTCCCGGCAGACATGAAAGCCGCTTGAAAGCCAAACACACCATGAAACGAAACAGACGCCGCTTGCCAATCCCGCAGCACGAGTTTGGTTTTGTCCCCGGCACGTTCACCTTGATTCAGGATTCCGGGCAAGACGGAGACCGTCTGGCCCGCGAACGGGACGAGGCAGACCACGCCCGCCGCGCCGCCGAATCCGCGCAAGCGCGTTTGTTCGCTTCTCACAACTCCAAATGAAAACCTTTTTTCCGTTCCGTCTCCGCGCTGGCGATGTCATCCGCTTTGACGGCAAAGCGTGCCGCGTTCTCCGCGTCACCGATTGTTCCGCCGTTGTCGCCGTGACCAAACAGCCCCGCGAATTCACGACCCTTTTTGGTGTCCGTGTTCGCATACAGCCCAAACCCGGTTTGGTTCGTATTTCTCCGCAATCCGAAGTTCCCATTCTTAACCGCTAAAACACCATGAACACAGACAACGAAAACTCGCCCTTTGGCGAAGTGATCTATTCTTACACCCGATCTCAGGCCGTCGCCGCCGGCGTTCAGGTTGAAGTCACCAAAACCGCGCAAGAAGCCGGAATCCGTTTCCCGGTTTTTCTCACCCGCGCCGTTTATGACGCTTATGTGACCGTGCCGCCGGATGTGTCCTGCCAGGATGAAGCCGGACGGCTTTGGGATATTTTGACCATGACCCGGTTTGCCATTCTCCGCAGTCGCCCCGGTTGCGACCGCTTGCCGGTTGCGCTCTATGTCCGCAACGACAACCGACGCCCCCGCCTTGTCCGGTTGACCGCCGTTTGCGGTCCCCTCGACACTGACGACCCGCAGCCCGCTATCACTGTGATGATGCCGGACGAGGATTGACCCCGCCCAAAAAAATCGCGCCCCGCTCTTACGCGGGGCATTTTCTTTTCTTGGGGACTTGCGCCGTCCCCAAACCCCGGCGCCGGGCCTCACGCCGGCCCAGACCCGCGCCAGAGGGCAAGCCCTCATGGACTCCGTTTCCGCTCGCGCTGGCCTTCACGCTCCGCGCCCTTTCCGCAGGACGGAAAGGAAAGTGCGGGGCAAAATGAGCTTGATTGTTCTCGACAGAAAGACTGCCATTTGCCAGTGTTCGTTAATTGTCCCAGCGGACGAAGTCTGCGCAATGAAACGCATCGTTGACCATAAAGATTTTCTGAGCAGTGATCCAGCCCATGTTCGCCAACTGCTTGAGCGTTGGAAACCGAGTTCCTTCGACGTGAACGAGAAGAAGCAAGAACGCGAACTTCATTTATGGCTTGAGAGTCAACTCCCGGAAGTCCCGATTGTCGCGCAATACGGAATCGCCAAAGGCAAGGCGGACATTGTCATTGAGGACTCCCATCTCATTGAGGTAAAGCTTGCCTTCGATAGCGCAAGCGTCGTCGAATTTGACCGTTGCGTCGGCCAGCTTGAGCGATACAAACAGAAGTGGGTCAAGAAAGAACGCGGCCCTGTCTACCTTGTCGTCGTTGGCGAATCGGATGCCGAATTCCGCGACATGCTCCAAATCTGGTTTAAGGAGGCAAACAGCCCGTTTTTTAATCAACGGTTTTTCCTAATCGAGAAGCACCCGAACTGTCAGTGAAACTGTCAGCGACAATACTGAAAAGTAGTGAAAAATAGTGGCGAGTTAAGCCGAATTATTCTTGCTTTTCAGAGGGAAAACCCATATTCTCCACGTAGCTGAATCGGGAACAAAGTTCGATTCCGACAACTGGCTCCAGCTTCCGCGTGTCGGAACATCAACCATGACATTAGAAATGACCCGCTAATTGGAAGCTTATGCACGCCCACCCCTGTTCGTCTTGGGCTTGCCGAATTCCAATTCCGGCGTTAAGTTTACATGATGAAAGGCAAGGACATTAAGAGTCTGGTCGAGCGCCAGCCGTTTCGTCCATTTGGCATCCGCCTCAACAACGGCGCGCAGTACTTATTCAAGGAGCCCAGGGACGTTGGCGCGCCCAAGGATTATCATCTCTTGATTTATTTTGGCAGGGACCAAGTGACGCTTATTGAGACGGACAGCATCGTTGAAATTATCGGGCCATAACGCCGCCGAAGCAAACTCTAAACCACCATTGCGAAATGGTCCGCCTGAAAGACATCGCTGCCCGGGGAGGCGTTTGCGTCACGACCGTTTCCAAGTCTTTGCGCGGCGCCAGCGACATCGCCCCGGATACCCAGGCCCGCCTGCGCTCACTCGCCCAGCAGATGGGTTACGTGCCTGACACCATGGCGCAAGGGCTGCGCAGCCGCCACACCAAATTGCTCGGCCTGGTCCTCTCCACCGTCGCCAATCCCATCTACGCCGGCACCGTTCCGGCGCTCGAAGACGGGGCGCACGAGTTGGGCTGCGATCTGATCCTGGCGCACCATCTCAACAATCCCGAGCGCGAGGAGGCGTGCATTCGCCGGCTCCTGTCGCGGCGGGTAGACGGATTTCTTATTTTCCCCGTGTACCGGCTGGCGCCCACCGCCGCCGTTTACGAGGACCTGGCGCAACGCCGCATCCCGACGGTGATCCTGGGGCACCGCGCCCCCTTTTGCGCCCAATTCCACAACGTCGAAACCGACGACCTGCAAGGCAGCGCGCTCATCACGGCGCATTTGCTCGAGTTGGGCCACAGGAAAATCGCCTTCCTCTGCGGCCCCAACAGCGCGCCCTGGGCGCAGGAACGCCTGGAAGGCTATCGCCGCGCCTTGCGCGCCGCGCAGATTGAGTGCGACGACGCCCTGCTATTCAACGCCGGCGCGACCCTCGATGAAGGCGGACAAGCCGCGCTGCAAATGCTGCGCGAGGCGCCGTCCGTCACCGCCGTCCAGTGCGCCAGCGATCTTTCCGCCATGGGCGCGGCCAACGTTTTCCTCAATCAAGGACTTCGCATCCCCCAGGACCTTTCCGTGGCAGGCTTTGGCAATATCCTCATGAGCGAACATTTCCGCGTGCCGCTGACCACCGTGCGCGAGCCAAAAATGCGCCTGGGCCTGGCCGCGATGAAAATGATGCAGATGCTCCTGCGCGGCGAGCAACCCGGGGCGCGGCGGCTGCAGTCCGAGATCATCCTGCGCGCCAGCACCGGCCCGCCCGCGCGGCCGGCGCAGGTTTGAGGCCAAAAAGCCATGTCTTCCGATCCTCCTCCCGGCCCCGTCCCCGTCGAACTGCCGATGGACGGGGTTCTGGATTTGCACACCTTCCAGCCGCGCGAGATCGGCGGCCTGATTCCCGGCTGGCTGGCCGCCTGTCAGGAACGAGGCCTCCTGGAATTGCGCATCATCCACGGCAAAGGCATTGGCAACCTGCGGCGCACCGTCCATGCCATCCTGTCGCGCCATCCCGAAGTGACGCGATATTCCCTGGCCGGGCCTCATTACGGCGGGACCGGGGCGACCATCGTTCATCTGCGTCCGTCCCCGTCCAAAGCAGCAGGAGACGCAGGTCGTTTTTAGTGGCAAGATTAAGATGGGAAACAAAGAAGGTGAGATGCGTTCCGGTCTGTCACGGGGCTTGACCTGCGGACGGAAGCGGGTAGCATTCACAAAATTTTTATCACTGTGAATCAAACAACTAAAAACATCTCGGCCCGCGGGGCGACCCGGCGGGAATTTCTCAAGAAATCCACCCTGGCCGGCGCCGCGCTGGCGGCCGGCCAAAATTTGTTCAAAACGCCGGTGTACGGCCAAACGCAGGCCCCGGCCCCCGCCGGCGCCGTGGGGGCCAACAACCGGATTGTCGTCGGTTACATCGGCGTGGGATTGCAGGGGACGGCGCACATCAACCTGCAAAAGCAAAACGCGGCGGCCAACAACATCGCCCAGGCCGCTATCTGCGATTTGTCGGCGCATCGCCGCGATGACGCGAAGGCCCTGATCGGGGGGAATTGCGTGGCATTCGAGAATTTTGAGGAGTTGCTGGCCCGCAAGGACATTGACGCGGTCACTATTTCCACCGTGGACCAATGGCACGCCGGAACGGCCATGGCGGCGCTGCAAGCGGGCAAACATGTCTATCTGGAAAAACCGATGTCGCGCTATTTGGGGGAGGCGTTTGAATTGCACGATCTGGTGAAGAAGAACCCGAAATTGGCCTTTCAGGTCGGCTCCCAGGCCTGCTCGGACCCGCGGTGGAGCAAGGCGCGCGACATGGTCCTGGCGGGCAAGGTCGGGAAATTGGTGCTGGGGCAGGATTCCTACATGCGCAACAGCAAAGGGGGCGAATGGAACGAGGCGCCCTACTTGATGGCCGCCTGGATGACTCCGCAGGATTTGCCAAATTGGAAGAAATGGGAGGGAAATGTCAAGAATAAGGTGGACTATAACGCGGAACGCTATGTGCGCTGGCGCAAGTTTTACCCCTATTGCGCCGGTCCGCTGGGCGACCTCGCCCCGCACCGCATGCATCCGTTGATGCTGGCCACGGGCAACCCGGAGTTCCCGACCCGCGTCGTCTGCCTCGGCCAAAATCCGGTCCACGCCGACAAGAACACGCCCGGCGCGGCGGAGCGGGATTGTCCCGAGGACATCCAACTGGTCGCGGAATTCCCCAGCGGCGCGGCGCTGATGTTGGTCTCCGGCACCGTCAACGAAGTCGGGCTGACATCGGTCATTCGCGGCCACATGGGCACCCTCGTGCTGGGCGGCAACAGTGTCAAGCTGGACCCGGAAAAGGACTTCTCTGACGACATTGATCCGGAGCAGGTTGGCAACCTCCCCATCGAAACGATTGACGCGCATGAGAAAAATTGGTTTGACTGTATCCGCTCCGGCGCCGTTCCCAACGCGAACGTGGACCTGGCGATCCGCGTCCAAACGGTCCTTTCGCTGGCGGAAATGTCCAATCGCCTCAATATGATGTGCCTGTTCGACGAAAAATCGCGCAAGATCACCAATGGCGACGGCAAGGAAGTGCCGGCGATTACTTATGGCACACTGCCAAAGTCCTGAATTCGTCGGTAGGGCGGCGCTGCCGCGCCGCCCAATAAGCTGAATTGATGTAGCGTCGAGCCTCTGGCTCGTAACCAAATCTCAATAAGTCGTGCATAGTGAATTTCCCTGATTCGGCGCGGGTGGCGCGTCACGCGATGGCGACGCGGTTCGAGGTGCTTTTGCACGGACAGAGGGAGGCGGACTTGCGGGCGGCCGGCGAGGAGGCGCTCAATGAGGTGGCCCGGCTGGAAGCGCAATTGAGCCTCTATCGTCCTGCCAGCCAGATTGCGCGGGTCAATGCGCTGGCGGCGCGCCAGCCGGTGCGGGTCAGCCCCCCGGTGTTTCAATTGCTCGAACTGGCGCAACGATTGCACCGGGAGACGGGCGGCTTGTTCGACATCGCAATGGGACCCCTGGTGCGTTGCTGGGGATTCATGGGCGGCACGGGGCGCATGCCGGGGCCGGCGCAACTGGCCGAGGCGCGCGCGCTGGCCGGGATGCGCCATCTGAGCCTGGACCGGGATGAGTTTTCGGTCCGCTTTGACCGGGAAGGGGTTATGATTGACCTGGGGGCGATAGGCAAGGGGTATGCGATTGATTGCGCGGCGCAAACGTTGCGGGAGTGCGGGGTAACCAGCGCGTTGCTGCATGGCGGCACGAGCACCACTTACGCCATTGGCGCGCCGCCGGAAGCTGAGGCCTGGCAGGTCGCGGTGGCCTCTCCCCCGGACCTCGGCGCTCAGGCGCCGCCGCTACAGGTTGTCGTGCGGTTGCGGGACGGGGCGCTGTCCGTTTCGGCGGTTTGGGGGCGGTCCTTTGAAGCGGGCGGCAAGACCTACGGGCATGTGCTGGACCCGCGCACAGGCCGTCCGGCGGCCCGGGCGGTGCTGGCGGCGGTGGCGCTCCCATCGGCGACGGAGACCGATGCGTTGTCCACCGCACTGCTGGTGGCGGGCAGGACGGGCGCCGGGCGGATCGGGCGGCTCAGGCCGGAGATGCGGACGCTCTTGCTGGCGCGCGACGGCCGTACTGGCCGTTATGCAACGCGCGGAAACTTGGGAAATTGAAGGCACTTTTCCGGCAGGGCGGCGCTGCTGCTTCGCCATTTCAGGGCAGAGCGGCAGCTCTGCCCTACCGGTAACGTGGAGATTTATGATGGCAAGACATTGAAAAAAGGCCGGTTAGCGGCTAGGTTCAGATGTAATGTTGGATGATCGTTCATATATGCGCACGCCGCAGCGGCAGCCGTGGTCCATGACCACCCTGCTGTTGATCAGCTTGGTGGCGTGCTACGCGGTCCAATGGCTTTTGGAAAAGCAACTGGGAACCGACTTGCAGGGGCAAAGCCGCATAGACAGGCTCTTTACCTTGAGCCTTCAGGGCCTGAAGGAGGGAAGATATTACCAGTTAATCACCTTCCAGTTCATGCACGCGGGTTTTTGGCACCTGCTGTTCAACCTAATCAGTCTCTATTTCTTTGGCCACGCTGTGGAAGAGATGCTGGGCGCCGCCAGCATGCTCAAGCTTTACCTTTTGAGCGGGAGCGTTGGCGGCTTGTTGCATTTGGCCTTTTGCATGGTCCTTTCCCATTTTACCCATCATTTTGATCCGGGCGTCGTTGGAGCTTCCGCCGGGATATGTGGGTTGATCGCGGCCTTCGCGACCCGCGAGCCGAATTATCCGATCACACTGCTCGTCTTCTTCGTTCTTCCAGTTACCATGCTTGCCAAGTGGCTTTTGCTCATTGAAGCCGTCATATCCGTCGGCGGACTTTTCATGCCCGGTTCAACCACGGCCCATGCGGCGCATCTGGGCGGAATGCTGACGGGCATCGCGTTTATCAAGTGGAGTGACATCTTCCCGGGCGCGGGGAGATTGTGGGAATCGGCGGCGCGCCGGCGTCCAGCCCGCCCGATGGTGCGGGCGAACGTGCTGCGGGCCGTCCGGCGGCCCCGGAAAACCCCCGAGGAATTGCCTCCGGCCGAATTTATCAGCCGCGAGGTGGACCCCATCCTCGAGAAGATTTCCGCCCAGGGCATTCATAGCCTGACCGAGCGGGAACGCCAGATTTTGCAGGCGGCGCACGACAAAATGGCCCGCCGGTAGGTTACTATTTATGATACAGCGCCATTCGCGGTGCGGCGTTGGGCTTGCGGCCCGATGCCGCCGGCGTTAAAACCATCTTATGATACAGCGTTATTCGCGGGCGGAAATGCGGGAGGTCTGGACGGAACAGCGCAAGCTGGAAATCTGGCTGCAAATCGAATTGCTCGCCAGCGAGGCCCTGGCCGCCGAGGGCGTGGTCCCGGCGAAGGATTACCAAGTGATGAAGGCCAAGGCGGCGTTCCAACTGGAGCGCTGCAAGGAGCTGGAACGCACGCTCAACCACGACGTCATCGCCTTCACCCAAAACGTCGCCGAGAACATCGGCGGGCCGGCAAGCCGCTGGCTGCATTACGGGCTGACGAGCAGCGATATTGTTGACACCGCGCTCGCCGTGCAGATGACCCAGGCGGCAGCGATTCTCATCGCCGATGTGAAGGCCCTGCTGGCCGTCATCGAGAAAAAGGCCCGGGCGCACGCCTTCACGCCCATGATCGGCCGCAGCCACGGCATCCACGCGGAGCCGACGACCTTCGGATTGAAAATGGCGGTGATGTACGACGAATTCGGCCGCGCCCTGCGCCGGCTGGAGAGCGCGCGAGAGACGGCGGCGGTGGGGAAACTCTCCGGCGCGGTGGGGACGGGCGCGCATCTTTCGCCGGCGGTGGAAGCGCGGGTCTGCAAACGGCTCGGGCTTCGCCCTGCGCCCGTGGCGACGCAAGTGGTGCAGCGGGATTTGCACGCGGAGTTTATCGGGGCGCTGGCGCTGGTGGGGGCGAGCATCGAACGCTGGGCCACCGAGTTCCGCCACTTGCAGCGGACGGAAGTTTTGGAGGCGGAGGAATTTTTCGCCCCGGGCCAGAAGGGTTCCAGCGCGATGCCGCACAAGCGCAACCCGATCACGGGCGAACGGCTGACCGGCCTGGCGCGGGTCCTGCGCGGCAACGCCGTTGCGGCCCTGGAGAACGTCGCCCTTTGGCACGAGCGCGACATCAGCCACAGTTCGGTCGAGCGGATTATTTTCCCCGACTCCTGCACTCTGCTGGATTACATGCTGGCGACGCTGCGAGTATTGACAGAGGGCCTGATCGTCTATCCCGAAAACATGCGGCGCAACCTGGAGCTTTCATTGGGAATGTGGAACTCGCAAACCGTCCTCCTGGCGCTGATCAAAAAAGGCCTGACGCGCGAAGCGGCCTACGAACTGGTGCAGCGCAACGCGATGGAAACCTGGCGGGCCAAACACGCCGGCAAGCCGGACGCCGGCTTTCTGGACCAACTGCGGCGCGATCCCGAGGTAAGCCGGCATTTCGCCGCCGGCGGATTGGAGAAGCTCTGCTCGCTGGATTTCCATTTCAAAAACGTCAAGTCTAAGTTTAAAAAGGTCTTCGGCCGCTGACCCCCCGTTACGCCTGGTATTGTTCGTCGCTGACCTGTTCCATCCAGTTGACAACCCTGCCGTCGAGCGCCTCCGCGATGGCAATATGCGTCATCGCCGTTGTTGGCGCGGCGCCGTGCCAATGCTTCTCACCCGGCGGAAACCAGACCACGTCGCCCGGCCTGATTTCCTCAACGGGACCGCCCCACCGCTGCGCCCTGCCGCAGCCGGCTGTAACGATCAGGGTCTGGCCCAGCGGATGCGTGTGCCAGGCGGTGCGGGCGCGCGGCTCAAATGTGACGATGGCGCCGCAAACGCGCGCGGGATCGCTTCCCTTAAACGGCGAGTCAATGCGCACAGTGCCGGTGAAATACTCAGCCGGTCCTTTGCTGGAAGGCTGTGAACCATTTCTTCTGATGTCCATGTCTCAATTCCTTTCTGTCATTACAATTGTTCAGCGGCCGGTCATTCGCTCCAGCTTTTCGGGATATCGGGCGCCATGCACCATGATCTTTGAGGCGGCGCTTTCGATGTCACGAAGGTCGTCCGATGTAAGCTCGACTGCAACTGCCCCGATGTTCTCGTCCAGACGATTCAGCTTCGTCGTGCCGGGGATGGGGACAATCCACGGCTTCCGGGACAGCAGCCACGCCAGCGCGATTTGAGCCGGCGTCGCCTTCTTCCGTTTTCCGATCGTGGCCAGCAGATCAATCAATGCCTGATTCGCCTGGAGCGCCTCCGGCGTGAAGCGGGGCAGCGTACTGCGGAAATCGGTGCTGTCAAACTTCGTCTTTTCGTCAATCTTGCCCGTGAGGAAACCCTTCCCAAGCGGGCTGTAGGGAACCAGGCCGATGCCAAGCTCTTCGAGGATTGGTATCACTTCCTTTTCAGGGGTTCTCGTCCACAGCGAGTATTCGCTCTGAAGGGCCGTGAGCGGCTGGACGGCGTGTGCGCGGCGGATCGTTTGCACCCCCGCTTCCGAAAGGCCGAAGTGCTTCACTTTGCCTGCCTGAATCAGCTCCTTCACCGCTCCCGCCACGTCTTCGATCGGCACGTTCGGGTCCACCCGATGCTGATAGAGCAAGTCAATTGTCCCGACCTTGAGCCGTTTGAGCGAGCCTTCGACGGCCTGCTTGATGTGCCCGGGCCGGCTGTTCAGACCCGCCGCGCCCGGCCGGTTGTCACTGCCACTCAGGTCAAACCCAAACTTCGTCGCTATCACCACTCGCCCGCGGAATGGAGCGAGCGCTTCGCCAACAAGTTCTTCGTTGGTGAAGGGGCCATAGACTTCAGCGGTATCGAAGAATGTGACGCCGCGTTCCACGGCTGCCCGAAGAAGAGACGTCATCTCTTTCTTGTCTTTGGGCGGACCGTAGGAGAAGCTCATTCCCATGCAGCCCAGGCCGAGAGCCGAGACTTCCAGATTACTTTTTCCAAGTTTGCGCTTTTGCATTTTTGAATCCTTTCTTTGAGTTAGAGTCCGCGGCAAATTTACTCCTCATGGGCGCGGCTGTCGCGCCCAATCTTGCCCGGCCTGTTGCGATATTGGCCGCCTAACCCTGGGTATCTGCAAATGCAGCGGATGGAAACGGAGGACTTTATTTTGGCCAATCGGCGAATCGCAAAACAGAACTGCCCTTCTGCCAGAATTGCACGCCGCCATTGCGCAAGCTCCGTTAGGAGTCTCCAAAGGCCAAACGTGGTGCCTTGTGCCAAGGAACGCCCAATATGTTTGTTGGAGGAAAGCATGTGTGTCATTCCTCCCATTCCTCCCATTCGTCCCATTCCTCCCATCCCGGTTCCTTGGAAGCGAAATGCCGCCAAAGAAAGCTTCATTCCGCCCGCCGATTTCCGCATGATGGCTTGCAAATGTATCGCGGACGATTAGCGCCTTCGCCGACGGGCTTGCTGCACATGGGCCACGCGCGGACGTTCTGGACGGCCCAACAGCGGGCTGTCGCAGCGGCAGGCGCGCTGGTTCTCCGCAATGAAGACCTGGATGCCCGGCGATTTCGCCTGGAGTTCGCGGATGCCATGATGGAGGACTTGCGCTGGTTCGGCTTCCAATGGCAGGAAGGCCCGGACTGCGGCGGACCTTTCGGCACCTATTCGCAAAGTGAGCGCGGCCATCTCTATCGCGCCGCGTGGGAAAAGCTGCGGCAGTCGGGCTGGATTTATCCATGCCGGTGTTCGCACCAGGATGTTTTGCGCGCCTTGCAGGCGCCCCATGCCGGGGAAGAGGAGCCGGTGTACCCGGGGACTTGCAGGCCAAAGACGGGATTTCCGTTCGGGGGCTTTGATGACAAAGGGGAGGATTTGCGGCGGTCACAGACCGCCGCTACAGGAATGCCATCCAAGGGGGCCAATTGGCGGTTTTGTGTGCCGGACGGGGAGAGAATCTCCTTTGACGACGGCTTTTTCGGCCGTCAACAATTTCAGGCGGGCCGGGATTTTGGCGATTTTGTGGTCTGGCGGCGCGATGATGTGCCTTCGTATCAATTGGCCGTGGTGGTGGATGACGCGGCCATGAAGATCACCGAGGTGGTGCGCGGCGCGGATTTGCTGCTCTCCACCGCGCGGCAGTTGCTCCTGTATCGCGCCCTGGAGTTGACGCCCCCGGCTTTTTATCACTGCCCGCTGGTCACGGATGAGTCCGGCGCGCGTCTGGCCAAACGGCATGACGCGTTGAGCTTGAGGAGCCTGCGCGCCAAAGGCATGACGCCGCAACAGTTGCGCGAATCGTGGTGAAGGTTCTGATTTTCAATCAAAGTGTCCGAATTCTCATGTGTACCGAAAGCGGTTTTTTCAATAGCAGATCCATCCACCAAGAATCATAGCGACGGTCTGCCGACCGCCGCTACGGGGATCCTCGGCGCAGAGCGCCGACTCTACACTTATTTGGAGGCGGCGGCAGGCGCGGCAGGCGCGGCGGGGGCTTCGGGCGCAGGGGCTGGCGAAGGAGTTGCCGCTTGCGGGGCGGGAGCCGTG
>Ga0187871_10003598_pt1 | contig 11949 bp, 10 predicted proteins | sample June2016WEW_16_1_FD_132988 | JGI IMG/M metagenome (GOLD analysis project Ga0187871, IMG submission 132988) | Peatland microbial communities from SPRUCE experiment site at the Marcell Experimental Forest, Minnesota, USA - June2016WEW_16_10 | ecosystem: Environmental > Terrestrial > Soil >... | reverse complement strand
GTGAACAGCCATTTGTCGACGCTGACCCGCTTGGCCATCTATTCGCTGCCTCCGGGAATCCTGCTGGTTGCGGGCTCTCGTTCGTGTTTGCGCGCGGCGAGTTGACGGACCAGCTCCTTGAACACCTGGCCGCGATGCTCGTAGCTGTCAAACTGATCGAAACTGGCGCAGGCGGGAGCGAGGAGGACGATATCGCCTGCCTGGGCTGCTTCGCTGGCGCGGCGTACGGCGGAATCGAGCGTGTTGGCGCTGACGATTTCCGTTCCGCGCACTTGCGATTCGATCTTGCTCGCCGCGGCGCCGATCGTGTACACGCGCTTCACGCGCCGCTTGAGGAGATCGTTGAGTACGCTGTAATCGCTGCCCTTGTCCTTGCCGCCCAGGATCAGGTGAATGCCGCTGGGGAACGACTCCAGCGCCTTCATGGTCGCGTCCACATTGGTTGCTTTCGAGTCGTTGTAGTACTCGACTCCGCCGATCGTTGCGACATACTCCAGCCGATGCTCGACGGCTTTGAAGCCGGCAACCGCATTGCGAATCCGGGCCGGCTCGACGCCCGCGAGCATCCCAACGCAAACTGCAGCCAGGACGTTTTCCAGGTTATGCGCACCCTTCAGCCCAATTTCACGAATGGGCATGACCATGGTTTCGGCACCCTCATTGCGCCAGATGATCTCGTCGTCGCGAACGCAGGCTCCGCTGCTGACTTGCTTCAGGCGGCTGAACCAGCACACGGGAGCTATCGCGCTCGATGCCATCGCACGGCACGCCTGGTTGTCGGCGTTCAGCACAGCGAAGTCGCCCGCCCTCTGGTTCTCGAATATACGGGCCTTGGCCGCAATGTAATTCTCGAATGTGTGATGGCGATCCAGGTGATCGGGCGTGACGTTGAGCACCACCGCGATGTGGGCGTGAAATGTCTGGATCGTCTCCAGTTGGAAGCTGCTGATCTCCAGCACGACCCAGGTGCTGTCGGTGGCGCGGTCTACAAACGTAATTGCCGGCGTTCCGATGTTGCCGCCGACCAGCACTTCATAGCCGCCCGCGGAAAGAATATCTCCGGCCAGAGTCGTGGTAGTGGTCTTGCCGTTTGAGCCGGTGATGGCGACAATGCGTCCTTTAAGAAAACGCGCCGCGAGCTCCACCTCGCCGATGACCGCAATCCCGCGCTCGCGCGCGTGCACCAGTTGCGGGACATCGAACGGCACACCCGGACTCACGACGATCAGGTCCTGATCGCGAAAGGTACGCTCGCCGTGCTGGCCGGTCTCGACGCTGATGCCGTGATCGAGAAGTAACGGAATTTCTTCGCGGAGTTGCTCCGGCGACTTCGCGTCGGATACAGCGACGCGCGCGCCGCGCTGGGCGAGAAATAGCGCGCTGGCAACGCCGGACTTGCCGAGTCCCACCACCAGCACGCGTTGGTTGCGAAGTTCCATCAGCGAAGATTTTCAGCAGGCGTATTCACCACGGAAGCACGGAATTCACGGAAGAAATATAACGCCCAGAATCCGTGATTTCCGTGCTTCCGTGGTGATTCTCCGGCCCAATGGTCATTGTGCCACGTTCGCCGAACGCTAGCGCAACTTCAGCGTGGTGAGAGCAAAGAGTGCAAACACCAGCGAGGCGATCCAGAAGCGCACAATCACTTTCGATTCGCTCCAGCCCAGCAGCTCGAAGTGGTGATGGATGGGCGCCATCTTGAAGATGCGTTTACGGCGCAGCTTGTAGGAGCCGACCTGCAGGATCACCGAGAGCGCCTCGATCACGAAGATCCCGCCGATGAAGGGCAGCAGCAGCTCCTGTTTGATGATGACGGCCACCGTTCCTATGGCGCCGCCCAACGCCAGCGAACCCACGTCGCCCATGAAAATCTCCGCCGGATGCGCGTTGTACCACAGGAAGCCGATCGCGGAGCCGACCATCGAACCGCAGAAAATCGTCACCTCCGACACCTGGGGCATCTTGGCCAGCTCGAGATAATCCGCAAACACCGCGTGCCCGCTGACGTAGGTGAGCACGGTAAGCGCACCGGCAGCAATGACGGTGCATCCGACCGCAAGTCCGTCAAGGCCATCGGTGAGATTCACCGCGTTGCTGGAGCCAACAATAACAATGGCGACGAAGATGATGAACGGCAAGAATGCCAACGGCGCAAGATACCCGTGGTGCCACCGGCTGATGACCAGGTCAGGCCGAAATTGCTTGAGGAACGGTACGATCAGCCGAGTCGAGTACAGGCTGTGTGTCTCCAGCGCGCTGAGCGTGGCGCCCACGGCGATTGCCGCCAGAAATTGATACAGCAGCTTGGCCCGCGCCGTGAGCCCGAGATTGCGACGATGCACGACCTTGAGGTAATCGTCCGCGAAACCGATGGCGGCAAAGACAAGGGTCGCCACCACCGCAATCCACACGAAGCGGTTGGTCAGGTCGGCCCACAGCAGCGTCGGTATCAGCATTCCGACGACGATCAGCACCCCGCCCATGGTCGGTGTGCCGGCTTTTTGCAGGTGGGCCTTGGGGCCGTCTTCGCGGATATATTGACCGATCTGAAATTCACGCAGCCGGCGCACCACCGAAGGACCGATGATGAGCCCGATGAACAGCGCCGTCAGGCTGGCGAATGCCGTGCGAAACGTGAGATAGCGGAAGATTCGGAACGGGCCGATGTGGAAGACGACAAATCCTTTTTGATACAGCAACCAATAGAGCATTCTTCCCCGTTCTCATCTCAACCGATCCACCGCTAGTGCGCGCCGGTGGGGGGGCTTGCCGGTCCAGACCTCGAGCGCGCGTTCCAGCCGCACACCGCGCGACGCCTTCAGCAGGACCGCGTCTCCTGGCCGGATCTCGCGCTTCAGCCACTCGCCGGCGTTCTCCGGCGTCTCCAAAAACTCCGCCGCCATTCCAGCGTGCTTTGCGCCTTCGACCACCGCGCGGGCCAACCCGCGCACGCCAACCACAAAATCGATCCCGCGCTGCGCCATGTGTTCGCCGGCTTCGCGGTGCAACGCTTCGCCTGCCGGTCCCAACTCCAGCATCTCGCCGGCAACCACGATCCTGCGCTGCGCCGGAATTTCTGCCAGCGCGCGCACCATGCTTTCGAGCGCCTTTGGATTCGAATTGTAGCAATCGTTGATCACCGTCGCGCCGTTGATGCTGAGGATTTCTCCCCGCTTGTCACCAGCTGATAACGTGGCCAGCGACTCCGCCGCCTGCTGCAGCGGCACCCCGTATTGCAGGCCGACGGCGACGCCCGCCAGCGCGTTGTAGATGTTGTGCTCGCCGAGCAGGGGCAGCATCGTCCGCCGACGCTCGCCGTCAACGACAACGTCGAACGCCGCTCCCTCCAGCCCGCGCAATTCCAGGTTTTCCACTCGCACATCACAGGGTTTGTGTATCCCGAACGTCACCACAGTTCCGTGAAAGTCCCGCCCGAACTGCGACACATATTCGTCGTCGGCGTTCAGCACCGCGATGCCGCCCGGATGCAGCGCCTCGATCAGCTCATACTTGGCTCGCGCAATACCTGCGATGGAATCGAAGAACTCCAGGTGCACGGGTGCGACGACGGTCACAACTCCGCAATCGGGCTGCGCTAGAGTGGCCAGCGCAGCGATCTCCCCAGCATGCGACATACCCATCTCGATGACAGCCAAGTCGTGTTCCGGCGCTAGCTTCAGCAACTGCAGCGGCATACCGAAATGGTTGTTCAAATTGCCTTGCGATTTCAGCACGCGATATCGCGTCGCGAGAACGTGGGCAATTGCTTCCTTCGTGGTTGTTTTCCCGGCTGAGCCAGTTACGGCGATCAGCGGCCTGCCCCACAGCCGCCGTACGGCAGCACCCAGCCGTTGCAGGGCAAGCAGAGAATCATCGACCACCAGCAATCGCCACTTGTCGGGATATCGCGATGCGCACTCACGTTGCACCACCGCCGCGACTGCGCCCTTTGCCAGCGCGGCTTCCACATAATCATGCCCGTCCAGGCGCTCGCCACGGACCGCAAAAAACAAGTCGCCGGGTTGCAGCGTGCGCGAATCGATGGAGTAGCCGGTGGCAACAGATTCCGGGTCGAACTCGCCGGTGGCCGGCATGAATTCAGCAGCGCGAGACAGCGTCAGCTTCATAGCTTTGCGGATTGCGCCTCCGGCGTTTCGTATCCGGCAGCTTGCAGCGCCCGCCGCGCCTCTTCCATGTCGTCGAAGGGCACTGTCCCACTCTGTGTGACCTGCACCTTTTCATGGCCTTTGCCGGCGATGAGCACGATATCGCCGGGATGGGCTTCATCGATGGCCAGCGCTATGGCTTTCCTGCGGTCCGGCTCCAGCGTGTAGCGGGTTCCGCTGCGTTGCAATCCGCCAAGCGCGTCGTTCATGATGTCGATGGGATTCTCGCTGCGCGGATTATCGCTGGTCAGGACCACGAAGTCGCTGCCCGTCCCGGCGGCCTCGCCCATCAGCGGACGCTTGCTGCGGTCGCGGTCGCCGCCGCAACCGAACACAGTGATGACGCGGGGTGCCCCATCCTTTCGCCCAACCGGCCTCGCCGGCAGCTCCCCACTCGAGACTGGTTGGGCGAAAGGGTGGGAGCCGCCTCCTCTCTGCGCAAGAAAATCGTGTGCGACCGCCGTCAAGTTGCGTAGCGCATCATCGGTATGCGCGTAGTCAACAATGACGGTGAAGGGCTGGCCGGCATCAACGCGCTCGAAACGCCCGGGAACACGCTTGAGCTGATAGACGGCGTCGATAATCGCCCGCCATTCCACGTTGCGCGCATAGGCGGCGGCACAAGCGGCAGCGACATTGAGGACATTCACGCGTCCCAGCAGCGGTGTCCAGATCGCGTGCTCGCCATCGACAGTAATCAGCGTGAAGCGGGTGCCGCTACCCTCAACTTTCAAGTCTTTCGCGTGGAAATCGCCGCTCGCCATGCCAAACGTGATCACCTCGCTGTGCTTCTTGCAGAGCTCAACCAGGCGTTTTCCGTAATCGTCTTCTACGTTGATCACGGCGACACGCGGCGGCTCAGTGCCCGATCCCTGGAAGAGGACAGCCTTCGAGCTAAAATAGTCCTCCATATTTCCGTGATAGTCGAGGTGGTCGCGCGTGAGATTCGTGAACACCGCAACGTCGAAGGGAATCCCGAATACGCGCTGCTGCTCCAGCGCATGCGACGAAACTTCCATGACGGCTTCGGTGCACCCGGCATCAAGCGCGCGCGCGAGGAACTGGTTGAGCTCGAGAGCTTCGGGAGTTGTGTGCGGAGCGGGATAGGGCTCGTCCTCGATGCGATACTCGACCGTCCCAACCAGCGCGCTCTTGTGCCCGCCGCCGCGCAACATCGCATTGACTAGAAACGATGTGGTGGTTTTGCCGTTGGTTCCCGTGATCCCCGTAATTGCAAGCTTCTCGGCGGGACGGCCGTAAAAGTTCGCGCTCAGACGCGCGAGCGCACGGCGTCCATGGAGCACTTGCGCCCAGGGAATATTGGCGCGCGGCGCTAAGGAATCGCTGACGATCGCGGCAGCGCCTGCGTGCAACGCCGCATCGATGTACTGATTGCCATCCGTGCTTTCCCCGCACATCGCTACGAAGCACCACCCCGGCTTCACGCGACGACTGTCGTAGTCCAGGCCGGAGATGGAAGCGTCGCCTTGCTGCGCGATATATTCCGCGCCGTCCAAGAGATCAACAAAGTTCATTTCTGCCAGTTGTACACGAAATTGTCCCTTACGATTTGTCGCTGGGACTGGCGATCCCTAGAAAGACCATCAACGCTCGGTTGACCCTAGTCATATCCTCATCGCTGAGGCGGCCGATTCGCATGCCGAGTTTTGTCCGCGCAATCGTGGTGACCTTATCAGCCATCACGTGGCATGGCGCGCGCAGCCCTTTCATTTGGTTAGGTTCAACAAAAACTCGGAACAAGGGTGCGGGTTCGGGGTCGGTCGTCAGGCCGCAGGTAGTGATCGAATCGGTTTGATCGAATCGATCGTCTTGCAGAATGAGTACGGGGCGTGGTTTGCCAGCATAATCCCTTCCCCCAGACGCAGTCCAAAGCTCGCCCCGCTTCACTCGTCTCCCCAGTCGGAGATGGCGTCGATGAAGTCCTGATCTTCCTTGGCGTGAGGACTCTTGGCGACTGCGAGCGACTGCCGGTGCGCTTCCTTGGCGAATTCGGGAGAGCGCACATCGGGAACCCAGATCTGGATCGGTCGCAGTCCTTGCCTGCGCATACGATCCCTGTAGGCACGTACCTTGTCGCGCGACGACTTCTTTGCTGCCTTCGAATTTCTTGTTCTGGATGCCATCCGGAGCAGCCCCTCAACGGTTACATGTAACCTAGCAAATACTAGAGGACGACGCAAGCAGCAGGCCGAGCAAATGAGGACAATCGCCTCAATGCGCAAACCGCACCGTAATCTTCTGTCCTGCGGGGAGGCGACTTCCCGGTGCAGGCCATTGCTGGCGCGCCACGCCAGTGCCAACCGCATCAATCTCCACGCCCGATTGTTGCGCAATTTCCACTGCAGACCGCATCGGTTTCCCGACGAATGAAGGAACCACGACACCACTATCGACAGACAGGATCGCCGTGCCGTTCCCTGGCGTTGGGGCGGGCTGTCCCGGTGACGTAGCTGCCGCGATGCCCGGGCTCTGTCCCGAGTCCGCAGGCGTGGTTGTTGCTTGCAGCATTGCTGTCTGCGCTCCGGAACGACCTCCCACATCGTGGGACGTGACGGCGGAATTCAGTGCAGGCGATGTTTTTGTGGCGTCAGCGTCGTCTTGCACGGGCCCGCCCAAATGTTCCGAGCTCTCGTCAACATCGCTGTCCTTCGCCGCCGCCAGCAGTTTCTCGCGTTGCGGGCTCTTCACCTCGAGATCGCGCGGCACGTGCAGATACTGCAATACCTGCTGCGCGATGCGCTTGAACACCGGCGCGCAGACCTGGCCGCCCTGATGCAGACCAACCGGCGAATCGAGAATGACCGCAATGGTGATCGCAGGATTGTTGACCGGCGAGAATCCGATGAACGAAGCTACATACTTGGTCTTGGAGTACGCCCCCGTCGCGGGATCAACCTTTTGCGCAGTGCCCGTCTTGCCCGCGATCGTGTAGCCCTCGAGGATGGCTCGCCGCGCCGTACCGTCCAACACCACCCCTTCCATCATCTTCTTCATCTGCGCCGCGGTCAGGGACGTCACCACGCGATGCTGCTGTGCGGGACGGAACACCACCGGCAGCGCTTTGCTGTCCGGCGGCAGCTCGCCAGCCACAATTCGCGGAGGCGTGTAAACCCCGTCGTTGGCAATCGTGGAAATCAGCGAGATCGCCTGCAGGGGCGTTACTCCGATCTCCTGGCCCATGGAAATCGCACCGATCGATACCTTCGACCAGTGGTTCACCGGCTTGGCTAAGCCACGCGTTTCACCCGGCAGTTCAATACCGGTTTGCTGTCCGAAGCCGTAGTCCTTGATGTAGTGATAGAGCCGCTGGTCGCCCAGCTTCATTCCCACCTTGATGGCCGCGACGTCGCTGGAGTGTGCCAGCGCTTCGGCGATCGTGACTACGCCCAGGCTCTCGTGGTCGTGGATTTTCATTCCGAACACGTCGATGGAGCCGTGCTGGCAATCGACGTGGTCCTCCGGCGTGACCACATGTTCGTTGATCGCCGCCGAATAGGTGACAATCTTGAACACCGAGCCCGGCTCATAGATATCGCTGACTGCCCGGTTCTTCAGCGACTCGAGAGGCACGCTGTCGAAGACGTTGGGATTGAAGGTGGGACGGTTCGCCAGAGCCAGGATTTCGCCGGTGCGAGGGTTCTCGACCACCACCGTTCCCGCGATCGACTGGGTGTCCTGCATTCCCTGCTCCAGCTCTTTTTCGGCGATGTACTGGATGGTCTGGTCAATCGTGAGCACCAGGTTCTGTCCGGGATCCGGTGGGCGCTCCACGCGGCTGAACCATTTGCGGCGCGCGTCAATCGAGATCAGGTCCTGACCAGGGATGCCGCGCAGGTCGTCGTCGAACTCGCGCTCCAGTCCACCCAGACCTTCATCATCCATGCCGACGTAGCCGAGCACCTGCGCGGCCAATTCACGCTTGGGATAGAAGCGCTTGGGCTCTTTGCGGAAATAGATACCGTGGAGATTGAGCTCGCGGACGCGATTGGCCGTGTCCTGGTCGATCTTGCGCTTGATGAAAAGAAAATTGTGCGAGCCCTGCAGCCGGGCCATGATCTCCTGCGGATCGAGATCAAGCACTCTCCCCAACAATGTGGCAGTAGTCTCGGGATCGTGAATTTCGGTGGGAACAGCGAATACGGAGTCGACATCCACCGACATCGCCACGGCATAACCGTTGCGGTCGTAGATATTGCCGCGGCGGGGCTCCACAGGAATGGAGCGGTTTTGTTGGCGTTGCGCGCGCTGCACGAACTCGCCATACTTCACCACCTGCAGCCGGACCAGGCGAAAGCAGATGGCAAAGATCCACAAAAAGAGCAGCGCCCCGAAGAAGTAAAGCCTTCGAGTTGGGAGCTTGAGAGCGTTTGCCCGCATTGCCTGCTCTGTATGTTTTATGGTTCGTTTACGTGCAGAAGGCGGTCCGTCGAGGGCGGACCGCCAGTGGAATTCGCCGGCCTTCGATGCGCCGCGGTTTGCGCTGCGCCGCCCGAGGCATTACTCCATCCCCGAAACCACCGTGATCCCGTTCACCCTCGCCATCACCGCCGTGGACGGGTCCGAGGCGCCGCCTTCCAGCGGCTGCCACTGACCTTCGCTGGGAGGCTGCATACCCAGGTCGCGCGCCATGCGTTCAATGCGCGAGACGTCTTTCAGCGAAGCTTCTTCCAATCCCAGAGTGCGCGTGGATTCGGCAATGGCGTCCCGCTCCAACTTGAGTTGCTCAATTTTGTAGCCGTATTCGATGGCGCTGAAATGCTGCCAGAGATAGACCATGACCAGCAGAAAAAACGTGGCCAAAGTTATGCCCAGCGTCACCATTTCACGACGGCGTTTCGGATCTCCAACCTTAACCTGCCGCGAGTTGTCGATGCGCTTGGAAAAATAGATCTCCGGCGTGCCAATGAACATGCCGCGCGGCTGGGCTTCCTGGTCGCTCCAGGCGCCCGCCTCCGTCATTGTGGGATATAGGACTCCAGCTGCCATTTTGTTCTCCTGCGATGCAACCGCTCGATCCGAATACAAGTACTACAATGTCAGAGATACGGCGAAGTCCTTGGAGTTATTCACATTTTGCACAGCTTTTCCGCAGATCCGTGTTGCCGGCTCCTTACAGCCGTTCCGCGGCACGTAATTTCGCGCTGCGCGACCGCGGATTTCGTTTCGTTTCTTCGTCATCCGCCGTGACCGGCTTCTTGGTTAGAACGCGATATAGGCCGTCAGCGGCCCCATTCCGTAACGCATCTTTCACAATTCGATCTTCCAACGAATGAAAGCTGATGATGGCCAACCGCCCGCCCGGCTTGAGCACCCGCGGAGCCGCGCCCGCACTCAACAGCGCCTGCAAGTCTTCGAGTTCACGGTTCACCAGAATTCGGAGTGCCTGGAAAGTACGCGTCGCCGGATGAATACGCCGTTCCGACTGATTCATTGGCCGGGCCGCGGCCGAGATCACTTCCGCCAGTTGCCTGGTGGTATGAATCGGCCGCGCCCGAACAATGGCTCTGGCGATTCTCCGCGACCTCCTTTCCTCACCGAATTCGTAAATCGCGTCGGCAAGCTCGCGCTCGTCGAAGCGGTTTACCACTTGTTCGGCGGTCAGGTCTGATTGCGGATCCATCCGCATGTCCAACGGCCCTTCCGCCTGAAAACTAAATCCACGCGCCGCGTCCTGCAGTTGCATGCTGCTCATCCCCAGGTCGGCGAGCAGTCCGTCCGCGGACGCTGCCGCCACATGCTGCGCCACATCGGCGAAGGAGGCGTGCACCAACTCGATCTGCGGCCAATCCGACGCCATCTCGGCTGGAGGGTTCGCCAGCCGCTCGCGTGCCTGTTGCAACGCGGCCGGGTCCTTATCGAAGCCAATCAAACGACCCTCTCGGCCGAGGTGTCTTGCGATTTCCCAACTGTGTCCGCCCAAGCCAAGGGTTGCGTCGATATAGGTCCCGCCGCGCCGCGCGGCCAGGAATTCGATCGCTGCTTTTAAAAGAACCGGCACATGGCCAAACTCGCTGGCGCCATGTCCGCGCCCAGGGGCGCTGTTCGTTTCTGAAGAGCCGTTGTTCACCGACTCCCATGAATTTGTGCCCGGACTCCGATCAATCGTGCCGTGCTGTTGAAAACCGGGTCGCCGCTCACGCGGCTCGCATCTCTTCTTTGCTTGCCCGGGGGCTAACGCCCCCGCCTAAATTCATCCCGCCGCGTTGCGGCTGATACAGTCCCTAATCTCGCGCATTCTTCGCGGCGGCTCGACCTCGTGAATTCGCCGCCCGTCGCCCTTTCGGTTTCCGTGCATTCCGTGCTTCCGTGGTGAACGCCCTAGATCCCCAGCCCGCTGAGGATGGTTTCATCCTCTTCTGTAAAGGGCTCCGCGATCGACTTGCGAAGCTCCTCGGCATTGCGCACCACCAGGTGCTTCAAGTTGCCCATCACCGCAACCTCGCCCTTCAAGTTCGCCGAGTCGCGCAGAATCTGTGGCATCAGCAAACGTCCCTGCCCGTCGAACTCCACCACCTGCCCGTAATAGCTGGTGCGTTCCAGAAACTTCTGTTTGGTCTTGTGCATCTCGGGCAGCGCCGCCAGCTTGCGCTCGATCTCCTCCCAGGCCTGCATGGGATACACTTTGGCACTCCTGCCGTCCCAACTGGTGATATAGAATTGCGCGCTGTAGTTCTCGTCGATTTCGCGCTTGAATTCCGCGGGCATCTTCAGACGCCCTTTTTCGTCGAGCCGGGTTAAGTGAGTGCCGCGAAACATAACTGTCGGCGATTACTGCAACGGTCGCCGCGGAGGTGAAAATCACTAGCGACATAGGGGAGCTGCGAGCCAATGGTTCAACGCATAGGGTGAAAAGCTCATTGCAAGTCCGATGCTCCCCCTCCAAAATCGCTTTAACCACTTCTTACCACTTTGTACCACTTGGGATGTAATCCTACTCATAAACAGTTGCATGTCAAGGGAAAATTGGGCTTTTTTCACCTGAGCTCGACGGCAGGGGGCTTTCCCCAAGAAGTAGTGTTCTACAGGACGGTGCGACGCAAGAAAAAGCGTTTACCAGGAAGGTTCGCCGGCGTGATCTCGGGCTTGACTTATGCGAATTTGCGGGAAAAGCCCTGCGCAGTCATCGAACCGCCGATCGCACGCAGAAATTCTGTACGCCATCCCGGCGTTCGTGATACAAACCCAAGACATGAAATCCAAACGTCTGTCTCGTGCTCTGGCGCTTGTCGCCGTGATGCTGACGTGTACCCTCTGCGGACTCGCGCAAACCAAGGCGGTGAAGAAGAAAACCGTCGAACTAAAGGACAGTAAGGGCAACGCAGTCGGCACGGCGACGATCATCTCGAAAGGCTCCGGAGTCGAAGTGAAACTCAACCTGAAGGATTTGCCGCCGGGCGAGCACGCGGTGCACTTCCATCAGAATGCCAAGTGCGATCCGCCGGATTTCAAGTCGTCGGGCGGTCACTTCAATCCGGCCGGCAAACAGCACGGCTTCGACAATCCGCAAGGTCATCACGCCGGCGACATGCGGAACTTCACCGTGAAAGAGAATGGCACGGCGAAGGCGACAGTGACGGATGACGATGTCGTGTTGGGAACTGGCAGCGAGCCCAATTCCCTGTTCGCCAACGGAGGCAGCTCGATCATGATTCACGCCAAGGGGGACGATTACAAAACCGATCCCTCCGGCAACTCCGGCGACCGCATCGCGTGTGGAGTAATCGCGCCATAGGCCCATCGGCCTTAATCGGCGACTTGG
>Ga0187871_10003596_pt1 | contig 11953 bp, 13 predicted proteins | sample June2016WEW_16_1_FD_132988 | JGI IMG/M metagenome (GOLD analysis project Ga0187871, IMG submission 132988) | Peatland microbial communities from SPRUCE experiment site at the Marcell Experimental Forest, Minnesota, USA - June2016WEW_16_10 | ecosystem: Environmental > Terrestrial > Soil >... | reverse complement strand
GAGGCAGGGAGGTCCCGCGCGTGAGATGGCGTGATCCAGTAGCTCGGCCTTGCGCGTGCGGAGGCCGGCGGCCCGCATCGGTGCCGGCGTGAGCTCGCCCCGGGGCGACGATCCGGCTGCCGCCCTCAACCAGGTGCTCAGCGAGGTCATTGACGGGGTTCTGGACGTGAAGCAGGCTCACCGGAGAGTTCCCGAGACGCACGTCCTCCACGCGGTGCCGGGCCAGCTCTTCGACGATCTGGGGACCTGGGCCCGGTTGCTCGCAGACCAGGACCGGGCGCTCGGCGTATCGCCGCTGGCGAGCATGCCGACTGCGGCCGGCCGAACGCCACCGCACATCCGCAGCCTGGCGCTGGTGATGGCTGCCCTGGAGTCGAGCTGGAGGGGGCGGCGGGTTCGGGCCGGGTGGTGATGTGTGGGCCAGGAGGGCAGCGAATGACAGTTCAGAGCCTACGGCGCCGGCATGACGGCAAGCGCGCCCTGGTGGTCCATGGCGGATGGGAGGGCCACGTACCCGTTCCCGCGAGCGACCGCTATGTCCGGGTGCTGAAGGAAGCGGGCTTCGGTGTGACGGTATCGGACTCCCTGGACAGCTATCTCGACGAGGCGCTGCTTGCGGCGACCGACCTGGTGGTGCAGTGCTGGACGATGGGCACGATCACCAGCCGGCAAGCGGACGGGCTGTCGCGCGCGGTCCGGTCCGGGACCGGCTTCGCCGGCTGGCACGGCGGCATTGTCGACGCGTTCCGCGCCGAACCCGCGTACAGCCTTATTACGGGTGGCCAGTTCGTGTACCACCCCCGCGGCTTCGTCGGCTACGAGGTGCGGCCGGTGGCCGAGCGCGCGGATCATCCGGTGCTGGCCGGAGTCGAGGCGTTCACCATCACCACGGAGCAGTACTACCTGCACGTTGATCCGGGCAACGACGTGCTGGCCGTCACCGATTTCGTCGCCGATCCGGACTACCCGGATCTGGCCGGCACCGTCATGCCGGTCACCTGGACCCGCCGCTGGGGCGCGGGCCGGGTGTTCGTGACCGCGATCGGCCACTCGCTCGCGGATCTGGAAGTGCCGCAGGTGGATGCGATGATCCGGGCCGGGATGGCCTGGGCGGCGCGGTGACCGCGCTACGCATCGGCGTGGTGGGCGCCGGACAGATCAGCGGCGCCTACCTGGGCACCCTGCGGCGGTTGTCCAACGTCCAGGTGGTGGCGGTCGCCGACCTCGACCAGGCACGGGCCAGGACTGCGGCTGCCGCGGCGCCGGGCGCCCGCCCGCTGGCCGCCGCCGAACTCCTCACAGCCGGCGACGTCGATCTCGTGCTCAACCTGACGATCCCGGCGGCACATGCCGAGGTCGCGCATGCGGCGATCGCGGCGGGCAAGCATGTCTACGGCGAGAAGCCGCTCGCCGTCACGACCGGGCAGGCGCGTGAGGTGCTGGCCGCCGCCGCGCGCGCCGGGGTGCGGGTCGGCTGCGCGCCGGACACGGTGCTGGGCACCGGCGTGCAGACCGCACGTGCCTGCCTGGACGGCGGCCAGATCGGCGCGCCGGTCGCGGCGACCGCGTTCATGGTCACGCCCGGCCACGAGCGGTGGCATCCGGCCCCGGAGTTCTACTACCTGCCGGGCGGCGGCCCGCTGTTCGACATGGGCCCGTACTATCTCACCGCGCTGGTCACGTTGCTGGGCCCGGTGCGGCGCGTGGCTGGCATGGCGGCCACGCCGCGGGCTACCCGCGTCATCGGCAGCGGCCCCCGCGCCGGCGCAGAGATCGGGGTGGCGGTGGCCACGCACGTGACCGGGGTGCTGGAGCACGCCAACGGGGCGTTGTCGACGCTGGTGATGAGCTTTGACGTGTGGGCCGGGCAGCTGCCGCACATCGAGGTCTACGGCACGGGCGGGTCGCTATCGGTGCCCGATCCCAACGGGTTCGGCGGGGCGGTCCAGATCTTCCGCGCCGGGGCGGAGGACTGGGCGCCGGTCGCCGAGGCAGGCGGCTATCGCGGGGCCACGCGGGGTTACGGCGTCTCGGACCTGGCCAGCGCGCTGACCACCGGCACCGCGCATCGCGCCAATGGCGAGGTCGCCTACCATGTGCTCGACATGATGGAAGGCCTGCTCGTGGCAGCCGACTCAGGTCACGCCGTCGACGTCACGAGCAGCTGCGACCGGCCGCCGGCCGTCCCCTTCGGCGCGCGCCCGGACGACCCCAGGACCAGGCCGCGGCCAGCGGCGCAGAACACTCGGCGCGCGCAAGCATAAGCCCCACGTCGTAAAGCACTCCGACCCGGAGTGGCACCTTTCGGTGGTTGCTGCCTGGCCCGATGCGCTCGATGAACCCGTGGGCCAGCTCGACGGGTCCTGGATCGCCAGGTTCATGCCCTTGCCGCCCGATCGCTGTCGGCTTCAGCAGAATGCGAATCTGCCACAGCTCGAGGAGATTCGGGTCTCGCGTCAAGTCAACCGCCATCGCCGCCGCGCAGTCCCGGCCCGGAATCCCAGTTATGGCGCCGCAGCAGCCCGGGCCGCGGGCCGGGGGAAACCGAGCAGATCGAGTCCTCTTTGCTGTTCCCCAAATGGGAGTCGCTGTACCGGGCCTACTGCGCAGCAAACTCCCGGGTCACGAGCACCTGCCTTGCGTGACATTTGACACTCAAATGCCACTCAATCGAAGGAGGTACTCGGTTTCATATTCGAAAAATGCTCACAAGCTAGAGCCCCCTTACGGAATCGAACCGTAGACCTTCTCCTTACCATGGATCGCTGTGCAGTTCTGGAGCCCCAGGTAGATCTTCTGACCTGCGAGAACACGAGCACACACTGGCACTCACAAGCGCCGGACGAGCCCATGCGCTCCGTTTGCCACTCAATCTGCCACTCACTTTGATCTTTCCGGTGTGCAGGCCGACCGCACCGAGCGGCTTGCCCACACCGAAGACGTCGTCGCTGCCTGTCGCCGGGTCGAACCGTTGCACTCTCCCATGTGGGATGTCCAGCCACAGCAACCACGGCTGCCGGTCGCCCATACCCGCCCTCCCCGATCGCGGCGTGGCCGTCGAAGACGATCTCTAGCTGCATGCTGGCTGGCACGGTGACTCCCTCTCCCGCTGTCACGCTCACAGGACGCCGAAGCGGTCATAGGCGTCGCGCAGCGTGCTCCCCTGGGCAAGCGCGTCACGCAGCCCGTTCTCCTTCTCCGCCTTCTGCGCCGCACGCTGCACAACCTCCGGCGCAAGCCCGGCGGGCACGACCACGACGCCGTCAACGTCGGCGACCACGAGATCACCGGGCTGGACAAGCAGGCCGCCAACGACCGCGGGCTGCCGCCACGCGGTCACCGCGGTCCTGCGCTTACAGTCCAGCGGCAATCCGCCGCGGCACCATGCTGGGTAACCCATGCCCATGATGCGGCGCTGGTCACGGCAGTAGCCGTCGATCACGGTGCCGCGGGCGCCGCGGGCGCGGGCCGCGGTCGAGAACAGCTCGCCCCAGCAAGCGGCACGGGCCGAGCCGCCCGCGGCCATTAGCACGACCTCCCCGGGCGCGAGGTCATCGAGTGCGGCGATCTCGCCGGTGTACGGCTCTGCGGGGATCTCCCCGGCTTCGGCGACGAGAAAGGGGTTGGCCCAGCCCGCGACGACCACGTCGGCCGCGCCGGCCGCGCCGCCTAGTAGGCGGATCGCCGGGTTGAGGGTGTGGTCGCGGTGCCCGAGGCCGTCGAGAATGTCCGACACGACCGCCGTATACAGCCGCGCCGCGGCCAGGTCGGGCCGGGCCACGCCCTGGCGATCCGCGGTCATCGGGTGCCGCCTGGCCGAACGAGGATCTTCAAGTGTTTCTCCGGTTCGTCCCTGAGCAGCTCAAGGCCGCCGCTTACCGCCGCGGTGATCGGGATGCGGTCGGTGACCAGCGGCGCGGCTTGCACGACGCCCCTGCCCATGAGCCCGAGCGCTATGCGGAAGTCGGTGTCCCAAACATGTGAAAGCGAGCCGATGATCGACTTCTCCGCGCCGACGAGGTCCATTGGCAGCACGCTGACCGGCCTGGTGCCCAGACCGAGCAGGACCGCACGGCCGCCTGAACGCAGGGCCCGGACCGCGGTTGCTACGGCGTGCGGACGGCCGGCACTCTCCACGGCGACATCGGCCTGGAGCGCCGCCGCGTCATCCGGCGGCACGGCACGGTCGGCACCCAGGCGGCAGGCCAGGCTCCGCCGGCCTGCGAGCGGCTCGACGACCGCCACGCTGCCTGCCCCAAACGCACGCGCTGCCTGCACTGCCATCAGCCCAACCGCGCCTGCGCCCACCACCGCGACCTGCTCGCCGGGCCGGAGCATGCCGCGGCGCAATGCCCGCACCGCGACCGCGAGGGTCTCCACGAGCGGCGCCTCGTCGTCGGCCACCGTGTCAGGCAACTGGAGGCACATCCGGGCCGGTGCGTTGCACAGTTCCGCAAGGCCGCCGTCGCCGTGCAGGCCAAGCCCGCCAAGCTGCGGGCAGCGGGTCACCTCGCCGCGCCGGCACCAATGGCATGTGCCGCAGAAGACGATCGTGTCGACCGCGACCCGCTGGCCCGTCTGGGGTTCGGCGACGCCGTCGCCAACCGCCACAACGCGGCCGGCGAACTCGTGGCCGAGAATGATCGGCGCGCGGGTCCCGGTGATCGGGTGCGGCGCGTCGACCGGAATGAACCCCGGGCCGCTCAGCCACTCCTCGACGTCGGTGCCGCAGATACCGCACCAGCCCACCCGCAGCTGCACCTCACCTGGCCTGGGCGGCGGAGGCGGTGGCACCTCGTCGACCCGGACCGCGCCTCTGGCATGCCAGCGGACCGCAAGCATGTCACGCTCCCCAGCGATCTTCGTTACCAGTCACAGGTCACCTGGTCACAGGCCGCGTCCGGGTAGTACCGGCGAAGAATACCGCACCCGGGTCGACCTGATCCCAGCCGCCGACCTTAAACCCGGAGTGCGTGAACGAGCCGAGCGCGGCCTGGTCGCGCTGCGAACTCCCGGGAACGCCAGCACCTAACTTAGCTTGACATCCAGGCTGCGATTCATGCCATCCGCTCTCACCCGCAGCGAGGCGGCCCGTCCGGTGGCCTGGTCGTCGAACTGACGCTGGGCTTGCGGCGGCCGCCGGGCCGCCTGCGGCGGCTGTCGGGGCCGGTGGGCCGCCGGGTCCGCCGCCACCGGGAGGACCTGGTCGTCACCGCAGCAGCGCATGGGGTAAGCAACCTGCGCGTATTCGGCAGCGTGGCCCGCGGCGAAGACCGCCCCGACAGTAACGTGGACCTGCTCGCCGACTTCCCGCCCGGGCTGAGCCTGTTCGGGCTGGGCCGCCTCGAGGCTGACCTCGAAGGCATCCTCGGCACCCGGGTCGACCTGATCCCCGCCGCCAACCTCAAACCAGGCGTCCGCAAACGCGTCGAACCCGACCCGATCGCCCTATGAGCTACCGGGAGCACCAGCGGCTGGCCGATATCCAGGCCGCGATCGACGCGATCCGCTCCCACCTGCAACGCGGCGACCTGACCGACGGGCTGATCTTCGACGCCGTCCGCATCCGCCTGCTGGAAATCGGCGAAGCTGTCAAAGCACTGCCGGACGATCTGCTGGCCACCCAGCCGTCGATCCCGTGGCGGCAGGCTTCGGCCGGGCAAGCAGACGAAAAGCCACGAGCCCCGATCCTGGCGCAACCATCTCAACCAGCCAAACCGCAGGTCACAGTACCTGCGGCGAGTTCTGAAGCGGTACAAGGGACCCTTGCCAGGCAATCGGCAAGTCGTCACCCACGTCGGAACGGCAGGTGCCGGGCCGCGATTCCTTGCGGCGGCGGCGAGCATAGCGCGCAGGCCGAGACGATTGTGTCCGTGTGCCCGTCGCCGAGGGTTCTGCGCCGTCGCGCGAGCGTATCGCGGTCGAGCCTTTGTGCGGCGTCGTGCGCGCCGGTTGCGTGCATGCTGACTGCGAGATTGCTCGCAGCTAAAAGCGTCAGGGGATGGTTCTCGCCGAGGACCCGGCGACGCCGCGCCAAAGTGTCTTCGTTCAGGCTTCTGGCCATGTCGGGATCGCCGGTCGCGCACAAGCACGCGGCGAGGTTGCCAGCACATATAAGAGTATCGGGATGATCTTCACCCTGTACCCGGCGGCGGCGTTTCAAGGTGTCCTCGTTGAGTGCACGCGCTGCTCTGTGCTCTCCGAGAAAATACAGGGCGACAGCGAGATTGCCCGCCGAGGTTAGCGTGTCATGATGATCATCGCCGTACAGGGCGCGCCGTCGCTCCAATGCCCGCTCATGCGTGAGGCGTGCCTCGGCAGCGTCACCGGTGGCGCGCAGGCTTACCCCTAGGTTGTTGACCGAGGTCAGTGTGTGGGGGTGATCGTCGCCGAGTACCGCGCTCCGACGGGCCACAAGGTCCTTATGCAGCCGACGGGCACCCATTTCGTCGCCCACCGCCCGCAGCGCCACCGCGAGATTGTTCTCCGAGGTGAACGTGCATGGATGATCCGGCCCCAGTATCTGTCGGCGCAACTGGAGCGTGGTCTCGTCTCGTTGGGCGGCCGCGTTCGGGTCGCCGTCGGCATAGAGATCAATAGCGAGATTGTTGGCGGACGCGAGCGTGTCGGGATGCTCGGCACCAAGAATTCGGCATCGGGCGGCGAACGTCTCCTCGTTCAGCCGACGCGCCTGCGCGAACCTACCGAGCGCATGATGGTCGATTGCAAGGTTGTGAGCGGCTGCAAGCGTATCGGCATGGTCGTCGCCGAGCACCCGGCGGCGGCGTTGCAGGGTGTCCTGGTCCACTTCGCAGGCTTTTGTCGGCCGGCCGAGATCACGATAGGCCTGTGCCGCTGCATCGGCCGCACGTAGCGTCAGCAGGTCGTCGACGCCGTAACGCATGCCCCAGCCCTCGTGTATCGCCTGTGCCAACGAGAGGGCGGCCTCGCTGGCGCCGGAAGAGAGAAGGTACCAGACCGCCTCACACACGACCTGGCGCAGCCCTTCATTGTCTGTCGTGACCACATCTGCGGCCTGGAGGTGCGGCAGAAATACTCCCCAGTCCGCCCAGCACGCAGGATCGCGAGGATCACCAGGACATGCTCGCACCAGCAGGGATATGGCCTTGCTCTGTTCATTCGACTGGTCCCGGATGATGAATTGGGTCAAGCGGTGCATCTGCAGGCCTGAACGGTCGCTGCGGGCAAGTCCATACCGGCTAATCTGGCGGACCATATCTCGAACGGAGCCGTCACCGCCCGATGCCTCCGCAGATGAGCCGATGACTTGCGCGGCCTCGATCAGCATGCGGACCGGCACCGGCTCCGGCGCGAGGAACGCGCAAAGCCGAAGCAGATGCGCAGCCGCGGGGTTGGCCTCGGCGAGGCGGCTCAGCGAAAGCCGTGTGACCGCTGCAAGCGACAGCCCATAGGTCGGCGGAGCGCCCTCGTCGAGGATTTGGGCCGCTTTCGCGTCCACGAGCTCGAGATAGTCGCTCACGGCCATGCCTGTCTCAGCCAGCACACCGGCAGCTTGAGCGACGGCCAGCGGAAGGTCGCCAAGCCTGTCCCCCAGCAGTTCGACCTCATCATCGGATAGATCGTCACGACCACGTCTAAGCAGCTCGGCGCTGCCTGCACGCCGCAGGACTTGCAACTCAAAGGGAGTGGCGAGTTCGTGCCAGCCGGCGATCCGGGACGTAATAAGGACATGGCCACCGCCTCCGGGCAACCAGGGACTCAGCGCGGCGGGGTCCTCTGCATTGTCGAACACGAGTAGCCAGTTCGATCGGCGGCGCAGATGGCCGAGCGCGGTGTGCGCGGCGATGGACCGGTCGGCGCCTTGCGGGATAAGCCCAAGGCCGACAGCAAGCTCTGCTAGTCGCAGGTCAACTAGGTCAGGCTGCTCAGCAGGTATCCACCAGACTATTTCGTAATTGTCGGCAGTTGTGTGAGCGTACTGGATCGCCAGCTGAGTCTTGCCCACGCCGCCGATACCGTAAAGGGCCACCACGGCGGACTCCGCGAACATTGCACGTAGTCTCGCCAGCTCGTCTTCGCGTCCACTGAACTGGGCATTGGGAGCGGGGACGTTCCATAGGGGGGGCCGTGCATCGATCGGCTTCGCATCAAGCTGGGTCGCCTTTTGCCTGGCTCGCCGCTCGATATAGGCGGTGCCACCCGCGAGAATCGAGGCGGCGCCCGCGCCTGCGATCTGATACCAGCGAATGCCCGCGATCGACGCCCAACCGGCCGCGATCGCCACGAAGGCGGCCGTCCCAGTGGCGAACGCCCACCCAAGCGGAACTCGGCCACTTCCGTGTCGCTTCTGCTGATTTTTCGCAGCCACGATGCTCCCGCTCCCCGCTCGTATAGATCTATCATGAGCGATGTTGCTGATTCAGGAGAAGACTTGGACCCCCACTCCACACCGGTCGACAGCTGGACCGTCGATGATCTCGACGTGATCGTGGAAACACGTGGTCCAACGGCTCCTCAGATCCTGTCCGCGCTGGGCCGTCGGCTGGCGGACGCACTGCCGGCTGGCGCGTCAATTAACCTGCCCGGGGGGATGCCGCTCTCACTCCAGGTAATGCATGACGGGCCGCTGCTCACCGTTGAGGTGACTACCGCTACCGGCGACGCGACTCCTGCCGCGCCGGCCGCCTACTACTGGCGGATCGAGATGCCCCCGCTTGCTGTCTCGCTCTGGCGATGGGAACCCGATGGCTGTTACAGGCCGCTCGGCCGATCAGCCGAGCGGCTCAGCGTAACTGAGCCCTGCATACTGGACATCCCGTTGCGCGTGCTACTGGATAACTCGCCCTAGACACCGTTACCCCAGGACGTCAGGGCCGATCGGGCCGCCGGCGATTGAGTCTCGGCACCGGATGCAGTCGTTATCGGAGCAGTGGGTAATGCTCGGGTCAGCGGATATAGCCGCTGATGCTGCGGCGATCGTCTCTTTAGCGGGGTAGGCAGTCCATTGGGATCGGCCCACAACGGCGGTCGATGCATACGGGCGCAGATACGGCTCCAGCCGGGGAAACCCCTCGGAACATGAGCCCGTCTCCACCATCCTCACCTCGCCCTGCTTCCCGCGGGTCCAGCGGACGAAGAGCCGCCGCCCCGACTCCTGCTCGGCCAGATGGAGTGCGGTCATCCGGTTCAATCCCACTCCCATCAACAGCACCGTGCCGCCACCCTCGGCGAGCGTACGAAGGGGAGCGTATACGTCTGTGGTGCTCTGCCCGGCGACGAGTTCGATGGCCTGCGGCCCAAGCGCGGCAAATGAGTCGAGCGGATGCTGGCCCCGGCGAGCGCCTGGGCGGGCAATCAGGCTCGCGGGCATCGTGCCCATAGATGAATCGATGAGGCCGCATCTGACGGTATATTCCGGCCCTTCACGGGTCTTCCCCGCGAAGTCGGCATAATCGATACCGTTGCGCGCAAGGCGCATGGTGGCCGTCGGCACCGCATCGAAATGAGACTCGCTGAATGAGGGTACAACGACCGTACGCCGACCCGGCAATAGAGCGTCCAGCAGGGTTTCCGCTCCACCCTCGATCCACTCGTCGAATGACCGCAGCGATGCGTGCACCATGACTGGCCGATCGCGCGGCGTCAGTTCGTCGACAGCCTGAATCAGCCGCTCCACACCGATCGTCACAAGTCCCTCCCCATAAGGCTATCGTCTCTCATATCGGCTCCCCTGACATCCACTTGCGGGCCTTAACCCTGATGATTCACGGTGATGGATCGCTGGCCTGTGATGGCCGCCGGGCCGCGTAGTTGATCTTCATTTTGGGGTGTGGGTACAACGGGTGCCCGGCTGGCGGGCCGGGTGCCGGGGGTTCCACGGGCCCCGCTGGGTTGGCTCATTCCTTGCCGCAGGGACGGTTTGCTGCTGGTTAGGGGCCTGAGGCAAGGCGGTAATCCGGTCCCATGCGGCCGTGATCGCCGGTGCCCAGGGCCAGGTGGCGGAGATCTTGAGCCGTCGGCGCCGACCGCTGCGGGCCAGCCGGCCGGCGGCGTGCAGGATGCGGTAGCGCAGGTTATCTTGAGCGATCTTATTGATCATGGTTGTGACCTGTGGCGATGCGACGTGAACAGTGTTGTCGGCGGAGCTGCAGACATGATCGTTCAGCTGGGTCTGGGGGAGCCGGGGAGTTTCTCTTCGGCGGGTCGCGGTTGGCCTGGCCTAGACCTAGAACTGCTGCAGTCCGGCGCTTCATCCAGGCACAGTGGTGGCGGCCGCAATGCACCACGCGGGACCAGGCGCTGGGTCGGCGGCGAGCCGGCATCCCTGAAGAGCGGCGTCTCGGTCAACGGCGATCCGTCGCTGCAGACGGCCATCAACGCCAACACGTACGACCTGTACGCGAGCATCCGCAGCGACAGCCCGGACGCGATCGGCCCGAGCGGGCTGTCGAGCGACGGCTACGCCGGAATGATCTTCTGGGACTCCGACATCTGGATGTTCCCCGCGATCCTCGCGACGCACCCGGACATCGCCAGGGCCGCGGTCGACTACCGATTCAAGACCCTGCAAGCGGCTGAACACGACGCCGCGGCCAACGGCTACCAGGGAGCGTTCCACCCGTGGACCGCCGGGGACGACGGATACACCGGCGCCGACTGCTACGGCACCACCACGGACTCGAACGACACGATCACCTCGGATCCGAACTTCAGCTGCAGCCAGGAACTCCATCTGCAAGCCGACATTGCGATGGCGCAATGGGAAAGCTACGAGGCCACTGGCGACACCAGCTGGCTCCGTCAGCACGGCTGGCCAGTCCTCCAGGCGCTGGCACAGTTCTGGGTCAGCAAGGCGGCCCCTGACCCCGAACGGTGGCTATGACATCAACACGGTCCAGCCGCCGGACGAATACCACACCGGCGTCAACAACTCTGCGTACACGAACGCCGCGGCTGCCACCGCGCTGCGGGACGCAGTCCGGACCCCGACAGTTCCGCGATCAGACGCTCCAGTTCGCTAGCGGGCTCTCCGACATCTGTGATCTTGTCCATCTCGAGCTCCTCACCCGAGCCGGTGTCGTCAATGGCTGGGAACACGGCGCCGCACGGAACCGATACCCAGCCATCCGCAAGATGACCAGCCCGGAAGATCAGTGGCGCGCCCGCGTCCTGCCCGGCCAGCCCGGCATGCGGGTCTATCAGGTTGACCGGGGTCTCGTCGGCGGCCAGCACCGGCTCGGCCGCCAGGGCGGCCTGCATCGCCTCATCGAACCCGGCGCCGTCCAGCCGGGAGGCCAGCCGCTCGCTGGCACCGTCGACGAACCCCGCCGAGACCGGCACGCCGAGCAGCATGCCGATCAGGTTCGCGGCTCGTTCCGCGGGCACGTTCCCGTAGCAGGTCAGCAGCACTGCGGCGGTGTTGATACCCGGGCCGTAGGAGATGCTGCCGGGGTGTGCCGATGGCGGCGGCTGCGCGGCGTTGATCTTGCCGCAGCTCGGGCTGTGGGGTTCCAGAACTCGGGCTACTGGCTTGACCTGGGCCTCTATGCGGCTCGCTGGTATTCGTTGATGAGGCCGCCGAGGACCGGCTGGCGCTTGATCCGCTTCTGGGAGAGGTCGGCGACGGGATGGTCAGGCCGGGGCGGCCGGAGCTGGCGGCTGCGATGAGGGCGTCGTCCGTTGTAGTGCGCCTCGTACTCGGCCAGGACTCGCCGCAGGTGTCGTTCGCCGAAGATCGGCATCCGGTTGGTCACCTGTGTCCGAGCGGTAACCATTAGAGATCTTTTGGAAAGACTTGTGAGCGGGCCGTCAGCTCGCAGAGTGTGGGGGTGAGGAGTAGCGCGCCACCGTAAAAGCGATGATGAGCGGAACGTCGAGCGCGAAGATCACGAGCATCACCACCAGCAGGAACAGCGGAGCGCCCCGGGTGTGATCATGGATGAACGCGAAGCCGATCATCCCGGCCGAGATG
>Ga0187871_10003590_pt1 | contig 11965 bp, 9 predicted proteins | sample June2016WEW_16_1_FD_132988 | JGI IMG/M metagenome (GOLD analysis project Ga0187871, IMG submission 132988) | Peatland microbial communities from SPRUCE experiment site at the Marcell Experimental Forest, Minnesota, USA - June2016WEW_16_10 | ecosystem: Environmental > Terrestrial > Soil >... | reverse complement strand
GCGCTGAGAATCACACGGTCGAGAGTGCCGGGGTCATTCTCCGTACTCAGAATCAGAAAATTAAATCTCGTTCCCGTCAGCAACTGCGACAAAACCTCCGGCGCTGACCCAGGACCTATCTGGGCGACGACTTTTTCCTGCTCGGCCCCGGCCGGGATGGCGATATCCGCTCCCGTACGCTGATGGACCGCGAAGAGAACTTCCGACAGGCTGGCCTTGTTGGCATTGATGGTGAGCTTTCCCGCCTTGAACGAGACGACCAGAGGTGGTGCCGGAGCTGCGATCTGCACGGACTGTACCGGATAATTGGAATTTACCAGCCGGGGTCCGGACGACGAGGACGGATTGAAACCGACGGTTTGCGGCCCGGCGCTGCCGACCCTGATGATCACGGTTCTGCCGGAGGGAAAAACCTGATAAGCCTGCGGACCGCTCAAGTCAATAACCACTCTCGTAACCGGCGGCTTGGCCGTAAACAAGCCTACGCGCACGCTCTTCACGTCTCCGCGATTCAAAGTTTGATTGCGTAACTCGGCGGCTGGAACCGCGTTGGGAAAATCCACCACGAGGCGATCGGGGCCGGTTAAGACTTGCGTCGAAGGCACGAGCCGGTCGCTGGCCTCAATCTCGATCTCGACGGGATTCCGGCTGCCCAGCACCTGCACCCGCCGCACGGAGGACAGGTCTTGCGCTTGCACCATGCTGGTCGCGAAGATAACGTGCAGGGAGAATACCGCGACGCATGCCAGAAAACTGGCAGCGGCTCTAGGGGAGCGTTCCATAAACATCCTTAAGTTGTTAGCGTAGGCTATGTCGCGATTCTAGCAGCGTTCGCGGGACAGAATCCTTACAGAAGTACTACGACCTTGGTCCTGTGATCCCAAAACGGTACTAGCGCGTGAGCGGGGTGAGCAACAGCTCGAGAAGGTCACGACGCCCTGAAACCCGCTCCAGGTGAGGATTTTTCCCTCCTTCATGGTAGGCGACCGAGTAAGTCTGGAAGAACTGGCCGTTTTCGATGAGCAAATCGATGGGCTCTGGGGTCGCCTGCGCCGCTTTGATCGCGGCGTGTAAGACCTCGGGCGTCCATTTGCGCCCATTCACCGCAATCAACTGCATCCCAGGACCGATGCCGGATTGATAGGCGGGAGATCCCACGATTACATCTTCCAGCCGGCCATCCTTGGTAAGCGTGAAACCAAGTGAGTACGAGAAGTCTGCAAACTTAAATTTCTTCTCCGCCGCTTTTGTGAATATGTTGGGCTGGTCGTTGTATACCAGCTTCCAGCCATCTCCTTCGATGCCACCCAACGGGGCGTGAGTGCTGGTGGAAGCGACACGTTCTTTCAACAGGCTCGCCCAGTCGTAAGGAGTGACTTCATTCAGCGTGTTCACGACGTCTTCGAACTTGTAGGGCACTACAACCGGAGGTCCGCTCTGGCCCCCGTGAAAGCCGCGGCAAAAATCGTCAAGCGAGCGCTGTCCTTGCGTTTGCTGACGAATGATCGAATCGACTTCGAGCCAGATCAACTCCCCTTCGGGATAATAATCCAGTCCTCGCCGCCAACTCTCCCACTGCGGTCCCAGCATCCGCAGAGTCTGCACCGAGCGCGCCGTATCTTCCAAGGGACGCCAGCTGCGGCCGGTGCGGTGATCGAGGCGAGCAGCGGTCAGCGCCAAGGATTCTCGGTATTGCTCCGCGGACCACAATCCGGTGCGCTCGGCCAGCAGGTTGCCCAGATATTCCGTGAGCCCTTCATAAACCCACAGGAGATCGCCAACCATCGGATCCTGATAATTTCGCGTGGCCAGCCCTGCAGGCCGTCGATATTTACCGTTCCATGAGTGCGCGAACTCGTGCGGAATCAGGGCCGCGTAGAGCATGTGTAAATCGGGATCGAGCAGTGTGCGTTCCGCCGCAGCGCTGTCATTGGATTCATGATGCTCCAGTCCGTGTTGGCCGACGTCAGCGCTCAGCGTGTATAGAAAGTGATACTGCCGGTAATGTCGAGCGCCGAATAGCGCGCCGGTTTCGGCGACCAGTTTCCGATAGGCTGCCATGTCCTCAGGTGTCATCGCCAAATCGGCCTCGGTATCAGCGACGAGATCCATCTGGTGCGTCGGAGTTTCCGGTCCTGTCGTTAAATCAATTCGCCGGTAATGTTTCCCGGCGATCAAGGGAGAATCCACTAATGTTGTGAGCGAGACGGGAGCGAAATCAACCTCATCTCCGGATATTTGCTTAGGGACCAAGGCCGTTCCAAACTTCCATCCTGCCGGAAGCTTGACGGAGGGGATAAATTCCACCGCATCGGAAGCCGTCCCCTGCGGATAAAGCACAACCGCGTTCCAATTCAAATCCAGCACATTGCTGGAGGCCGCGGGCCCTCCGCCACCTGCACTGTCATTGGAAGTAATCTCGTCCAGGGAGACGATCAGCTCCTGCGCAGCTTCCGGCACAGCGACATGGAAAACGTACATATCGACACCGTCTCGCTGCCACGTCACGGGCTTGCCTACCGCTTCCATGCGTATTCCCGTGAGACCAGCGATGGGACCGCTAGGACGGTGATTGCCCGGAATCCACTCCGGAAAGACCAACGTCATCGTGCCTGGCTTGGCCGGAATGCTCAACCTGGCATGATAGATATTTCGTGGGGCATCGGTGAGATCAACGTGCAAGCGAATCGATTGTGCGGACGCGGCAGAGCCGGCTAACGTCAGAAATCCTGCTGCTAGCAGATAGAAAAAACAGAAATCACTGCGACCTGGCGAACCCACCATCGGCCTCCGCAAGATTCAAGCCCTAAAGTCAAAAGGATCAGCCTACCGAAAGCGAAGACGAGTTCGCAAGCAGGATGTAAATAAGCAGGTTTCTGGAAGAGCGCTTCTCAGAGCCTCAGGCCCGGCTCAGTTTACGGCGTGCCTGCCAATAGATTGCGGCCAGCCCAGAAGCGAGCATCACCCACGTACCCGGTTCAGGCACTTCTCCGGCACTGCCGCAGGGGCCTAGATTTTTCTTTTTACCGATCGGCTCGTCACCCGGGCAGCAACCTGAATCGACGGTACCCTTTTTTCTGCCCGGCGCACAAAGCCCAGCGGGCAACGGCGGAGGCGCAATCGGTACCCAGCCGCCGCCCCCAAACGGATCGTACAAACTGAGGGGCCCGGTCGGCCCGACGCCGGGCACAGTGGGGCGGTTGAGCAACGCGGATTCGAAGGGAACTGGAGGAGACTGCATCGCCGTTCCAGTGGCTGCGCGGACCGGCTGATCGAATTTTTCCACTGGCGGCTCGACCGGTGCTGCCGCTTGCTGCTGAGCTTCTTCGACCCGATTCGCGCAACGCGTGCGCGCTGTCATCCTGCCATCTGTAATTACATTCTCGCCCTTGTGGAGCGTCACCCGGTGACGCGTCCAATAGACGCGGTTTCCAATGCGGTAGGAAACGTATACGGTCCTCGCCAAGGTGAGGCGCACGACGCGGGCGTGGTCGTAATCAAAGCCGGCATAGTGAGCGGCAACGATGGGATCGTGCTCGGCCACCCACTTCAATTCCTTCGCGTCCTGCACTCCACCGGGCACAACGGAATACGGATAGACCGGGCGATCGGCGGAAGGTCCCGTTTGGGAAAGAATTTGATTTAAGGTGATGATGCGATCGCGGCTAAGCTCCGCCTGCTCGAAGCTGGGCGGCGCACTCTGGCTCGCGTGAAACAAGGACGGACTGAGATACTTCAAAGCCAGCGCGGAAACGTATGCAACGAAAAGCGTCAAAACTGCGGTCACGAGCCAGCGCCGTATGCGTCGATTGCGACGGTGACGACGGCTTCGACGGCGCCTTACTCCCTGGACGTTCCCCTTTACGGGATCGGTCACAATACTACTCCTGCCTGCGGCGGGCGTCCTGAGCCTTCGGACTGGAGGCACTGCACCACAATAGATATGGGCAGTTCGAGTGCCATTACCGCGGCGCGCGAACTCAATAAACTGAATAAGATCCGCGCTCTTTTGGCGACCATCCTAGCAGACAGGGAAAGAATTTGCACAATTATGTTGTGGATTTCTGCAGCAACGTTCCCGATTCGATTCTCGGCGGCACTCGCGCAGCCCCTGCACCCATCTTTCGCCAGAACTAGAGCGTGACTTATTGCCTGCGACCTGACGTAGCATCAACGGTCTTCTTGCGATCGAGAAACATCTGAACAAAGATTCCAGAGACCAGAGCGCAGACAAATCCCGTCCACGACCAGAGCACATCGTTTCGCACACATCCAAGTCCAAATACCAGGATGCTCAGAAGACTCATTACCGTGGTGAGAAAGGCTTTCAGTTTCATTCCCGGGTCGGATGGACGCGCGGCCTCGGACGAAGGTTGCATAGCGGAGAATCCTCCTTCCCCTTGCGAAACATCCTTCGAACCTGGAAATTATATTAGGCGCCTGCGTGTTGCGTGGCCGTGACTCCTGTCACCACACCCCATCTTCAGTCCCAATGGACTTGGTTTTGCCTTACGATAATCGTTACTGCGAATGCACATCTTCTCAATCATCCTGGGGGTGACCCTGGTCGCCCAGGCCTTCGCCGCCGCACAAGCCCCGGCGCCGTCGCCCGAGTCGCTGTTTACAATCACGGTGACCGACGAGAACGGTATCACTGTTAGCTCGGCACGAGTTTCATTGCAGGGTTCATCTGCGCCTGCCTTACACTGTGAAACGGATTTCTCTGGACGCTGCCGTTTCGCCGGCGTCACTCCCGGAGCCTACCAGCTTCGCGTCGAAAAAGAAGGCTTCTATGTTCTGGTCCATCCCCAAGTCGAAGTAAGGCCACGAGAAGCCGGGCTGGCCGCAGGGCTTGACGTTGCTCTCGCCCGCCAGCAGGAAGTTCGCGAAGTGGTCAACGTACAAGAGTCCCCACCCGCCATCGATCCCGCTCAGATCGCTGCGCAACAATCTCTCAGCGGCCTCGATGTCCTCAACATTCCTTATCCCACCACCAGCGACTATCGCAATGTTCTGAATTTTATCCCCGGCGTGGTGCAGGACTTGAGTGGACAACCGCACATCGCGGGCGCTGAAACCTATCAGACCGTAACCCTGCTCGATGGTTTCAACGTCACGCAACCCGCCAACGGCCAACTGCTGGCCCGTATCAGTACCGACGCTTTTCGTTCCATCCAGGTCGAACCGGCGCGCGAGCCCGCCGAATTCGGTAAAGGTTCGGGAGGGGTGTTGTTGCTGAACACGGGAATCGGCAACGACCATTTTCGCTTCATCGCCACCGACTTCATTCCGTCCTTTCAGAACAAAGGAGGATGGAAGTTCGATCAGTTCCTGCCGCGGTTAACGTTTTCCGGCCCGTTGCAGAAGGGAAAACTCTGGTTCTACGAAGCCCTGGACGGCGAGTACGACAACACGGTCTACACTGAACTCCCCGCCAGCGCAGACAATACTCACCTCTTGCGGATCAGCAATCTGGCCAAGCTTCAAGCCAATGTCAGCAGCCGCAACATCGTTACCGCCGGTTTTCTGGTAAATCATCTTCACAATAACTACGCATATCTCTCGCCCCAAAGTCCGCAACAATCAAATCCCAGCGACATCGAATCCGTAACCATCGCAAACATCAAGGACCAGCACTATTTTTCAGGCGGCAACCTTCTCGAAGCCGGATTTGCTTTCAATGAGTACAACCTGATGTTAACTCCCTATGGAACCTCTCCCTACTTCCTGAATCCTGAAACCGCAGGCGGCAACTACTATCTCGCCGAGAAAACCCAAGCCCGCCGCTTACAAGCTCTGTCGAATTTGTTTCTCGCGCCTCATCACTGGCACGGCCACCACGATTTCAAAGTCGGCATCGACTTCGACCGCCTCATCTACGACGCTCAGTTTGTCCGCCAGCCGATCTCGTTTCTGCGGCAGGGTCAGACCCTGCCCCCTTCTCCAAACACTTGCATTACGGTCCTGCCATCATCCTGCTCGCGCTATTCCACTTTTTCCGGCGGTTCGCCTTCCTCTACTTACAACTTCGAATCCAGCGCCTACGCCGAAGACCGCTGGCTGATCTCGGATCGTCTGCTCGTAGAGCCCGGCATCCGCCTCGACTGGGACGAAGTCATCCGTACTGCTCTACTTTCACCCCGCCTCGCTGGAACCTATGTCCTCGATAACTTCGGCAATACCAAGATTTCCGCCGGAATCGGGCTGATCTACGATCCCACCATCCTGTTCCTCATCGCCCGTCCCTTCGCTGGCGACCGCACGGACTATTTTTTCAATCAGGCCGGCCTGCCTACTGACGCCAACGGAAAGGTTGTAGCCACGCCCACTCCCGTGCCCACGATGTTCTCTGTTGACCGCAACAACCTGCAAGCCCCGCGCTTCATCAACTGGAGCCTTGGTCTTGAAAGAAAACTTCCTAAGGCCGTTTATTGGAAGGCCGAGTTCCTGGAAAAGCGCGGTTCGCGTGGCTTCGTTTACAACACGCCGACCGGCTCCAGCGGCAACTTCCTTCTCGAAAACACTCGTGACGACCGCTATGACGCGTTCGAACTCACCCTTCGTCACAACTTCCGCGAAAGCTACATGCTGATGGGTTCCTACACTCGTTCCCGCGACCATTCCAACCAGGCTCTCGACTTCAATGTCGATAGCCCGCTGCTCAGTCCGCAGCAGCCCGGCGCTTATCCTTGGGATACTCCCAACCGCTTCCTTACTTGGGGATATGTCCCGCTTTTCCAACTTCCAATCGTTCACCAGACCGAAATCGCCTGGTCATCCGAGCTGCGCACCGGATTCCCCTTCAACGTCACCAACGACCAGCAGCAGCTCGTCGGGCCACCTGGATCGCAACGCTTCCCGGAATATTTCTCGCTGAACCTTCAACTCGAAAAGCGCTTCCATCTTTTCGGATACTTCTGGGCTCTGCGTGGCGGCTTCGATAACATCTCCAACCACAACAATCCCTACCTGGTAAACGGCGACATCAACTCACCCCAATTCCTCACTTTCAGTGCGTTCCAAGGACGTGCCTTCACGTCCCGCATTCGCCTGCTTGGCCGCAAGTAACGAGAAAGCTCGAACGTCCGCCGAAGGCGGGGGTGGATCGGGATTTTCGGAACTTTCGAGTCCACGATCGGTGTGCGCTCGCCTCGGTTGAGGAGTGAATTGCGAGCGGTCGAAAAGATTAGGGAGCTAGTCGGGATCGAAGCGACGGCCTCGTCGTTGCGAATGACGGCGTCTGCCAATCAAACCCGCCCCCAGAGCCGTGTTTGAAGCCAAGTGCGTTCCGTTACGTTCCATATCAACCAAAAAATCCAGGCTTTGCGGGGAGAGGTGCCTCACAGTTTTTCCGGCTTACAGCCCACGGTTGCCGGTCGCGGCGGCGGCTTTTCTTGCCTCCACGCGCCCGCAAGGTGGCGTGTATCTCAAACTGAACAGCATGTAAAATCTTAGGTTATCGATGGCGATGAAGATGAGGGTCCGAACCCCCATTCTCGCATTCGGAAGGCGTCAGCACGCTTGGAGATGACGCGATGGAGCTTCTTCCACTGCACGCAATAGTTACGGAACCTCGAGAGGCTGGGCGCCAAGATTGCAACGAAGTTAGGAGATGGTTGCGTTTTCGCCCCATTGCGATGGCGCTTCCTGCATCGAGAAGACTTTTCGGTGCGCTATAATTCGCCCGGATGGCCACATCTGAACACGGTACTGTGCAATTTCGACCCGCGAGCGACAATTCCCTGCTCATCTATTTCGATCAACACATTTCGCTGGCTGCCCATCAGCAAGTCGCTAAGCTGCTTCGCTTGCTCGAACTGCAGCCTATCAGCGGCATCGCCAATCTTCATCCTGCCTATTGCTCTGTTTTGGTCAAGTTCGATGCTCTCAAGTTGCGCCACGACGACCTCGAGACCCGCCTTCGTCCATATCTCGACCGCCTCAATGAAGGCAGTCTGCCCGAGCCTCGCCATCGGGAGATCCCCGTCTGTTATGGCGGAGAGTATGGCCCTGACCTCGCGGAGGTTAGCGATACACACAGCCTGTCGGCCCAGCAAGCGATCGACCTACATGTCTCGGCGACTTACATCGTCTATTTCCTGGGCTTCGTGCCCGGTTTTGCCTATCTCGGCGGACTCCCCGACGCGCTCGTGACTCCGCGCCTTCCTAGGCCGCGGCGGAGAGTTCCACCCGGGAGCGTTGGTATCGCCGGTCATCAATCAGGCGTCTATCCGTTCGCGACTCCCGGTGGCTGGCGCCTGATAGGACGCACCCCCCTCGCCATGTTCCGTCCGAACCGTCCCGCCATGAGCTTCTTGTCCATTGGAGACCGTGTGCGTTTCACACCGATCTCCCCCGAGCGATTCGCCGCTCTCGAGAACGCATGAAGGAGATCCGAGTTCAAGGTCCAGGTCTTTTCACCACAGTGCAGGATCTCGGTCGTGAAGGGTTTGGCCCACTGGGCGTTTCTCCCTCAGGATCCGCCGATCCGATTGCTCTGCGCCTCGGAAACCGCTTGGTCGGAAACCCCGAAAACGCGGCGGCTCTCGAGATGACTCTGCTGGGCGGCGCATTCCTGTTTCCCGAGGGCGCTATCCTGGCACTTAGCGGTTCTGACTTTGGTGCGACACTAGATCACGTTCCCGTCGATCCATGGACGTCGTTCGAAGCGCGCCCCGGCCAGACGCTCCACCTTGGGCCTACGCGCTCGGGAGCGCGCGGCTACTTGTGCGTGCAAGGCGGCATCGCCGTAAAGCTTTTCCTCGGCAGCGCCTCGACGCACACCCTGAGCGGCCTCGGCGGCTTCGAAGGCAGACCACTGCGCAAGGGCGATGTGCTGAGCATTGCAGGCGCATCTCAGCCCTACCGCAGGCGAACGGTAGCTCGCCGTATCTTGTCGTGCCTGTCGCCTCGCAAGATCCTGCGCTGCACTCCCGGCCCGCAAAGCGAGTGGTTCCCCGAATCCTCGCAGCGCCTGTTTTACAACAGCACCTACCTCGCCGCCGAGGAATCCAATCGCATGGGCCTTCGGTTGGAAGGACCTTCCGTTCCCGTGTCCTCCGCCGGCCACATGATCACCGAAGGAGTTTCTCTCGGCGCCGTCCAAGTTCCAGGCGGAGGGTCGCCGATCATTCTTTTTATAGAGCAGCAGACCACCGGCGGGTACCCTAAGATCGCCAATGTGATCTCCGCCGATCTGCCCGGTGTTGGCCAATTGCGTCCGAGGCATGAGATTCGTTTCGAGGGTGTCAGCTTCGAGGTGGCGCGATCTCTCCTCCGGGTGCAGGAAGAACTGCTGGCATCGCAGGAACTGATTCAGGAATGAAGGCCATCGACCTCAATTGCGATATGGGCGAACTGCCCGAGGCGATCGCCGACGGCACGCAGGAATCGCTCATGCCCTGGCTCACCTCCGTGAACATCGCGTGCGGTGGGCATGCCGGCGACGCGCAAACGATGAAGACAACTATCGAGCAGGCGCTTCGCTGGAAGGTGGCGCCGGGCGCGCATCCGGGCTACCCCGATCGCGCAAATTTCGGCCGACTGGAACTGCAAATGCCCGCCGAAGCCATCGCGGAATCCGTCTTCGAACAGGTTCGCGCACTAGCCGAGGTGGCCGCCCGCTTCGGTGTTAGCCTGGTACACGTCAAACCTCACGGCGCACTCTACAATCAGGCGGTTCGCAATCCCCTACTTGCCGAAGCAATTGCGAAGGGGGTCGCGCGATGGAGCCACAACGTCGTGCTCATAGGCCTCGCCGGATCGCAGATGCTCGAAGTTTTTCGGGAAACTGGATTCGCCGTCGCTGCGGAAGCCTTCGCCGACCGCCGGTACGAGAGGGACGGAACGCTGCGCTCGCGCAAGTTCGACGACGCGCTGATCCGCGATCCCGCCGAAGCCAGCCGCCAAGCTTTGAACATCGTGCAGCGCGGCACAGTGATTGCGTGCGATGACAGCGAAGTCCCCATTAACGCGCAAACTCTCTGCATTCACAGCGACACTCCCGGCGCTCCGGAACTTGCCGCAGCCGTAGCCCGCACCCTACGGCTAGCCGGTGTTACTCTCAGTGCTCTGGTGCGTCCCTACTACTGAATTCGCTTCCGGTCGTCTCGCTCGCCACAGCGCGTAGATCGGTACGCCTGAGGAAACGATCAAGAGTCCCGGCCAGGTGTACTGCGGCTTGTAGCGCAGCAGTTGCACCTCGATGAACCCCGCGAGCAAGAGATAGATTCCAGGAAGCACGGGGTAGCCAAACACCCGATACGGGCGTTCCATGTCTGGGCGACGTATGCGTAACACGAAGAGTCCGGCGACCGTCAGGATGTAAAACAGCACTACCGCGAAGACCACGAAATCAAGCAACTGCCGGTACGTGCCGGAAAGGCAAAGGGTGCACGCCCAGATACATTGGATCCACAGCGCCGAACTGGGCGCGTTCTGTCGGTTCACGGTGCTGACTTTGCGAAAGAAAAGTCCGTCCCTGGCCATGGCGTAGTACACGCGCGCTCCGCCGAGGATCAGCCCATTGTTGCAGCCAAACGTCGAAATCATCACCGCAATAGCTATCAGCACCGCGCCTACTGGGCCCAGAATCGCTTCAGCCGTTGCTGTCCCCACGCGATCTCCCGCCGCAAACTGAATGCCGCGCTCCAGCGTCGATCGACCGGTCGCGGTTCCTAGCAGTGGAAGCACCTGCAGGTACGCGAAGTTAGCCAGCACGTAGAGCAGCGTCACCAACCCCGCCCCCACCACCAGCGAGAGCGGCAGGTTGCGGCTAGGATTTCTCACCTCCGCCGCCGTGAAGGTGACGTTGGTCCAGGCGCTGGAGGAAAACAAGGCTCCGACCATCGCCAATCCGATTAGCGTCAGCGTATTAACCCACACTGTTTGCTGGCCGGTGGCATACTGATGCGAGGCGAAGAGATGGGCGTTGCGCCAAAAATGGCCGAAGTTGTCCGCCCGCACTCCGCGCGACCCGAAAGCGAAACCAAGAAGGATCAGTCCCCCCAGCGCTGCGATCTTCGCAAACGTAAAAACGTTCTGGACCCTCGCACCCAGCTGCACGCCGCGCGTATTGATGCCGGTGAGTAATACCACGGAGAGAATTGCGAGCAGGTTTTGTGTGTTCAAACCAGCACTATACGGACCCAGCACGCCGAACCACATCTTGTAAGGGCCCAAGGTTCCCGGCTTCCAGATCCAAGCCGAAGCGGAGACTCGCGAAAACAGCACGCCGGTGAAATTCGCGAACGCGATCGCCACGGCGGCAATCGTCGCCGTCTGGATCACCAGCAGCATCGTCCAGCCATACAAGAAACCCGCCATCGAGCCGAAAGATTCACGCAGGAAGATGTATTCTCCGCCCGCCCTCGGCATCGCCGCCGCAAGCTCTGCATAGCAGAGAGCCGCCATCATGGTCATCAAACCTGTGACCAGCCACGCAACAATCAGCAGTCCCGTGCTGTTCACTTGCCGGGCGATGTCTGCGGACACGATGAAAATGCCGGAGCCGATCATTGACCCAGCCACAATCATCGTGGCATCGAGCGGGCCGAGGCTCTTGACCAATTCGCCGCCTTGGCTCGCAAGCTTCGGTGTTCCATTTCCGTCAGGCATCGGTAGTAGTAGTCTTCGTGGCAAATGTGAATCTGTACCACAACTGCTCCGAAATTGTGCAGAAATCCACCATGGACACATGGTGTCAATACCAAGGTGGTTCTCCTTGGGCAAGGTTAAGCTGGGCTTCAGTCCGCCCGCTCGGAGCGGAGCGCCATTCGTTGACGACCGGATGCCGCGTCCGTAAGATGGATCGACCCGAAAGCTAGAACGTCTCTCGAAATGATCGGCCAAACCATCTCGCACTACCGGATCGTCGAGAAGCTTGGTGGCGGCGGTATGGGTGTGGTGTACAAGGCCGAAGACACCAAGCTACGCCGCTTCGTTGCCCTCAAATTCCTGCCTCCGG
>Ga0187871_10003587_pt1 | contig 11973 bp, 8 predicted proteins | sample June2016WEW_16_1_FD_132988 | JGI IMG/M metagenome (GOLD analysis project Ga0187871, IMG submission 132988) | Peatland microbial communities from SPRUCE experiment site at the Marcell Experimental Forest, Minnesota, USA - June2016WEW_16_10 | ecosystem: Environmental > Terrestrial > Soil >... | reverse complement strand
GCGTGGTGGATCACCCGCTGATGGTCGGCTGCCATTATTTCAAGTACGCCGACGAGCCGCTCACCGGCCGCCCTGGGGATGGGGAAAACTACAACATCGGACTGGTGAGCGTGACCGACACGCCGTACCCGGAGTTGATCGAGGCGGCCAGGATCGTGCATGGGGAGGCGTATCGCAGGCGTGGGGCAGCGCCTCACGCCGCCAGGCCGGAGGCGGACCGAGGATCCGACGCGGCGCAACTTCATAAGCCTTAGAGAGGTCGTTCTCGCCGATGGAAGTGCATCCGGCGCCAGCGAGCATCCGTTCCGGAGCGCCGTTTCTGGTGCACTGGTCCGAGAAGCCGACTGCGCGGCCAAATGGCCCCAATAAAAGACTCCTTCAGCCCCCAAAGGGTATACTGCTTATTTGTGAGACTGACGTTCGCAGCCATTTCTCTGGAAGGTCCCGACGGGAGCCGGCCCCAACGTGAGTATTCACGCCGGGATTTCGAGGTAGCGTTCTTAGGCTTCGCCGTCGGCACATACAAGAGAAAGCTGAGAATGGGATTCGCGTTGCGGCTTCAGCACCGCAACCTCTGGCACTCCAGTTGGATTGATCCGATGCCCCGCGAGATTCGCCGACGCGAAACGAGAAGAGGCACTACGCCATGGAACTGAAATCCGTTATAATCCGCAACTTTAAGGCTCTTCAGGACATTCACCTCACAGACATTCCGAGCTTCATCGTACTGGTCGGTGCCAACGGCACCGGAAAATCCACTCTCTTCGACGTATTCGGTTTCCTGCGCGATGCTTTAACCGGAAATGTTCGACAAGCACTAGACGCGCGTGGGCGCTTTCCGGAAGTCGTCACGCGCGGGCACGACACCGAGTCAATTGTCGTGGAACTCCAGGTTGGACTAGATATTGCCGGCAGATCCCGGCTCGTCACCTACCATCTGGAAATCGGAAGTGAGCAGGGCCGACCAGTCGTTCTACACGAGTTCCTCCGCTACAAGCGCGGCCGTTACGGCGCACCCTTTTACTTTCTTGACTTCCGTAAAGGTTCGGGGTTTGCGATCAGAAACGAGGAAGATTTCGACAAACCGGACGAGGCGCTTAAGCGTGAGGAGCAGCGGCTAGAGTCCCCGGATATTCTGGCTATTAAGGGTCTTGGACAGTTCCAGCGCTTCAAAGCCGCCAGTGCTCTGCGTCAACTCCTCGAGAATTGGCATGTTTCCGACTTTCACATCAGCGCTGCTCGGGGCCGCAAGGAGGCCACTGGTGTCGTGGAGCATCTGTCGGAAACGGGTGAGAATCTGCCCCGCGTTGCGCAATACCTATACGAAAATCACCGCCCGATATTCAAGAGAATCCTCGAACGAATGCGGCAGCGAGTCCCTGGGATCAGTGGTGTCGAGCCGGAGCTCACGCAGGACGGTTACCTCATTCTCCGATTTCGCGACGGCACCTTTAAGACTCCTTTCCTGGACCGATATGTCTCGGACGGTACCATCAAGATGTTTGCTTACTTAGTGCTGCTTCATGATCCAAAACCCCATCCTCTTCTTTGCATTGAGGAGCCGGAAAATCAACTCTACCCGACCTTGATGAGTGAACTCGCCGAGGAGTTTCGAGACTACGCCCAGAGGGGCGGACAGGTAATGGTATCCACGCATTCCCCGGACCTCCTCAACGCTATCCGGCTGGAAGAGGTTTTCTGGCTTGTGAAGAAAGACGGACTCTCCGAGATCCGACGCGCTCAGGACGACGAACAGGTCAAGCGTTACATGGAGGATGGAGACAAGATGGGATACCTATGGAAGCAAGGGTTTTTTAGGGGAGTCGACCCCGCATGAGAGAGCTGGTTTTTTTCCTTGAGGAAGAATCGGCTAAGGCGTTGTTAGAAACCCTATTCCCTCTTTTGGTCGCCTCAAAGAGTCAGATCCACCCTCGCTTCATCGTGTTTGAAGGCAGGCAGGATCTCGAGAAACAGATTGAGAGGAAGTTGCGTGGTTACCTAAACCCCCAAGCGCGATTTATCGTGCTGCGCGATCAGGATAGTGGTGACTGCCGAAAAATCAAAAGGAACCTTGCCGCTCGCTGCTCCCGCGCTCGTAGGCCTGAAGCCGTCGTACGTGTCGCTTGCCGCGAACTGGAGGCATTCTATCTTGGCGATCTGCGAGCCGTCGAGTTGGGATTAGGCGTGAGCGGTCTTGCTGCAAAGCAAAATCGGGTCAAATTCCGCGATCCAGACCGGTTGCACTCCCCATCTCGTGAACTCGCAGAGCTAACGGGCTATCGCTATCAGAAGGTGGCCGGCTCGCGTGCCATCGCCCCGCACCTCGACTTGGGAGCCCCTCGGTCTAGAAGCTTCCACCATCTGCTTAACGCTATTCGTAGCGCGGCTCAAAGTCCTCGTCCGCACCTGTAACACTAGCCCCTTCGAGTCCGCTTCGGGGCAATTGGCCGAAAAGCGTGCCACTCGCAGGAATGAAGCTCGCCGGTTGCGCTCACGCTTTCTTCGCGGAAGTAGCCACCGAACCGCCCAACCTGGGCAGGCACCAAACTAACTCTGGGCAGAGTGCCCGTATCTTGGCGCCCATCCGCAGCGCATGGCGCCACGCAACGTAGCCGGAACCGAGTCCTACCCGATGGCCCGCTTCAGCAGCGCCCGCATGTACGCGAACCCGTACGCAGTCTGCGTGTATCCCCCGCCCACCATCCCCGGTGAATGGTCCAATATCACGATGCCGTCGAACTTCACCTCCGCGAGCGCTTTCATGATCTTGTACATGTCGTAATAGCCGTCGTCCATGAAGGTCTCGACGAAGTGCGGCAGCGGCGCGCTCACGTTGCGGAAATGGATCTTCCAGATCTTCCCCGCGCCGAAATAGCGGATCATCTCTTCCGGGTCTTTCCCGGTCAACGCCTTGCCGCCCTCCAGCCACGTCCCGCAGCACAGGCAGATCCCCACGTTCGGGCTGCCGGCAATCTCCAGCGCGCGCCGGTAGCCCTCGAAGTTGCCGAAGATGCAGCGCGGCACGCCCGCCAGCACCGGCACCGGCGGATCGTCCGGGTGGATGCCGATGCGCACACTGTTCTCCTCAGCCACCGGCGCCACCTGTTTGATGAAGTAGGTGAAGTTCTCCCAAATCTCCTCTTTGGTGAACTCGCGCCCGTGCGAGAGCGGCTCCGCCCACGTCTTGCCGTCCCACACGCCGCGCCTGTCGGGGCTCGCCATATCGAACTCGCGCGCCGAGGCGCCGCGCACCATGGCGCGCCCGCTCGACCAGATGCCGTTGCCCATGTGCGCGTAGGTCGTGTAGTAGATCCCCGCTTTACCAAGGTTGCGGATGTACTGCTTATACTCCTCGATCTTCTGGTCGCGCCCCGGCAGGTTCAGCGTCACTTCCGGCATGTTGTGCACGCTGCTGTTGCCGATGTTCCATACCGTGATGCCGGCGTCGGCGTAGCGCTTCTTGATGGCCAGGAAACCTTCGGCCGTCCGCATTCCCGGAGCCGCCTGGACGCTGACATACTCGGCGCCGATCTGTTTCAGAAACAGCAACTGGTCGTCGCTCGGGGTGGCGTCGGCTTGCGCGCACAGCTTGATGCCGGGCGCATTCGGATGCACCGCGGCCCTGGATGCGCCCGGCGCGAGAAGCGCTCCCAGCGCGCCCCCCAGCGCCATCTTGCCGAAATCCCTACGGCACGTTTCACCGCGGAAGGGTGTAAAACTCATAGTTGATTCTCCACTTCACTTCCTGCCCCGGCTCCACGCGCAGGTCGATGAAGGCCTCCGGACAGACGGTCGTGCGAATGGACCAGAAGACCAGTTTCGCCATGGGCCGGTCGGAAGTTTGCCGCACGCCGATTCCCGCCTTGCGGTTCTCCACCCGGATATCGTAATCGCGCGGCATGCCGCCGAAGCCGTCCATCTGGGTGAACACCGACTGGCCGGCCTGCAACTCCCGCAGATAGGTGAAATCCTTGCCGCGCGCTTCCGCCGCCCCGGCCAGATCGGCGCGCGGATGCACCTCGAACGGGAAGCGCACGGTGTAATCGGGGCCTGCAGGTTGCTGGTCCAGCATGAAGAAATTGTGCTCGTAGGCACTGGTCGCGATGGCCTTCTTGCCGGTATTTCGCAGGCTGTGTTCCAGCACCATCTCGGGCTTGCCGCGCACCAGCCGAACGGTCTTCTTATAAATGTAGGCGTACCCGCGGGTGTCCGAGAGTTTCTGAATGAATTCCACGGAATCGGCGCGCTTGTGAATGGTCCATTTCCCGTGGTCGGCGATATCGTACGTTTCGAACTGGCGGAAGGCGGGCTCCTCGGGTTTGCGGATCGCGCCCACTCCGATCTTCACGAAGTTTTCGCCCGGCTTGGCTTCCTCGTAGCCCAAGCCGGCGCCGTTGGTGAGGAACTCTTCCACCGGCCCCATGATGGCATCGTGAATCTTGGGGTCGTAGCGGTCGAACCATTTGCCAAAGTATTCGTGACCCTTGAATTGCAGGCTCGAAATGGCGCCCGACCAATCAAACCGCGTGCCGCGGTAGTAGCCGCTCTGCGCGTCCGGCAGCAGCAGTTGCACGTATAAAATGCCGTTGGAAATCTGCGCTTCCGGATAATCGGCCGCCGCGTATCCAAGCGCCGGCGCCAAAAGCAAGATCGTAGTTGCTTTCACAGTTCTCCTCACCGGCCATCTTAGCTCCAACCGCTCCCTGACGGTCGCGGCTCAGTAACAGGCGCGGACCAGACGCGCGGTGTACAATCGGTAGCAGATGCCGACTATCGCACCTGAAACTCTGTATCGGCGCTTGCAGCAGCACCTCGACCGCATGCCCGTCGCATTCCCGCCCGCGCCGTCGGGGGTCGAGATCCGGATTCTGCAACGCCTGTTTACGCCCGAGGAGGCCGAGATCGCGCTCGAACTGAGCGCCATACCCGAGCCCGCGGCCACCATTCACCGCCGTTTCGGATCGCGCATCCCGCTCGACGAACTGCGCCGCAAGCTGGAGCACATGGCGGACAAAGGCATCATCCTGTCGTTTCCGGTAGCCGGCGAGATGCGCTTCGGCAAGCTGATCTTCGCCATCGGGATGTACGAGCGCCAACTGAAAACCCTCACCCCCGAATTCGAGCGCGACAGCCGCCAGTATTCCGACGAGGCCTTCGGGCGCGCGTTTCATACCGGCAAAACAACGCAACTGCGCATCGTGCCGGTGAATAAGCAGATTGCCGTGGAGCGCAGCGTCACCACCTACGACCGTATCCGCGATTACATCGAGGCGTCCCCTGGGCCGTTCGGCGTCTTGCGCTGCATCTGCCGCCACGGTCACGATCTGCTGGATGAACCCTGCATCCAAACCAAACTGCGCGACAATTGCCTCATGATCGGGCCGGCCGCGCGGTGGGCCGTGGAGTCGGGCACGGGGCAGGCGATTACCCGCGAGCAAATGCTCGACCTGCTCGACCAGGCGGACCGCGACGGCCTGGTATTGCAGCCCGAGAATACCAAGGCGCCGATGTTCGTGTGCTGCTGCTGCGGCTGTTGCTGCGGCGTGCTGCACTCCGCCAAACGGCTCCCCCAACCGGCGGATTTCTTCAGCTCCAACTTCTACGCCGTGGCCGACGCCGAAGCCTGCGAGTCCTGTGGTGTGTGCGAGACGCGCTGCCAGATGGACGCCATCACCAGCCCTGAGGGCAAGGCCGTCGTGGACCGTTCGCGCTGTATCGGATGCGCGCTGTGCCTCACCACCTGTCCCAGCGGAGCCTTGCGGCTGCAATCCGTCGATCACCCCAAGGAGCCGCCCGACGACACCAAGGCGCTTTACCTGAAACTGTTTGAGGATCGGTTCGGGCGCTGGGGCATGGCCAAACTGGGCGCGCGCAAACTCCTGGGCATGAAGATATAAACTTGAGCATGGCCCTTTCACGACGCAGCGCCATGGCCGTGATGGCCGCGGCCGGCACAGCGGCGGCTGCGCAGGCGCCTCGCCAGCCCGAGATTCCCGGGCCGGTCACCGATCGCCACGATGCGTACGTCAAGGATTTGCTGGCACGGCAGGTGATCGATCCTGCCAGCCGCTGGTGCGGATCGTTCCCCGACGACGATGGCCTGCACTCGCCCCACTCGGCAGCCGCCATCCTGGATGCATTCACCGCCGCCTTCCTGCATGCCGGCTCGAAGTTCCACCAGAGCGCCCTGCTGCTGGAACGGCTGTCGTTGGCAGGCCGCCACCTGGCCGCGCGGCAGCACGAGAACGGCACTATCGACCTGCTGACCACCAACTTCAACTCGCCGCCCGACACGGCTTTCGTGGTGCACAACGTGGGGACGGCCGCGCGTCTGGCGCGGCGCCACGGCCTCGCGCAGGTCGCCGCGCTCACCGAGCCGTTCCTGCGCAAGGCGGGCGGGGCGCTGCTGCGCGGCGGCGTACACACGCCCAATCACCGCTGGGTGGTCGGCTACGCGCTGGCCCAGATCCACGAACTTTTCCCGGACCCGGAGTACGTGCGCCGCATCGACCAATGGCTGGCCGAGGGCGTCGATTCGGATGCCGACGGGCAGTTTGCCGAGCGCAGCACGCTGGTGTACAACGCCATCAGCGATCGCGCGCTGGTGGTGATGGCGGCCAAGCTCAACCGCCCCGAGTTGCTGGACCCCGTGCGCCGCAACCTGGAAGGCATGCTGTGGCTGCTGCACCCGGGCTACGAAGTGGTCACGGAAATCTCCCGCCGCCAGGATGTCAACCAGCGCGGCACCATGGCTTCTTACTGGTTCCCTTTGAAGTACCTGGCGGTGAAGGACGGCGACGGGAAGTTCGCGGCGCTGGCGCGCGAGTTTGAGGCGCAGGCCGCCGGGCTCTCCGCCATGATGGAGTATCCCGAGACCACGCAACCGGGGCCTCCTCCGGCGCCCATCCCGGAAGATTACGAAAGGCACTTCCCGGCCTTGGGAATTGCGCGCGTGCGCCGGGGCCTCACCAGCGCCACTATGATCCTGGGCGGATCGAGCCGCTTCTTCACGTTGCGCCGCGGGGCGGCCGTGGTGAACGCAGTGCGCTTCGCCTCCGCCTTTTTCGGCAAGGGCCAGTTTGTGCCGGCGACTGCTTCGAAACGGGCGGACGCGTACGTGTTCGAGCAGACCCTCCGCGGCGAATACTACCAGCCGTTCGATCCGCCCCGGCGAATCGGCGGGCAGGAATACGACGCCACGCGCGGGGAGCGGAAACGGAGTGAAGTGTGTACGCTGCGGCAGACGGCTACCGTCACCGAGTCGCGTAACGGTTTCCGTCTGCGCGTTGAGGTCGAAGGCACTGCCGATGTGCCGGTGGCGGTCGAGATCAACCTGCGCGAGGGCGGGACGCTGGAGGGCTGCGCGCCCCATCCCAAGGTGGCGGACGCGTGGCTGCTCTCCTCGGGAAGCGCCTTGTTTCGCGCGGGCAACGACACCATCCGGTTTGGACCCGGCAGCGCCCCGCATCGCTATGTGCTGGTGCGCGGCGCGGAGCCGAAACTGCCGGGGCCCAGCGTGTATCTGACCGGGTACTCACCCTTCGACCGCGAGATTGTGTTCGAACTGGGGTAGCAGACTAATGTGGGGCGGCCAATCTTGGCCGCAGCCGCCTTTTTAGGCGGCTCGGGCCGGCTGAAAGCCGGCTGCGGGCAAAATTGCCCGCCCCACAAGGGCTGAGTTGCTGTCACTGTATTGTGCGAGCTTCAATAGGTGCCATACACTGCCGTCCACGAGCGGGCGGTGGGATCGACCAGCACGCGCGCGCCATCAGGCTTCGTCGCGGCGCCTTTGACATCGGCCAGCCGCAGGCCGGAGCCGAGCACGGCGGGAAGCACGACCGAGGCCGGCTCCTGGCCACCCCCGCGCTCTACGGCGACGCGCCAGCGGCGCGCCCCGGAAGGCTGAAGCGAAACCGAGAGGCGGCCGAAACGCGTAGGCGTCTGGTCCACGCGGTAGGGATCGCCGCTTGCCAGCTCGAAATCGCCAATGCCGGGAATTACACGCAGCGTTTCGCCGTCTTCGAAAGCGAGCATGTGGCGCAAGAACAGGACGCACTCGGCGCTGGCCCAGTTGTGCGGCATGTCGCCGATGTACCCGGCCGAGAGCGATCCGCGTAGCGGCTGTTCCTCGCGCCAGCAGTACAGCGGCGTGGCGTGGTTCAGAAAGCCATGGAAGGTGAGCCGCGCCCAATCCGGCAGTCCGGCCCACAGGTATACGTGCGCGACGAACGCCGCGTTGTAATTCCAGACGCCCTCGTGCGGGAGCCAACCGGTCTCGGCGGGGATATCTTCCTTCGTCGCCGCCTGCATCAGCGCAACGTGGCCGCGCACCACGGGATCGGCCGGATCGAACAACCGGCCCGGGTAAATGGCGTGCGACAGCGCCCATTGGGCGATCTGCGGCTGCGGCCGCTCGCGCTCGTTGGGTGCCTCCCAAACCTTGTCCTCCTTCATCAGCATGGGCAGGTAGTCGAACCCCGCCGCATGGCGCCGCATCTCGCGCGGCATGGCCGCCCGCAGCGCGGAGCCGAGTTCGCCATAAAGCTGCGAGACGGGCTCGAAGCCGGGCGCCTTGAGCCTCGCGGCCGTCTCTGCGACGGCCCTCAATCCGGCCAGTGCCCAAAGCGTGTTGGTGAATTCGGACCGCAAGCCGCCCAGCCCGCCGTCGCCGAAGCCGCGCGGCAACAGGCCGTAGCGCCCATTGGCGCTGTCTTCGTTTTTGCCCTTGTCGCGCATGTCGCGCAAGAAGCCCGCGGCGCGCAGGATCTCGGGCCGCATTTTCAGGAAATACGAAAAATCCTGCGCGAGTTCGCACTGGCGAACCAGCGTGAACATCGCGATTCCGGTATCTTTCCAGTGCTCCGCGCCTCCGCCGGCGAAGATGCCGCCGTCTGCCCGCTGACGAGCCCACGTGGTCTCCAGACCCTGCTGCGCTTCGGCGTCGTAGCCCAGATAGCGCGCCGCTTCCAGAATGAAATGGCCGTCGACAACCCACAGGCCGCGATAGACCGTGGGACCAACCTGGAACGTGAGGCGGCCATCTTTCATTTCGCGAGCTTGCAGAATGTTGCGGGCGCAGGCGCGCAGGAATTCGCCGTAGCGTCCCGGCAACTGCCATGCCACCGCGCCGCCGAAAGCGCGCCAATTCCGCCAGTACGCGCGGGCCTCGTCAAGCAGAACCTCCGGCGCGGCAAGCCCGTCGCGAAGACGCTCGGCGGGCTGCCCCTCCTGCGGCAGGCGCACAAAGCGGCGTAGCGGCCGAGACGCCTCCGCGGCTCCTTCGGGGAACGTGAGTCCATTCCGCCCGCCGAGAGGTGCGTCGGAAACCAGGCGCGGCGTGGCGCTTCCTTCAAGGAAGACGGCACTGCCCGCGCCTTCGGCCTTCACGCTGACTTCCTTTTTCGCTTTCACCGCGAGAACCGGGACTGCGTACACACGTGTGGCCGTGCGCGGGCGCACCTCGATCATGACGTTGTCCACGCGCCCCTCGCCGGCGTGGTTGGTCGCGAATGTGGTGAGTTCGAGCCATGCTTCCGGCCGCTCGATGCGCGTGTGGACTATGGGGATCTCTGGCGCTTCGAGGCGCTGCCCGGCGACCACATCGGGCTCCATCCCGAGCAGCGAGAACTCCACGGTCAGGTTCGCGTAGCGCAATTCGCCGCGCTCGCCGATCAGGCTTTTCGCGTGGTCGTCCGGGAGACAGAAAGCGGTCTGGCCGGAGAGCGGCGCGTATCGAAAGTCGATGGCCGAGTTTTGGTCGCGAGCCGTCTCGGCGGCCTGGGCCGGGCGCGCGAGGGCGGCTGCGGTTCCGGCTGCGGTGCGGGTGAGGAATTGCCTGCGGTCGAAAGGGGACATGCCTCGATTGTAGACCCCTTTATCTCATTTTCTCCGTCGCCGCACGCACGGCGCGCGGAAATGCGATTTAATCGGAGTTTAGGGTTTGGAAGTCTCCATGCAGCGGTCCACCAACTGCCTGAGTAAGCTCGATCGGATGCGGAAGACCCTGCGGCACGAGGAGGCGGACCGGGTGCCTGTCAGCGATTTCTTCTGGGCAGCTTCCTGCGCCGCTGGCGGGACGAACTCGGCCTGCCGGCCGACACCGACATTTACCGCTACTACGACCTCGACTGGGTGGTGGTGAACCCGAACGTCGATCCGCACATCAAGCCGTTCGAAATGCTACGCAAAAGCGAGCAGGAAGTGCTGGTGCGTACCGGCTTCGAGGCGGTCATCCGCAAGCGTCTCGATCTGCCCATGCCCGCATTCCTCGAGTTCGATACCAACACGGTCGAGAAGATGGAGGCGTTCCAGTTCGACGACCCCTGGGATGAACGCCGGTACTTCCGCGCCGGGGACGATCAGATCAACGGCGGCGGCGACAGCTTCAGCCGCAACACCGCGCCGTTCGTCGCCCGGATCGAGGAAGCCTACGCCGATTTCCCCGTCTTTGGTGGAGTTACGGCGCAGTACGGTAGGGCGCCTCTCGTGAGGAGATAGGATCGCGCTAAACTGGACAGACGTGCCCACGGCGCAGCGCATCACACCCAAGAAGACCCGTTCAGCGGCAGCGCCGCAGAAACCCGCGCCGGCACCCGAAATCCCGCCGCTGAATTCGCCGCAGCTCTACATCAACCGGGAGCTGAGCCTGCTCGCCTTCCAACTCCGGGTGTTGGAGGAAGCCCAGGATGAACGGAATCCGCTGCTGGAGCGCGTCAAATTCCTTTCCATCGTCGGCTCCAACACGGACGAGTTTTTCATGGTGCGCGTGGCCGGTTTGATCGACCAGGTGGACGCCGGAATCCTGGATGTGGGACCCGACGGGATGCATCCGACGGCCCAGTTGGTGGCCATTCGCCGCGAGGTCAAAAAGCTGCTGGCCGAAGCGCACAAGTGCCTGCACGACCAACTCCTGCCGGGGCTGGCCGAAGCCGGCGTGCAGATCCTGGATTACGCCGCCCTGAACGAGAAACAACTGGCCGTCGCCGATACGTATTTCCGCGAGACGGTCTTTCCCGTCCTGACGCCGCTGGCCTTCGATCCCGGCCGTCCGTTTCCGCATATCTCCAACCTCAGCCTGAACCTGGCCGTGCTGATCCGCGACAAGGACGGCGTCGAACACTTCGCGCGCTTGAAGGTGCCGGATTCGCTGCCGCAATTCATCCCGCTGAAACGCCCGCGCAAGAAGAGCCGCAAGCGCCCGCCGCGCGAGGAAACTTTCGTCTGGCTGGAGCAGGTGATCTCGGCCAACCTGCCGGCGCTATTTCGCGGCATGGATGTGATCGAGGCGCATCCTTTCCACGTCACGCGCGACGCGGATATCGCCATCAAGGAACTGGAAGCCGAGGACCTGCTCGAGACCATCGAGGAAGGCGTGCGGCAGAGGCGCTTCGGCAGCGTGGTGCGGCTGATGGTCTCCGACGACATGCCCGCGCACATCCTCGAGATCCTGGTGAACAACCTGGAAATCGATGCCAGCCAGGTGTTCCGCGTGCGCGGCCCCCTATCGCTGAGCCGCCTCATGCATCTGTACGCGCTCGATAGGCCGGATCTGAAGGACGCTCCCTTCATGCCCGCCGTGCCCAAGACTCTGGCGGCGGCCACTGCCGAGGAAGACGTCTTCGCGCTGATCCGCCGCCAGAATATCCTGCTGCACCATCCCTTCGATTCCTTCCAACCGGTGGTCGATTTCCTGAAGAAGGCCGCCAGAGATCCCAACGTACTGGCCATCAAGATGGTGTTGTACCGCATCGGCCGGAATTCGCCGGTGGTGGAAGCGCTGCTGGAGGCCAACGAAGAGGGCAAGCAGGTGGCCGTGCTGGTGGAGTTGAAGGCGCGCTTCGACGAGGAGAGCAACATTGAGTGGGCGCGCGCGCTGGAAAAAGAAGGCGTGCACGTGGTCTACGGCCTGCTGGGGCTGAAGACGCATTGCAAGCTGCTGATGGTGGTGCGGCGGGAAGCCGGCGCGATTCGCCG
>Ga0187871_10003586_pt1 | contig 11974 bp, 10 predicted proteins | sample June2016WEW_16_1_FD_132988 | JGI IMG/M metagenome (GOLD analysis project Ga0187871, IMG submission 132988) | Peatland microbial communities from SPRUCE experiment site at the Marcell Experimental Forest, Minnesota, USA - June2016WEW_16_10 | ecosystem: Environmental > Terrestrial > Soil >... | reverse complement strand
CTTCGGCTAGACGACGGAAATGTCGCCTCGATGAGCAACTCCACTCTGTTGAGCGGCCCGATGATCAACCGCAGCGCAAAGGACCGGTTGAAGGGCGAATACTGATTCGGAGGCCCCGGCCCCGCCGCCGTGGATCGACTCTTGTCACCCGCTTGGCGGGCTATATCACCAGTGACACAGTTATATCATCAGCTGGATTCCCGGCGGCGATGGCCGCCCCACCCCGCCCGGAGGATCATTTTCGGCGACGCCTTGTGAGCCTCTTCGCCCTGACGCTCATGGAGCAGGAGGGTCCGATCCACGGGTATCTCGTTTCCGAACGGATCGCACAGCGCACCGAGGGTGCCTGGCGTCCGGGGCCAGGTGCGGTCTATCCCGGGCTGCGGATTCTCGCAAAGTCCGGCTTCGTCCGCTCCAAGGTGGTAGGCCGACGTACCGTCTACGCGATAACTCCCGCCGGTCGGGCCCTCCTCGCTCGGATCCGGTCCGGAAGGGAACAGTTCCTTCGCGCCAAGCCGGACCTCGGACTCCTTTGGGCCGAGGTCATGGGGTCGGAGGATATGGGAACCCTTCTCCTGCTTCGGCTCCGTCGTTCCCTCGAAGCGCTCGAAGCTCAGTTGGCCCGACCTCCTCCCGGCCGCGACCAGAAAGAGAACTTGCGCGACCAGGTGTTGGCCGAACTCTCCCAATCGGCGGTGCGGATCCGGGGGTCGACGACCAAACCCCTGACCGCGGTCACTCCCGCGGGGCGGTGAACATGCCGGAACTGGCCATCGAAGCCGACGGGCTCACCAAGGTCTACGGATCTCTCACGGCCGTCGACCACGTCCACCTCGAAGTTCCGGCCGGCTCTATCTTCGGGCTGCTCGGTCCGAACGGCGCCGGAAAGACCACGATCATCAAGCTGCTCACCGGGCTGGTCGACATCACCGACGGCAGCGCCCGCGTGGCGGGCTACGACGTGCGGACCCACCCGATGCAGGTCAAGCAGCGGATCGGCTGGGTGGCCGCGGAAGTGATCCTCGACGACGACTTCACCGCGTGGGAGAATCTCTGGCTCCAGGCCAAGCTCCACCGGCTCGTCGGCTGGAAGGGACGCGCCGAGGAACTCCTCCAGTACTTCAATCTGAGCGACCGGAAACAGGACAAGGTCGCCACGTTCTCGACCGGGATGCGCAAGAAGCTCGAGATCTCGCTCGCGCTGCTCCACCAGCCCTCGGTCATCTTCATGGACGAGCCCACGATCGGGCTCGACCCGAGCACCCGACGAATGCTGTGGGACCTCATCTCCGGGGTCAACCGGGAATTCGGCGTGACGGTGCTCCTGACAAGCCACTACATGGAGGAAGCCGATCAGCTGTGCGGCTCGATCTCCATCATCGACCACGGCCGGTTCGTCGCGTCGGGGACACCGACCGAACTGAAGTCGCGGGTGACAGCGGACCTCGTGGAGCTCGAGACCTCGCAGGCGCTCACGCCCGAAACCCTACGCGCCCTCCCCGGAGTGACTGACGTACGGACGCAGGGGTCGACCTGGATCCTGCGGACCACGTCCTCGGAGGCGCTGCTCCCCCGCCTGTTCGCGAGCCTTCAGACCGATTCGATCCGGCGGATCAACGTCGAGCGACCGAGCCTGGAGACCGTCTTCCTGGACCTGACCGGGCGCCGCCTCGACCAGGTCGGGACGGAGGTCCGAGACTACCGGAAGTTCTACGCCACGATGCGGAGGGCCCGGCAGTGAGCACCGAGACCCCGTTCGTGAACCTGCCCGCGCCCGCCCCGGTCCTCGGGGAGGGTTCGGTGGGACAGTGGAGCCAATTCTCCGGCCTGTACGTCCGCGAGATCTTGCGCACGTTCCGCAACCCCCTGGTCCTGCTCGTCACGGTCGCCCAGCCGTTCATGTGGCTGGCGTTCTTCGGAAGCAGTTTCAGCGGCGCCCCGGCCGGCCTGGTATCCTCCCTGTTCGGGACGAACAGCTACATCGCATTCCTGCTGCCCGGCGTCCTATCCACGTCGATGCTGACGATCGGGATGTTCGGCGCGATGAGCACCATCCAGGACAAGCGGTTCGGGTTCATGAAGCGCATCCTGCTCACCCCGACCAGCAAGGCGACCGTCTTCCTCGCCAAGGCGCTCGGCTCGACGACCCGGGGGATGGTCGGCATACCGATCATGATCACCGCCGCGTTGATCTTCGGGGTACATTTCCAAGGAGACCCCCTCATGTGGGCCGGGTGGTTCTCCGGCCTCATCCTGCTCGGCTTCGGCTTCTCCTGCCTCTTCCTCGCCGTTACCGCTTCCAGCACCGACTGGCAGACACCCGGCGTCCTCTCGAATTTCATCACGATGCCCCTCATGTTCGCCAGCGGCGCCCTGCTGCCCCTCGACAACTTCCCCAGTTGGATGCAGACGATCGCCCGGTATAACCCGGTTTCCTTCTCCGCCCTGCTCGGCCGGGGCATCGTCGTTCACGGCACGGCGAACTGGACCTACCTCGGAGAGCTGGGGATCTTCGCCGGAGCGATGGCCCTCATCGGTACGCTGGTCGCTAGTCGCTACATGCGGGTCGAGTGACGACCACGATACGGGGGCCCCGACAGTAGGGGTCTTGAAGGGACTCGGTTCCACTGCAGAACGGAGCTACCCCCAATGAACCGTGAGGCCGGACGGAACAGTCTGAGGGAGAGGAGGGTGCCTTGATCATCCGGCCCTCCGACCGGCCGTTATCCGACGAAGAGTGGCGGGAACTGCTCCGCGTGCAAGACTTCGGGACCCTCATCGCCCCCGGAGCCCATCGGGAGCTGCCGGTCGTCAGCCCCAGCCATTTCGCGTACGACGGGGCGGAAACCGTCGTGCTCCACTTCGTCCGGGACAACCCGATCTGGGAGGCGCTCTCGGAACGCCCCGTCGCGATCCTTTCGGTGATCGCCGACTACGCCTACATCCCCGGCTACTGGAATGCCGGCGAGGAGGCCCCCGAGGAGTGGGGAGTTCCCACCTCCTACTATGCAACGGTCCAATTGACCTGCGACACGACGGTCGTGGACGACCCCGAACAGTTGGCCCGTCTGCTGTCCGACCTGATGGACCACTTCCAGCCCGAGGGGCGCCACGCGCCGGTCGAGGCCGGCGACAACCCCTACGGCCGCCAATTCGGGGCGATCCGGGGCCTCCGGCTCAGGATCCGGGAGGTACGGGCGAAGTTCAAGTTCGGCGGAAATCGGCCGCTCGCCCACCGAGTCGCAGTCGCCGAGTCGCTCCGTGCGCGGGGCGGCCCGTATGACCCCGAGGTACGAGCCCGAGTTCTGGCCCGATCCGCCGCACGTCCGGACCCACCGCCCCCCGACTGAGCGCTCTCGCCCGATTCCTTGGAGCGGGGGCGACCCCCGGTGAGGGAACGGTATGCTAAGTGGCGACCACCGGGCCCGGGGCAATGAACCCCTTCGCGCGGAGGTGGTCCAAGACCCGCTGGGTCGAGACCGGGACCCCATCGCGGGAAGTGTCGACGATGAGGTCGGGGTTGAGCGGCTCCTCGAACGGGTCGTCCACGCCGGTCATGTGGGCGACGGCGCCCTGGGTGCTACGACGGTAGATCCCCTTCGGGTCCCTCTGCTGGCAGATCTCCAAGGGACACTTCAGCCATACCTCGGTGAACCGGGCTCCCTCGACGGAGCGCGCCGCCTGACGGGAGGTCTCGTAAGGTGTGATCATCGCCACGAGGACCGCCACCCCGTTCCGAGCGAGGAGCCGGGCCACGTAGCTGACCCGCCGTGCATGGGTCTCGCGGTCCTTGCGGCTCCACCCGAGCTCGGGGAACACCATGCGTCGGACTTCGTCCCCGTCCAGGATCTCGACCTTCCAGCCGGACGCCCGTAGGGCCTTCGCTGTTTCCTGGGAGAGGGTAGACTTCCCCGAACCGGACAGGCCCTCGATCCATACGACGAAGCCCTCCCTTTCGCCGAGACCGCTAGTAACCATCTTCCCCCCGACTCCCCACGACGGATGAATACGTTTGGATGGGCCCCCTCCGTTCCGCGGACCTTCCCTAGCGAGCCAGGAACCGGGGAAAAGGGAGGGGAAGCGGGTTCGAGCCCGCGTCCGGGGACCCCCTCCGCCTCTTCGGGTACGCCGAGAGAAGCGACCGTTCCCGCTGGAGTTTCACTCCGGTCGACCGGGGGCGACACTCGGGAGGGGGCGCCGAGAGGGTTTCTCACTTTCTGCGGGCATCGTGCGATGAAATATGCGAAATTGACGCCTCCGGGTGGTGAATGTGCGCCATTCCAATGAGATATGCCACGCCCTTGGTTGGCCGGGCTCGCATGTCAGAGTCCACGGGACCCGACTGGAATGCGCAGCGCCGGAGCGGAACATCGAACGCCCGAACCGAGGACGTCGTATGAGCGGCACTGCCTCTCCGCCGCCGTCCGACCCGTCAACCCCGCCCGGCTCGACCTCCCCACCGGTCGTGAAGCGGAAATCGAACTCTCTCGCGATCGTCGCCGTCATCGTCGTCATCGTCATCGTGGCGGCGGGGGTCGGCCTCGCGTATGCGGAGCACTGGATCGGAGGTACGACCAAGAGCAGCACGTGCGGCCCCCTCACGCTGCAGGGGGACGGGGCCCAGATCGCCACCCCCCTCGTGCTGACCTGGGCGGCGGCGTACGCGACCCAGACCAGCAACCAGGTCAATTATCCCGGCGCCGGCTCCGGGACCGGTATCACCCACTTCACGTCGGCCAGCATCGACTTCGCGATCGCGGACAACCCGCTCTCCGCCACCCAGACGGCCGCGCTGCCTTCGCCGGCCCTGACGCTCCCGGTCACCGGGAGCGCCATAACGATCGTCTACAACCTGCCCGGGTTGCCGATCGCGAGCCACTTGAACCTGACGGGACCGATCCTGGCGGCGATCTGGCTCGGGACGATCACGAACTGGAACAGTTCGGCCATCCAGCAGATCAACCCCGGCGTGAGCCTGCCGAACGCGACCATCAAGACCGTCGACCGAGCGGGTTCTGCGGGCACGACCTACGTCTTCACCGACTTCCTCTCCCAGGAGAACTCCACCTGGGCGTCCCAGGTCGGTAAGGGACTGTCGGTCAAGTTCCCCTCGGCTCCCTCCCAGACGGCCCAGTCGTCCAATTCGGCCCTCCTCTCGCTCGTCAACAGCACCGCCGACACCATCGGGTACAGCGACCTGACGGACGTGCTGACGTTGACCACGCACACCCTCGGTTACGCGGCGATCGAGAACCCGTCGAAGAACTTCATCACGCCCACCCTCGCGGACACCGCGAGCGCGATCGCGGACAAGGTCGCGACGACGACCATCCCGGCCGCCACCGCGAGCTGGTACAACGTCAGCATGGTGAACGCGAACGGGTCGGGAGACTACCCTCTGGCCACGTTCATCTACATGTACGTCTACCAGTCCGCGAACAAGGGGTTCGTCCCGACCCAGGAGAAGGCCGAAGTGCTCCTCCAGTGGGTCGACTGGGTCATTTCGACGTCCGAAGGGCAGACCTACGTGTCGGGCCACAACCTCTACTACCCCGCGCTCCCAGCCTCTATCCTGGCGAACGATGCGACGGGGATCGGGACGATGACGTACAACGGAGCGTCCATCCCTTCGTGCTGAGGGGGGGCCGAACGTAGCTGCGACGAAGCAACCCATCGCGGGGTCCCCTCCCGGGACCCCGCTCGCCCGGCGGATCCGAACGCTCCGGTCGCTCGGGTACGCCTTCCAGGGAACGACCCTTGTCGCCGCGCTCGCGGTCTTCGGACTCCTCGCCCTCCTCACGATCTTCCTGCTCGACGGGGCCTGGCCCTCCATCGTCCACTTCGGCCCGCGGTTCCTCGTCGGGACCGACTGGGACGCGGTACACGGGATCTACGGCGCCGGTCCCGCGATCGTTGGCACCCTCGTGACGAGTCTCTTTGCCCTACTCCTCGCAGTCCCCGTCGCGCTCGGGGTCGCGATCTTCCTCTCCCAGATCGCCCCGGCCTGGGTCCGTCGCCCGCTGGTCTATGTGGTCGACCTATCGGCCGCCATCCCGTCGGTCGTCTACGGGTTCTGGGCCTTCTTTGTCCTCGTGCCGATCATGGGCGCGACTGTGGAGCCGGGACTCAGCTCCCTCACGGGCGGCCGGTTCCCCTTCCCGACGTCGACTTCCGGCGGGTACGACATCTTCACCGTGTCGATCGTCCTCACGGTCATGATACTCCCCACTATCGCGGCCGTCTCGCGGGAGTCGATGCTCGCCGTGCCCCGCATCTACCGCGAATCGGCCCAAAGTCTCGGGGCGACGCGCTGGGAGGCGACCCGGATGGCCGTGCTGGGCCCGGCGCGGACCGGCATCGTCGCGGGGATCATGCTCGGTCTGGGGCGGGCCATCGGAGAGACGGTCGCCGTCACGATGGTGATCGGGAACTTCTATGCCCTACCGGGCACCATCTTCTCGCCGGGTTCGACCCTGGCCTCGCAGATCGTGGTCAACTTCACCGAGGTCTCCCCGGGTTCCCTGGCCTACCAGTCGCTGCTGGAGATCGCCCTCGTCCTGCTGCTCATCACGATCGTGGTGAATGTGGTCGCCCGGGGGCTCCTCTGGCGCTTCCGCCCCGAATCCGAGGGGGGGAGGGCCGGGCGACCGAGGGTCCTATCGCGGTCGCATCGCTCGCTCGGCCGGTCTTCTGCGGTCATCGACCCCTGGGTCAGCACGGACCTTCCCGTATGGTGGCGATCCGTCGCCGTCGGAGTCAAGTCTCGCATCCTGCGGCGACGGACGTTCCAGTGGGGGATGGTCGCCCTGACCGCATTCTGTGTCGTCCTCGCCCTCGCACCCCTCACGAGCATCGTGCTTACCGCGGTTCGGCTGGGAGGGACCGCGGTGGTTCATCCTTCGTTCTACACATCGCTCCCGCCGCTCGGGTGCAACCCTTCTCCGGGGTACCCCTGCCCCCTCGGGGGGATCGGGCCCGAGATCCAGGGCACGTTCATCATGATGGGCCTGGGAGCACTGATCGCGGTTCCGATCGGGATCCTGGCGGGCGTCTACCTGGCCGAGTACGGCCGGAACCGCCTGGGGCGGGCCATCAGCTTCTTCGCCGACGTCATGACCGGGATTCCGACCATTATCCTCGGCGTGTTCGTCTTCGTGCTGTTCATCTACATCTACCACGACGCGGCGTTGAGCGCCCTCTCCGGCGGCGTGGCACTGGGCGTCATCATGATCCCGATCGTCACGCGGGCGTCGGAGGAGGCGCTGCGCTCGGTGCCCACCTCGGTCCGGGAGGCCGCGCTCGCGCTCGGCTTTCCCCGCCACCGGGTGAGCGTGCGGGTCGTGCTCGGCAGCGCCCGGAGCGCGCTCATCACCGGAGTGCTGCTGGCCGCGTCGCGGGCGATGGGGGACACGGCGGCCCTCCTGCTGACCGCCGGGGGGAGCAGTTTTTACTTTTCCAGCTTCACCACCCAGACGGCCGCCATCACGCCCTTCATCTTCGTGAACTTCGGGTCCTCCTACCAGAACCTGAGGACGGACGCCTGGGGCGCGTCGCTCGTGCTCCTGGCCATCATGCTCGGGATCAGCCTCGTGGCCCGGCTCGCGGTCCGGGGCCACGCGGACGCGGCGGGGGCCGCCTGAGACCATGGCCGTGAAGGTCGAGACCGTCGGGCTGAACGCGTGGTACGGGCGGCGCCAGGCGCTTTACGACATCTCGCTCGGGATCGAAGAGGGCTCGGTGACCGCCATCATCGGCCCGTCCGGATGCGGCAAGTCGACGTTCCTCCGCTGTCTCAACCGTCTCCACGAGGAGACTCCGGGTTCCCGGGTCGACGGGACGATCCGCCTGGACGGGGAGGACCTGGGGAAGAAGGACGTCGTCAGCGTCCGGTTCCGGGTCGGGATGGTCTTCCAGCGCCCGAGCCCGTTCCCCAACATGTCGGTCTTCGAGAACGTCGCCGCCGGCCTCCGCCTGCTGGGCGTTCGTCGCCGTCACGAGCTCGACCAGGGGGTCGTGGAGGCGCTCGAGCTCGCCGGCCTCTGGGACGAGGTGAAGGACACCCTGGACGCCCCGGGGACGAGCCTCTCCGGCGGGCAGCAGCAGCGTCTCTGCATCGCGCGCGCGCTCGCGGTCCGGCCGGAGGTCCTCCTGATGGACGAGCCCTGCTCGGCCCTCGACCCGATCGCGACCAACAAGATCGAGGCGCTCATCCATCACCTGAAGACCCGGTACACGGTCGTCATCGTCACCCACAACCTGGCCCAGGCGGTCCGGGTCGCGGACACGACCGCGTTCTTCTACCTCGGCAAGCTGGTCGAGATGGGCCCGACCGACCAGATCTTCCACGCGCCACGGGAGAAGCTCACCGAGAACTACGTCACGGGCCGGTTCGGGTAGACCCGCGCGCCCGCCGTTCGACCTAGTCCCCCGGGGCCGACGGCGTGGAGGACTCCGGCCGCGGAGAGTTGCGCAGGACCGCCGGCACCAGCGCGGCGAGTATGAGGGCCGCCGAGGCGAGGAAGACGATGTGGATCGCCTGCAGGAACCCGGCTCCGACCCCCGCCGGGATCGAGGAGGTGGAGGACCCGAGGAGGATCGCGACGATCGAGGCGTGCGGCAGGACCTGGGAGAGCACGATGAGCGTGATCCCGAGGCTGATCGTCGATCCGGAGTTCAGGAGGGTCGTGCCGATCCCCGAGGCGACGCCGCGCCGACGCGGAGGAACGGCGGTCATCATCGCCGCCCGGTTGGGTGAGGCGAACAGCCCCATCCCGGCGCCCACGAGGATGAGCGGCGGCGCGAGCATGAGGAAGCTCTCGTTCGAGGTGATGGTCGCGAGCCAGAGGAACCCGACCGCCGAGACGAGGAGGCCCGAGATGAGGAACCACCGGGGGCCGTACCGGTCCGAGAGCCACCCGCTGATCGGGCCGAAGGTCGCGAGCGACGCGGAGACGGGGATGAGGAAGAGCCCCGCCGTCAGCGGGCTCAAGAAGCGCGGCGGCCCCTGGAGGTAGAAGACCAGGACGAAACTGAACGCTCCGCGCGCGAGGGCGTTGAGGAGCATCGCGGCGGCGCTGCCCGAGAACTCCCGGTTCCGGAAGAGCGACAGGTCGAGCATCGGGGAGGCTTCCCGCGACTCCACGAACACGAACAGTCCCACGAGGGCGAGCCCTCCGATCGACATCCCGATCCCCGCGAGCACGCTGACGTTCCCGAGCGCGCCCAGCGTGACCCCGAGCAGGATCAGCGTGAGCCCCGCGGCGAAGACGATGTTGCCGACATAGTCGATGTGTGGGGGTTCGGAGGGTTTCACCAGCTCCCGCAGGTCGTACCGGGCGCGAACGGTCGCCAGGATCCCGATCGGGACGTTCACGAAGAAGATCCAGCGCCATCCGATCGTGGAGGTGATGACACCCCCCAGGACGAGGCCCGATACCGCCCCGACCACGATCGAGACCTGGTTGATCCCGAGGGCGCGGCCGCGCTCGTTCGGCGCGAAGGCGTCGGTGATGATCGCCGCGGAATTGGAGAACAAGAATCCGGCTCCGAGCGCTTGGACGAGCCGGAACCCGACGAGCTCGAGTCCGGTCTGCGAGAAGCCGCACAGGAGCGAGCCGAAGGTGAACAGGGCAAAGCCGAGCACGTAGAGGCGGACCCGCCCGAACATGTCGGAGAGTCGACCGAAGTTGAGGAGGACGACGGAGGTGACCAGCGAGTAGCCGAGCAGGATCCAGAGGAGGGTGGTCGCGTTGGTCCCGGGGAGCTGCCGCCCGATGGTGGGCAGCGAGATCAGGACGATGTTGGTGTCGATCGACGCCATCAGGGTGGCGACGGTGGTGTTGGAGAGGACCTTCCACTTGTATTGCATCGGTGGGCCCGCCTTGCGCGTCGGGCCCGGAGGAAGGGGAGGACGGCGGCGGTCGGTTTGAGCGCCCGCTGGACGAGGAGGAAGATAAGTCTGATTGGCGCCGGCCTATCCCATCGGATTCGGGTCCGAATGGTACCCCGCGATCTGGCTCGAAAGCTTGTCGACGTACTGCCGGAACATGGCGAGCACGTCCCGGGAGGTGATCATCCCGACCACCCGGTCACCGGCGCGGACCGGCATTCTGCGGATGCCGGCGGAGGCCATCGTCTGGACGACGTCCTCGGCGGGGGTCTCGGGGGTGCACGACTGGAGGATCGGGCTCGCGATGTCTCCGACCCCGACTTGGGACGGGTCCTTGCCCGCCGCGAGCACCTTCTCGAGGAAATCCCACTCGGTGACGATGCCGACCACGGCCCCGTCCGGCCGAAGGACCACGGCATATCCCTTGCGCTCGGAAGCGAGCGTGCGGGCGCAGGCGAGCGCGTTCTCGGTACTCCGGACCGTCAGGACGTGAGGGTCCATGATGTCCCGGGCGAGCAGCACCATCGCCCCGGCCATTCCGGGGAGCGATAAGAACCTGCGGCTTTGCCGAGAGCGGAGGGGCGGCGATTGACCGAGGACGAGGACCTTCTCGATACGAACCTCCTCCGTGGGTTTCGGTACGCCTGTCGGCCCGACTGTGGGCTCTGCTGCTTCGCGGAACCTCGGGTCGATCCGTCCGAGCGCGCGAGACTGCTCCGGATCGCGCCGGTCCCCGAATTCGTGGAGGGCGGAGGGGCCACGTACCTCCGTGCCCGCCCGGAGGGCGGGGCGTGCGGGCTGCTCGTCGACCTCCGGTGTTCGGCCCACGGCGCGCGACCGCACCCCTGCCGGGAGTTCCCGATCCACGTCCATCTGGGCCACCGCCTCCAAGCGAGCCTGGTACTCTCCTGTCCCGGGGTGGGACTCGAGGAGCTGGGCGATGCACGCCCGTTCGATGTACGGGAGGACCCCGTTGGGCTCGATGCCGAGATGGCCTCCGTCCTCGGGCGAATCGAGTCGGCTTCCCCGCGACGGCTCCGCGAGGCCGGGCGACGCCGAGCCCGCCTCGTCCGCACGCTCGAGCGCGCTGGGCGCTGGGTGGAGGAGGAGGAGGTGCGCGCCGAGCTCCGGGGAGCGATCCCGTTCCCGGGGACCGTGGACTACCCGGTCGAGGACCCGCCGTCGGCCGACGACGGGCTGGAGCTCCTTCCATTGTATTTTGACGGCCGCTCGGGGCCGGTGGCCCTGGCGGGGGGCCTGGGGGGTTGGGAGGCGCTTGAGCTGCGGAGCTCGGGAGGGGTCGCCCGCCATCTAGGGGCCATCCCTCCGCCGAGCGTTCCTCCCCGGATCGCTCGGGAGGGCGAGGCGCTCCTTCGGGGGTATCTCGCGTACTTCCTCGAGCGGGACCTGCTGTTCGCCTCGGTCGTTCCCCGCATGGTCGAAGCCGAGGAAGGCAGTGTCACCGAATGGATCGAAGAAGAACTGCGACGGATCGGTGCGACGGTCGTGAGCCGGGCCCTCGTGCGGGCCAAGGTATCGGGAGGCGGGATCAACCCTCTGACGTCCGCCGAGATCGCGGACGGCATCCGTGCGACCGACCAGGACCTGATGGATGTCCCCACGTGGGGCGACCGCCTCTAGGGGTCGTCGACCGGCGGGAACACGCGGCCCAACGACCGTTCCAGCGCCCGCACGAGGTCCTCGCCGGAGTGGGCCAGTACGTGCAGGGGCTGTCGGGCCGCCGGGTCGATCCACGACCGGGGGGCCGTGCGGCCCCATTCGGCCTCGAACTCTTCGCTCCAGGCCATCGGCAACGGGTCGTCGCCGGCCGGCAGCTCGAGCCCGAGCGCCGCGATCCCCGCGCGGGCGAGGACGCGGGCGACCGACTCCGGGCGGTACCCGCCCCCGCCCGCCACGACGACCCGCGACTGGCAGAGCTCCGCCCCGAGGTCGAGGACGAGGCGGTCGATCTCATCGTAGCTCCTCGAGGTGAATTCGAGATTGGTCAGCGGGTCTCCGGCGTGCCCGTCCGCCCCGTGCTGGAGGACGATGAGGTCGGGGCGGTAGGAGCGCAGCAGCGGGGGG
>Ga0187871_10003584_pt1 | contig 11977 bp, 8 predicted proteins | sample June2016WEW_16_1_FD_132988 | JGI IMG/M metagenome (GOLD analysis project Ga0187871, IMG submission 132988) | Peatland microbial communities from SPRUCE experiment site at the Marcell Experimental Forest, Minnesota, USA - June2016WEW_16_10 | ecosystem: Environmental > Terrestrial > Soil >... | reverse complement strand
TTGATGGGCTGCCCCAGCCGCAGATAACCCAGCCCGACCTCCTGCAACAGTTTCAGGCTGGCCGCCGCCCGCTCCGCGTAACGCGATTGGCCAAAGCCGTTCAAGAACCCGATGGCTTCATCCACCGTCGCCTCCAGCAAATCGGCAATGTTCCAGCGCGGGCCGCCGTCCGGTTCCGCCGTGACTTCGAGGATGTGCGGGCGGTAGCGCCGCCCGTTGCAGTCCGGGCAGCGGACAAAAACATCGCTCAAGAACTGCATTTCGATTTTTTCAAAACCGGCGCCCCGGCAGCGTTCGCACTGGCCCTGGGCGGAATTGAAACTGAAGGCGCTGGCGTTCAAGCCGCGCCGGCCGGCATCTTCGGTTCTCGCGAACAGCTCGCGAATCTCGTCAAACGCCCCGATATAAACCGCCGGATTGGAGCGCGGCGTCCGGCCCAGCAGAGATTGGTCCACCGCGACAACCCGCCCCAAGTGCTCCCATCCTTCCAGCAAAGGACCCGACCCAGGCGCCGCCCCGGCTTCCGGCAAATCGCCGGCCTCATTGTCATCCGCCTCCGGCGCCGACTGCTCCCCGCCCTTGTAGCGGCGGTCTATGACCGCCGCAAATTTTCCCGGCTCCCCCGCTGCCAACCGCTCGCGCAAGGCCGGCAACAGCACATCGCACACCAGCGTGCTTTTGCCCGAGCCGCTCACACCCGTCACACAAACCAGCCGGCCCAGCGGGATTGCCACCGTCACGTCCTTCAAATTATGCAAATTGGCCCCGCGCAAAATCAAAGACGGCGTTTCCGCGCCAGATTCTCTTGTTGACTCAACGGGCTTGCCGCGCCGTGACGCAACGAAGGCGGGCCGCCGCGCGGGAATCTCAATCCGCTTCTTTCCCGACAGGTATTGCCCCGTCAACGACTGCGGCGCGCGCAGAATCTCCTGGTAAGTGCCTTGAAAAACCACCTCTCCGCCCGAGGCGCCGTGGCCGGGGCCGAGATCAATGATCTGATCGGCGGCGCGCATGACGCTGGCCTCGTGTTCCACCAGCGCCACCGTGTTGCCGGCGTCGCGCAATTGCCGCACGACGCGCACCAGGCGGGCGGTGTCGCGCGGATGCAATCCCACGCTCGGCTCGTCCAGGACAAACAGAGTGTTGACAAGCCGCGATCCCAGGCAACTGGTCAGGCTGACCCGCTCCGTTTCGCCGCCGGAAAGCGAGCGGGTCATGCGATCCAGGCTCAAGTAACCCAGTCCCGCGTCAAGCAAAAAGCCCAGCCGCGAACGGACTTCGTTGAGCGCCAGCAAGCGCGGGTCAGACGCCCTGGCATCGGGGCGGGCGGCGATAAGGCTGTCCACGAAGCGCAGCGCCTCGCGCACCGGCAGCCGGTAGAAATCCGCCAGAGTCAGGCTGCGTGGTGCGCCCGGGCTCTCGACCGCATGGGACTTATGGGAAGTATGGGAACGGGCGCCCTCGACGACCGGTCCTTCAATCCGCAATCCGCAATCCGCAATCCGCAATTCTTCCTTCCCCTCAATCCGCAATCCGCAATCCGCAATCCGCAATTCTCCAGGCTCCTCGATCCGGTAGAGCAACGTTTCCGGCTGGAACCGCGTTCCGTGACAATCCGGGCAGGTATTATATTTGCGATAGCGGGCCAGCAGCACGCGGACATGCATCTTATAGGACTTGGATTCCAGCCAGCGGAAATAGCCCTTGACGCCGTACCAGGCGCGCGGCCATTCATGCGCCTTGTCCTGGCCGTAGCCCGGATCGCCCTCCACCACCCAGTCCTGCCATTTCTTTGACAAATCCCGGAAGGGCGTGTCCACCGGCGCGCGGCGCAGGCGGGCGAACTTCAACATATCCGCCTGGCACTCCGCGCCTGTTTTGGTTTGCCACGGCTTGACGGCGCCGCCGGCCAAAGTTTTCGACCGGTCTGGAATGGCCGCGTCATAATCAATGGCAATGATCCGCCCAAAGCCCTTGCAGGACGGGCACGCGCCCGCCGGATGATTGAAACTGAACAACGCCGGCGAAGGCTCGCGATACTCCAGGTCGCACGCCGCGCAGTGCAGGCGGTTGGAAAAATGACGCGACCGCAAAACGCCGTCCGCCGCCGGCCAATGCACCGTGAGCCTGCCTTTGCCAAAATGATACGCCTGCTCGCAGGCCTCGACAAACCGCGCCCGGTTCGACTCCTTCAACTTGACACGATCCTGAATCACGGTCAATTGCGCGGGTGAATTGTGTAGCGTCGCGCCTCCGGCGCGATCAGAGCCGGTAGGGCGAAGCTCTTGCTGAGCCGGGATGGGAGGAATGGGAGGAATGGGACTAATGGGATGAGTGGTTTCCTTCGCTCCGACAGCCTCCAATCCGCAATCCGCAATCCGCAATCCGCAATTCTTCGCTTCCTCCACTCCGACCGCCTTCCCGCCCACCAACAACCGCCGATACCCCTGCCGCGCCACGAGCGCCAGCGATTCGTCCAGCGAGAACTTCCCGCTCAAATCCAGCGTGAAGGTGACCAGCGCATCCGCCTCCGGGGCCAGCGCGCGAGCGACCGGCCAGATTTCCTGAGGCGGTTCCTGCGTCACCGGCTGGCCGCACTGGCGGCAATGCAACCGCGCCAGATGCGGCCAGAAAACCTTCGTATAATCGGCGATCTCCGTCATCGTGCCGACCGTCGAGCGGGAGGACTTGACGCTGTTGCGCTGCTCAATGGCGATGGCGGGGGGGATGCCTTCGATGCGGCGCGCCTGCGGCTTGTCCATCCGGTCCAGGAACTGGCGCGCGTAAGGCGAAAAGGTCTCGATATAACGCCGCTGCCCCTCGGCGAACAGCGTTTCAAACGCCAGCGAACTTTTCCCCGACCCGCTCAACCCGGAGATGACCACCAATTTCCGCAATGGCACATCCAGGTCAATATTCTTCAAATTATTCTGCCGCACCCCTCTGAGGCGGATGCAGTCATGCGCTTTTTTCGACATGCGGCCCAAAACGTAACCCGGCCGGCTCCAATCGGCAAACCGCGCCAGCCCGATTTCGCGCTGTAGCGGCGGTCTATGACCGCCGCATAAACGGATTTACCACGGTTCCACGGCGCGGCCAGCCGCAACCGAATCCGGAATTGCCCGCCGATGGACGTTCACAACGTAATATGTAGCAGGGATTGACGCGGTACGGAAAACTCCCTTGAACAGGAGCAAACAGAGAGAACAGAGAAATTCCTCTCCGTTTCCTCCGTTTCCTCCTGTTCCAAAATTCTGCCTCTCATCCGTGTTTGCGACTTTGCGGCGCGGCGGCGGGATCGTTGCGCAAGGGTTCAATTTTCTTCGTGGATTGGGCGAGGGAGAGGTAGTTTTCGCTGGTGACAACTTTGCGGCCGCTTTTCTTTTCCAGTTCGCGGCGGGCGTTGCCGGCGACCGCGCCTCCTTCGCGCGCGGTCTGTTGGTTCTGCGGAAAGCCCTGGGCGTCGCGGGTGCGGGCAATTTCAGCCGTGGAGGCTTCACCCAGCATGGAGAAGATGAGGGGTAGCTTCGTAGAGGGCGCGGGTGCGTTTGGTGGCGAGTTCGGGGTCCTCGATTTCCTGGATGCGTTCGTAGCCCACCCTGGCGAGCCAGCGCTTGAACGGCTCGGCCTTGGGGCTGGGGATGCTTTGGATAATGCGGAAGAGTCCTTCAGTGTTGGCGCAGAGCATCGTTTGTGGACCACCTTGAGTGGGAATGGAAAGGGTATGTACAATTTGCACCCACCCTTTGCCGAGTTCCGGGTCGCGTTGTTTCATCCGCTGGATATATTGCTTGGGATCGCGTGAGTCTATCAGCGCGAGCACAACGTCTTCGACCACAAACCACCATTCATTGTTGTGGATGGTGCGGCGGACTTCCTTTCGCTGGAAAAGGGCGATGCGCGTTTCGGGATTTTGGCCGGTGTCATTCATGGTCTGTTTGGCTGTCTTCATGTTCCATAACGCGGCGTATCTGAATTTGCAATCCGCAACTGCAGTGAGCTTGAAATGGGGGCGCAGGAAAGTGAGGAATCTTGTCCCACGGCGATTGCGAAAAAACTGGAATTCAAGTTTGCCAAAGGCACCGGGGTCTGGCATGTGTACTTAATGCGCTTTCTTATCACTTTTGGCCTTGGGTTCGCACTCGTTTTGGCAGCGTGCCCCGCCGCGCCCGGCCAGACGGCTGCGGATGGCAATGTCGCCGGCACCTGGCATTTCGCGGGCAGCGCCCAACTGGCCGGGAACACCAATTTTGACAACGTCAAGAAGATCCTGACCCTGGCGCCGAGCATCGAATTCCGAAACCTCTCCCTGGAGCGGTTTTCCAGTTGGCTGGCCAAGTCCCTTTTCCAGGCCACTAACGACCAATCCGCCGCCGCCTTGCGCCCGTTGCTCGACGACCTGCTTTCCGCCGAGACGATGTCCGCCCTGGGCGGCACGTCGCAGGGGCCGCTGAATTTCATCGTGGCCCTGCGCTTGAACGACCCGCGCGCGCAGGCATGGCAGGCCGCGTTGCCCACGGTTATCGGCGCGCCCGGCCAGAGTTTCAAAGCGCAGGACTTCACCGGGCAGCAATGGAAACTGGCCGGGGGCCAATCGTTTTGGATCGTTCGCGCCAAAGAGTGGCTTCTCGCTGGCGCGGGCGATGACCTCGCCGGCGTGCAAACGCAATACCTTCAACAAATCAGCCAAAAGGGCCGGCCCGGCCCCGCGCTGAACCAAAGCTGGCTGGAAGCCGACCTGGATTGGCCGCGATTGACTCATTGGTGGCCGGACTTGCCCGCCATCCTCCAACCGGCGCGCACAAAAGTCACCTTCACCGCCCCGAACCAGTCCATTCTCATGAAAGCGCAGGTGGTTTATCCGCAGGCGATTCCGTGGAAGTTCGATCCGTGGCGCATCCCGACCAACATCATCCGCGATCCATTGATCAGTTTTACGGCCGGGCAGGACGTTGCGGCCTACATGAATCCGGGGGAAGCTCTTTCCAAACTGACGGATAATCCTCTGACCGGACAGTATTATGTATGGGCGATGGGTGAAATGGTTCTTCAAACTTACGGCGCCTGGCCGGTGGCGGACGCGACCAACTCGCTGCGGCGCATCGCGGCAGAGGCGCCCGAGGCCTTCAATCCCGCGTTGAAGGATTTGGGCGCCGGCGAACTGCGCTGGCAACCGGAGCGCAAAACCCTGCTTTGGGGAAATCTCAGTTCGATAATGTCCCCCGCTTTGCAAGTGGCGCCGGAAACCAACGGCCAGTATCTTCTGGTCTCCTTTTTTCCGCTTGTTCAAAGAAACAAGCCCGCGCCGGAGGACTTGTTGCAACAAATCCGCGGTCGCACCAACCTGGTTTATTACGATTGGGAGGGAACCGGGCAGCGGCTGATGCCGTGGCGGATGTTCAGCTCCATGTTGCCGGTGGTTCCGCGAATGGCGCCGCCTGCCACGCCGGGCGCGCTCACCAACAATTCGCCGGCCGCCCAACGCGTCCGGTCGGCGCTGGTGGTTGAGGAGAATTGGCTCAGCGGCCTGACGCCGATGCTGATGACCGACAACACCATCACGGAAATCACCCGCACGGGGCCTGCGGAATTGACGGTTGTCCGCCAATCGCCCTTTGCGCTCACTTCCGTGGAATTGGTCCTTCTCTCACATTGGTTCACCGGCACGGGCAGGCCGCCGGTCAACCTCAGTCTTCTGCCGCCGCCGGCCAAAGTCACCGGGCCGGGCGTCCCGCCAACCCGGCCCTGATCCATTCCCATGCTCAAACTCGGGGTGAATATTGATCACGTTGCGACCTTGCGCGAGGCGCGCTATCGCGGACGGGACCGCGGCGAACCCGACCCCATTGAAGCCGCCCTGATCTGCCAGGCCGCCGGCGCCCACGGCATCACCGCCCACCTGCGCGAAGACCGCCGGCACATCCAGGAACGCGACATCATCAAACTCCGACAGGCCGTCAAAGCCCGCCTCAACCTGGAAATGGCCAACACGCCGGAAATTGTGGACATCGCCCTCCGTCTCAAACCGGATGTTGTTTGCATGGTGCCCGAGCGTCGCGCCGAGTTGACCACCGAAGGCGGGCTGGACGTTGCGGCCCAATGGCAGGCTTTGGCGGAGACGCGCCGGAAGATGAACGACGCCGGCATCGAAGTCAGCCTCTTTGTCTCGCCCGTCCCGGCGCAAGTGGAAGCCGCCGCCCGTGTGGGCGCGCAGTTCATCGAACTGAACACCGGTTCGTTCGCGGAGAATTTCAATCGCAAACATCAGCGCGCCCAGGAACTCGAAGCGTTGGCCGCCGCCGCCGTCCAGGCTCATGCCCTCGGTTTGCGCGTCAACGCCGGCCACGGCCTGAATTACACGAACCTGCCCGTCCTGCTCACGGTGCCGCATTTGGCCGAGTTGAACATCGGCCACAGCATCATCAGCCGCGCCCTCGTCGTCGGCCTGGTGACAGCCGTGCGGGAGATGCTCCTGGTCATGCAGGAAATCCCGCGCGCGGCCCTTCAACCTTGACCACCCGTGATTTTAGGCAGCGGCATAGACCTTGTCGAAGTGGACCGCATTGAAGCCGCGCGCGAACGGCACGGCGAACGATTCCTCAATCGCATCTTTCATCCCGCCGAAACGGCCTACTGTCTCTCCAACAAATCTCCCGGCCCATTTCTGGCGGCCCGGTTTGCGGCCAAGGAAGCCATCTCGAAGGCCTTTGGCACGGGCATCGGCGCGCAACTCGGCTGGCGCGACATGGAAATTGGCCGCAGAGAATCCGGCGAACCGTACGTCATCCTTCACGGCAAAGGGCTGGAACTGCTCGCCCGGCGCGGCGGCCGTTGCGTTCACATCACGCTCAGCCACACGGGGAAACACGCGACCGCCGCGGCCATTTTGGAAGGATGAGATGGGGGATTTTGAAGCGCCGTAGGTGCGACATATATGTAGGCCCCAACAAAAGAAGATTATCAAGCTCCGTTTAGGAGCGGCATCTTCGCCTTGCATAGATGTCGCCCCGACGGGGCTTGAGGATCTTGGTTCCGGGGTACTACAAAGATGCCGCGCCTACGGCGCTTGGCGTACAAATCAACGGGTCGGTTTTTTGATTCATGCGTAGGATTAAGACTTGCAAAATCCCGGAGGCCGCTCACAATCGGACACGCAATTTGCCGGGTCCTTTGATGCGTGCCCGGAGACAGCCCAGTTTGATGACGTTTGTTTATGCCCAAAGCGACGATGATACTTGATGCGGCGGCCATGCAGCGCGCGCTGATGCGCATCGCCCACGAAATCGCGGAACGCAACGAGGACAGCGCCGCGGTGGCGCTGGTGGGGATCCATCGCGGCGGCGTCTTCCTGGCGCGGCGGCTGGCAGGGATGCTGTCCGGCATATTGTCGCTGACAGTGCCGGTCGGAACCATGGACATTGGGATGCACCGGGACGACCTGGACCGGCAACCGGCCCCCACACTGCAACCGACGGCGATTCCTTTTGATGTGACGGGCAAGACAGTGATACTGGTGGACGACGTTCTTTTTAGCGGGCGCACGACGCGCGCGGCGCTGGATGCGATCATGGATTTGGGCCGGCCGAAACGAATCCAACTGGCGGTCTTGATTGACCGTGGCCATCGCGAGCTGCCGATCAAGGCGGATTTTGTGGGAAAGAACGTTCCGACATCGCTGGATGAGCAGATACGCGTCCGCTTCCGCGAGGAAGGGGGGACGGACGAGGTGACGCTGGAGAAGCACGGAGGCGCATGAGCTGGAACCGGAAACATCTTCTTGACATTCAGTCGCTCACCGCGGACGAAATCGTGACGGTGCTGGACACGGCGCGGGCGTTCAAGGCGGTGGGGGAGCGGGCGATCAAGAAAGTGCCGGCGCTGCGCGGCAAGACGGTGGTCAATTTGTTTGTCGAGCCATCCACGCGCACGCGCATCAGCTTTGAACTGGCGGCGCAACGGCTGACGGCCGATGTCATCAATTTCAACTCGGAAGCCTCCTCGCTCAAGAAAGGGGAGACGCTGAAGGACACGGCGCGCAATTTGGAGGCGCTCAACGCGGACATCATCGTGATGCGGCACAGCGCGAGCGGGGCGCCGCATTTTCTGGCGCGTTTCCTGCGCGCCAGCGTGGTCAATGCCGGGGACGGCGCGCATGAGCATCCCACGCAGGCCCTGCTGGACGCCTTCACCGTGCGCGAGAAGAAGGGGAGAATCGCGGGGCTGAATGTGACGATCCTGGGGGATATATTGTACAGCCGGGTGGCGCGCTCGAACATCTGGGCCTACACCAAGCTGGGCGCCAACGTGACGCTGTGCGGCCCGGCGACGCTGGTGCCCAAAGTGTTCGAGCAGATGGGCTGCCGTGTCACCTATAATGTGGAGGAGGCCATCGCGGGGGCGGACATCATCAACCTGCTGCGCATCCAGCACGAGCGGCAGCGCAAGACGATGTTTCCGAGTATTGGCGAATACGCGAGCCTGTTCGGGCTGACCCAGGCGCGGCTGGCGCGGGCGAAGCCGGAGGCGCTGATCATGCACCCCGGGCCGATCAACCGCGGTGTGGAAATTGACAGCCAGATCGCCGATTCCGGCCGCTCGATGATCCTTGACCAAGTGACCAACGGCCTGGCCGTGCGCATGGCGGTGCTCTTCCTGATCAACGGCGGCAAAGGCCCGCAAGAAGTCGCGGCGTGAGGAAGCTTCGAATTTGTAGCGTCGGGCCTCCGGCCCGAGTCCGTGGGATGCAAGAAAAGGAAGTTGGAAGGGAGCGAGGAGGCATCGGAGCGCCGTATTGCACTCGGCTTTCCCAAAAAAAGCCGGCTGCAAGCCGGCGCTCCGGCTTCTTTGTCCTGCACCCCGACGTTCATCGCGGCGCGAAAGCAGTTTGCCATAGGAGAAAGAGGGTGTAGAATTGAAGCCATGAGCACGATTCAAGAAATCGAAGCCGCCATCCAGTCACTGCCAGCGGAAGAAAGGGAGCAATTGATCAAGGATCTGCCTTCCATTCTGCCCGAACTGGATGGGGATGCCGAATGGGAACGTATAATCTCCGATCCGTCTCCCCGCCCCGCCCTTAGCAAACTGGGAGATGAAATTGAAGCGCAAATGAAAGCCGATCCCTCGCATTTTCCCGAGATGTCCGAGAAGGGCTTTGACCAACCCTCGTGAAATCGCGGGGCACACAGGCGTTCTGGAAGGCTTATTACGCGCTGCCAGATGAAGTCAAACAAGCAGCCCGGTCGGCGTACCGGAAATTCTCCGAGAATCCCGCTCAACCATCGCTGCAACTGGAACGGTTGAAGTCCGATGCCCGCTTTTGGTCGGTGCGCGTCACGCGGGATTATCGGGCGGTTGCTCAACGCGTTGAAAGCGACGTTTGGGTTTGGAACTGGATTGGCAGCCACAGAGATTTCGACAGACAGTTTTCAAAGTGAGCAGCGATGAAAGGTTGACAGCGTTCCATCACTGTGTTCAATCACTGCGGGTTCTGGGGGGCGAGGCGGAAGTTGATTTCAAAGGGAGTCGCCGGGGCGGCGGCCAGCGCTTTTGCCACGGCTTCCGGGAAATCGTCCACGGCCGCCCTTGAGTTGTCGCCAACCGGATCCTGTCCTTCGCGGTCTTCCACATTTTTATGGTTGACTGTGACGTTTCTGGCGAAAGTCCATGCCTGTCTCACGACGGGGGCTGTCCCGGCCTGCAAGCGGATCTCGAACCGGACGCCCGTCAAATCTTCGTCCCTGGCGGCCCTGAATACGATTCCGGAGAACTGCGGTTCGGGATAGACCGCGAGGGTGTCAAGCAATGTCACCAGCCCGGTCGTGTCGAGCAGTTTTCCCCGAAAGGCCTCCACCCTCGCCGCGAATTCGGCGCTGGGTTTGGCGCTGTCCTTCGCCCACGCGATGGACGTGACCATGTTCGCCTGTTCCGGCTTCAATGCAACGGGGGCCGGAGGAAGCGGAAGCGCCGGCAGGTTGCGGGCGAGCCGCCAGACGTTCTGGCATTCCACCCGCTGGCGGTTGCGGGAGTGGAGACCCAGTGAAGAGTCAAACACATAGCGGTCCGGCCATCGTTGTGAGAGATAGCCTCCCGCCATGTCACATAGACGCGGGTGATGCTCCCATCTCTGTTGGGCGGGAATGTAGTTCATAGTTTCCTCCGTGTCGTCCAGCGCGGCGACGAGGAATTCCTCGATGGCATTGAGCGTTGCCTGTGAAAGTCTGTTAGTGCCCCCAACAGGGGTTCTGGTTTGGCCGCCAACAGACTCGGTCACCCACCAACGCGTGCTGGAGGGGCGCTGGCGGAGATTCCGCCCCAGGGCCTGTATTGCCGGGACGGAATCGGCGGCGGCGAGAAAGCCGACAAGGAGACCTCCGGTGTCATCAGATTTTCCCGGAGCCGGGTTTTCCCACTCATGAATCATCGCTTGCACGGCATCCTCTTTACGGCGGTCGCGAAGGCCATAGGCCGCATTCACACGCTCACGAAGCGACGGCGCGGAAACCTCATCCTGGCTCAAGAAATCGGCGACTTGAGGATCATCGAGCTTTGCGACCTCGAAAACCAACTGATAGCGGGTGTCGGAATTGGTTGCCGCCAGCGCCCCGCGAATGATCGTTGCGGCGGCGACTTCCGGGAAACGCTGGCATAAATTTTCAACCAATCCGAGGTTGGGGTTGGGACAAGCGATCTCTTCGATCAGCGTCTGCTTCTCGCCTTTTTTCTCCGCAACGGCCCACCAAGTCTCAATCGCCTTTCTGGTTGCGGGCAGGTCGCCATCTCTTGAGAAATGGCTGGAGTCATCGCGAGGATGGAAAAAAAAGGCTCTCCCGGTGATCCGTTCGAGGATAGCCTCCGCGCAATCGCCAACGGTCAGGACCATCGGTTCGGGCATCTCGGTCTGACGGAAGTCAGTCAGGCCGGACTCAACCATGCGGGAGAAGGCGGGATCGTCCAAGGCTGCGATCAGTTGCGGAACCGCGGCATAGCCGAGCCGGAGGACTTGGTGGGCTGGTGTATTGGTCCTGCCCCAATCACCGAAAATCTCGAACGGGCCGGGGATCATGATTCGTCCGCCAGTTTGATCCCGCAGCCGGAAAATGAGTTCCCGGACCTGTTGTTCCTCCGGCAATTGAGCGAGGTTGGTCGCCGCAAACTTCGCGTGAGCCTCGTCCTCGGCAACCATGCGCTTCAAAGCAACCACAAATTGCTTCGCGCGCTCCAGGTCCTGGCTGTGCGGATAATTGGTCACGACGGACTGGAATTGTGCGAGCAATTGCGGGCGGGAAATCTCGGTTTTCTCAAAGTCATAGACGGCGCGGTCATACATCACGGCGCCCAGGTTTTTCTCCAGGGCCAGACTGAAATTCGTGGTCTTGACATCCTGGCCCCATCTGAAACCCCACTTCCCGGCTTGATCGTATAACTGCGCGGCTTGCGCATCCAGGCCGTTGCGCCAGCAGGCCCAAGCCAGGGTGAAAACGTCCCCGGCATCGTAGGCCAGGCCGCCGAACATCTGGCTCTTTTCCTTCCAAACTTGCGGATCCCGATAGACTTCGAACAGTTCCTGGACGCCATTGGAGAGTCCCACAACCTCGTACTCAGGCCGCGTGGAAAGGCCAAACTGATTGGTTGGTTTTTCTGTTGCGGGATTCGGCAATTGAAAAGTCTCCTCACGCATATACGAATCGTACACGGTGAAACCGGAGGCGTTGGTTGACAGAAGGAATCCGTAAGTGACATTCTGCGACGGCGGAGCGGAGCTGGAATAGCCCCACCAGCAGGTGGCCACGCGGACATAGGGACAGTCCTTGAGGTCGGGGAAGCCCAGGGTGCTGAACCACTCGAAGTCGGCGCGCGCCTGGGGTGACAGGGGGTCCGGGGCGGCGGCGCAAGTGGACTGGACAATGCCGATGGACATGGCCGCAACGAGGCCGGCCGCAAGAAAAGCGGTAAGTTTGAATTGAAAATTTGTCATTGA
>Ga0187871_10003582_pt1 | contig 11983 bp, 11 predicted proteins | sample June2016WEW_16_1_FD_132988 | JGI IMG/M metagenome (GOLD analysis project Ga0187871, IMG submission 132988) | Peatland microbial communities from SPRUCE experiment site at the Marcell Experimental Forest, Minnesota, USA - June2016WEW_16_10 | ecosystem: Environmental > Terrestrial > Soil >... | reverse complement strand
TGGCTGAAGGGTTGTTCTAGAGGCTTTTGGCGGAGCGCCGAGCGATCTTTTGATGGCAACTGCGCAGTTGATGATATCGCCGCGGAATAGTGGCGCCGGCCGCTTAAGCGCTATCGGAAGCCGCCAAATCGCACGCTAAGGATTTCGACATTCTGTATAGACCGGAGCATTCACCGCATCGGTGCGTTCCAGGCAGTGCGCTGTATCCGGGTCCGACCCATCCAAAAAATAACCCCCACCCTCGCTGGGGCGCTTGACGTGTTCTACCGGGCCGCGGGCGCCGCGACCGCGGTTGGTCTTTCCTTCGTCCGGCGCCCTGTTTCGCCGGCGTTGATGTCGACCAGGACCAGCGGCGCTGGCGCGACGCGGTTACGCCCGTCGGCCTTGGCGCGGTACAGCGCCCGGTCGGCGATCGCCAGCAGCGCCGGCAAACTGCGGCCGGCTTCGCTCGCCATCGCCACGCCGATGCTGACGGTGGCGTTGCCCTCGAGACCGGGAAAGCGCATCGCCTCGAACTCGCGGCGCAACCGTTCCGCGGTGTGCAGTGCCTGCGCCATGGTCGCATTCTCCACCAGACAGGCAAATTCTTCGCCGCCGAGCCTCCCAAACAGATCGCCCGGCCGCATCGACGCCGCAACCAGCTCGCAAAACGCCTTGAGCACGCGATCGCCCGCTTGATGGCCGGCCGTGTCGTTGACCTCCTTGAAGCGATCGAGATCGAACAGCAGCAGCGCCGCGGGCCGGCGGTCGGCGACCGCCCATTCGAGCAGCGGGCCGCCGAGATCGAAGAACGCGCGGCGGTTGGCGATCCCGGTCAAGGAATCGGTGAGCGCCGCTTTGCGCTGCGCCAACTCCGCCCGTTCCTTGGACATGGCGACGCGCAGGAACGGCAGGCAGAAGGTGGCGAACAGCGCCTCAAAAGCCATCACGTAAACGACGGCGCCATGCGGCTGACCGCTGGCAACTGAAAATGTCAGCGCGGACGCGAACGGAATGCGCGCCAACAGAAAGCCGGCATGCGCGACGACCAGCGCCAATGTCGGCCAGCGCGAGATCAGCTCGCGGTCGCGCGCATACCAAAGCTCGCACGCGGCCAGCAGCGCATAGGTCGCGCTAATAGCCGACACCAGGCTCACGCGCGCTTGCAGCGATACAGCGAAGCCCTCAAACTGAAAGGCCGCGATCCAGATCGTCGCGCCCGCCGCCAGCAACGCGATATGGACGCGCCGGCCTTCGAAGCTTCTGGCGCCGCCCCACATCATGCCGTAGGCGCCGCACAACAGCGCGTTGGCGGCGCAGACCGACCATGAATTGGGAATGAACCCGGGCGACGCGAGGAAAGCCGCCGCTGCAGCGCCGAACAGGTAGCCGATGCCCCAGAGACCCAGCGCCGGCGTGTTGCGGTTCTGCATCCAGGCGAGCAGGAGCAACAGACCACCGGTCGCCGAGACAAAGACCGTCACTGCGAACAGTGTCGGCAGGTCGATGAAGAAATGGGAACTAACGACGGTCGGCACTGCGTCCCCCACGCCAGCAGGTACACGCGTACTACCACCTCATTGCTGCGGTCCAATTGCGGTATTACGTAAAATTCGACGCATTGCCGCGGCAGGAAAAAATAACCATGCGGGAGAAGCGTCGTTTCAGCGTGCGCGCGACGCGCTCCGGGGACTCAAAACTCGGAGTCGCCCGCGAAGCGAGCGTAGGCGGCTCGTTTCTCGGAAATGAGAAATGACGCGCTGGAGAACGGAGCTTATTTGCCCCAGCCGAAACGATAGTTCAGGCCGGCGCGAAACACGTTCTCCTGCATCGAGACGTTGTCGGTCGGCAAAGCACTGCAGCCGGTGCAGTTGAATTTGCCGAGATCGACGCGGAGATATTCCGCCTTGGCGCTCCAGTTGCCCGGCAGCGCGACTTCGAGGCCGCCGCCGACGGTCCAGCCGGCATTGGTGGTGTCGCCGCCGGCGAAGCCGGGCGTCGCGGCGCGGATGTCGCCAACGGCAAGGCCGCCGGTGACATAAGGCATAAACCGATCGAACGAATAGCCGAGGCGGCCGCGGACGGTCGAAAGCCAGCTGTCGCTCGTGCTGCAGCCCAGGGGGCATCCGGTCGTGGCATGCGTGCCGCTCAAACCGGACCAGTCGAGATCGCCCTCGAGGCCGAAAACCACCTTGCCCGCCTGCCAGTTGTAGCCGGCGGTGCCGCCGACGAGTCCGCCGGAAAGATCGATTCCGGTAGCGTTGGCGCTCCACCAGGAATGGCCCCAGCCGCCGCCGCCATTGGCGCCGAAATAAAAGCCGGTCCAGTTATAAGCCTGCGTCAACTCCGGGGGCGGCGCCTTATAGAGCGGGGCGAGCGAAAGGTCGGCCGCGGCAGCGCATTGCGCGCCGACGAGCGCACCCGCCACAAGGCATCCGGCCAAAAGCCTTTTCATTCCCAATCCGCTCTCACTGGACGGTGTCGGCTTCGCCGGCACCTTGCTGCATACGATAATACGCCAGACTTGTTACCCACGGCTTACCGATAGGATTAACGCCGAGGATTCCCTACCGCGCCGCGCGTACTCTATCGCCGAGCAAGGCAGAATTGCGTCGTGCCACAAGTTTGATATAGGCGGCGACAATGCGGGGGGGAAGACCCGCATTTCATGCGTGAGAGGCGGTTTTTGAAGTTCCTTCGGCGGCAAAGTCACTGGGTACTTCGAAACCCTTCCATGCTGGTCTCAACAGGAACAGGTTACGATGTCCTGGCTGGTCTTTGCGCTTTCCGGCCCGGTCCTGTGGGCCATTTCCACCCATTTGGACAAGTATCTCGTCGAGCAATATTTCAAGCACAGCGACGTCGCGGTGCTGCTGCTGTTCACCGCCTTTCTCGGCGTGTTGCTGCTGCCGTTCATCGCCTTCTACGACCCCGATATCGCCGGCCCCGACGCCGGCAGTATCGCGCTCATCATGCTTGCTGGCATCCTCTACATGGGGGCGCTGCTGTTTTATTTGTGGGCGTTGCAGTCCGAGGAAGCCTCGGTGGTGTCGCCGTTCTTCCAGGCCGCGCCGCTTTTCGGCTACGTGCTGGCCTACCTTTTCCTCGGCGAGACGTTGTCGGTCCGGCAAATGACTGGCGGCGCCATGATCGTGGCCGGTACGCTGATCGTTTCGGTTCGCTTCGAGCGGAACGTCCGCGGCTTCAAGCTGCGGCTGGCCCTGTTGATGCTCGCCTGCGGATTTGCGCTCGCGCTCGGCGGCTTGATCTTCAAGTTTTTCGCGATCCGGGTTGATTTCTGGACGACCACATTCTGGCTGTTCGTCGGCCAAGCGGTCTTCGGCGTCGCGTTATTGATGATCGGCTCCTACCGGCGGCAACTGCTCGCCGTATTGCACGCGAATGCGGCCGCTTTCCTCGCCGTCGGCGGATCGAACGAACTCATCAATCTCGCCGGCTTACTGGGATTCCGCTATGCCCTGCTGTTCGCGCCGCTGAGCATCGTGCAGGCCATCGGCAGCACGACCACATTGTTCGTCTTTGCTTTCGGCGTCGGGCTCAGCGTTGTGTTCCCGCGGTTGGCGAGGGAGACGTTGTCGTCGGGCGAATTGGCGCAGAAAGCGGCCGCGGCTCTACTCGTCGCGGCCGGGGTAGCGCTGGTGACGCGCTGACGCTCAATCGGGGCTACGAGCCGGCGTCACTATTCCTCGTTGCAGGAAATGCCGAATTGAGAGATGGCTTCCTCAAGATAATCGGACAATAGCGGTATCCCCAACAGGTAGGCAGCGGTACGCCGGTTGTGGGCACGCGCGGCTTCGGCGCGCAATTCGCTCCAGTCCTCGATGGTGCCGTCGCCGCGGCCGAGCCAAGTGAGCGCCACGAGGTCGATCTGTTCGTCCTCGCTCATGGCAAAGATGACGGCGGTCAGCTCCTGCACCACCGGATCGTCCTTATGATCCTCCAGAACCGACAGCATCGCGTCGTCGGTCGCGTTGGATGCATCGTCGGGATCGGTCACGACGTCCTTGACGTCGAACTCGCGCGCCTTGGCGATGATGAAGCAAAGCTTCTGTTCGGAGATTGACAGTTCGGGGAGATCATCCTGCGGCATGGCAGTCCTCATGCGGTGTGCAGATGTCGGCGCGCGCCGTCGAGCCGATTGCCTTATGGCGGCGCCATGACGCATACCGCGACCAGCGGTGCATTGGCCACGTTGGCCTCGACGCCGCAGGACACCTGCCGTTCGCCAAGGAACGTGGCCGGGTTGCGCGCCGGCCCGCAATAGGCGCTGACAAGAACCTCATCTCCCCGACAGGAAGCCGCGCAGTCTCCGCTGAGGCAGTTCAACCGTATCACGCGAATGCTGGGACTGGGCGGGCCTTGTTCACCCCGCGGCCCCTGCGGACCGGGAGGCCCGACCGGACCGGACGGACCCGCAGGACCGGCATCGCCTTTCGGACCGGACGGTCCGGTGGGACCCGGATCGCCCTTCGGGCCTTGGCCGCAGCCGGCGAGCCCCACCACGAGCAGTCCCACAAGTAACAAATGCCCTGAACGCATTTTTCAACCCAACGCTTGATTCCAACTCACCACTTGGGACGGCCTCATCGGCGCCCCACATCTATGAACGAAGTATCTCAGTAGAATACCAAACTCTGCCGCTCGTTCCAGACGGCGGCGAAGGAAATGCGAGAGACGGGTATAGTGTAGCGGGACGCCGTAAAAATGCGATATAGAAGCCGAATATCCCAGCAGATCACGAGTTTCCGAGTCTGAAAGCAAATGAACTGGATCTCCAACGTCGTGCGGCCGAAAATCCGCAGCATCCTGCGCCGCGAGGTGCCGGAGAACCTCTGGATCAAGTGTCCGGAGACCGGCCAGCTCGTGTTCTACAAGGATGTCGAAGCGAACCAGTTCGTCATCCCCGGGTCCAACTATCACATGCGGATGAGCGCCGCGGCGCGCCTCAAATCGATATTCGACAACGAGACGTGGTTCGATATCGCCGTGCCGGAGGTGTCGCCCGATCCGCTGAAATTCCGCGACGAACGCCGTTACCTCGATCGTCTCAAGGATGCACGCAGCAAGACCGGCCTCAAGGATGCGGTTAAGCTCGGCTACGGCAAGCTCGACGAGTTCGCCGTGGTCGTCGGCGTGCAGGATTTCGATTTCATGGGCGGCTCGCTCGGCATGGCCGCCGGCGAGGCGGTGATCAAGGGCCTCGAGACCGCGGCGGAAAAAGCCTGCCCGTTCGTGCTGTTTGCCGCCTCGGGCGGCGCCCGCATGCAGGAGGGCATCCTCTCCTTGATGCAGATGCCGCGAACCACGATCGCCGTGCAGAAGCTGCACGAGGCGCCCAAGCCCTATATCGTCGTTCTCACCAATCCCACCACGGGCGGCGTCACCGCCTCTTATGCGATGCTCGGCGACGTACATATCGCCGAGCCCGGCGCGCTGATCGGCTTCGCCGGCCCCCGCGTCATCGAGCAGACCATCCGCGAGAAGCTGCCGGACGGCTTTCAGAAGGCGGAATACCTTTTGGCCCACGGCATGGTCGACATGGTGGTGCACCGCCGCGATTTGCGCGCGACCATCGCCCGCCTTTGCCGGCTGTTGACCAAGGCGCCGGCGGGCGCCGCGAAAGCGCACTACAGCCTGCCGGCTCTGGCGTGACCACGCCGCGTTCCGGCGCCATCTCGGTCGGCGCAATTCATGCGCGGTTGCTGGCGCTGCATCCGAAGCGGATCGACCTCTCGCTCGATCGCATCGAGCGGCTCCTGGCGGCGCTCGGCCATCCCGAGCGGCAGCTGCCGCCGCTGATTCATGTCGCCGGCACCAACGGCAAAGGTTCGACCATCGCCTTCGTGCGCGCCATCCTCGAGGCGGCGCAAAAGCGCGTGCATGTCTATACCTCACCCAATCTGATTCGCCTCAACGAGCGCTTCCGCATCGGACAAGCGGGCGGCGGCAAGTTTGTCGACGACGACGCGCTCGCCGCTGCGCTGACAGACTGCGAAGCCGAGAACGGCGACGCGCCGATCACGGTGTTCGAAATGGAGACGGCCGCGGCGTTTCTGCTGTTCGCGCGGCATCCGGCCGATATTGTTCTCCTCGAAGTCGGTCTCGGCGGCCGGCTCGACGCCACCAACGTCATCGAACGTCCGCTGGCGAGCGTGATTACCCGCCTGTCGATGGATCATCATGACTTCCTCGGCGATACGCTGGAAAAAATCGCCACCGAGAAAGCCGGCATTCTCAAGCGCGGCGTGCCGGCGGTGGTTTCGAGCCAGACGCACGAGGCGCTGGCGGTCATCGAGCGGCAGGCTGCGCGGGTGCGGGCGCCGCTCAGCATTGCCGGGCAGGACTGGACGGCGACCGAAGAGCGCGGGCGCCTGGTCTATCAGGACGCCGATGGGCTGCTCGATCTGCCGGCGCCGAAACTTTACGGGCGCCACCAGTTCGAGAACGCCGGCACGGCGATCGCGGCGCTGCGCGTGAGCGACCTGAAACTGCCCGCCGCGGCCTTCGAGGCCGGCATGCTCCGCGTCGACTGGCCGGCGCGCATGCAGCGGCTGTCGCAGGGGCGGCTCGCGGTCCGGCTGGCGCCGGAGAGCGAACTTTGGCTCGACGGCGGCCATAATGCCGACGGCGGCCGCGCCATCGCCGCGGCGCTGGCCGATCTCGAGGAGCGCGTGTCGCGGCCGCTCGTGCTCATTGTCGGCATGATGTCGACCAAGGACAGCGAAGGCTTTCTGCGCAACTTCTCCGGTCTGGCCTGCCGCGTCATCGCGGTGCCGATCCATCAGGACAAGGCGCTGCCCGCCGCCGCCTTGGCCGATATTGCGCGCGACGTCGGCATTCCGGCGATAAGCTGCGACGATGTCGAGCGCGCGCTCGATATCGCCGGCAAGCTCGACTTCGAGCCGGCGCCGCGCGTCCTCATCACCGGCTCGCTGTATCTGGCCGGCGAGGTGTTGGCCGTCAACGGCACGCCGCCGGAGTAAATCATTGACCGCCGTTCGCCGCCGCGTCGGCGCCGCCGGTCATCGCCAAAAAAGCCTGCTCGATCGTCGCGGCACCGGCGCTCGCCACAAGCGCAGCCGGCGTCGTGTCGGCCAAGACCTTGCCGTGATCGAGCACGACGACGCGATCGGCGTTGGGCACCTCGTCGCACAAATGCGTCGCCCACAGCACGGCGACGCCGCGTTCGGCGCGCAGGCCGATGATGAGCTTGAGGAGTTCGCTGCGGCTGCCGGGGTCGAGACCGACGGTGGCTTCGTCCATCAAGAGAACGCTCGGCTCGTGCAGCAGCGCGCGGGCGAGCTCCAGGCGGCGGCGGTTGCCGCCGCTCAATTGCGCGGCCTTATCGTGCGCGCGTTCGGCAAGGCCGAGCCGCGCCAGCTCCTTTTCGATGCGCGCCTTGGCGACCGCGCGCGGAATGCCGTGCAGCCCCGCGTGGAACAACAGATTGCCGGTCACCGAGAGCTCGAGGTCGAGGGTGGGTTGCTGAAACACGATGCCGAGCATCGCCAAAGCCGGCACCGGATCGCGCCGCATGTCGTGTCCCATGACCTCGATGCGGCCGGAATCGGGCACGAACAGCCCGGACAGCAGCTGAAACAGCGTGGTCTTGCCGGCACCGTTCGGGCCGAGCAGCGCGATGAACTCGCCGGCGAACGCCGTCAGGCTGACGCCGTCCACCGCGCGAATCGGCCCGTAGGTCTTAACGACGTTATCGAGCAGCAGCGCCGGCGCGCGGTTATCGGTCGCCATTCGTTCCCCAGCTCTTGCCTTGCCCACTGTCCTTATTAAGACGTAGGTTGGGCGCGACGCAATGAAGGTTCTGTAATGCGCAGATTGGTTTTCGCGCTGCTCTCGGTGCTGGCGTTCGCTCCGGCCGCTGCCAAGGATACCGGCCTGATCTTCGTCAGCAACGAGAAAACCAACAACATCATCGTCATCGACCCCAAGACCTACAAGGTGGTCAAGGATATCAAGGTCTCGCACCGGCCGCGCGATATGCATTTTGACGCCGATCACGGCACGCTCTACATCGCCTGCGGCGACGACGACGTGATCGACATTCTCGACGTGGCGACGCTGAAGATTATCGGCAAGCTGAAGACCGGGCCAAGCCCGGAAGCGTTCGCCATGGACGAGAAACGGCGGCGCCTCTACGTCTCCGACGAAGAAGGCTCGTCGCTCGCCGTCATCGACATGGATCGGGACGCGATCGTCAAGGAAGTCCCGACCGGCGCCGAGCCGGAGGGCGTGCTGGTCAGCGAGGACGGCAAGACCGTTTACGTCACGTCGGAAGCCGGCGATATGGTGCACGCGGTCGACGCCGACACCGGCGCCGTCACCCGCGACGTGGTCGCCGGCTTGCGTCCGCGCCGGCTGGCGGCGACACCCGACGGCAAGGAGCTGTGGGCGACGGCGGAACTCTCGGGCGAAGTCGTCATCATCGACCGCGCCAGATTTGTCGTCATCGGCAATATCCCATTTTTGCCGCCGGGCATGCGCAAAGCCGACGTGACACCGGTCGGTCTCACCATGACCAAAGACGGCAAGACGGCTTACGTCACGCTCGGCCACGCCGCCCGCGTCGCCGTCGTCGATGTGCCGGCGCGCAAGGTTCTGGCCTACATCCTGGTCGGCAAGAGGGCGTGGGGTCTCACGCTCTCCCGCGACGAGAAGACGCTTTACGTCGCCAACGGCCAAGGTGACGACATCACCATCATCGACACCGCTAGCCGCAAGGCGAAGATCTCGGTGCCGGTCGGCCGCGTCCCCTACGGGATCGTGGTCGATGACTAAGTTGCGCAGTTCGACGCTGGTATTTTCGGTGTTATTTGCTGGCGCGATCGCAAGCGCCGGAGCCCAGAGCCCCTCGCCTCCCCCGCCGCGACAGCAGGTCAAAATCGGTTTCGTCGAGATCGAAAACGATGCGCGCTACGAGCCGCTCCGCGCCTACGAACGCATCATCCTCAAGAGCCGCGAACATCCGTTGACCGGCGCCGAAGTCGGCGTCGACGAGGCGGCGGCGTTCGCCCGCGTGCTGCCGATAGATTTTGCCCTCGATCGCATCACGGCAAAATCTCCGGCTGACGTGGCGCCGGCGGTGCTCGCGGCGCTCGAGGCCGGCACGCACTTCTTCCTGCTCGATGCCCCGGCGGACGCCTTCAAGCCGCTCGCCGCCGCGATCCGCGGCCGCGATACGCTCATCTTCAATGTTTCCGAGCCGGACGACTCCTTGCGCCGCGACCTGTGCGCGCCTGAGTTTGTTCATGTCTATCCGAGCCGCGCCCAGCTGATGGACGGCCTCGTCCAGTTCGCCGTGTCGCGCAAATGGCGCGACCTCTTGGTGCTCGAAGGCCCGTCACCGGCCGACGCCGCGATGACGACGGCATTCGCGCATTCGGCGCAAAAATTCGGCGCCCGCATCGTCGCCCACCAGCATTTCAAGCCCGGCACCGACCCGCGCGAGCGCGAGCAGAACGATCCGACGCTGCTCAGCGCCATCAACCGGGATTTCGACATCGCGTTCGTCGCCGACGATGCCTTCGATTTCGCCCGCACGGTGCCCTATCAGCTCGCGCGGCCGCGTCCGGTGATGGGCAGCATCGATCTCGAGCCGGTCGCCTGGCATTGGACCTGGGAGCGCTACGGCGCGCCGCAGGTGAATTCGCGCTTCGAGAAAAAGTCGGGCGGCCGGCACATGACCGGGCCCGACTGGGCCGCCCGGCTCGCGGTCAAGATGGTCGTGCAATCGGCGCTGCGCACGCGCTCCGCCGGCTTCGCCAAACAACGGGCCTTCATCCTCGGCGACGGCAGCTTCGACGGCGATAAAGGTCTCGCGCTGAGCGTGCGGCGCTGGGACCATCAGGTGCGGCAGGGGATCCTGCTGGCGGCGCCTTATGAAGTTGTCGCCGAACCCCCGATCGAGGGGTTTCTCCACCAGACCAACGAACTTGATACGCTCGGCGATGACGAGCCGGAATCGCCGTGCCATTTGGATAAATGAGTCACGTAGAGGGCCCTCCCCGATGCAGATAAGCCACATCCTGCGCGCGCTGCGCGCCGTCATGATGCGCGACATGGCGAAATTCGTGCAGCAGCGCGGCCGCCTTCTTGCCGCGCTGGTGCGGCCGCTGATCTGGCTCGCCGTGTTCGCCGCCGGCTTCTACAACGTATTCGGCGTCTCGATCATTCCGCCCTACAAGACCTACATCACCTATCAGGTCTACATCGTGCCCGGCCTGCTCGGCATGATCCTTCTGTTCCACGGCATGCAGTCGTCGCTGTCGATGGTCTACGACCGCGAGATGGGGGTGATGCGGCTCCTGCTCACCGCGCCGCTGCCGCGCTGGGTGCTGCTCGCCTGTAAACTCGTGGCCGGTACGGCGCTGTCGGTGATCACCTGCTACGTGTTTCTCGCCGTCTGCATCGCCTTCGACGTCACCTTCGATCCGATCGATTGGCTCGCCGTGCTGCCGGCGCTGATCGTGTCCGGCCTGATGCTCGGCGCGTTGTGGCTGTTCCTGTCGGTCTACATCCGCCAAGTGGAGAACTTCGCCGGCGCCATGAATTTCGTCATGTTCCCGATGTTCTTCTTTTCCTCGGCGCTTTATCCGCTGTGGCGGCTGCGCGAGGGCGGCTCCGAGCTGCTCTACCATGTTTCTCTCGCCAATCCCTTCACCTACGCGGTGGAGCTGATCCGCTTCGCACTCTACGGCGCGTTCGATCCGGTCGCGGCGTTGGTGGTCGCCAGCACGACGGTGCTGTTCTTTTTGCTGGCGGTGATCGGCTACGATCCGCAACGCGGAATGCTTCGCCGCGCCGCACAGGCGCAGCCGGCGTGACACATTAGGGTGCCTGCATTCGAAGAAATGGTCGTGGCTCAAGGCCTGGGCGATGCAGATCGCCAGGCGCCGCGGGATGAAAAAGGCGATCGTGGCCCTGGCACGCCGGTTGGCCGTGATCATGCACCGCATCTGGGTTGACGGCATCGAGTTCTGCTGGACCCGGGAACAAGCCACGGCAGCAGCATGAAAACCGTGCAGGATCAAATCCCATAGAAGGAAACTCGAGCTCCACTGAGCGGCGGAATGATGTCCCTCGCGGGACGATGGAAGAGGTGAGTTCGCACTTCCGCTTGGACCTGCCGTTCGTCTTACGGCAAGGCCGCCTCAACGATGGTTCCACCTCGTCTTCGAATCCCATGATTGATGGAAGGGCCTTGGTGCCGATTCCGAAGAGAAGCACGAGCCCGTGAGCGACATCGACACTGTAGTGATGGATAGTGTGAAAGCGCTTGACCCCAGACGGCCGATTAGAGAACCGGAAGTGGTTTGCGCACGCTCGAAATGACGTGATCGACCCGAAGGCGACATCGTTGCCTTGATAGACACACTTGGTTCCTGGCCGTAAACTCAATTCGAAATCACAGTAGGACGGGCGATATTTATGGCCGAGGCGCGTGTCGAACGGCGGCTTGCTGCCATTCTCGCTGCTGACGTCGTTGGCTACTCACGCCAGATGGGGGCCGACGAGGCGGGCACACTGGCTGCTCTGAAGCGGCACCGAGAGACCATCTTCAACCCAGCCGTCGCCGCCCACAACGGCCGCATCGTGAAGCTGATCGGCGATGGTGCCATCGTGGAGTTCGGCAGCGTGGTCGATGCTGTAAACTGCGCCCTTTCGGTACAACGCTCTGGAGCCCCTTTGCCAGGTGCAGCCGCGCGCCAGCCGACCATCGTGCTCCGAATCGGCATCAATCTCGGCGATGTAATCATTGAAAACGACGATATCTACGGCGAGGGGGTCAACATCGCCGCGCGACTGGAACCCCTCGCCGAGCCCGGTGGGATCTGCGTCTCCTCGATCGTCCACGAGAGCATCGGCAATCGGATCGACGTTCGTTTCGAGGACGGCGGCGACATAAGTGTCAAGAATATCGATCGCCCGGTCCGAGTCTGGAAGTGGCATCCCGCTGCGACAACCC